>Ga0307509_10011208_pt1 | contig 10898 bp, 4 predicted proteins | sample 10_EM_MG_FD_202245 | JGI IMG/M metagenome (GOLD analysis project Ga0307509, IMG submission 202245) | Populus trichocarpa ectomycorrhiza microbial communities from riparian zone in the Pacific Northwest, United States - 10_EM | ecosystem: Host-associated > Plants > Roots > Unclassified | place... | reverse complement strand
CCAGAAGTTTTTGCCTCTTCTTCTTCTGAGAATTCTGTGATGGAGAGAAATGAGGAGATTCAGGCTCATGCATCTACTTTGCGATCAGAGGATAACAAGGGTTCTGAATTACACCATGCTGACAACAACATCAACAGAGCCAGCAAAAACACTACTGTGACTGAATCACCTCAGAAGACAGCAGAAAAGGGTCAGGAGGATAAGAAAAATGCCCCAGCAAATATAGAGCGTAAAATTCAGCATTTACCTGAGATTGCATCTTCATCTGCAAAGTCTCTGAGTGCAGCCCCCTCACCTTCTCGTCCAGCTGGCCTTGGGCGCGCTGCACCACTATTGGAACCTGCACCCAGGGCAACCCCGCAACTTCGTGCTAATGGAACTGTTTCTCATATGCAATCCCAACAGATTGAAGATCCTACAAACGGGGAATCAGAAGAGTTTGATGAGACACGTGAAAAACTTCAGATGATCAGGGTGAAATTTTTGCGGCTTGCACATAGACTTGGGCAGACTCCCCATAATGTTGTTGTTGCACAGGTTTTATACAGACTGGGATTAGCTGAGCAGCTGCGAGGTAGAAATGGTGGTCGTGTTGCTGGTTTTGATCGTGCCAGTGCAATGGCAGAGCATCTTGAGGCTGCTGGGCAGGAACCCCTTGATTTCTCTTGTACAATTATGGTTCTTGGAAAGACAGGTGTTGGTAAAAGTGCCACTATCAACTCTATATTTGATGAAGTGAAGTTTGGCACCGATGCTTTTCAATTGGGTACAAAAAAGGTTCAGGATGTTGTGGGTACTGTTCAGGGGATAAAGGTACGAGTCATTGACACACCAGGACTTCTTCCTTCATGGTCTGACCAGCGCCAGAATGAGAAGATCCTTCACTCTGTCAAGTGCTTTATCAAGAAAACTCCTCCAGATATTGTGTTGTATCTTGACAGGTTGGATATGCAAAGCAGGGATTTTGGTGATATGCCTCTCTTGCGTACCATCACCGACATATTTGGGCCATCTATATGGTTCAATGCAATTGTTGTCCTGACTCATGCTGCCTCAGCTCCACCTGATGGTCCCAATGGAACTGCTTCAAGTTATGACATGTTTGTCACTCAGCGTTCACATGCTGTCCAACAAGCAATTCGTCTGGCAGCAGGAGATATGCGACTCATGAATCCTGTTTCATTGGTTGAGAATCACTCAGCATGTAGAACTAATAGGGCAGGGCAGAGAGTGTTGCCAAACGGTCAGGTTTGGAAGCCCCACTTGTTGCTGCTCTCATTTGCATCTAAGATTCTCGCCGAGGCAAATGCACTTTTGAAGTTGCAAGATAGTACACCTGCAAAGCCTTTTGCAACTCGAGCAAGAGCACCTCCTTTACCATTCCTTCTTTCGTCGCTTCTCCAGTCAAGACCACAAGTTAAGCTACCAGAGGAACAGTATGGTGATGAGGATGGTTTAGATGATGATTTAGATGAGTCATCAGATTCCGAGGATGAATCAGAATATGATGAATTGCCACCATTTAAAAGTTTGACAAAGGCTCAGATTGCAAAGCTTACTAAAGTTCAGAAGAAGGCATATTTTGATGAGTTGGAATACAGAGAGAAACTTTTCATGAAAAAGCAGTTAAAGGACGATAAAAGGCGACGGAAGTTGATGGAGAAAATGGCTGCAGCTGCTAAGGACCTGCCCAGCGAGTATGCTGAAAATGCAGAGGAAGAAGGTGGAGCTGCATCTGTTCCTGTTCCCATGCCGGATCTAGCCTTACCTGCTTCCTTTGATTCTGATAATCCCACTCATAGGTACCGTTACCTCGATACCTCCAACCAGTGGCTTGTGAGGCCAGTTCTAGAAACTCATGGTTGGGACCATGATGTTGGTTACGAAGGTATAAATGTGGAGAGATTGTTTGTGGTTAAAGACAAAATCCCTATATCGTTTTCTGGCCAGGTAACGAAGGACAAGAAGGATGCCAATGTTCAAATGGAATTAGCAAGTTCTTTAAAGTATGGAGAAGGAAAAGCAACCTCACTGGGGTTTGATATGCAGACTGTGGGAAAAGACTTGGCCTATACTCTTCGAAGTGAAACTCGGTTCAGTAATTTTAGGAAAAATAAGGCTACAGCTGGTCTATCGGTTACTCTGTTGGGTGATGTCTTATCAGCTGGAGTGAAAGTCGAGGATAAATTGATTGCTGGTAAACGGCTCCAAATGGTAATGTCTGGTGGTGCAATGGCTGGTCGTGGTGATGTGGCTTATGGTGGCAGTCTGGAGGTCCAGCTGAGGGACAAAGATTATCCTCTTGGTCGTTCATTATCAACACTTGGGCTTTCCGTCATGGACTGGCATGGAGATCTCGCTATTGGCTGCAATGTACAATCCCAGATTCCTATAGGACGATCCACAAATTTGATTGGTCGTGCAAATTTAAATAACAGGGGAGCTGGACAAATCAGTATTCGCGTAAATAGCTCAGAACAGCTTCAACTTGCTTTGATTAGCCTCTTTCCTCTATTGAAGAAGCTAATTGATTATTCTCAACAAATGCAATATGGACAATGAAGAAAATTGTAGGTTATACTTGCCAGGAAACTTTTGATGTCGCCATCTTGTGATGGTCATCAAGGAATGCGAGTGAAGTTGAGCTACTTATTGTTCCTCTCCCCCCCCTTCTCTTTTTGTCAGATTACAACAATATTTTGCTTGGTATTAGTGGTTGTAATTTCTTTGTTAGATATTTTCATAAAGTGGTTTTTCTTCTTATCAAGCCACTGGGGCTAATCATTGCTTCTTGTTCAACCATGCCTGGTTCTAGAATCTTTAGCACTTTGTGCTGTTGAAATAGATCTGCATTGTACCAATCTTGATCGCTTGCTGTGTATAGTTCTTGCGTTTCTAGTTTGTAGGTTTATGCTAGAATCACCTGTTGTATAATCAGTGAGAAGAGAATATCATTGTGAATTTTGTTGAACCTGCCTTCATTTCGACTTCTGTCTGCACAAAAAAGAGAGACGAAGAGCATAAAAGGAGCACACCAAGGTAGCGGCTTGAGGGTGATGAATGGACCTGCCACGGAACTGATAGACAATTATCTCAAATTGTAAATGGCGCCACTGCCTCTGAGCTTGTTCTTGTATGCTCCCTTGGCCTCAACATACGAGACTTTACAGTTTACACTACCACCTTAAAAACTTCCCAATTCTTGCTGCTCATTTGCAAAGCCGTAAAGCCGCTGAGCTAACAAGTCGTCGTATGCTACCTTGGCCTCAACATACGAGATTTTACACTGCCACCTTACCTCTTTGAAGAAAACTTTTAAGATTAGAAGTGCGGTAATGGTTGAATTTTAAAATTTATTAAAATAATATATATTTTTTATTTTTAAAATTATTTTTAATATTAGCATATTAAAATAATCTAAAAATATAAAAAATATTAATTTAAAATAAAAAATGATTTTTTTTAAAACACATAAATAAATATTCACATAATCTTTAGATACAGGTCTCCTCCGACTGTCAATCACATTTATCTTTTCCATTTTTTGGATTTTCTTCGGCCTAATTGTTACAAAAAAAAATATGTCAATGCAATCCCCACATAAATACGGTGATTTAATATTTGATAATGCTTTATGAGCCTACCAACACTCCCGGGTTCTATGGTGTAGTGGTTAGCACTCTGGACTTTGAATCCAGCGACCTGGGTTCGACTCCCGGTAGGACCTCTGTACAACCTTTTCATTTTAGTTTTTACGAAATGTATTATTTAGTTGACTGGGTATGTCCTTTGCGGATGAATAATATATATTTTTTTTATCATCAAATAACCAAAAATTTATTAATATTTTGAAATTTGGATTTAATAAAATAAAGTTAGTTTATCAACTGAAGCAATATAAGACTGTTGTTGAACGCAAATCTATCTTTCCTGTATTGCATTTATTTCTTTTTACTTAACTGATTTTGGTTGCTGTAAAAATTAATTCAGTTTTATTTTTGAAGAAATTCATGTTTTAATTTTTTTATATTGATCTAATAATAAACTATCTTATTTAATATCTAAATTACTTGTACATGTATATCAGATTAAAAAATAAAAATTATAACTGATCATTAATTAATTTAATTTATAAAAAATCATATACATCAATAATTCTTAAAGAGATATCTAAACTGAAAAAGAATCCAGTACTTTACCTGGTAGAATCTTTAGGGTATGTTTAAGGATATTGTAGAAATTGTTTTTTAAAATGGTTTTTTGTTTGGATATATATTAAAATAATATATATATATTTTAAAAATTTTATTTTTTATATAAACATATTAAAATGATTAAAAAATATTAAAAAAATTAATTTAAAATAAAAAAATTTAAATTTTAATAAAAAACAGGTGTAAACTCGATACCATATCCAAATAATGTTTTGGAATATATATTCACGTGTTGTAATTTACATCTTTCTTCCACTTTCGTATACTTCTTTAGTGACCTGCTTTTAATCTCTACTTTCGTTTGTTTTTAGCTTTTGATTATTCTTAACTATGGAATGGGCGAGATTGAAAAACCTAGGCCAAGGATCGTATGGAACCGTTTATTTACAACATCAACAGATGCTAATGATATAGATGGATTGTTTGCAGTGAAAAGTACGAAACTTGAAGACTCTTTTAGTCTTCAGAAGGAGAGAAGGATATTAGGAAGATTTCTTGGTTCTAATGAAGTTATAGGATGCTATGGAGATTGTGTGAGTGTTGAACGAGGGGTGTTCAAGTACAGTCTTTTGTTGGAGTATGCTCCTAAGGGCTCTCTTCTAAATTTGATGAAAGATTATGGAGGTAGGGGTCCGGAGAGCCATGTCAGGAAATACACGCAGATGCTGCTGAAGGGGTTATCTTGCATTTACTATAATGGTCATGTGCATTGCGATCTTAAACTTGCAAACATCCTGGTTTTTCCTTGTCGAGATCATGGAGTAAAGGGTCATCATCTTAAGATTGCTGATTTTGGGCTGGCTAGAGAGCCTGGAGAGGACGATTCGGATAAGTTGTTGCATATGTATCAATACCGCGGGACGCCATGCTATATGTCTCCTGAGTCTGTGCAATTTGTTGAGATCACATCGGCTTTGGATATATGGTCTCTTGGTTGCATTGCTGTTGAGATGATCAAAGGACGGATTGCTTGGGTAACTTTGGATTCGAAAGAATTATTCAATAAGCTTGTCCGTGGGAATGAATCACCAATGATTCCTGAAAATATGCCAGAGAAAGGAAAAGATTTCTTGAGGGGGTGCTTTGAGAGAGATCACTGTGAGAGGTGGTCTGCTGATAGCCTCCTGACTCATTCTTTCATTCTCGACGAGCTACTGCCGCCAGTGGAAACGAAGACTGGAGAATTGTCGAGCTCCCACATTGATGGTGTAGTTCTGTCTGTGGTCAATTTTGTATTATGTTCAAATTAGGTTTCCAGGCAGAAAAAGTGCATGCTCTGATAAACTTGAGTCAGTAGCTGTAAAAATATGGTTACCATTTGTTTTGTTATGATTCCTGGTGACAGGGCATAAAAGGACTGCTTGAAAGAATGAAATTAGATATGTTCAATCTTTTTGCTGCAAGTACAGAACTCCTTTTACTGGTTATCGCAGGCCTTTGCTTGTTTCCACTGCTCTACATCGTCAACTTACCGTTACGCTAGATTATTGCTGCAGCGAAAGAAGGGAGAGAGCTTCGTGTAGAAATAGCCTGAAGACTTGAATAGTCCCAAATCGACCCAATACAACCGACATCCAAAAACAAGATACAGAGGAGCAGAAACAGTCAGGAGCCAAGCAAGAAGTTCGGGCTCTCTGGACAATCCTTGTTTTGCCAAAGAATCTGCCACATTGTTAGCTTTGCGAGGAACGTGAGCAAAAGAGACTGTCTCAAAGCTTTGAGACATGCCTAAAGATTGCCGGGAACAAGTTATTAAACTTTCAAGGTCATCTTTCTGGACTATTCAATCCAATTAGTTACAAGTTTTAGTCTCTAAGCTGTTTCTGGTTCTGAGTAGTGCAGTAGCAAGATTTGATCATGATCATCACAAGTTGAATATTTTTCTGGACAGTATTAGCAATCCTTTCTTAACCTGTTAAATTATATTGATGGCCATGCTTTTGTTTAAATCACATGACGAGGCAGCAAGTAAAGCAGCATTAATTTACTTCCACTGCTCTAAAAACTACCATTAATAAGAACAGCAGTAACGCCAATCAACAGCTTGCCATACACTTTTCTGACTTTGATTCCTTCCTCAAATACCGTGGAAAGAGGAAAGGAAGGAAGGAAAAGTGGTTGGATCTCATGAATATTAAAAATTACTAATTTTCACAAGTTAATTAGGGAGAAAAACTCCAAGAATGAACCAAGTTGTAATCGTCTGATTACTATACTAATTGTAATCAACATGCATGGTGCTGCTGCATCAAATGTCATAGCCTAAAAGTAGGTAAACAACTCATGGCAAACCACGCTGATAAAAAGAGCATGGCTATACTCTTCTGAAACAATAAAGTAACATCTAGTGAACTACTGTAACATTGTAGCCAACTAAGGCATCACCAGTGGTAACATCAAGCCAATAAGCTTGTGCAATATTGACTTAACCACGTCCCAATCGGAAAAGGCCGGTTCCGCCAACAATTGGCATCTCACGAGCTGGATTCACTGCCGAATTCTTGCCAAGGAGGCTAAGGCAGCTGCCATTATAGATACCGTCAGTGAATGCAAAGTCCATCGCCATGATCAAGGCCACTCCATTCTGCTCAGCTGACCCATAAATCCCCTAGGCTCGGCCTAGAGGCTTTGGTTTTGGATCAGGTCCTTCTGTCAATGGATCATCAACCATCATAATAGGTCAGCTTCACTTGGTTGAGCAACTTTAATAGCTGTAGGATTTATGCCACTGACCATGTTCATGGAAGTAGAATTGGAGGTTGGTCACGTTCTCGTTTTCAGCTTCAAATCTTCAAGCCCAACTAAAATATAGGATGGATTAGGACCCAGTAATTTTTACCATTCGCAATGTTTGCAATGATAATGTCAATCTATCGAGGTACGAAAAAAAACCCTTCTCTTTTAATGAAACGGGTAGGAAAAAAAAACATGGATTCAAAAAATTTATGTAATATATCTAAAAAAGAGTTAGAATATCAACTCATCTTCTTCACTGTTTAGTAAATGATTTGTTTTTCATTTTTTTTAGGTTTTTTTTCATCTCAATTTTATCTTTCAACATTTATTTCATTTTAAATTTATTTTCATAAATTATTTTGACTTGTTTTATATGAGGTTATTGCAATCTCAAATAAATATATTGTAATTTGGTTTATACTTAATTTTATGAGTGTCTATTTTTATTATCATATAATTAAACAAAAATACTTTTTTTTAACAAAGTTCTTAAACTAAGTGGATCCATCATCCAGATTATGAATTTAGTTGTTAAGCCAATCCAATATATCAACTTCTTAGTATTTTTTAAAACCAAATCACATTTTTTGTTGTTGTTTGGATTACATTTAAACTCTCCAAGTTGTTTAGGTAATATTAAAAAAATTCTCACATAATTTAATTTTAAATCTAAATTAAACAAGAAATCAAGACAAAAAATTTCAAAATCAACAATTCATTAAACTAAATTTAATAATAATATCAATTAATTCTCCTTTTTATCTACTTGCCTACTCGTGAGATTCACCGTATGCTTGAACTATAACGGTACAAATGATCGAAGTACAAGCAAATGCTGCCATTCTTGCCATCCTTATTTATTCCTCTCGAATTATTTATTGATAAAAAATAAAAAACACCTCTACCCATTTTTATAGGACTTGTGTTCTAGATGTTAGTCATTGATACCTTGAAATAATAATGCTACCATTTTTAACGATGGAGATAGATATTGGTTCAAGGCATTTAACTATGTTCCTAGCCTCGGAAGAAAAATCACATTTTGAGCAAACAAATTAAATTGGAGCAGCTCAAGTTACATTTAATTTGAAAACAAAAAACTGGTTTTGATCTTGGCAAACTCTCTAGCGGCCCCCCCAGTTTGTGTTTTAAAAGAGTTATATTTTTGAAAACAAACCACTACATCTAGGAACCGAATATCCTAGCTTGATGATAAATATATAGAGCCCTCGCGCATTCCCTACAATCTTGAGTTTCGGCTGAGGTTTGTTGTCTGGCAACATCTGTTCCTGCAATTGGACAATATCTAGGAACCGAATATCTGGCTTTCATCTTTGTTTCAATTTAAAGTCAACTGGAACTAATTTTTATTTTCATTTAGGCCAACTATAGTAATTAGACTCCTTAAATGGAATGGGATTCATTCTTGTTATCATTCCACATATAACATATATTGACATGTTAATTAATTTTTAATTAGATATGATTTAGATTTCGATAAAACTTGGACCACATTGTCTCCTCACTACCAGATTATGAGCAAGCATCATGTTAGGTCACATCGCAATGATTGTGTGAGGATGGCATGGATACACAGTGCTATTTCCCTTCTGCGCAGTGGATTTTGAAAAGCAGCAGCCAAGAAGTAGATATGGCATGGACCGAAATTGGCAAATTCACAGAGCACTCGGCCGAATATTATGGAATTTATGCCAATTTTGAGACCAAATTGTGTCTCCTCACTACCAGATTATGAGCATGCATTAGGTTAGGTCACATCGCAATGATTGTGCGAGGATAGCATACATACGCAGTGCTATTTACCTTTAACCAGGAAGCATGATGGCATGGACCAGAATAGGCAGATTCATAGAGCACTCGGGCGGATATTATGGCATATGCCGATTTTGAGACACCTGCAGTCCGTATCTATTGATCTGTTGACATGGGTTCTGAAATTTGCTCACCATACTTTAAAGGAAACGGTCATTAACAGCCTCAATTAGAGAGGGGAAAAAAAACACAGGTTAAAAGCAAGGATCTAAAAAGAAGAAGAAAAAACCATGGAGATGAGAGGAACAATAGCACAATGCCGTCATCTAATGGTTCACCCATGGGCGATATGTCCATATCAATTGCAAGGAGAGGAGCAGCAGCTGCACCAGGAGTCACCAAGGCATCTAGCTTATTATCACACATCAACTTCTGGAAGCCATCTCTCAATCTTTTTATTGAGAAAAACTAGCACAAAATCTTTTACTGGTAGGTAACTTTGCAAACTTCGGCTCCGGCTCTCTACAAATAGAAAATAAAAAACAGGGAAGAAAATTTATATACAGAAGCCCGCGTAAGACTGCCAAGGACCTCATCCAAAATCCTCAACCCATTTAAGAATCAAGTCTAGAATGTTTTGAAAGCCTCGATGATCCAAGAATGTACCACAAAGTTCATTATTTTTTATTCAGCGTGGATCTAAGATAATATATAGTGGGCGTGATGACCCAATTATACATAGTCATGGAGCAAGCTCCAAAAGACAATGGGTCCATCTGCTAGCCCATCTAGTAATTTCGAAGAGCCATGCCGGGAATGAAACCCAGCCCAACACCAAACCACAGATTCACAAAGCTAAGCAGCACGTTAACTTGCAAGTGTTTAGAGCTTGAAAATTAAGGTGTTTGCCCAGAATAAGAGTTTTATTATTGAACTGGTAAGTACTTGATTAGCATCAAAACAAGTCTCGATGGGATTTCGCTAAGCTTTCAAGGCTTGAATGCAGGGGGCCTCCTAACCTTGGTAGCTGTCTCAAAGCCATAAGCAATCTCAATTAGTTTTGGCTCCGAACCCTTTGGTCCACCGAAGCAAATGCCAAAAGGCACACCGTCACTGTCATACCCAGCAGGGACACTGATTCCAGGGTATTGTCCAATTGCAAGAACAAATGATAACACATAACTAAAATCAGGTGCCACCACCGCATCTAGTTTGTTCGTCTTGATTAATTTCTCCAGGCCATTCTTCGAGAGTTTGCTGAATGTTGACACCAGTTTCTTCAATGTAGCATCAATGTTTGTTATGTTTCGACTCAAGAACTCGGCTTTCTCGAAGAGCTCTTGACCGTATTCCTTGGTCTTTTCCTGCAAGACCAATCAAATAAATCAAAATGTGGATTCTACCCGTGTTGGTTCAGTATGCCGATTATAGTCGCGCATGTACTAACCAATCTGGAGAATTTTTTGTTGAAGGCTATCACAGCTGCTAAGGATCGGACTGGAGACGCCACCAACTGTTCTAGATACTCATTCAAGGCTGGCTTGAATTCGAGCAACGTTGCAAGTAATTCTCCATTCTGCCCGGCTGTGATCGTGTCAACGTCGCTTATTTGCAAATGGTCTACGAGAACTGCACCTTGTCGTCTTAATTTTGGAAAATATAAAGAATGTCTAGTCAGCTTGCACTAATTTGCCATGATATTATTGAAACTACTACTAGAAAAATCTAGAGATCGTTCGATATCATTTTCGTTTTCTGTTTTTATTCTCAAATTTCAATTGGAATTAATACCCATGATATCCAATGCTGTAGAATACGTCTAGATCCAGTCCCGACTTGGACCCTATCATCTTAGACTGATCCTAAGCCAACCCTCTAGGGCGGCTTAAACCTATTCCTGGCTTTCAACTCAACCCTTGGTCGCCTTGAAGCCGGGTCATAACCCAACTCCTGAGGCTATATATCCTGAGTCATGACCTAACCTTCAAGTATCATGGATTTAGCTTCTGTTTGGTATTGCGTTTCAAATAAAGGTTGGATAAATTTAATTTTTTTTTTAATATTTTTAGATTATTTTGATGTGCTGATATCAAAAATAATTTTTAAAAAATAATAAAAATATTATTTTGATGAATTTTTAAATAAAAAATATTTTAAAAAATAACCATTACCGCA
>Ga0307509_10011207_pt1 | contig 10899 bp, 7 predicted proteins | sample 10_EM_MG_FD_202245 | JGI IMG/M metagenome (GOLD analysis project Ga0307509, IMG submission 202245) | Populus trichocarpa ectomycorrhiza microbial communities from riparian zone in the Pacific Northwest, United States - 10_EM | ecosystem: Host-associated > Plants > Roots > Unclassified | place... | reverse complement strand
TTGGACCTGACCCAACCATCTCGGTTAGTCTGAAATGGGTCCAGCCCATCTTGGTTTTTTCTGTAAGACGTGAATTAATTCACGTCCTGCATGCAACAAGAGATAAGATGCAGGAGAGAAGGAACAAAGAAGCTTACCTAGGTTGGATGGGGGTGTTGTTGGTTGACGGTCCTATTGGCGGCTCACAGTGGAGCTATTGATAGCCCGCGACAACTGCTGCCCTTAGGGAGGTGTTGGTCTTGCCGAAGATGTTATGCTGGTAAGGGAGATGTCATTGCTCAAGGTGGAGGTGGCTGCTGATGAACGGGATGCACGACTGTTGGTGTAAGAGGTTGGTGTTAGTGAAGGCAAAAATGGCAGGAAGATAGTTTGGTGGTAAAGAGAAGATGTGGGGAGGTTGAACTGAGAAGGACCATAAAAAATCATGAAAATAATGATTTTCAACTCTCTTTTCTCTCTTCTTTCTTGCCCTCCAATGCCCAAAATTCACTCTTACTTATAGAGGGTGAAAGAAGGACATCTTGTCTTTATTGGGAACCAACATTGGCCCTTGATTCAAATAAGAAGGATCTCAATTGTTAGCTCAAAGGCATCATCATGAGCTGTAAAAATTTGGCTGCTAAAGGGTGATCGGGTTAGCCTCTTTGGGGCGGCGGCGTGACGGCTATAGAGGCAATCAGCTGACAAGAATTACATTAGGGTGTATTACGATATTAGGCCATTAGAGTGATGTCTTGTTTTTCCGGTTTAGTGAAAAGATGAGACATTAAATGCTCTTGAAAAGTAGCCAACTGAGCAGCATTTCAGGTACAAAAAGTTGAAGATGATGAACAGTAACTAGACGACAAGTCATCAGGTATCTCTTTTTTTGTTTTTGTTTTGGTCAAAAGACAACATTTCATTTAAATGAAACGACGTCATTTTGAAGTTCTTAGGGTTTTAATTAGGGATTTGACTAAAGTTTAATTTATTCCTTCGGATTTTGATTTTTTTAATTGTATTCCTAATTGACCTCAAACTTTTAATTTTATGCGATTTTACCCTCGCCAAACTCCAATATCAACAATGAATTTCTGTGGCTTTTCATTTTGGTTATTGGTTTTGAATTTCTTAACCCTAATCTTTGATTTTCTAGCAAATTTGTCCCTGATTTAAATCAATTGACTTTGTAAAAATTGAATTTGGTCCTCTAAAATTCTAATCTTTTCGATTAAGCTCAAATTAGGCTCATAAACTTAATTTTTTAACAATTAAGTCCATAATAAAATTAATTTAACCCATTAAAAGTATAAGTAAGTCTTTGCACCTAATTAAATATTTTAATTTGACCCAAATTAATTCTTAAACATAAATAAACTTTTAATTCGACCATAATTAAATCAATTTGGCCTATTAAAAATCTAATTAGGTCCTTGAACTTAATTTTTATATGGATTCATCCAATAATAATTTAATTTGACCTTGAATCTGTATTGTCTTTTCAGTCTTGGGTATAATGAGGTATGATTAGGCTCGCAATTTTATCAAAAACTCCAGCTTGATTCTTTTACATATTTGAAACCCTGCTCAATATGTTTTTGCCAAGTTACCAGTCTTTTTGTTATTATTACTTTTATTTTTTGAATGGAAAAAGGTAAATTTAGGGGGGGACCGAAAAATAGGTTATGACAATTACAACTTATATAGGCATCGTTTTATATATTGTAATCCATTTCGATTTGTATGTTCTCACATACTTGATATGTGTACATGATTGTTACATTAAATTAAAGATTGGTTTTATAAAATTAAATTTTAGATTATTCTTGAAAATAAAATCCAAAAACCTCCTCTCGTATATATTGTTCAAAAGGTGAGGGAAATACAATTCGATTCCTTAAATTTCATTTTTCTATCTTTAGTATTTGTTGTTTGAACTTTTTATGATTTGATTCTAATCTTTATTTTTCACTTTTCAGTTTCTAGATGTTGAGAGATGAGAGAGAAAATCAACAAAAAATAAAAAGGAGAGCGAAAGCTCTTGAATGACCAAATTACAATTATCAATATTGTGATTTTGGTGTTTATATATTCTTTTTTTTTTAAAATAAATAGGGAGCTCAATAAGAGAAATCTCTTGAAATGTGTTTTATACATAAATAGAGTTTTAGATGTTTATATGATGTTATTTTAATGTTTTTAGCTAAAAAAGGTTTAAATACGGATTTATAGGATCATACAACTTGAATCTTGATTTTTCAATCATCAAAGCCATCTCCAGTGACCAAATTTATTGTAGGTGGATGATATGTGGTCTTTTTAGGTGGTGGACTATGTCATCTATTCTATTTTATTAAAAAAAAAACTAATATTGCATCCACTTCTTTTTTTTTAAAAAAAAAGTCAGGTATGTGGGTTTGACTTTCTAGACCCAAGCATGAATTTGTGTTAGGCACGAATGCCTGTCCTTCTAGTTTAGGTGCGATCGACCTTTTTGAAAAATAGCCTTTAAAGTTTTGTTATTTGATTGTTTTTTTTATATTTTATAATAAAAATATTTTTGAACACATTTATTAGGTTTATATTTAAATAATTATCTAGTTATACCATACTTTTCAAACAATATTAAAAACTTTTATGGTAATATCAACAATTACTTTTTGAATGATTATACATAAACCTAAAATACATTTTTTTTTAAATGTGAATAAAATATTTATTTTATTATCTTATTATTGTGATTTTTTATATAATTTCTCTCAAATTTACTATCCTTATATTTCTTTGATACATTTGAGTAAAAAATATTGAATCATGATTTTTTTTTTTTATGATTATGATTAGTTTTTATTTAAACAACAATGTTTATTGTAAAAGAGACATGCATTTTTCAAAAAACAAAAAGAAGAAGAAGAAGAAGAAGGAGGAGGAGGAAAACACATGAATAAGGAAAATGTGTTTCAATTTAAGATATACATTTTCTTCCTTATTTAAAATTAATATATTTTTTAAAAACATATATTTTTTATTACCTTTATTTTTGATCCAATAAATTATATTGCTAATAAAAAAATATTTTTTTTGTAAGAAAAACATTAATTCTAAATGAAAATACATTTTCCTATAAAATTTAAATCATTTTCTTCTCGATCAATATCCATTTTTTTTTTATAAAATTAATTAAAAAAATGAAAAGAACCTCACAACATGGACTTAAATATTTGTATTGGTATCTATCTCTTGCTTTTTATAAAATAATATTAATTTTTCATTTTAATCTTTAATTAGTGTAAGCAACATTTTTTACAATTTACCAATTTATATATTTTTAGTTTCATATTATTAAACTCATATATCATCTTTCTAGTTTTTAATTAAAAACTTTCAGCATAAAAAAATATAGACACTTCTTCTCTTGTATTATAAATGAAAAACAATGTCTATATTAGACACCTTTTCTCTTGCATAAAAAAATATATAAAAAAAATCAAGTTAACATGACAAATTTGAATCATAAGACCAAGATAACTCAATAAAAAACAAATCAAAACAATCATGAAGCTCAATTCCTCGTTAATCCAACATTGAATAATAAAATTGAAAAAAATTCAATTATAAAAAGGATAGAAAAGACCCGAGTAATCCCGGTTTAACTCGCCAAACTCTTGACTTGGATTGTGAGATTATGATAACCTCATAGAAAGTAAATCAAAATAATTATGAAGTTTAATTTCTAATTAACTCAAATAGTGAATGATGAAATTGAAAAAAAAAATTAATTATCGAAAAGGACAAAAAAACTCGAGTAAACTCAATTAACTCATAAAAATCATGACTCGAGTCATAAAACTGAGATAACCCTATAAAAAATAAACTAAAATAAATTATAAAATTTAATTTTTAATAAATATAATATTAAAAGATAAAATTAACGTTTCACTGGATAATAATTGATGAGGAGAGGAAAAGTGATATATTCTTGCTATTAATTAATTAATAATAACTAGTATTTCTTCTAATTTGAAAAAATAGTTATAGACTGGAGGTGGGTGCGAATTGAATATATCCATGGGTCTGTCTTGTTTAGCAAGTAGTCCAGTTAAAAATCTAACGCCTTGGCTGACCTCAACAATCCCTGCCCGCCCATTGCCCAAATATCCCATAGCCATCCCTTCTATTTCTCCTATAAAACCAGGAAAACAGACCTTGCACGAATATATTTTTCCTCTTTATATTCCAAAAATATAAAGGTCCCTGATTTCTTACCTAAACATCTTTCATTTTACATGATCCAGAAATAATGATATTTTCGAAGCTGGGCCGTTCTCTTTCTCGATCCTCCCGCTCTATTGTAAGTTCTTTTTTCTTTTGGTTTTGCTTGAATTGAATTGTATTGAGATGATCGATTGATTTTTTTTTTCCATTAATAGAATACACTGCGTGCTGGAAATGGCGGTGTTTTGAGATCCTCGGCGGTTATTAACAACATAGAAGGAGGGTTCATCGATGGAAGAGGAGGGTTAGGGTTACTGAGAGGTTATTTAACTTCAATTGGAAGTAGAGGAACTCATAATCCCTTTTTATCCGATTTAAATTCCATTCTTGCAAACCCTAGAATTCGACGCTTTTTCTCCACGGAAGCTCCTAAGAAGAAGAGTAAGCTTCTGCTTTCCTCTTAATAAGATTTGTTTGGAAGTCAATAAGACATTTATCATTTCCTGGAGACTTTTTGATTGATTTGCAGATTATGAGAATTTCTATCCCAAGGGAAAGAAGGAAGTTCCGAAAGGGGAAAAGCAGAAATCTGAATCCAAAGGTAATTTTTTTGAATTGCTTATTTTGGAGGGCAAGCCCTAAACCAATTTGCCTTTTATTGATTCTTGCTTTCTTCAATTTCAGAGAATTCTTCGAATGCAGACCATGACGAGTCAGACTTTAATAAGGGGACATTCATGAAGGCATTCTATTTACTTGCCCCTTTATTTGTGGTTCAACTGCTTTTTTATCCCTTCTCTTTTGGTGATGGTGACAAGCAACAGGTAATCGTAGTAATAATAACCTTTACACCATTTTGTGCTGTTTTTGCTTCCACTCCTATTAAACTTTTTGGCTTGGCATGCTAAAAGCTTCTTCTTTTTCATGTTATTTATTTTTTCTGTGTACCAAACTATATTCGGGTCAGTTTCAACTGCACTTCAGAATTGCTTTCTAAATCAGTAGGATCATCTAAACTAACCAATGAATCGATGTATTGTTGCTTAAGTTACGGAAATAACAGACAAAATTGACATATTTAAAGGAATGTAGTCCAAGTGAAGTTTTTGAGAATGTCTTTCTTTTCTTTTTCTTAATATATTTTGGAAAGCATCAATTATTTGTGTCCTGATAGCTCGGAGGAAGAATATCATATTCCTCTGCAGGAGAAATTGTGGATCTGACAGTAAAAATCTCGTTGAAGTAGAGCCTTAAGTTACTAATATAACGACTACTGCTGAAGGGAACTCAAAACAGTCTACTTGGACAAATTGCCTAACAACTTCTTCTTTTGCAATTTAATATGTACGGTTCTATCTGCTAATGAACTTCGTGTCTTTTAACCAAATGATTTTCTGAGCTAGAGCGGTTTATGCCAACAAACCTAGTTCCATCATCTTAACTTCATAATACCAACCGGCAGTTAGCATCCAATTAATGTGGTTTCCTAAGCATCAACTACTTGATTTTAATTATACGTGTAACTAGTTCATTTTTTTTTTCATCGTTATCATGCGGATTTGAATATTAGGTGATAGGTTTCCTTATTTAACCTGCTTGCTTGGTATTTCTTTGAGCAATTCTTATGGAACCTGTCTACTTGTGGTTTTTTTTTTTGCATGGCATAACATTATGCAATTCATAACGTGTTTTTTATTTCCTTTTCCATGTTCATTTGGTCCTAATATGAATTCATCAAGTTCATTTGTTTCTTAAATTTTCTCCCCGTGTACTTTATTCTTGACAGATTAGTTTCCAAGAGTTCAAAAACAGACTTTTGGAGCCGGGTTGTGGTTTTGTTTTTGCATGGCATAACATTATGCAATTCATAACGTGTTTTTTTTTTTCCTTTTCCATGTTCATTTGGTCCTAAAATGAATTCATCAAGTTCATTTGTTTCTTAAATTTTCTCCCCGTGTACTTTATTCTTGACAGATTAGTTTCCAAGAGTTCAAAAACAGACTTTTGGAGCCGGGGCTAGTGGATCACATAGTTGTTTCTAATAAATCAGTTGCAAAAGTGTATGTGAAGAGCTCAGCACAGAATCAAACGAGTGATGATCTTGTTCAAGGTCCAGTTAATGGTGTCCCTGCTAGAGGTCGCGGGGGCCAACATAAGTACTACTTCACTATTGGAAGTGTTGACACTTTCGAGGAGAAGTTGGAGGAAGCCCAAGAAGCATTGGGGATAGACCCTCATAACTATGTTCCAGTTACATATGCCTCTGAAATGGTTTGGTACCAAGAACTGATGAGGTTTGCACCTACACTATTGCTTTTGGGAACCCTCATGTACATGGGACGGAGAATGCAAGGTGGATTAGGTGTTGGCGGTGGTGGTGGTGGAAAGGGTGGCCGTGGAATATTCAACATAGGGAAGGCTCATGTAACCAAAGCGGATAAAAACTCCAAGAATAAGGTTAGCTTTCCATTTGTTCTGTTAAATATAGCAATTGACCAATTTATTGCAGTACCCATGTACTTAGCACGAAGCTTATTTTGAAAGATATTGATTGTAATTTGTTGTTTCTCCCATAATTTTGGGACTGCAGATCTATTTCAAAGATGTTGCTGGTTGTGATGAGGCAAAGCAAGAAATCATGGAATTTGTGCACTTCCTCAAGAGCCCTAAGAAGTACGAGGAGCTAGGTGCGAAGATTCCAAAAGGTGCTCTTTTGGTCGGTCCTCCAGGAACTGGAAAGACCCTTCTAGCAAAGGCAACTGCTGGGGAATCTGGTGTACCTTTTCTATCTATATCTGGTTCAGATTTCATGGAGATGTTTGTTGGTGTTGGACCATCCAGGGTGAGAAACTTGTTTCAAGAAGCAAGACAATGTGCTCCTAGTATCATATTCATTGATGAGATTGATGCGATTGGGAGAGCTAGGGGGCGTGGTGGGTTCTCCGGTTCTAATGATGAGCGGGAAAGTACCCTTAATCAATTGCTTGTAGAAATGGATGGCTTTGGAACTACTGCTGGAGTTGTTGTACTTGCAGGTACAAATCGGCCTGATATTTTAGATAAAGCTCTGTTGAGGCCTGGCCGATTTGACCGCCAAATTTGCATTGACAAACCTGATATTAAAGGCCGTGACCAGATATTTCAAATATATTTGAAAAAGATTAAACTTGATCATGAACCATCATATTACTCCCAAAGGCTTGCAGCTCTTACTCCTGGATTTGCTGGAGCAGACATTGCAAATGTTTGTAATGAAGCTGCTCTAATTGCTGCAAGGAGTGAAGGATCACTGGTTACAATGGAACATTTTGAGGCAGCTGTAGATCGAGTCATTGGTGGTTTGGAGAAGAAGAACAAGGTAAATCTTATGTAGTTGTTGCATTTGAGCTGTCTGATGTAATTTAGTTAGAGGATTCTCTCGCATCTGGAGTCCTAGTTGTGCGCGAGGATCCTTAATTGGCAGAATAATGGTGATTCCTTTTGCATTCCTCTTGTTTTGAATAATCAATTTTGATGTTCCTGTTTTGTCAAATCAGGTAATAAGCAAGCTTGAACGCAAAACGGTTGCCTATCATGAATCAGGTCATGCTGTTGCTGGCTGGTTTTTGGAACATGCAGAACCACTTTTGAAAGTGACAATCGTCCCACGAGGAACAGCTGCTCTGGGGTTCGCCCAGTATGTTCCAAATGAAAACCTACTCTTCACCAAGGAGCAACTCTTTGATATGACCTGCATGACACTTGGTGGCCGAGCAGCGGAACAGGTATCTACAATGCCATCCTTTCCTCAACAGATAAGGTTGAATTGTGATATGCTCAAAAGAAATGAAATGCTGTCCTTTCCATTGGCAGCATTGAACTGTGGTTTGCTAGTGTTTGTTTAAAACAACCCACATCCCTTCACGTGCATCTTTTTTAAAGTTAAAACAGTTGGAATTGGATGAAGGGGTGAGGGAAACTAAAAATTGGTAGATTGATGAACAAGTAAGTTGAATGCCCCCAGGGTGTTAGCTATGAAACTAATGCGTGGGATTTCTCTTGGATGCAGGTTTTGTTGGGGAAAATCTCAACTGGAGCCCAAAATGACTTGGAAAAGGTGACGAAAATGACATACGCCCAAGTTGCAGTGTATGGTTTTAGTGACAAGGTTGGTCTCCTCTCTTTCCCACAAAAGGAGGACTCGTTTGAGATGACCAAGCCCTACAGCAACGAGACAGGAGCAATTATTGACAGTGAAGTGCGTGAGTGGGTGGGCAAGGCCTATGGCCATACAGTACAACTCGTAGAAAAGCACAAAGAACAGGTGGCGCAGATTGCAGAGTTGTTGCTCGAGAAGGAAGTTCTCCACCAAGAAGACTTGATTCGAGTTTTGGGCGAGCGGCCATTCAAATCAAGTGAGGTATCAAATTATGACATATTTAAGCAAGGGTTTGAAGAGGAAGAGAAGAAAGTCGAAACCCCAGCTAGTACTACTGACGGGGATGAAGACCAATCATCACCCATAGAGGCTGTACCGGCTTAACCGTGGGGACATTGGTGCGTTTGTACAATAAAATTTGTAATCTGCTTCTCTTTTTTCTTAGGCAAGTGAATTTTTTGTATACTGGCCATTTGTGATCATTGTAATCTTCAATTCAAAATTCTCAGAAGAAAAGCAACACCAAGCTACTGTACTGCTCCACCCCCCATTCATCCCTGGAGAAATAATTTGATGACCCTACTTCTTTAGTCGTCGTAATATTTTGTTATTATCGTGCCTTTCTGAGCCAAAGTCATGGTCTAGCTAGCAACAAAAACAAAAACAAAAATCCTGTATTGATTCTCTCTTTCCTGGGTCATGATTCTTGAATTGAATTGAATTGAATTGGCAAGCAGACTTTCAACCATGTGTTTGAGTTGATGTTAGTTTGTACACTCCTTTTGGGGATTAATCTTGTGCATATCTGGTTCTTATACTCTTTGACACTTTCTTCTTGTCATGATTCCTCTACTCTTTATTCTTAAAGCTATCCTCTGCTTTATGATTTTTTTTTTGGTTTCTCAGACCAACTTCCATTTTTGATATCATGTAAAAAAACTATCACAAAAAAAGAGGAACCAAAAATATATGATTAATCCTTCATTGGCTCCCAAATCTGATGCCACAACTTCCAAACAAGACAGGATTTTAATGTTTTTAACTTTTAATGGAAGAAAGCCTTGTTTTTAAGCTACAATTTGCTAGTCGGTGTTGTGGAGACAAATCAAATCACTTTCCATACAACTCTATCAAAATCCATCTTTAGTCCATTTTGATGTAATAATATCATTCGGTACATTAAACCCACCCTAATCGTGGATCATAGCACGTACGTATTAGCAAATTATAACTTAGCATATAGTAGGGAGATTAGGTTGGTAGGCTCGGAGCAATGCTTGTTAAAGAAATGCCTCATTATTACTTTATTTATCCTTTGCTAACAATTTAAAGCAATTTAACCCCAAAAAAACTCAATTTCCCTGTAATCTGACTGTATAAACACTGATGATGCGCGTGATCCTAGCCATCTTCCTTTATAAATACCAACCTCACAACTATTACAAGGATATTTTGTAGAGTCTTGATATCTTGCTAAACAGAACTCTCTCAAAGCTCTCTCACTCTCCCATCACATAACCTTTAAAGCTCTATATATCTGTCTGGACATTGACTACTCACCCACTTGCCTACCACTCTGACTTGCTCCTTGCTAGCACCGCCTGCTCTTCCTCACATGTCTCTTACTACTTTCACTCCTTTTACTTTGCTGGTGTGCCATTGCCTTTTCAAGTCACAACACTAGCTCGTGGTATGTTGACCTGTCTTTAACTTGTTCTCAAGAACCCTTACCTATAGTTTATCGACTTCATTGGAGAGTTAGTGATCATGAAATCCCTTCTAAGACCTCAAATTAAGAAGAATGTTAATCTTTTGTGTGCATTGATGATGGGACCTTGCTAGATCCCAACAACAATATTGACAAGTCAACCTTCTCAATGTTAAGATAGACACGTAGGCCAAATCCCCTAGACTAACAATGGCAGTTTGACAATGCCCTTAATTAAGAGGTGGTGTGCCTCGACCCATCTTATGTGGAACAAGTAGATGATATTGATGCCTCCATTACATAGTCTTTACTGAACATTCTAATTTTTTTCAATTTTGTTAATATTTTAGGTTTTGATAAGGAACCCAAACACGCAAATACAATAGCCATTATCTAGATATCCAAGTGACAATATAGGTCAAGTTTTATTGCGAACTATATAGTAGGAAACATGGTAAGAAATAATGAGAATGGCATGCTCTTCACCAATGCTAATTACTGTGTGGAGAAGACTAACCATAAGTATCCACATCACGTGGAGAGTAAAGTGAATGATTTGCCCCATTTACACAGGACCTCATTGATAATATTTCCTTGTTAAATCTCATACCGCTTACCACCTTGCGAGGTTCATACATTGATGAGAGACTTATGAATTAGACATCGACTACTCTCAAGGCCCTTGACAACATCTCCTTCTAAACTTGAGGCCCGACGTGCTTTTATATCATCGATGCTCATGTGTTCTGTCACTTACTAATTGAGAGGCCTCTTCTCTAAGAGTATGATTTGATCTCCTCCTTTGAACACTAGTATATGAAAGGGTATTGAGGAAAGATGAACGTCTTCATTCCTAGTG
>Ga0307509_10011206_pt1 | contig 10899 bp, 7 predicted proteins | sample 10_EM_MG_FD_202245 | JGI IMG/M metagenome (GOLD analysis project Ga0307509, IMG submission 202245) | Populus trichocarpa ectomycorrhiza microbial communities from riparian zone in the Pacific Northwest, United States - 10_EM | ecosystem: Host-associated > Plants > Roots > Unclassified | place... | reverse complement strand
GAAGTACTAATATGAAGTTTAATGGCTGACAAAAGGCACGAAAACCCATGACCTACCAATGAGGCCCTCGTCCCCAAGAACCTTGAGAACCGCATCTAAGGGATCGAGATGGTGCAAGGCTGTGCAGAGTTCCTCGTATATCAGTCGCGTTTGATGCGTATTTGGTGACAGCGGCTGAGCTGATGTCCAGTGAGAGTGATCATAGCTAGTTCCCGGTGACAGAAGATGCGATGTAGATGCTGGAGATAAGAACAAACCACGCGGATGCTCAGGCAGCTCAGAAGAAGGTGGTACTTCTGTGGACATCGTGCCGTCATAATCAAAAAAATTATGGGTGCGAATAATATTCATGAGCGCACCTCCGAGTTATTCATGTCCGTCGTCCCGAATTTGTCGATATCGGCAAAAATGTTGCTCTGTAATCCAATCTAGCATTCCGGTCGAGCCAAACGTCCTTGAGGACCAAGGTTTTTTCATCAAGAGATCCGTGTTCAGTGATGAGACGACACGTCCGAAATAAGTAATCGTTCTTTCTCGTCCTTTACTGGTAAGGGGTAGAGGTAGTTCGACCCATCATAACATTGGGGTCATCCTATCTCCAGCTCAGTGGTGAACATAAAGGAGGGGGTGACAACGATTAGACTCCTCGGATCCTTTGGAATCCTCTCAGTGAGCTGAGAATTTTGAAAACTGTACCTTATATAATGATTTAGATTTGCGGATCGGACGAGGCAAATGCCCCGTTCAACTTGAACAAGTGTTTTCGAATCCAAGCGGAGTTTCGGAACTAACCGTCTGGCTTTGCCGGAAATGCTTTCTAAATGAGCCTCTTGAGTTCCCGCAAAGGAGTTTGCTCTCGACGAAATTCTGGGCTTCGGCCTGACATACGTCCCGAACAACACTGCAATGCCGGGCGTCAAGACCTTCTTGTCATCGGCATGCCTTGGTAAGCTTCTCTCTGACCTTATTGAACCCTGCACTGATGATTAGTCTTATTAGTGTCGCTCCTGCTCAATCACATTGCAATTTACGAGAGAGGCGGCGTGTAGGTTTGCTGTGGACCTCCTTCTGTATAGCGGCAATGGTGGTTTGGCAATTCTAATTTCCAAAGAAACTGTTGTCGTGTCAATCATGGCGTCAGCTCCCGCTCCTATTCTGCGTTGAGGCCAAATTCCACGAAATACCTCTATCTATGGCGTTGCGACAGATGGTCCCTCTGTACCTATTACGCATCAAGCAGATCAGACTTTTTGAGCTGAGTCCACGCGTGGCGACTTGCTCATTGAGTTGAGATGCTTGAGGTACATCTGGAGACGGCGATGTCTAACACCAAATTTGATGTCAGACAAGACTGGGTCGCAAAGCAAGGAAAGCGATGAGTTGGTTGATGATCCGCAAGCGACCGTTCCTATTTGCATCCCGGTGTCGAAGGAGGTTTGGCGTAATTGCTTTGACTGCTAACTGATAAATGTATTCTTGAATAAAACAAGTTGAATACTGTGTTCCTATGATGGGAGGGCTAACCGATCTCTGATTTCGTTAAGTTGTCGACATCCTTCACTAATTGTTTGATAGAATGCAACACTATTTTTCTTGTTCTACTTTACATCTAAATGTAAAGCGCCCGATTTTCGAGGTGCTTCGGCCGAGCCAAATTTCTTTCCATTTGTGGCCCGAGTCAGGCACAAGGACGGGAAACACGTTGCATCCATTCATTCCTTCTGTTCCTCACTCCGAGCGATGTCGATGAATACCAGCCCTGGTACCACTCCTGCCTCAACGTGAGCGCTTGAGCGTTAGTCCTCCATCTTATATCGGCTGCTCAACATTCCACAGTTCCATCTCGGCCAGTATTCTAGTAAACATCAAAGGTTAGATGTGCACTGTCGTTGATCGTGAGTTGATCTGACTATTCAAGGCAGATATCAGAGGTCGGAATCTCCCAACGGATGGAAGAAAGCTATGGGACAAATTTTACGTGGAACTGATGATCGACGGAGAGTCGAAACATAAGACGAGCACCTCAACAGGAAATACAGTTACGTGGGCGGAAAGTTTCCGCTTGTGAGTATATTTGGGGACCCCTATATCGATCGGCCTGACTGACTCCTCTGGTAGCAACGCATCGAGCTCTTCCGTGTTGGAGTGTCGGGTCTATGCCAAGGACGATTTTCTCGGCGGAACAAAGGATGGGATCGAGTTGCTTCTTGCTGAAGGAGCGGGTGGAGGTCTGTATATATTGTCACGTTAAATCCCGTTCGCTAATAACCATCTACTAGCTATCAGTCGGGAATTATTCAAATTCGACTCGCACGGGAATCAACGCAAGACTCAGATTGTCATCGAATTCACGATCGCTGCTACGTCCAAGGCATGCGATGCGGCAGGATTGAACATGGAAGAGGCTGTTGCACAAGGAAAGGATGCACTTGTCCACATGAAGCTGGCGCCATCGTCGTTCGAACCATTTCAAGGCGCAGTCGATACTTCTGTTGCGGTAGTAACCAATATCAAGTCCTTGACAACTACCTGGGGACGATTCCTACAGAAACTTGAATTATTCACCAAACTTGTTGATGGGATCGCACACGTAAGTGGTCAAACTGATGAATTCTCTACGGTCTCTGACTCACGAATATCCAGGTCCACCCATACGCTCATATGGCGTGGAGCATCCTCTCTGCTGTAAACAAGGTTCGTTCTTCGTCATTCTACACATTCATTTTGATCTAGACCTTTCGCAGACCATCTTAGATGAAGTTGATCGTGACAGCCGCATTGTTGGCCTCGTCGAGACCATGGACGATGTTTTTTCATTCGTCAAGGAGGCCGAACCCATCAAGAAAATTGAGTCACACGGTCAGGTCATTGAACTTGTGGTACAGCAAACCACGGAGTGTGCATATTTCATTCGGGAATATGCCATGAACAAGGGCCTCTGTAGGTCGACATCTGCACTTCACATAAGAGTGTCTCACTGTTGCGTTCATTACCAGGGGAACGAACCTCTAAAAACAGTTTCATGTCGGACGTTGACCGTAGTATTGAACTATATAAGGACAAGCTCAAGGAACTCAAGTCAGCTCTTCAAGATCATACCATTTTTCAGAGCGAAATCATCGTCTCCCGTATTTTCGACAATCTCAGTAGTCTGGGTGAGAGACCTCATTTATTATGTACTTCCACTTTAATCAATTTATATCAAGCCACGGATCTCGACCTCCACGACATACCCTATGCCAATGGTGCACGTTTTGACCCTGACAAGGCGTGTCTTCCTGGGACTCGCACTACGATCATCAAAGAGATCATCCAGTGGGTCAATGGCCCCAACGGAACCGACGTCCATCGCATTTTTCTGTTGACTGGTGTGGCAGGGTCCGGAAAATCCGCCATCGCGCACACCATCGCAAGGTTGTTCGATCAGCAAAAGCGACTTGGATCATCCTATTGCTTCGATCGTGCCGACCAAGCCAATCGCCGCCCCAACAACCTCCTCAGTACAATTGCATTAGACATGGCTGATCTCGATCACCACTGGAAGATGTCTTTTGGTAATATCGTTAAGGGAAATCGTTCCCTCCGAACAACGGTCTCGGCCACCGAGCAATTCAAAAGATTTATCCTAGAACCCGCGAAGGCACTGACCGCCGTTGGACCGATTCTTGTCGTAATTGATGCTCTAGATGAGAGCGCCGAAGGGGCATCGCGCAAAGCTCTTCTTGCCTCGCTGGCCAAGGGTATTTCGGATCTTCCTTCCAGTATCCGCATTCTCATCACAGCACGTCCGGAGCCGGACATCATTAGTGCTTTCAAGAGTAATCGACATATCTTTTGCAAATATATGGACACCATCGATGAATCTAATACAGCTGACATCAGTCTGTTCATCGAGGCACAGCTATCTGATGTCCCTAGCTTAGAAAAGGAATGGCCCAACAAACGTTGGCGTCAGATGCTGGTTGAGAGCTCAGGCGGGCTTTTCCAGTGGGCATCTACAGCGTGTCAGGCGATCAAAGACAACAAGAGAGTGTTTCGCCCAACAGAGCGCCTTAGTCGCTTCGTGTTGTCAGCACGCGGGCTAGATGCATTGTACTCAGAAGTCCTTCGCCAAGCATTCGATGGGGAAGATGACGATGCCATGTCTCGATTCAAGTTGGTAATGGGGAGGATATTGGCCACGAAGGAGCCCCTTTCTATGTCCGCCCATTCAGAGCTGCGCGGCGATGGTGAGCCAGCTGATCTGGTGGAACTAATTCTACCGCTGCTGGGGTCACTGTTGAGTGGAGTTGATCAGCCAAATATTCCGATTCGCCCTCTCCACACTTTGTTCTTTGACTTTTTGACAGACCCAAACCGAAGCAAAACATATTATGTAGACCCATCACATCCAAACCGTAGCCTCACGCTATCGTGTTTGCAAGTTATGAAGTCTGGTCTGCGATTCAACATTGGCAATTTGGAGACATCCCATTGTCGAAACACTGATATTCCTGACCTCCCCACACGCATTAAAAAGGCAATTCTTCCTCACCTATTGTATGGATGCCGCTTTTGGGCAGACCACCTTCGCTCATCTGCATATGACACTGGTATTCTCAATGAAGTTAGAGAGTTCTTTAATCATCGCTTTCTCTACTGGCTGGAGGTTTTGAGTCTTGTGGAGAAAGTGAATATGGCTTCAGGAATGTTGCACTCGGTGCTGGACTGGAATCAGGTCAGTCAATATGCTATACAAAATATTCTGTGACTCATGGGTAGAATTAACTGCCTTACGCTCAGGACAATACCAATGATATGGCATCATTTGCAAATGATGCAATCAAATTTGTCTCTGTCTTTGGACCCCCAATTGCACAAAGTACACCACACATTTACTTGTCAGCATTACCATTTGCACCAAAGAATTCATTGGTTGCAAAGCAGTATCTATTATTGTTTCCAAAGACCCTGCAACTGAAGACAGGCAAAATGGACCATTGGCCAGCAATGATAAGAGTGTTTGAGGGACACACTGAAGTCAACTCTGTTGGATTCTCACAGGATGGGAAGCACATTGTTTCTGGCTCAGATGACTGTACAATCCGAGTCTGGGATGCAGAGACTGGAGAGGTTGTTGTAGGGCCACTCAAGGGACACACTCACTCTGTCAACTCTGTTGCATTCTCACAGAATGGCAAGCACATTGTTTCTGGCTCATCAGACAAGACAATTCGAGTCTGGGATGCAGAGACTGGAGAGGTTGTTGTAGGGCCACTCAAGGGACACACTGACTGGGTCAAGTCTGTTGCATTCTCACAGAATGGCAAGCACATTATTTCTGGCTCATCGGACCACACAATCCGAGTCTGGGATGCAGAAACTGGAGAGGTTGTTGTAGGGCCACTCAAGGGACACACTTACTCCGTCAACTCTGTTGCATTCTCACAGAATGGCAAGCACATTGTTTCTGGTTCATGGGACAAGACAATCCGAGTCTGGGATGCAGAGACTGGCGAGGTTGTTGTAGGGCCACTCAAGGGACACACTGAATCTGTCAACTCTGTTGCATTCTCACAGGATGGCAAGCACATTGTTTCTGGCTCAGATGACAAGACAATCCAAGTCTGGGATGCAGAGACTGGAAAGGTTGTTGTAGGGCCACTCAAGGGACACACTCACTCTGTCAACTCTGTTGCATTCTCACAGGATGGCAAGCACATTGTTTCTGGCTCATCAGACAAGACAATCCGAGTCTGGGATGCAGAAACTGGAGAGGTTGTTGTAGGGCCACTCAAGGGACACACTCACTGGGTCAAATCTGTTGCATTCTCACAGAATGGCAAGCACATTGTTTCTGGTTCATCAGACAAGACAATCCAAGTCTGGGATGCAGAGATTGGAGAGATTATTATAGGGCCACTCAAGGGACACACTGACTGTGTCATGTCTGTTGCATTCTCACAGGATGGCAAGCACATTGTTTCTGGCTCAGCAGACACAACAATCCGAGTCTGGGATGCAGAGACTGGAGAGGTTGTTGTAGGGCCACTCAAGGGACACACTAACTGGGTCAAGTCTGTTGCATTCTCACAGGATGGCAAGCACATTGTTTCTGCCTCATTGAACGAGATCCAAGTCTGGGATGCAGAGACTGGAGAGGTTGTTGTAGGGCCACTCAATAAGGGACACACTTTCTCTGTCAACTCTGTTGCACTCTCACAGGATGGCAAGCACATTGTTTCTGGCTCATCAAAACGGACAATCCAAGTCTGGGATGCAGAGACTGGCGAGGTTGTTCTAGGGCCACTCAAGGGACACACTGGGTCTGTCAACTCTGTTGCATTCTCACAAGATGGCAAGCACATTGTTTCTGGCTCAGATGACTGTACAATCCGAGTCTGGGATGCAGAGACTGGAGAGGTTGTTGTAGGGCCACTCAAGGGACACACTCACTGGGTCAACTCTGTTGCATTCTCACAGAATGGCAAGCACATTGTTTCTGGCTCATCAGACAAGACAATTCGAGTCTGGGATGCAGAGACTGGAGAGGTTGTTGTAGGGCCAGTCAAGGGACACACTGACTGTGTCATGTCTGTTGCATTCTCACAGGATGGCAAGCATATTGTTTCTGGCTCATTTGACAAGACAATCCGAGTCTGGGATGCAGAGACTGGAGAGGTTGTTGTAGGGCCACTCAAGGGACACACTCACTGGGTCAACTCTGTTGCATTCTCACAGGATGGCAAGCACATTGTTTCTGCCTCATTGGACAAGACAATCCGAGTCTGGGATGCAGAGACTGGAGAGGTTGGTGTGGGGCCACTCAAGGGACACACTCACTCTGTCAACTCTGTTGCATTCTCACAGGCTGGCAAGCACATTGTTCCTGACTCATTGGACAAGACAATCCAAGTTCGGGATGCAATCCCACAAAATGCCAGTGCCCAGCACATTTTTTCTGTCCTCCATACTAATCTGGCAAACTCATTCTCAGACACCTCTACTCTAGCTGCTGGATGGATTCATAATTCCACCTCAAAACTTCTTTTTTGGGTGCCATTTTGGCATCGTCTAGGATTGTGCTGGCCAAGGAATCTGTTTGTAATTGGTCTAGGTTCCCCTTCTACATGTCTTGACATGCATAATTTTCAGCATGGTGATTCATGGCAGCAATGCAAAGCCCTGCATGCAATTCCTTAATTTCATGATTTTAGTACCCGTATTGTTTGCATATATGATGAAGTCTACTTCTGTTAGCCTGCTATTCAAGAATTATATATGTTGGATTTTTCTTTCCAATAGGTTCCTTGTTATTATGAAATGTATCTGTACCTTCAATAAAAAATACTGCCCAGAAAAATTAATTGATTATTGTTATAATTATAACAAGAGTTAGACAAGAGGTCCTCCCAATTCAGTTGAAATATCTAATAGATATGTATAATGATATACCACTTTCCATTCTGCCTGCTTTAGGGTAAGAGTAAGGAGCTGTTCTGATCTCTCAAGTTACTATGTAGTAAGCATTATATATTTCACTGAGTCAGACCTTGCAAAGCTCTAATATAATTTTTGAAAAATGTGAGATTATTTCTATCTTGGGGCCAAGAACAATGGTGACAAAAAGGAATGAAGATCTTAGGAACAAGGGGGATGAGTCAAGGAGTGTGTGGGTGGGCCCATAAAGAAATGCTGATATTGTAAGAATGCGAACGAAGGAGAGTCAAATGTTGTAAGCTATTGACTTATATGTCCAGATGCAAGATACCGGTAGCCAGACCAATGGGTACTTTAAGATGACAGAAGCATCACAGAAACAAAGTCCTTCGCCCTTGTGTCGATTTAGAACAAACTGCCCATGAGTGCCATACCAGTTCCAACAAGCATGGCCCAGGCCGCAGATGTAGGAATCAAGCCAGAGTGTCCAGCACTCTTCTGAGGTGAAGAGGAAGTTGAACCCAATGACGGTGATGAGGAGTTGGAATTATAGGACCCAGCGGTCGAATCGCCCAAGGAACTGCTCGCGATAGAAGCAAAGTTGACCGTTGGCAGTTTCGACACTGTCTGCCATGTCCCACCAGAGGTTGTTGTTGTCGGGTCATATGCCAGTGCTCTCACAACGCCGTCACTGCCGAGCATGACTATCGAGCTCGTGCTCGCTGCGAAGCCTGCAGAAAGATCGACCTTGGGCGGAGCAGTCAGGGTCTTCGTGGTGTTGCTGACCACGTTCATGACGTAAGATCCCGAGAAGTCGTCGGGAAAGTAAGCAAACTCGGTCTGAACGCCTTTGCCCTCCGGTTGGAAGATCGAGACGGCTTTGCCATGCATAGTCGGAAAGGATGCTGGGTTGTAGGTCTGAGGAGTCGGCTGCATAGAGGAGACTGCAATATTCACAATTCGTTAGCGTTAATATGAGCAGTAGCCAGGATTTGAGGCCTACAGTGAATGACGAAAATTTTGACTGTTCCCTTGTTCAAGCCAGGCACTCCCAAGAAGTGAATATGGTTTTTGGCAAGCGCCATGACAGGCTTATACCCAGCTGTGTTCGCACCAGGGTTTTGTGCCTCCAGGTTATTAGCGTGGACAGACAAGTCGGGACTCTGAACATCGGCCCAAGGTATTGGGGATGATTTGGCCGCCTTTAGGGATCCCATGTCAAGGGAGTAAAGCTCAGCGTTTGAGTAAGCATAGAAGACATTGGTGTCATGGTCGAGGATGGTGGCAAAGTTTGACGGATCAAATTTGCCTACGGTCGTCTTTTGAGTTGACCAAGAACCTGCGGTGGCATCATATATGTAGATGTTCGACGGATTGGCTTTGTCGGCGTTAAGCACGTAGATGGCGTTTTGGAACTGTCAATATAACGATTAGTATTGGTATAAAAGTTTGCATCGGTTTTGCAAAGGATCATGTCGGAAATAGGAAACTGGACCGCCAAGGGGACAGGTAAAAATGGGCGCTGATATGTAACTTCCATCTGTTTCACTACCGGTGCCACGAGTCCCGACGGCGAACCACAGTATCAATCAATTCCATTTCATGGATACGGATGGGAAACTAGCGATTCGCGAGGTATTACTCACCTGGGAGAGGTAGCACGTTGTATTGGGGGAGTTGAAGGGACTGGAGAAGATATGTGAGCACACTCTGTAAGAATCACTCTGAGAAGGCACTCACGGTCGGCCAGTCTTGGTGATATCCGTGGGGGTACCTAGCGACGACAATAATAGACCTTACAAGTAGTTCTTCGACCTAAAGCGAACACGAACCTGAACCCCACGTCTCCTGAGTACCGGCGTTGTAGTCCTTGCCATTAAACCCAAACGCGAGCAAACTCCACTTGGTGTCGAAGGCAACGCAGGCTGGTGGAGTCGACCAAGTTGAAGTCGAGGAGGTTGGTGCAGCAAGAGCAAAATATGCGAAAGAGAGAAAGACAGTGGGGAGGAGCACGGAGAAATGCATACTTTCGAGTTGAAATTCAATGGAACGAAGGGAAAGAAGGACTGGTGTCCATATACCTTATGGTTGGAACGAAGTTGTGATGGACATAAATAGCGATTGATGGTTTCTGGATGGTTTGTGACATCCGCTTTTAGGCTTGCGCAATGCTCATTAATTTTAACGACTCGGAACGGGAACGTTTTCTTGAGTAATTTCAGTCTTTTCAAGTTGGCCAGGATGCCTAATATCCAAGTCCATAACCCGGGCTGCACTATGTAAGGAAGATAACTTTGTGCACGGTCCACCTCAATGTCCAATCTTATTTATAGCTTGATTTATAGTCTGAGTGCTAAGTATCTTAAACAGTATTACCTTGTTACATTAAGGTACGGTTCGGAAGTACGTCCCTGCATCCCTGCGTCCCTGCCGCAATTGTTGTAGATGGTGAACATACCTGTTCATCCCATAGCGCCTTAGGCTTTGGTTCCGAGCCTAATTCCAGTCGATTAAAACTTTTAGAGCACAATGCAGTTGACGAGTACCGAACGAACCCGGATCAACTCCAGCTGCCAGTGCTGCAAGCATATTCTGGTGGAAGTGGAATTACTGTCAACGTTGTCTGCCGCTGTCTACCAGAGAAGGGTTCCAGATCCACAGCCTCACCGCCAATCTGTCCTAGTCGTGGTGGGAATCTTCCCTTCGTACAATCGGCATTTGCGAGACTATCAAGATGACTGTCCTACAAGCAGCTTGAACCCCACTCTCCGGGACCACCATTCGTGTCGTCGGGGCTCTTCGTCGTTGGCAACATTGCCAACGCCAGCCTGGATCCCGTATTAATTTAAACGGGATGTGCCAGGGAATGACCGACAAAAGTACTGTCAAGCGGCCCCTACTATAGCTAGTACCTGAACCCGAACGTCTTCCAGCACAATCCAACCAGGTAATCTTCATGCTGACCGGTAACTCTTTGTCTGACTGATACTTCAAGGACCTTGACCATTTTTGCCCCATTGATCGTACAGGGAATGGGCTTCATCGCATGTGCCACCATGACCCGTCATTATAAGAAGTGCTTCCTTAAAGTGCCTCTTCTAGTAAGGTGGACGCATTGGCACAACTTCAGAAAGATATTCGAGGTTCCTTAAATCAGCGTTTCATGCTTTAGTAAGTAAGATGTATTCCTTGATATCTCTTATTAACGTCGCTGTTACATATCGGAGGATACTTTGTGACTATGGCTCCATAATATTGAGTTCTATGCTCTCATCTCCTTCATTTTGCGTGATTCTTTTGAATGGTCGAAGGTACTCTTCCTGATTTTCCATAGAGACCCCTGCACTGACAAGTCAACTCAACGAGGAGACCGAGAAGTCCTGCATCTTGAGATTTAGGACTCGGAACGGACAGACAAACCCAGACGTGGGTCTGAAGTCTTTTCCAGCGGGGATTGCGGTAAGGTTGTAGCGTGTGGTA
>Ga0307509_10011205_pt1 | contig 10900 bp, 12 predicted proteins | sample 10_EM_MG_FD_202245 | JGI IMG/M metagenome (GOLD analysis project Ga0307509, IMG submission 202245) | Populus trichocarpa ectomycorrhiza microbial communities from riparian zone in the Pacific Northwest, United States - 10_EM | ecosystem: Host-associated > Plants > Roots > Unclassified | place... | reverse complement strand
AAAAAAAAAAAAAATTTATAAAAAAAAAAAAAAAAAGAAAAAAAAAAAGAAAAAAAGGTACAAAGACAGCATTCAGCTTTAACGCTATGGCCAACAAAAACCATGCCCTCCTCACCCCAGGAAACATCCAAACCCCCAAGTCCCTCTGGTATGAGACCAACCGCACATCTCGCCTATCGCCCAACCAAATCCTATGAACATACACGTACACCCAAAGGAAGTAGAAAGGAAAGAAACAAGCAGGAAGAAGAGGAGAACCCTCAGCGACATCTACTACAAAAAGTATAAAAACATAAGGAATGAATGAACCCCTGACAAAGGAAATTTAAGTCTGATAAGTGACGTGGATCAGCCTGAGCTAGGAAGTGAGAGTATGGAGCTGCATACTGGAGCCGTGGCGGGGGACGGAGCGGTGCCGGTTGGCAGGATAGGATGGTTGATGGAGGCGACTCTGGTGAGGGGTCGCAGGAGGGTGTGCCAAGGCGGCATTAGCAACGGCCAGGAGGACGGGCGTAACCGAGGCGGGTTTTTGTATAGCGACCGAAGATCGACCGCGGGAGGGGAGCAGTAAGATGCCAGCTGAGGGGGTGGGAAGGAGGCGGTGGGTGTAGCAGTAATTGAGCAACGGGACGAAGACCAAGAGGGTGGAGGGAGGGGGATGTGAGGAGGAAGGACAGTCCGAACACTTGAAATGACCGACTAGAGTAACCGCGGCCGATGCTTTTCCGAATGCGAAACGAAGACGAGGTGCTGAAGTTACTAACCGAAGTGTTCCCCGACAGGACCACATAAGCGAGACGGAAAGGTACTTCGCAAAGGGCTTGGAAAGCTCAGCGCCGACCATGAGCGAAGAGGACAGAATGCCAACCGTGCAAAACCTAAGCGAGGTGCAAAGGAAGTGCGGGGTAAAGGGGAGAACTGAACTTCATGAGCAGGAGTCAACGATGAACAGGAACAAGAACCCCGTGGAGGAGGGGGTAGACGCCAGAGGGAGAGGAGGGGTTGTAGCATCGCTCCCCTAGGCAGAAGCCATCAAGGGGGAGGAGCGGGGGGGTGGAGGATCCCACGATGATTTCCCTGGTGTTGAGATTTCAATCGCCGGAGGTGTAGAGGAGATGGTCCGTGCTAACTACTGTGACCGTTTTTTTCTTTTTTTTCTTTTTTTTTAATCTGGATTATTAATTGTTTCTATTGGGGCAAACGCACACCTGTGCTCATCCCACAGTCCTAGGTACAACGGACTTTCTGCCAAGCGCGGGCCACGTAGTCCAAAACCTCCAACTACAGTCCATCCCGCTATCCCCAAGCTAAAACCCTCTGACCCTGCCCGACAGAGAAACCCCCGCCCAGTACTATGGGTAGAAACTACAAGGAGATGAGAAAGCGGGCCTGAAAGCCACGAACCAAAAAAAAACCCCGCGAAAGCCTAGCCTAAAAGAAAAACATCCTCAACCGACAGTAGACACAACCAACAAAGAAAAACAAACCCACTCCCACAAGTCAAACCACCTATAAGATAAACCGTAGTAAAACCCCACCGGGCCCAGCTCCCGAGGGAATTGGGACTCCTGAATGATGGGTCTCGGGGACACACAAAGGGGAGGTAACTCCCGGGGGCTAAATAACCCCGCCAGCCGAGGCTCAGGAAGAGCGACCGAGTTCGAGAGAATGCCATCGAAAGAAGGAAGGCTCGTGGTAGCCGGAGGAAGATCCAGTTGGCTATTTCGGGAAACAGGACCCGGAAAGAAGGTTTAAACATGCGCCCCTAGTCCGAGGACATCAGAAGGGAGCAGAGGTCTGATGGTGGGCGTAGAGCCGCGAGCAGTAGGGTGCCAGCGGATCCAAACGTCCGGGAGGAGGAGAGCCGAGGGCTAGCCGATACAAGCAGTGCGAGGAAGGCTGACGGAAACGGTGTCACGATGTTTCCAAAAGTCTGACCGTACCAGCAGAGCACAAAGGAGACAGTGCAATACCAGAGAGCAGTGCCACCCGGGACAGCTACTTTGTTGATTGACTGAGACTAAAAACTGACCATTGACGGGTGAGGGGTTGCCGACCGTGGGGGGCTGCCTAAGCCAGCCCGGAGAAGAGGGGGTCAAGGCAGACTCAACCAACCCCTAGGAACAAGCTCGCCAGGCCTGACCATCAGAAGGGAAAGGAGGAGGGAAGGGAGATGGCTTCAACCAGACAGAGGCAATGTGGCGTGTCTGATGAGAGGGGGGTGGATGGAAGTGATGATGATTTCTCGTGGTGTTGAGATTTCAATCGCCGGAGGTGTAGCGGAGATGGAGGATGCCTAACTACTGTGACCGTTGTTTTTTTTGTTTTTTTTAAATCATATGTTAATTGTTTCTACGGTACAAGAAATGACATGCATCTTTAACGATATGGCCAAAACAAAACCGAAAATCAAACCAACAATCCACAAATGAAACAAACATAACCAATTCCCCCAACGCGACCAATAAGCGTCGCACAGCAGCCGTAGCTAAAATCAAGGAAAGTAAAAACCGCTAAACTAGTCTCGAGGGCCAGGGGCGGGTAGGGCAGTAGCTTGGAGGAGGGGGTTCCGAGGAGGGGTGTGGAGGGAGGGGGCAAGCGGAGGCATCCCCGGGGGGAAAACAGTGGCGGTGGTGTGAATGAACTCAGCCAGGGCAATGAGCAGCTGCTGGTCGGACCAGATTGGGGCCTCAGGAGCCAAGTCCGAGACCCCTTGGAGGAGGCGGGATCTCTGACGGGCGGAGGAGGGGCAGGACAGGATGGCATGTTCAAAAGGTCTGCGGGGCCTCAGAGCATAAAGGGCAGGACGTGTCGGCATCGGGATCGCTCCATGAGGGGTGGGCCGCGAGATAGCTTTTCCCAGAACGCATCTGGTGTATCCTGCCTGCAACAAACTTGCCCAAGCCCATGAAGGGATGGGGGCGCGTTGAGGGCGGATAGGGGTAGTATGGGGGGGCTGGGGTGGCAGACCAGTCGGAGAGGAGGTGTTGCTTAGCCCTCAACTTGAGGCAAGTATAGGGGGGGACAACCCCCGGGATTGGGGGCAGGTAGTCTGTTAAGTAGAGGGAGATGGGAGGCAGCGTCGAGACCTCGTGTTTGAGGGGGACGGCCGCGTTAGCCAAAGCTGTGATGGCGTTGTGTCGGTACCTTGGGTTCTTGGTCTTGTCCGGGGTAGAACGCCAGTCGAGGTTGAAGAAGAGATAAGGTTGGGAGGTGATCTTCCCACGCGCTATCAAGGCGGCACGGTGGGGCGAGAAGGTGGGGACGGACTTAGGGAGGCGTGCTGTGGCAGGGTTCACCTCCGGGGGGGAGCAGATGAGCCTTAGGCCCGCAAGGCGGCGTTGGTGGCGTACCAGAACAGGTAACTGGGGGAGACAGGCCTCCCTGTGCAAACACGTTATGTTGGTTGAGGAGAAGCAGTTGGTTATCCACCTACAGACCCAATGCCAACAAACAGTCATGGGGCCCATGATAGACGGGGGAGGGTTCCAGACAGCGGACCCATACAGAAGAATCGGAGTGAGGAGCGAACGCGCCAGGGAGAGACAGAGGTAGGGTGGGAGGCCCATCCTGGGGGGGGAGAGGCGCCGAATGGTGGCTCGGGCGGCATTTGCAAGTGTATACCTCCTGGAGAAGTGGGACCTTGAGTCAAAGGCGGGGGTGAAGATGAAGCCCAGCCACTTCAGGCGGGATTGAGGATAGAAGAGCTGACCCTCTAGTTGCACCGGGAGGGAGCACAGCGGCTCATTGCTCCTAGTGGTCCTCCAGTGGATCAGTTCGGTTTTAGGAACGGAGAAGGAGATGTTGATCGGGGAGGCCTTTCTCTTGAGCAATGAGAAGGATTTCTGAAGGAGGCGGACGTTGGTTCTGTAGGAGGGTGAGGCCACTGTAAGAGCAAAGTCGTCGACGTAGGAGATAATAATAGACCTGGGGATCTTCAGGTGGAGGGAGGAAACGTATATAACGAATACAAGCGGGGAGATGGGGGATCCCTGGGGGACCCCGACCGAGACAGGAGCGAAGAGGCGCGGGGACCCTTGGAACGTCAGGCGGCAGGTGCGATCCCTGATGAAGGAGCCGACCCACTGGACCAGGTATGGGCTGACCCTCTTTCTGTGGAGGAGAGAAAGGAGTGAGGGAGACTCCACGTTGTCAAAGCCTCCCTTCACATCAAGGAAGAGAGTGGAGACTTTATATCGGAGGCGGTGGAAGGACTCAACATTGTGTTGTAGGACGAGGGCGGCATCGGCGGTGGATCTCCCAGGGAGGGACCCGCATTGAAGGGGATGGATGAGGGAGCATATCGCTGCTTGGGCTGAAAGGCGGGAGGCTACCACTCTTGCAAGGATCTTTGAGAGCGTACGGAGGAGGACGATAACCCTAAAAGAGGAGGGTGAGTCGTATGAGGGTTTACCCGGCTTGTCAAGGACAATACCAAGTGATTTTTTGAGGGAGGGAGGGTGAAAACCGTGGGACAATAGGGGGTCCAGGAGGGAAGGAAGAAGGGAGGGCTTGATGCGGTGTACAGACTTCCACACCGAGTACGGGATGTGGTCCGGTCCAGGAGTGGAGGTGTTCGAGGACTTGGAGAGGGCCCTGGATATTTCTTCAAAGGTGAGGGGAGTATAGTCCTCATAACGCGTGAGGCGGAGGAGGTGGGGAGGTGGGGGTTTGGAGGGGAAGAAGTGGTCAAGGAGTGTTTCCGCTATCTCGGCCGGGTTGGAGGCCCCTGGTAAATCCGGGAACCTTTGTGGTGGGCGGCCGAACGCAAATCTCTTGGCCGTCCAGAGGGAGCGTGGAGTGGCCAAGGATAGTAAATCCGACTAGTGTGTTTTCTTGGCCGAGGCAATGGCCTTAATGTATGTTCTTCTCGAGCTTTTCACATTGCTCCAGTTGAGGGGGGACGGGTCGAGGCGGGATATCCTTGCAAACTTGTTATATTCCCTCCTTAGAGACGATAGGGGAGGGGACCACCATGGCGTCGAGCGGGGGCACGGGCGCTTGCTCGGGGCGTGGGAGATTGGAAGGGAGGTGAGGCGGGTAGATGAGATGTCGAACGATCTGCTCAGGGAGTTAGGCGTGGGTTTCGGCGGGCAGGGTAGTGTAGTGAAGGATTCCAGTGCCTCTCCTACTGCACTCAGGTCAAGGAGGGCCCAATGTGGAGTAGGAGGGGGCAGCATAACCGCTGGAGGGTCCAGTGTTATCACACATGGAACGTGGTCTGAACCAGTGGAGGGGAGAGGGGTGTCCCATGAGGAGACGAGGGTGGAGAGGGAGGTGTTCGCGAAGGCCAGGTCCAAAACAGAGGGTCGCGAAATAGTCTCAAATGGGAACCGAGTATAAACTCCGGGGGTGTTGAGAAGATGGTACGGGACGTCGAAAGCAGCTTCAAAGTAGTGTGTGGAGATGATAAATTCCCTTTCGGATAGGGAGCGGCAGGGATCCGCTAATGGATGGTGGAGGTTGAAATCACCTAATACCAGGTGAAGGTGGGAAAGAAATGAAAAAACCCGCTCTGGCAAAATGGAGCGGTAGGGAGGACAATTTGTACGAAGAAGGTATACCGAGGTAATACTTAGGGAATGGTGGGGGGATCCAAATAGGCCTTCCGGAGAAAAAACATCAACTGAAAGCATCTCCGAGGAGTCGTGAAAAACAGCTGAACAGGACAAGTGTTGGTTCAAGGTGCGCGAAACATAAATGGCAACCCATGGGCGGCCAGGAGGGGGAGGGGCGAAGGAGATAAATCCCGGGAAGGTCGGCAGGACCGAACGTCTGGAGGGGTGGTCTTGAATAGCTACAAGCAAGGGAGGCTCAGGCAGCATGGTAAAGCTGTGAAAAAGTGAAAGAAAAACATCCCAGCTCCCAAGGCAGTTATGTTGAACGATTGGAAAGGACGGGAAGACAGCACTGCTGTCGGTGTAATGAGTGAAAAAATTCTCCATTAGTGGGCAGAGCCCTCAGAGGAGTCAGAGTCTAAAGATTCATCTCCGCTCTCTCTTGGGGCGAGATCGGTGATGGTGATGGTCCGTTGGGCTCTCTGCCTAGGTGGAGGACCATCGCGGGGGAGTACAGGGGCACTCGGGGTTCGGGGAGCGGCACTTGGTGCTGGGAGAAGGATCGTCGAAGGGCCAGCCTGGTCTTCAGCGAGATCCATGCTGTCCTGCGTTTGTCGAGACCACACCTCTGGTGTCTCTGGAGTGCTCTTTGGGCGGGAGGGGCAATCCCTGCTGCGCGCAGAGTGCTCTTCTTGGCAGTTAGGACAGCATGCCACCGAGGAGGGACAGCAGGCGAGGACAGGTCGGAGATTGCCACCCTTAGGGCAGGAAGGGTTAGGGCAGCGATGCTCTGCCTTGGTGTGGGAGAGCGAGCAGAAGGGGCAGACTGGCAATGTGCTGGGGCAGCGGGTAGGGATGTGGCCGAATTTCCAGCACCTCTTGCACTTGGAGTTCTTAGAGGAAGAGAACATCTGCTCCACTCTCCGGTTTCGGGAGAAGAGGTTGATGGAGGGGAGGATGGCGAGAGCGTCGGGCGGGGCCACAGTGACAACCACGGAGGTTGCTGACTTCTGATCACGAGATTCTGGGTCGGGGTTAAGGTAACGCACTGAGAGAATGGAGACTCCCCTGGCATTGCAGATGGACTCGTGAAGAGAGGGGAAGAGTTGGGCATCGTCTGAGGGGAGGAATGCAAGAGGGACGGAGTGGATCAAAAGTTGCGTTTCGTTCGGAGCGGGTTTGAAGAGATCCCAAGGGGAGTTGCCTACCGGAAAGGCTTTGTTCAACCTCGAGGTAAGGGGAGCGAAGTAAGGAGTATAGGCGGAGGCGGGGGTGTGAAGGTCGGTACCGAGCAGTGACACTGAGCCTTTGTCGTTGACCGTGCAAGTGAAGGAAAGGGGCAGGGAGCAGTTGGCTTCTCTGAGGACCGAAGCAGCAATGTCTGGGAAATGGGCTGCTATCTTGAGCGCCTCTGGGTGGGGTTCGAAGGTAATTCTAGAGGCGAAAAATCTGTGGACAGCTTGGGGGAGTGGAGGGGGAGATTTCGTAAAAACCTCACCTGACGCAACCGCAACTGAGGAAGCCGAGGCAGAGGCCTTCGCCTGTCGACCGTTCTTTCCCTTAGCAGGGGGTGCGACAGCTTGAGCGTAGGTGGGGGTGGCTTTGGGCGCCATGGTGGTGGGAGGACACCAGTCGGGGTCGAGATGACCGGGGGTCCAGGCGGGTCCGGGGGGGTATTTCCCTTTGGCGAATTCTTCCGCTTCCCAGGTGTGGGGGTATTTTTTGGCAAATGCCTCAGGGTTGCCATATAGTGTGGGTGGGGAAGTTGACATGTCGTATCTCGGGAGATCCGGGTCAGCTGCGGGGGAGGGCCAAACCGTGTTAGGAGGTGGTGGGGGTGGAGCCGGATGAGCTCTTTCTTTCCCCTTCTCTTGGCGAGCGGGGTTGGTGATGCTGGTGGGGGTGGGACGAGACCCACTAGAGGAGGGTGTGGCCTGCTGTGGGGCACCAGGGCGTTGGGGAGGGAAAGTGGCCTGAGCGGTTGACGGAAGACGGGAGGCAATATCACGGAGAGATGCCTGGAGTGGGGCGAGGTTCGGGGGTTGTGGGGAGATGTCCAGATTGGCAATCTGAGAGGACAAGTCGTGGATCTCAGTGGAGAGATTCTCAAGAGCAGTTGCTATGTGAATGCTTGATTGGAGCGAGGTGCAAAGTAGAGGGAGGAGCATCTGCTCTCCGATAGAGAGGGTGGAGATGTTCGCCGGAGTAATGGGGGGAAAACCTGCGGCGGGAAGCCCCAGGGCGGCGGCAGTCTGGTGGAAAATCGAGACTAGATGGTCGAGATTTCCAGTGGTCGGGAGGGGAGAGAGAGGGGCTGGTGTACCGATTCTTGAGGGGCCGCCTTGATGGGAGGCCATGTTTGGAGGGGAGGGTGGGGACGCGAGGCCCAGGAATCAGGACGAAAAGTATGGGAGATGAGATCGTGCGCAGAACGACGTGGTGTTGAGAAATGTAGGGGGGGGGAAAGAGGGGAGCGGAAGCATGCTAACTACTGTGACCGAGTCTCCTCCTTATATAGACTCTTCACGCCAACAACCCTAACCCTGGTGACTCATAACTTGAGTCACCCAGTCCTATGACTCATAACGAGTCATGCCCGAAATCCATCAGATGACTCCTATGAGTCACTCCGCAACATACCATAAATCAATCATAAAACATAAAGCATGTCAGGTGCACAAAGTGCGTTACCTCCATGGAACTCGTGACTCATAATGTGAGCCACGCACGAAAGTCATTACATCGTTATGACTCACAATCTTGAGTCATAGAAACATCAACCAATTCTAACATAACGATGACACGCAAGTGCGAGCCATGTGAGAACTATGAGTCAACTGACTGCATAGCGTGAAACATAAACATACCTTATGACTAATAACCATTAGTCATGTGCAATCTGCCTTGCTTAGTCACGATTTGTAACATATATATTTACCTCTATGCGCCAATGATACTGAAATCAGCAACCAGTCCGAGTACCAATCGATCTTGGTAGTATCATATATGGTATGGTAGGGACCAGGCTGGGTCTGGCCTATACAATTTCCACCAATAGTGAGCATAATGACAGACCCACTCGCTTACACCACATTGCTCTACAGCTTATATTCCGCTATCTGCAACAGACGCAAGATACTAGAATAAGAGATAAGAATGATTGAAAGTCTACTAGTGGCTATGTATTCCTCCTTGGAGGTGGAGCAATCTCATGGAAATCCCGCAAACAGGATATGGTGGCCACATCTAGCACTGAAGCAGAATAGGTGGCACTGACTGAAGCGGCCAAGGAATCAATATCGCTGCAACGCTTGCTAATTGAATTAGAATCACCGGCAATTACTCTTACTGCACCAAAGATCACAAAAGATCACTTCTATCAGCTTAATGAGCAGTGGGAGTCACTGAATACCGAAGAGAAATCCACCAATAACTATCCTTCAGCCCAGACTACCTCTACTGCACCTCAAATAATCTATGCCGAGAATCAAGGTGCAATTAAGCTCTCAGAAAATCCCCAGTTTCATGCTAGAACAAAGCACATCGATATCCGTTACCACTATATACGCACAGCACAGGAACGCAACGAACTATCAGTAATTTACATTCCGACCGCCGATATGACTGCCGATATACTGTAACGGGGGCACCCTGTAGAGAGGTGAACTCTAAGGTTGTGACCGCACCAAACACTCAAAGTAGAAGATAAAGAAGAGGAAAAAATAATTCAGAAGAATCAACTGTAAAACTTAATATAGTTAAGCTCTAAGCTTCACTCAATTTAGTTCTCTCGCGGAAAAGTTGGTTTTCGAAGTAGAATGCCAAACGGTTAAACTTAAGTAGATATCAGATTTAAGCCTTTGACATTCACCACTATTCCGACCTTGTGCGAGCACCCTGTCCTATTCAGGGCTGTCCAGGGTCTACCCTCCATCAGGAATTATCCTGCCCGAAGTACCAGACCAACTCAGGTACACTTAACTCCGTCAATAGGATATGAGTTTCTGCAATGCATCTCCAATACAACCGCTGGTGGAAACACTCTTCCTATCGAAGTCATACCAGTGGCTAACTGTTATGACAACAACCAGAATCAATACCTAGGTGGTGGACTCACTAGCCCAGTTGTAGTTTTATCTATACAAGCTATACAGTCCATCATTTAATCTACACGACCATCCAATGTGATAAATTAACATGCAAGCTCCCCCAGTGAGATGTAGCCAATGGTTGGCTAAGTGGGCGCTACCTATAGCCAGCCTCTCGGGACATACTCTACTGTGATAAGACTCATACCCCTAGAGTCCAATAACTACCCATAGTAATGCTACACATCAAGGGGAGAAGGTCCCGGCTAGTTACTGAGGTATTTGTCCCGAAAGCTCCCTGGCCTCCTTGGACTACCTAAGTACCACTAGGAAGACTACCCTACTACCTGTAGGCTAAGATAGGCTCCTAGGTGCCGGAGAGACCATATATGGGCGACCCCTATTTTGGCGGTTACCCATACTCCCCTTATATATCCTGCGAACGACATTCAGTGGGATGGATGGCGACGACATATATGATGTTACGGCAGCTACTCCAATGACCTCTTTTGAGTAGCAAACGAGCAACTATGCAGCCGTCTGCCTATGACGCGCCGTCCCAACGCTGGGGCCAGAGGGGGGTGTTAGCTAAACCCACCCAACTTAAATCGTATGTTCGGGCCACTATTACCCAGGTGTGGGGCCTCCCCACGCAAATGCGGGTGTGCCCAAGAACATCTAAGAGCCCAAAGAATGTGAGGCAATCGACCTCTAAGTTCTAGGATGACTTTGCCGGTGAAGGTAGGGTAACTTGGACACCTCAGTAGGGTAACTGGGGGCCATGGGCATAATGACCAAATTCCCAAGGTAGGGTAACTTTACCCCCTTATGCCATTAACCGCTCCGGAAGTCCTCCAGTCTACCATAAACGTCGTCTCGGAGATCCGTGTAACATTCCAATAATTCTCTTGACTTTATGTGAATGTTCTCCCGAAAGGTTACCCTGCCTAGTGGAGTGCCCAAGGCTACCCAACTATTCCCTAGACTCGGTCCTAGGTTAACCAGCTATTTGTATACGAGACCATACCACCTCTGGTTACCACTCGGTATACCATTTGGGCTAAGGTGGTAGTAATTGTAGCTACCTATCTGTAACAGGTTTACTCCTGTCTAACGAAAAGGTACAGTAGAGGGCTAGCGGTTGACCGGCAAGCGCTAGGTCTAAGGGAGGCTTCAGAGAACTCGAAGGTAATGAGGGATAATAGTTAAAGGGCAAGTGGAACTCTGAGATCGCCGTTCAACCAAGTATATTCA
>Ga0307509_10011204_pt1 | contig 10902 bp, 17 predicted proteins | sample 10_EM_MG_FD_202245 | JGI IMG/M metagenome (GOLD analysis project Ga0307509, IMG submission 202245) | Populus trichocarpa ectomycorrhiza microbial communities from riparian zone in the Pacific Northwest, United States - 10_EM | ecosystem: Host-associated > Plants > Roots > Unclassified | place... | reverse complement strand
TTTTGATTCTCTAGCAGGTTCAATGGTGGATAGGATTGAAGCAATTATTAAGGCAGATGGATGGTATACTAAATATTGATTTCTACTATGTATTTACATTTTTTAATTTTTTATTATTATTATGATGATGGGGTTGGAGGGAGTTGTGGTTGTCCGGCCAAGATTTTTCACACTCGTTGTAGTCGGTTAATTTTGTTAACGAACAATATAAGTAAAAGGTTATCGACATAGAGTAGAATAATCATAGAGTAGGAACGAGAAATATAAATGTTTGAGTCGGAGTTTCTTGATGTGAATCCAAATGTTGCAAGAAAAGTGTTAATATGTTGATGTCAAAGACGCGGGGCTTGTTTTAGTCCATATAGCGATTTCTTCAGCTTGCAAATTGGATGGTTCATAGTAGGCCATGAAGGGTCCAACCAATCAATTCCTTCTGGAGCTTGCATGTAGATGTCTTCTTCAACTGGAGGATTCAAGAATGCGGTCACAATGTCCATGTGATCAATAAACCAAGCATTCTTTGCTGCCATCGTAAGCAGTAAACGAAAACTGACCAACTTTGCCACTGGAGCAAATGTCTCTCCATAATCAGAGCCTTCAACCTGCTCATAGCCTTTGATCGCAACACGAGCCTTTAAACATGTAGAACCATCAGTATTAGTCTTTATCCAAAAGACCCACCGGCTTCCAATAATATGATCACTGCCTGCTGGCACATAGACCCAAGTCTGATTGGTCTTTAAGGAGGCAAATTCTTCTTTCATTGCTGTCCTCCAGCCTGCATGTTGGTCAGATACGACAGCTTCAGCATAATTCTTAGGTTCTAGCAAAACTTGATTTTTGCTCTCAGAGATCTGCGATTGTTGTTACTGTGCAAGGTCTTGATCTTTCAACTTGTCTTTTGTAATCTCAATAAGCATGCCACTTGAGAAAGCATCGGTTCTTGCCTCATCATCACTCCTCTCATCACTATTATTCCCAGAATTGGCCAACTCGTGTAGCGTATCCTTAACTAGCTCATCAATAATACGCTCGCCAGTCATGAGAGCTTCATCAAACTTCACATTTGAAGCTTGAATAACACGACTTTCAATGGAATCCCAAAGTCGCCAGATCTTCGTAGTATCATGAACATAACCGAGCATTAAGCACTACCGGGAGTGTGAAGAAAACTTCCCATTTCTTTGCTTGGGTGGAATTAACTTTAACGCAGCCGACCCAAATCTCCGAAGATGCTGCAGCTCTGGCTTTGTATTGTGTAGAACTTGATATGGAGTTCGACCATGAAGCGAGGTACTTGGAGACCGGGAATGAAGGTAGGTCGCAGTGCCCACAGCTTCTGCCCAGAAGATATCTTCCAGACGAGAATCTAATAGCATTGATCTAGCCTTAGTGGATATAGTATGTATCCTTCTCTCTGAAACTCTATTCTTGTGCTGCGTGTATGGGGGTGATGGCTCAAAGGAGAGACCCCTTACTCGGAGAATTCCACGAAAAAGGTATTGTCGAACTCACCACGTCCATTGTCGTATCTAAATCTCCGAATTTCGTACTCGGGTATTGTGTATCGACCATGGCTTGAAATTCTTGAAAAACTGAAACAACTTTCTCAGCCTTGTTTGATCGAAGAAAATAGACCCAAGCAGTCCTGCTAAAGTCATCGATATACAGGATAAAATACCGGTATCCTGAATGTGATTTCGTGAGTGGTCCACATAGGTCAGAATACAGAAGATGGAAAGGCTTTGTCGTCTTCTCAACTGGCTTTCTGTTATAGGATCTTTGCTGTTTGGCTTTGATACATATTATACACTGTTTAATAGTGGTATCCTCATTCTCATCGTTTGAGTAGGAGGCTAACGGAAGCAGTTTCTTCAGACTCTCTAAACCTAGATGGCCAAGTGATGGCCAAGTCTCAAGTGCCATAGGTCAAGAGAAGAGACGGTGGTTGGGAAAACAGCCGATTGGCCTGTAGTAGACAAGGATTGATCAGGTATGTAGGTGTGTGATAATGGAAGTCGCATAGGCACTGGAGTGGCTATTAACTCATATAATCCATCTCTTAAGATTCCGATCATTTCCGTGTCACTGTAGCAGTACCTATTCTGGAATGTCAAAGCCAGTATGTCGTTAAGTTGACTGACGGAAAGTAGTGATCGTTCAATACCGGGTACATAGAGTGCATCGATTGAGAGTTTCGTACCAAACGGAAACTCCAGATAAATCCCCCCAATACCAATTGCCTTAATTGTATTACCATTGCCCACCGTAAATGCAATATGCTCCTCTAAGGGCTGTAGGGCTACAAAAACACTGCCATCAGAGGTAAGATGACGTGAAGCGCCTGAGTCGATTATCCACTGGTTGTTCGGAGGTTTCATATGTAAAGAAGGCTGTGTGGAATTGGTGTGGAATGAGTGAGAAAGTTGAGGAGTACCGATTGTTGTTATAAGAGCATAAACAACGGCATGATCGGCTTGAGCAGTGCCATTTGTCAAAGGTAGCCTTGAACCACACTCAGGTTCCTGGTAATTTCCACTCCCACTTATCATGGCTCTATTACCAATCCGGTTCTGCAGGCTTGTCCTTTTGAAGCAATATTTTTGAATTTGGCCTTGTCCACCACAATACCAACATTCTTGTTGACTATGACCTTCATTTCTAAACGCTCGGGTAGTCCCAAACTAATGTTATGAGATCTGGATAGAAGGCGAATGGGCTTGACCGGTGAAGAGGAACAAAGAAGTGTATGATAGAGCAAAAGATATCGAAGACAGACTTGAATTTCAGCGACCTGTTTTTCTTACAACTACAGGTTTTCCAAACACTTAAATACAAAAAACATAGGTGACTCTTCCAGGAGTTCACGAACACAATCACACTATTTCCATCGCTTCTGACACCATTCTCTTAGCTCGGTACATTCTTCACCGCCATCCTTTACCCCTGTCCTTCACCAGGTTACGTCACGGCCTTCGTGCTGGGTCGGCCCCACTGCTCGCATGGTTCGCCGGGAAGAGGACTGAACAGTGAATGATCCGAGTGCGGGGAGAGCGCCGGTGATTTAACAATACAAACCTCTGGTTTCTTGTTTGAAACCATCAACCCTGTTCTCGTATCCGGTTAAAGTGAGGTTTTGTGTAGGAGTGGAAGGAGAGATAATGCAGGCGAAAGGAGGAACGGTATTTCGTATGGGTGTTGAGAGCACTAGAGATTGGTGTGTTACTTGACATTGGGGCTGGACTTCGGGTTTGTTGAGGCGATTTGTTGCCTGAACGGTGACTTTCTTCAGAGTACTCCCACTCAACCAAAGTAGCTATCACCTTGGTTAAAGTTTGCTCCTGTGCTGGATGGTGCAGAATGATATCAACAATATTTTTGTATGACTCGGGTAGAGGTGTTGTGAAATGCACAATTAAGGTTTCATCAGAAACTGCTTGCTCTGAACCCTCCAAGTGGTTGCTGAACTCGGTAAGTTGGTTAATGTACTTGGAGACTCCAAACAGCGATTTGGTAATTGAGGTGGGAGGTAAGGCATAAAACTGCCGGAGCAAGCTGCACCGCCCAGCACGGGAAGCGGTCATATCGAGTTTCTCAGCCAATGTTTTCCACATCTTTCGGGCATCTGTAATATGTCTGATTTAGGGCTTGATCGAGGTATGGCAGGCAGAGTTGATCATTGCTGCTGCTTTCGCAATCCTCTTTTTCCAGCAACTCACTTCAGTATCATCACCATCCTCCGGATAATCCTCAGCCTCTGTTATGATTAATAAGGCTTCCTCTGCTCCTAGGAAGAGCTCCAGATCTGGCCTCCATTGATCATAATTTGATTGGGTCAACTTAGCAGTTTACCCCCACTTGCACTTAAACACTCCAGCTCCAATAATGTCGGTTGAAGTAAGAGATGAGCCGAAAGAGGGAATCATTGGTGGTATTGGTGGGCGAGGGACTGTTGTTGGATGGACGAAATGTTGATTTATATCAACTTGGAAGGATAGCAAATGATGGTTGAGAAGTGAGAGTTAAAAAGGCTGGCCGGGTCAATAGCGCAGACCTGGGCTCTTAACCTGTTACAATATGCACTCGATACTAAGACGAAGAAGTAGATTAGACAACCGTCAAGAATGCTTATTACCGCTAACTACCCATGGCATAATAGCAAAGACATAAACCACTGAAATAGTAAAGAGATTCAGTTTCACCTGTACTTCCAGAATTCCGTAACAAAGAACAAAGGTATTTAAAGAAAGTATATAGAGATAAAGGGAATAATGAAACAAGCATAACGAAGGTAAGAGTAGTGCTGGATTAAGAACAACAATATAAACAGTTGAAAGAAGCATTTGAGAGAAGAAAGAAACCTTATATCAACATCAGACCCCACGCTCAAACCGGGTGATATATGATGACAAGCTAATTGTCCCCATCTATCCTCTCGATCAATCTGAACTTCCCGCTATCAATAGTATGAATACCGGTGGGTGGTGAACAATTCCGAATTCAAGATCAAGTCAAGTATTTGCATACTGTACTTTCGATAAGGTGTTCCCGTGGCTCCTGGATTAATTACCCCATTTTACGTTGACTCTATCAACTTTCTATTGTCCGCTTAGTGTTAGGCAAGTGTTAATTTAGCTATGGCCCACCTGGCATACCTTAATCTGTTACAGAGTTTTAGAACGGTCTAATGACAAGGGTTACCTGACGCAAGACAGTATGATACCGCATTTTCTGATCAGGCTCGTTTTCAACCTCGGTGTTGAAATTTTCTGTATATTTCCTAGTATATTTCATAACACTACCATGTATTTCTTGACTGAGTGTAACGAGCCTACAATAGGTAGTTACGATAACTACCGCCTTAGCCCAAATAGTACACCAAGAGGTAACCAAAGGTGGTATGGTCTAGTATCCATTGGATACAAGAAGGCTGGTTAGCCGTGGGCTAATTGATAAGGGTCATGTGCCTTTGCAGAAGGTCACGTGTTCAACTCTCAATGGCGGTAGAGTTATTTTATGCGTAACGCAAATGTTCATTACGTGAAAGATTCAAGAGTAATCGAGGAGGCGCTAAATATTGTTATACAGCATAAGCATTCCTCAGTAGGAAAGAGTCCAAGTTACCCTACCTTTACCGGCAAAGTTATCCTCAAACTTAGAGGTCAATTACCTTACATTCTAGTGACTCTTAGATGTTCATAGGTGCACACACATCTGTGCGGGGAGGCCCACGGCTGAGTAAGGGTGGCCCAAACATACTATTGAGCTAGGACGGGTTTTGCAAACACCCCGCTCTGGCTCCAATGTTGGGACGGCGCGTCATAGGCAAATGGCTCCATGGTTGCTCATTTGCTAGTAAAAAGAGGTCATTGGAGGATCTGCTGTAATACTGTATACGTCGTCGGTGTCCGTCCAACTAAATGTCGTTCGCAGGGTATATAAGGGGAGTATGAGTAACCGCCACAATGGGGGTCGCCCATATATGCTCTCTCCGGCACCTAGAAGAATATCTTAGCCTACGGGTAGTAGGGTAGTCTTCCTAGTGGTACTTAGGTAGTCCAAGGAGGCCAGGGTGCTTTCGGTACAAATAACTTAGTAACCAGCCGGGATGTTCTCCCCTGGACTTGTAGCATTACTACGGGTTGTCAATTGACTCTAGAGGTATGAGTCTTATGACGGAAGAGTATGTCCCGAGAGGCTGGCTATAAGTAGCGCCCACTTAGCCAACCATCGGCTACATCTCCCCAGGGGAGCTTGCATGTCAAATTATCATAGTGAATAGTCACATAGATTAAATAATAGACTCGATAGCTTGTATAGAGGAAACTACCACTGGGCCAGTGAGTCCACCACGAAGGTATTGACTCCTGTTGTTGTCATAACAGCTAGCCACTGGTATGACTTCAATAGGAAGAGTTTTTCCACCTGCGGTTGTATTGGAGATGCATTGCAGAAACTCATATCCTATTGACGGAGTTAACTGTACCCGAGTTGGTGCGACAATTCTCTCAGAATAATTCCTGATAGAGGGTAGACCTTGGACAAACCATCAGCAGGACAGGGTGCTTGCACAAGGTCAGAGTAGTTGTCAATGTCAAAGGATATGATCTGATATCTACTAAAGTTTAAGGGTTTGGAATTCTACTTCGAAAATCGACCTTGCCTTGCGAGAACTAAATTGAGTGAAGCTTCGAGCTTAACTATATTAAGTTTTATGGTTTGATTCTTTTGAATTATTTTACCTCATCTTTATCTTCTACTTGGAGTGTTTTGTCCGATCGCAACCTTAGAGTTGACCTCTCTATTGGGTGCCCCCATCACACTTAGTTTGTGTTTGGGCTACGTGTCACAAATCGTGACTAAGCAAGGCAGATTTCACATGACTAATAGTTATTAGTCATAAGGTATGTTTATGTTTCGCGCTATGCAGTCAGTTGACTCATAGTTTTCACATGACTCGGACTCGCGTGTCAGCGTGATGTTATGATTGATTGCTGTTTCCATGACTCACGATTGTGAGTCATAATAATCTAACGACTTTCGCGCGTGACTCACATTATGAGTCACGAGTTTCGGACAGGTGACGCACTTTGCGCACCTGATATGTTTATGTTTTATGATTGGTTTATGATATGTTGCGCAGTGACTCATAGGAGTCATCTGAGGGATTTCGGGTATGACTCATTATGAGTCAAAGGACCGTGTGAGTCAAGTTATGAGTCACCAGGGTTATGGTTGTTGGTGTAAAGAGTCTATATAAGGAGGTGACTCAGTCACAGTAGTTAGCACGAACCATCTCCCCTACACCTCCGGCCATTGAAATCTCAACACCAGGGAAATTATCGTGGGATCCACCACCACCCCCTCTCCTCCTCCTTGATGGCTTCTGCCTAGGGGAGCGATGCCACACCCCCTCCACTCGCTCTGGAGTCTACCCCCTCCTCCATGGGGTTCTTGTTCCTGTTCGTCTTTGACTCCCGCTCATGAAGTTCAGTTCTCCCCTTTACCCCGCACTTCCTTTGTGCCTCGCTCAGGTTTTGCACAGTCGGCATTCTGTCCTCTTCGCTCATGGTCGGCGCTGAGCTTTCCAAGCCCATTGCGAAGTACCTTTCCGTCTCGGTTATGTGGTCCTGTCGGGGAACACTTCGGTTAGTAACTTCAGCACCTCGTCTTTGTTTCGCATTCGGAAAAGCATCGGCCGCGGTTACTCTAGTCGGTCGTCTCAAGTGTTCGGAAGTCCTTCCTCCTCCCATCTCCCTCCCTCTACCTCCTTGGTCTTCGTCCCGTTGCTCGGTTACAGCTACTCCCATCCCCCCTCTTCACACCCCTTCAGCTGGCACCTTACTGCTGGCTCCCCTCCCGCGGTCAATCTTCAGTCGCTATACAAAAGGCCGCCTCGGTTACGCCCGTCCTCCTGGCCGTCGCTAATGCCACTTTGGCACTCCCTCCGGCGACCCCTCACCAGAGTCGCCTCCATACACGGTCCTATCCTTCCATCGGGCACCGCTTCGTCCCCCGGCACCGCTCCTATGTGCAGGTCCATACTTTCACTTCCTAAGCACAGGCTGATCCACGTCACTTATCAGACGTAAATTTCCTTTGTCAGGAGTTCATACATTCCTTATGTTTTTATACTTTCGTCGTGGATGTCACTACGGGTTCTCCTATCTTTCCTGCTTGCTTCTTTCCTTTCCACTTCCTTCTGATGTACGCGTATGTTTGTAGAATTTGGTTGGGCGATAGGCGAGATGTACGGTTGGTCTCATACCAGAGGGACTTGGGGGTTTGGATGTTTCCTGGGGTGAGGAGGGAATGGTTTTTGTTGGCCATAGTGTTAAAGCTGAATGCCGTCTTTGTACCTTAAACAAATGCATATGATTTAAAAAAAAACAAAAAAACAAAACGGTCAGAGTAGTTAGCATCCTCCGTCTCCGCTACACCTCTGGCGATTGAAATCTCAACACCACGAGAAATCATCATCACTTCCATCCACCCCCATCTCCTCAGACACGCCACATTGCCTCTGTCTGAGTGAAGCCATCTCCCCTCCCTCTTCCTTTCCCTTCTGATGGTCAGGCCTGGCAAGCTTGTTCCTAGGGGTTGGTTGAGTTCGCCCTTACCCCCTCTTCTCCGGGCTCGCTTAGGCAGACCTCCATGGGCGGCAACCCATCACCCGTCAACGGTCGGATTTTAGTCTCGGTCGATCGACAAAGTAGCTGTCCCCGGTGGCACTGCTCTCTGGTATTGCACTATCTCCTTTGTGCTCTGCTGGTACGGCCGGACTTTTCGAAACATCGTGACACCGTTTCCGTCAGCCTTCCTCGTACTTCTCGCGTCGGTCAGCCCTCCGCCCCCACCCTCCCCGACGTTTGGATCGGCTAGCACCATACTACTCGCGGCTCTACGCCCACCACCAGACCTCTGTTCCCTTCTGATGTCCTCAGACTAGTGGAGCACGTTTAAACCTTCTTTCCAGGTCCTGTTTCCCAAAAAAGCCGACCGGGTCTTTCCTCGGCTGCCACGAGCCTTCCTTCGTTTAGCGACATTCTCTCGAACTCGGTTGTTCTTCCTGAGCCTCGGCTGGCGGGGCTATATGCCTCCGGGAGCTTTTCTCCCATCGTGCGTCCCCGAGACCTATATTCAGGAGTCCCTATTCCTTCAGGAGCTGGGCCCGGTGGGCTTTTACTACGGTTTAGCTTATAGGTAGTTTGACCAGGGGGAGTGGGTTTGTTTTCCTTAGTTGGTTGTGTCTACTGTCGGTTGGGAATGTTTTTCTTTTAGGCTAGGCTTTCGCGGGGGTTATTGGTTCGATGTTGTCAGGCCCGTGTTCTCAGCTCCTTGTAGTTTGTACTCATTGTACCAGGCGGAGTTGTCTTTGTCTGGCAGGGTCAGTGGGTTTCAGCTTAGGGATCGCGGGATGGACTGTAGTTGGAGTTTTTAGACAACATGGTCTTCATTCCGGCCGAATGTCCGTTGTACCTAGGACTGTGGGATTGAGCACAGTTGTGCATTCGCCCCGATAGAAACAATTAATAAACGAGATTCAAAAAAAAAAAAGAAAAAAAAGAAAAAAAGAAAAAAAAAGAAAAAAAAAAAGAAAAAAAGAAAAAAAAAGGTCACAGTAGTTAGCATCCTCCGTCTCCGCTATACCTCCGGCGATTGAAATCTCAACACCACGGGAAATCATCGTCACTTCCATCCACCCCCCTCTCCTCAGACACGCCACATTGCCTCTGTCTGGGTGAAGCCATCTCCCTTCCCTCTTCCTTTCCTTTCTGATGGTCAAGCCTGGCAAGCTTGTTCCTAGGGGTTGGTTGAGTTCGCCTTCACCCCCTCTTCTCCGGGCTCGCTTAGGCAGCTCCCCATGGTTGGCAACCCCTCACCCATCAACGGTCGGTTTTTAGTCTCGGTCGATCGACAAAGTAGCTGTCCCTGGTGGCACTGCTCTCTGGTATCGCACTATCTCCTGTGTGCTCTGCTGGTACGGTCGGACTTTTGGAAACATTGTGACACCATTTCCGTCAGCCTTCCTCGCACTTCTCATGTGGGTTAACCCTCCGCCCTCCACCTCCCCGACGTTTGGATCGGCTAGCACCCTACTGCTCGTGGCTGTACGCCCACCATCAGACCTCTTCTCCATTCTGATGTCCTCGGACTAGGGGCGCATGTTTAAACCTTCTCTCCGGGTCCTGTTTCCCGAAATAGCCGACCGGATCTTCCTCCGACTACCACGAGCCTTCCTTCTTTAGGCGGCATCCTCTCGAACTCGATCGCTGTTCCTGAGCCTCCGCTGGTGGGGCTATATGCCCTCGGGTGTTTCCTCCCCTTGTTGTATCCCCGAGACCCATATTCAGGAGTCCCTATTCCTTCGGGAGCTGGGCCCGGTGGGGTTTTACTACCGTTTAGCTTATAGGTTGTTTGATTTGGGGGAGTGGGTTTGCTTTTCTTTGTTGGTTGTGTTTACTGTCGGTAGGGGATGTTTTTCTTTTGGGCTAGGCTTTCGCGGGGGTTATTGGTTCGTGGCTTTCAGGCCCGTGGTCTCATCTCCTTGTAGTTTCTACCCTTAGTACCGGGCGGGAGATTCTTTCTTTGTCGGACAGGGTCAGAGGGTTTTAGCTTGGGGATAGCGGGAAGCACTGGAGTTTGAGGTTTTGGTCCACATGGCTTACGTTGCAGCCGAGGACCCTTGTACCTAACACCATGGGATGAGCACAGCGGTGCATTTTGCCCTGATAGAAACAATAAATAAGCTAGATTCAAAAAAAAAAAAGAAAAAACGGTCACATTAGTTACTCTTACAGGACCAATGTCTACCTCCTTCAGAAGTCCTTCTCAGCGCTCAAGAGAAAGCCCTCCCCAATCAACATCTCCTTCTCCGTTCCCAAGACCGAGCTGATCCACTGGAGGACCGCCAGGAGCAATGAGCCACTGTGCTCCCTCCCGGTGCAGCTGGAGGAGCAGCTCTTCAATCCACAGTCCCGCTTGAAGTGGCTGGGATTCATCTTCACTCCCTCCTTTGACCCGAGGTCCCACTTTTCCAGGCGGTACACGCTCGCAAATGCCGCCCTGGCCATGATTCGCCGCCTCTCCCCCCCTGGGATGGGCCTTCCACCCTACCTTTGTCTCTCCCTGGCACGTTCGCTTCTTACTCCGATTCTCCTATATGGATCCGCTGTTTGGTATCCTCCGCCGTCTATTCTAGGCCCAATGTCCGTTTTTTGGCATCGTGTCTGTAGGTGGACCATGATAGGCGGGAGCCTATCTCAAAGTCTTGGGAGATAACTCAGGCCGATAATCTTAATCGTAGACGGAGATTGTCTAGGAAGGCTCAATGATTCAAAGACCGAAGTTTGTAAAGTGATAAAGATTTTTCTAGCGTAAAACTTATATTGATAAGATCTC
>Ga0307509_10011203_pt1 | contig 10903 bp, 15 predicted proteins | sample 10_EM_MG_FD_202245 | JGI IMG/M metagenome (GOLD analysis project Ga0307509, IMG submission 202245) | Populus trichocarpa ectomycorrhiza microbial communities from riparian zone in the Pacific Northwest, United States - 10_EM | ecosystem: Host-associated > Plants > Roots > Unclassified | place... | reverse complement strand
AGCCAAGCCCTCCGTCCCGCGCATATCCGGCTCCCGAGAACACTCCGAGGTACTTTGCCCCGCTTTCCCACGCTTCGGCACCCATTCCCGCGGTACTTCAGCACGCTCTTTACAATGAGCTAATAATGCATAAATCTCGTAATGCATGGGTTTTGGTTGGGAACAACGATGGTACGCAGGGAAAATGCATACATAATGCATAGCCTAAAAATTGCAATATGCATTACGAGAATGGGGTTAGCCATGTAAATTTCAACATTTTTGGGTTCCGTCATAGGGAAATTTCTTCGGCTGCTCAGTTCTCCCCCAAAGTACGCCATTTTCGTCCAGTTGCTTGTATTTTGGCAATAAAAAGATCTCACGCTGCATTGCCGGAGACTGTCGGGTCCCTAATTTAGTTGTGGCATCACGCTACCTGTAGTGGTCATGGAGAATCACACACGCGTGACATTGCTTTGTTGCATAAATCTCATAATGCATCGGCTGAGGGTGGGGACAGATGGTATGCATTATGAGATAATCAACTGTAATTCCATAGATTCATTGGTCACTTTTGCTGATGTTGAATTGAAGAGGGAGGCCTCTGTGGCTGTCTCACAAAACTTATAAAACTTCCACTATGCAACCTATATAACAACAGTTTGAGGCAAGCTATGTGACCCTACAACAAAATCATACATGAAATGATACACACACAGCTATTTGAACATCTTTAATGAATGTTCATCTGACAAGATAAAAATGACAGGAGTTCACCATGAAAGACATAAAGGGCATATGGAGACAGATCAACTGTGGAAAAAGAAGAATCATTGTGAGATCAGAATTTTAAGATCAAGACCACCTACAAAGCATGACAGTGTCTGTGTGGAACAGATGAATAATTCATCTGACAAGAAATTCTGTAAAAAACTATATTCAAGGTCATGTGGAGATCTACTTTTGATGGACAAGGGAATCATCTACCGACTGTGAGGTGAATAGGGTCAGAATGATGTGAAAAGCATAAGCAGGAATACATACTTGCTATGGAATGAAAAATATCCCAGCAGCATCAGGGTCCAATGTGAGGCTCGAAAAATAAAAGTACGGACTTCCTATTGAGAAAAAAACACCATGAGAAAATGGGTGACTATATTGATGATTGACTAAGATTACCCACTTCCTGGTGCAAGACAAAGATGTAGCATCAGCATTACCATGCAGCCAAAAACGAGAGGGTTACAAACTTCCTGAGAATAGTCAAGGGTCAAACATGAGATGACTATTAGATTGCAGGCAGCGTGGGTCACATACAGGCTGTAGGAGAGAAAATGCGAAATCAGGTCGGCATCCATTACATGTTTAGAGACAACTAAATGACATACCAATATCTGTTGAAATACAAAGTGGGAGGTTGGATCAGCATCCGATCGCAGGCTCACAGGATGAGAGCACGCACAAACTGTGGAAGAACGAAGTAGGTGTCAGCACCCAATCGCAGCTCAAAGGACGAGAGCACACACAAGCTGAGGAAGGACAAAGTGGGAGGTGGGGTCAGCATCCAGTCGCAGGCTCAAAGGACGAGAACACGCACGAACTATGGAAGGACGAAGTAGGAGGTGGGGTCAGCGTCTGATCACAGGCTCAAAGGTCGAGAGCACACACTCGCTGTGGAAGGATAAAGTGGGACCGTGGGGTCAGCATGCAATCGCAGGCTCAAAGGATGAGAGCACACACGTCCTGTGATGTGATGAAGTGGAAGGTGGGGTCAGAAACCGATTGCAGGCTCAATAGACGAGGGCACACACTTCCTGTGGAAGGACAGAGTGGGAGGTGTAGTCAGCATTCGATCACAGGCTCAAAGGACGAGAGCACGCACAAACTGTGGAAGGATGAAGTGGGAGGTGAGGTGAGCATCCGATCACAGGCTTAAAGGGGGAGAGCACGCACTCGCTGTGGAAGGATGGAGTGGGAGTGGGGTCAGCATCCGGCCACAGGCGCAAAGGACCAGAGCACGAACAACCTGTGGAAGGATGAAGTGGAAGGTGGGGTCAGCTCCCGATAGCAGGCTCAAAGGACGAGAGTACGCACAACCTGTGGAAGAACGAATTGGGGGGTGGGGTCAGCATTCAATTGCAGGCTGAAAGGACGAGAGCACACACGTCCTGTGGTGTGACAAAGTGGGAGGTGGGGTTAGCATCCAATCACAGGCTCAAAGGATGAGAGGGCGCACAAGCTGAGGAAGGACAAAGTGGGAGGTGGGGTCAGCATCCAGTCTCGGGCTCAAGGGACGAGCACTCACTTCCTGTGGAAGGACAAAGTGGGAGATGGGGTCAGCATCCGGTTGCAGGCTCAAAGGATGACACCACGCACAAACTGTGGAAGAACGAAGTGGAAGATGGGGTCAGCATCCCATGGCAGGCTCAAAGGACGAGAGCACACACAAGCTGAGGATGCACGAAGTGGGAGGTGGGGTCAGCATCTGATCGCAGGCTCAAAGGACCAGAGCACGGACAAGCTGAGGAAGGACAGAGTGGGAGGTGGGGTCAGCATCCGATGGCAGGCTGAAAGGATGAGAGCACACACAGGCTGTGGAAGGACGAAGTGGGAGATGGGGTCAGCATCCGATCGCAGGCTCAAGGACGAGAGCACGCACGGGCTGTGGAAGGACAAAGTGGGAGGTAGGGTCAGCATCCGATCACAGGCTCAAAGGACGAGAGCACACACAAGCTGAGGAAGGACGAAGTGAGAGGTGGGGTCAGCATCCAATTGCAGGCTCAAAGGACATGAGCACGCACGTCCTGTGGTGTGATGAAGTGGGAGGTGGGGTCAGCATTCGAACACTGGCTCAAAGGAAGAGAGCACGCACATGCTGTGGAAGGACGAAGTGGGAGGTGGGGTCAGCATCCGATCTGAAAGGACGACAGGACGCACAGGCTGTGGAAGGACAAAGTGGGAGGTGAGGTCAGCACCTGATCGCAGGCTCAATGGACGAGAGCACGCACAAGCTGAGGAAGGACGAAGTAGGAGGTGGGGTCAGCATCCGATCACAGGCTCAAAGGACGAGAGCACGGACTTCCTGTGGAATGACAAAGTCGGAGGTGGGGTCAGCGTCTGATCGCAGGCTCAATGGACGAGAGCAACACACGTCCTGTGGTGTGACGAAGTCGGAGGTGGGGTCAGCATGCAATCGCAGGCTCAAAGGACGAGAGCACGCACAACCTGTGGAAGGACAAAGTCGGAGGTGGGTCAGCATCCGGTCACATGCTCAACGGACAAGAGCACGCACGTCCTGTGGTGTGACGAAGTGGGAGGTGGGGTCAGCATGCAATCGCAGGCTCAAAGGATGAGAGCACGCACAAGCTGAAGATGGACGAAGTGGGAGGTGAGCATCCAGTCACAGGCTCAAAGGACAAGAGCACGCACTTGCTGTGGAAAGACGAAGTGGGAGGTGGGGTCAGCATCCAGTCGCAGGCTGAAAGGACGAGACCACACACAAGCTGTGGAAGGACAAAGTGGGAGGTGGGGTCAGCATCCAATTGCAGGCTCAAAGGTCGAGAGCACACACTTGCTGTGGAAGAATGAAGTAGGAGGTGGGTTCAGCATCCGATCGCAGGCTCAATGGACGAGAGCACATACAAGCTGAGGATGGACGAAGTGGGAGGTAGGATCAGCATCCGATCGCAGGCTCAAAGGACGAGAGCACACACAAACTTTAGAAAGATGAAGTGGGAGGTGGTGGTCAGCATGCAATTGCAGGCTCAAAGGACAAGAGCACGCACTTCCTGCAGAAGGATGAAGTGGAATGTGGGGTCAGAATCTGATCGCAGGCTCAAAGGCCGAGAGCACGCACAAGCTGAGGAAGGACGAAGTGGGAGGTGGGGTCAGCATCCAATCGCAGGCTCAAAGGACGAGAGCGCGTACAAGCTGTGGAAGGATAAAGTCGGACGTGGGGTCAGCATCTGATCGCAGGCTCAAAGGTCAAGAGCACTCACTTCCTGTGGAAGGACAAAATCGGAGGTGGGGTCAGCATCCGATCACAGGCTCAAAGGTCGAGAGCACGCACAAGCTGTGGAAGGACAAAGTGGGAGACAGAGTCAGCTTCTGATCGCAGGCTCAATGGACGAGAGCACACACAAGCTGCGGAAGGATGAAGTGGGAGGTGGGGTGAGCTTCCGATCGCAGGCTGAAAGGAAAAGAGCACACACTCGCTGTGGAAGACAAAGTGGGAGGAGGGGTCAAATTCTGATGGCAGGCTCAAATGACAAGAGCACGCACAAGCTGTGGAAGGACGAAGTGGGAGGTGGGGTCAGCATCCAATGGAGGCTCAAAGGATGACAGCACGCACAGGCTGTGGAAGGATGAAGTGGTAGGTGGGGTCAGCATCTGATCTCAAAGGACAACAGCACGCACAGGCTGTGGAAGGATGAAGTGAGAGGTCAGCATTCGATCGCAGGCTCAAAGGACGACAGCACGCACAAGCTGGGGCGGGACAAAGTGGGAGGTGGGGTCAGCATCTGATCGCAGGCTCTAAGGATGAGAGCACGCACAGCCTGTGGAAGGACAAAGTGGGAAGTGAGGTCAGTATCCGATCGCAGGCTCAGAGAACGAGAGTACACACGTCCTGTGGTGTGATGAAGTGGGAGGTGGGGTCAGCATCCCATCACAGGCTCAAAGGACGACAGTACACACTTCCTGTGGAAGGACAAAGTGGGAGATGGGGTCAGCATCCGATTGCAAGCTCAAAGGACGAGAGCACGCACAAACTTTAGAAAGATGAAGTGGGAGGTGGGGTCAGCATCTGGTCGCAGGCCCAAAGGACAAGAGCACGCACGTCCTGTGAGGCGACGAAGTGGGAGGGGTCAGCATCCCATTGCAGGCTCAAAGGATGAGAGCACGCACAATCTGCGGAAGGACGAAGTGGGAGGTGGGGTCAGCATCTGCTCAAATAACAGAGCACGCACAACCTGTGGAAGGACAAAGTGGGAGGTGGGGTCAGCATCCAATCACAGGCTCAAAGGACGAGAACACACACGTCCTGTGGTGTGATGAAGTGGGAGGTGAGGATCCAATCGCAGGCTCAAAGGACAAGAGTACCCACAAGCTGAGGAAGGACAAAGTGGGAGGTGGAGTCGGCATCCAATGTCAGGCTCAAAGGTAGAGAGCACGCACTCGCTGTGGAAGGATGAAGTGGGAGGTGGGGTCAGCATCAGATCGCAGACTGAAAGGACGAGAGCACGCACGTCCTGTGGTGTGACGAAGTGGGAGGGGTCAGCATCCCATTGCAGGCTCAAAGGACGAGAGCACGCACAATCTGCGGAAGGACGAAGTGGGAGGTGGGGTCAACATCTGATCGCAGGCTCAAAGGACGAGACCACGCACAACCTGTGGAAGAACGAAGTGGGAGGTGGGGTCAGTATGCAATCGCAGGCTCAAAGGACGAGAGCACGCACTTCCTGTGGAAGGACAAAATGGGAGGTGGTGTCAGCATCCGATCGCAGGCTCAAAGGTTGACAGCACGCACAACCTGAAGAAGGACGAAGTGGGAGATCAGCATCCAATCGCAGGCTCAAAAATCGAGAGCACGCACTCGCTGTGGTGTGACGAAGTGGGAGGTGGGGTCAGCATCCCATCGCAGGCTCATAGGATGAGAGCACGCACAAGCTGAGGAAGGACGAAGTGGGAGATGGGGTCATCATCTGATCACAGGCGCAAAGGACGAGAGCACGCACAACCTGTGGAAGGAGAAAGTCAGAGGTGGGGTCAGCATCCAATCGCAGGCTCAAAGGACGAGAGCACACACATCCTGTGGTGTAACGAAATGGGAGGTGGGGTGAGCATCTGATCGCAGGCTCAAAGGATGAGAGCACACACAAGCTAAGGACGCAGTGGGAGGCGGGGTCAGCATCCGATCGCAGGCTCAAAGGTCGAGAGCACGCACTCGCTGTGGTGTGACAAAGTGGGAGGTGGGGTCAGCATCTGATCGCAGGCTCAAAGGACGAGAGGACGCACTTCCTGTAGAAGGATGAGGTGGGAGGTGGGGTCAGCATCCGATCATAGGCTCAAAGGTCGAGAGCACGCACAAACTGTGGAAGGATGAAGTGGAAGGTGGGGTCAGCATCTGATCGCAGGCTCAAAGGACGAGAGTACGCACAACCTGTGGAAGGACGAAGTGGGAGGTGGGATCAGCATCCGATGGCAGGCTCAAAGGTCGAGAGTACGCACAAACTGTGTAAGGACGAAGTGGGAGGAGGGGTCAGCATCCGATTGCAGGCTCAAAGAACATGAGCACGCACGTCCTGTGGTGTGACGAAGTGGGAGGTGGGGTCAGCATCCGATCGCAGGCTCAAAGAACGAGAGCACACACAAGCTGAGGCAGGATGAAGTGTGGGGTCAGCATCTGATCACAGGCTCAAAGGAAGAGAGCACGCACTTCCTGTGGAAAGATGAAGTGGGAGGTGGGGTCAGCATCCGATCACAGGCTCAAAGGACGAGAGCACGCACTGCCTGTGGAAAGATGAAGTGGCAGGTGGGGTCAGCAGGCTCAAAGGACGGGAGCACGCACTCGCTGTGGAAGGACGAAGTGGGAGGTGGGGTCAGCATCCGGTCGCAGGCTCAAAGGACGAGAGTACGCACTTCCTGTGGAAGGACAAGATGGGAGGTGGGGTCAGCGTCCGATCGCAGGCTCGAAGGTCGAAAGCACGCACTCGATTACGGAGAACCTGTGGAAGGACAAAGTCAGCATCCCAGGCTCATAGGACGAGGTCACGTACAACCTGTAGGAAGATGAAGTTCAGCATCCCATGCGAGGTTCATATGACACGACGAGATCACGCACTTCCTTTGGGTGGACAAATATCTGGGAACTGGATATGCTGCATGGCAATTGTGTCAACCTATCAACGTTCCTTATACCAGCCGTCTCATGCATCATGTCCTTTTGACGGTCTGAAAGGAGCATGTAAGAACCCCCGGTCATGGTTGGGTTACCTTACCATTCTTTATTATTTCTGATAGAAACTTCACAGTCCGTCGATATCTCCACAATGAGCCAACGGTCCTAACCAACCAGGCAATGCAGGCAGTGATATCACTTGCAGGGATACTCGGTCGTGGATCACCTGGATGAATCATGAGTAGCGGCAATATAAAATGAAAACCTTTACGACCTCCGTCAAGTGTAATCAGTGCTTGCGAAGCGCAATATTTGACTGCGTCGTTATTGGATTTGAAAAGTTCAAGAAGTTGCGTGGTGATCCCCACTTCCAGGATCATTTTCCGCATCTCTCCTTTTGTGGGATTCAGGGAAGTGAAACTCGGATTGAAGCTCATTTACTTACTATATCCTGCCCATAAGGACAACGCCTGCAGTCCACTACATTGTTCGGTATCATTTGAGCTAAGAATCATTCTTCGGAGCGAAACGATCCAACTGTCTAGTAAGGTCTCCGGGATCTGCCCTGGCGCTCCAGCTGGTGAAAACATCGGTAAGCTCGCTAGCGTGGCAGACAGTCAGCTCACGAAATCTGAGAAATGCTGCTAAGACATCTAGTGCATATGTCTGGATTCCGATTGTGTCAATGAGAAATCGAATTGCATCATTTCTCTCGAAAAAATCTCGAGATGTGTTAGTAAACTAAGCAGCAGCAGGAGATTAGCTTTACCATGTTCGACCAACCGACAGAGCACGTCGGCATTGTGCTCATCATTGAGAAGCTCTCCAGTGGCCTGTTTCGGGAGTGTCGATAACTGAATATTTTTGACGGAAGGCAGGTTGCGGTCGACATCTATGGCTCGCCGAGTGTCTACACAAGGGTCAGTACAATAGTTATATGACACTCTAGGCATTCACCGTGGGTAAAGAGGTTCAAGACACTAAGCAGATACCATATCTCATGCTTCAAGAACCACTCGAAGGTAGACTCTTTGTCGGTCACGTTCGGGAACGCATCACCTCAGACAAGGGTCAGCCGAATGAGCCGACCAATGATTAGACTTACTGTACAGTACATATCCACGAAGGACCCTGTTCGCCTCACTCTCCATTTCGCTATCCGTTTTGATTATGGAGCTAAGAAATGCTGCTATTCTCTCCTGGTTCAATTTACCCTGGATGTCATCTTCAAAATATATCAGGAAAATTGATAACTAGAGGTGTGAAGATGTGACGAGCAAATACTCCTACCGTGAGTAGCTAGTTTCGACAGTATTGCCACAACTTTTATTTTATCTGAGTCTTGGAGCATCTTGCTCAGAAACGTGAAATTAGGATCAGCGTCGACGATTGCTTGTCTCCCTTCACCTTGAGAAAATGACCCTAGATGAGAAGCAGTGGACCATCACAGCACCGAGACAAGCTTACGAGTAAGAGCGACGAACTCCAGACGGACGAGGTCGACTTCATCAATGACCTTTTTCACGTTCGAATAGTCGAATAGGTCCAACTCTAAGAGGTTCTCGATGCCCTTGATCCAGCTAACATCGTCTTGCTGGCCCTTGTTGACGACGCTACTCCAATCTCTCTCAACCATCCCCGGTGAAAATTTCGCCTTGGATTTGTAATCGTTTATGAAACTGACAGAGGCATGAATCTTCTGGCCAGGCTTGATTACGCGACCTTTCCAAACATGGGGCCACCTGTGAGGATCCTGTTAGAACGAAAACAATGTGCTTAAAAGATTATTACCAGGTCTTGTCCGGTTGGCCATACGAAAGCTGCTTGAATGGCAAAAGTTCGAAAAGGTGCCATACAGATTTCAACGATTCGTTAGGGCTAGTGTCTTTTAGCTTGTCCCAATCCCAAACCACTTCGGAATGCCTGAGCTTGAGACCGGCAAAAAGAGCTTCGTTTCCCATCCAGAGAACTGGGACGGAGGCGTTATTCAACTCTGCATTCTTCTCGCTTCCCCCGCCGCTGTGTGCCAACAACCGTTAGACATATAGGTATCGGTGGAGCCGGGAAAATAAGGGAACGAACATGTCTGAGTGGCACCCTGCAAACCAGACTTCTTTGACGCGGGTGTCGCCCCCTTTGTTCAGATACGTCTCTCCACCACATACATATTCGGGAAGAAACTTGACACGACGCTCATCTAGAGCAAGAGCATGCCGAAAATAACAGATAGTGTTTGGATCGAAGTGGTCCGTTCCAGGAAGGCTCTTTCCTTTGATCACGCCGACGGAAGAGACGGTATCCCTATTTCAAATGTGTTAAGGACCCATGACTACCATGACTGTTGGAACACACCAGACACCGATAAAGTGTACTCTTACGTCCGACCTCGAGAACGTCTTCTTGAAGCGTTGGGCCATCTTTGATGACTTGTCGGCCGTCTCTTGCGACTTAGTTCGAGGCTTCCCCGATCTCTTTTCGCTCTTCGATGTGTTGCCCTCAGCTGAGGAGTCCTTCGGCAACGGCTGGTCCTTCTCTTGTGGCTTGTCTTCCTGCTTCCGTGAACTCTCTTCTTGCTTCCTCAAGTTTGAGTCCTTGTCCTCCTTCCGTGAGCTCTCGCCCTTCTGTAAATCTTCGGCGTTCGGCGACCCACCCCTTGGGAGCGAATCATCCTTCGACGATTCGTCCTTGGACTGCGATATGTTCTTCGGCTGCGATTCGTGTTTCGGCGAAAGATCAGCATACAGCTCGTATGCACTAGAAAAAGTCTTCAAATGCAGGAGAGCACAAAATACCAATAAGAACATACAATGGGATCTGTTCTTCGTTCCCTCGCAAGATAAGTCCAACCTTTATTCGTGAACAGGAAATTAGAAATACGCTGCAGGAGTTCCACATTAATCGAACCTTGTTTATCATCCCAGCCAGTACGCGAACTTGATAAGCTCCACGGGAGAACCCTAGGTCTGATGAGCGAAATTTGCCAAGATGTTAACAGTAATCCCTTACCAAAAAGGAAGATCTTGTCGCCAGGGATATAATTATCTGACAGCCAGCGATAGCCCGCAAGAACGACTTTCTCAAAGTTCCTAAAGAATACAATGTGAGGCCGCTAGAAAGGACGTAGAATAAGGACCACTGATACCAAGCGATGGCAAGATCTATCTTGTTATCCAAAACTTGTTTCCAATATGTGTATGAGCGCCACGAAGGCCTTGCATATGTGCCGATGCCGCTATTGTAGTAGGTGAGCTGGGCATCATCCTTAATGATACGGGAGTAGAGTTCGATAACATTGGTGTTCTGCGGGACGTGGAGTTAGACAAAGAAAAACGTGGTAGGCAGAGAGAGAAAAGAAAACAACATTTTCTCCAAACTGATTCGAAGTGCCATCGAAGCAAAGGATAAGGTTGCGACCATTCGACTTGGCTTTACAAATTTCGCAACACTGCGAATTGACGTTTGTGTTATCGCTAGACCACAGCATTTTAGTCCAAACTCGATACAGGTAGTATCATATGTACACAGTACGCACGTCTGACAAGCAACTTCCGAGGTTGAACGATTCAGAGGTAGCCGAGATGCTGGGTTTGAGGCCATTGCAAGGATCAGTGATGGGCCCGGGGAAGAGGGGGTTGGCTCCTCGAGTGGTCTTTATTATGCGTGGCATGTTCTCAATGTTGACCTAAAATGATGCCTAGCGGCGTCACATAAGTATACTTAATTAGAGCAGTTCGGTTCCCGTTGTTGTAGCTGTGGACTAAGTACGGCCCTTAAGTACGGTTATTTCGCCTGATTTACACCTGATTTACACGCGCCGAGACCGCCGAGGGCTCCCATTGATGCCAATGTTCACCAGGAGAGCGCCGCCGTCGCCGAGGACCAGCAGGGGTTGATGGGAACGACAGATGGCAACTGTGGCTACATGTAGATGTATATTTTATAAAGTTTTGCATGTAGCTACGCCCAGAAATTTAGAAATACTAGTAACATCAATGTACTTTGAACTAATCTAAGCACCCCACGGTC
>Ga0307509_10011202_pt1 | contig 10903 bp, 6 predicted proteins | sample 10_EM_MG_FD_202245 | JGI IMG/M metagenome (GOLD analysis project Ga0307509, IMG submission 202245) | Populus trichocarpa ectomycorrhiza microbial communities from riparian zone in the Pacific Northwest, United States - 10_EM | ecosystem: Host-associated > Plants > Roots > Unclassified | place... | reverse complement strand
ATGTATTTACATTTTTCTAATTTTTTTTTGGTTTTCATGATAGTGGGGTTGGTGGGGGAGGCCGTTGTCATTGCCGAAGATTTTCGCCCGTTGATACCGCCGTTATTTTTGTCCCCCGACAATATCTAGTAAACATTTTACCTCCAACTACTGTCTTATCCTGATAGGCGCTACAAATCTCCCTCGACCATCGAAATAGAGCCGATTAAAATAACACATACAACTTCAAACACGTTTCCTGATTTCCTCCTCTCATCCGTGACAGCGAAGACCGGTGTAGTAGGGTGGACATGCGGGGTGCGAATTACGCATAATAGATTAAATGTAACAACGGAAATCCTCCGATATGCCTCTCATTTTGGGAAAAATCCCCCTAGGTGCCCCACCAAATGTGCTATGCAAATTTTGTTAGTGGTCAATTTTGAATTTTCTTCCATGGCAGCATACAAAGGATTTAAGATTGAGGAAAGGTACGATGGGAGGTTGTTGTAAAAAGTGTAACTCCAAGATTGGTGACTAATTAGGTTGCAGAGTAAACAAACTATGTATGATATCATATTGATAAAGCTGTGCTATAGTTAGCGAGCAAAGGGGTTATGTCAACTGCCACTGCAAGTTGAGCGTTTTTGCTGCAAGTGGGCAGGGTCATCCAAAGGGCACCGATTATACATAATTCGCAATTTATCATTGCTATTTAACCTCATTAACTCATAGCGATACCCTAGGGAGCGTGGGCTTCTGTGTACCTCGTTGGGTGGAAGCAAAAAACACTTGAAAAACAAAATACTGCGTACCACGCTAAACCCTTCCTTTGGCTACCTGAATCTTTACCTTCCCCTTCATGATATCTCACTCGGCTAGGAACAATCTGCCCTGCAAGAATTAACCGATGAACGAACTTCATTTGAACCCTAGACCCCCCTAGACCCCCCACTCCCCTTCGGCACTGGCACTTCGCCGGTGTACCGATGCCACCTATGTCGAGGTAGCATTAGAATAGATTGTCTCGTGGAGCAGTATCATGAGATATCCTGTGGACAGATCGAGATGCTCTGCTAGGCTCAAGCAGGAATAGCTCGTGGGCCAATTCCCAAGAAGCGGTCTGACCTATAGTGCTTCGGACACCTAACTAGTCATACCTAACGGCAGCATGCATTTCGGTAAAGGAGTTGGACTAGCATTCCTTATTGTCGGGTCTGGTGCTGTGGGGACATTCAGATATCCACCCCCCATTAGTTGGTCCGAGGCAGGTAGGATGGTACAACTAGGGCTTGTTTGCATATTTATTTGACCTTCATATTCGTACTTGATTTCCTTTTCTTCTTTCTTTCGCTGGGCCTAATGTGTACTATAGTAATACCTTACGGAATAGCGCCGCACAGTAGGTTACCGCCAACGATATCGGATCCCACTCGCCGAATTGGTTACGATAGCCGTAATACAAAAACCAAGAGCCATCTGGAAGTGGTTAGACCGAGGAGAAAATTGGCGGATATGAGTGAAAGTTGAGTGCATGTATGAGATATCATGGTCAATAAAAAAATAATTTGAGGTATGGTATAGTATCAGATTCTGATGCTTACCATTATTTCAACCAGGTGTGATGGACGGACAGCGGCGGTCATTTGCCCAAGCTGAGAGAATACACAACTGCTAAGACCGCACTGCGGTAGATTACAACCCCCTACTTTCTCTGCTTCTACAAATAGCCAAAGTCCATGCCCAAAGTCTGTAGAATCATTCGTTAATCGAATTACATATTCTATTGAATAAAAAAATAGATTTGTGCCTCCCGAACTTTCCCCGAAAATACGGTCACAGAACATGGTATCATAGACCGCTCCCGTGATACTAAGGGAAAACAAGGAGAAATACATGAATAAAAAGTAGAGGAAAAGGAGATTTGTAAGTAGGGAGTTATACAACTGGGGAAGGGTAACTAGGATGGAGAGAGCAAGTCAAGAAATAAAATAACACCCCAACTAGTGCCTGTCAAACACAATATATGGAAACTTGTGAGCTTTCGCTTGTAAATGTGGGTAAATACCCAGATGTTTCGGTGGGGCACGTCTACATGCGTGTGGGATTTTAGTCAATGGCAGAGGGGGGGAATTTCAAAAACGAGAAATAAGACTAACGTAAAGGAAATACAAAAGAAGGGGGGGGTGATGACTGCAACGGTATATACTAGGCTCCGCGATGTTGGGCAAGGCTTGCACTGGAAAAGGAAGAATCTTACGCAATTTGGGCATAATCAATTGACTGCCTCAGGACTGCTTCAGATTAGGTTTTTCATAGTAGATCTGGCTGCTGGGGCTCTGCCCTCTCTAGGGATTTCCGGGTTTGTAATAGCTTCACTACTCCTCCATGTCCCCTCCTAGTGGCGTGAGAGAATGGTGCACAGCCTTGCTTATCTGGCTGGCCGGCGTCGACACCGTCATGTTCGGGCAATAGGCTTACAACACCTTCATGTCCGGAGATGGCAGGGCACTCAAGTGGCGTTATCCAACGTTTGTTCGCGGGACTAGATCGACGTCTTCCCGTTCCAGAAACAGCCTGACAACTCCTTCATGCCCGTGGAGAGTAGCCCGCCCTAGTGGTGTTTGACCGTGCCTGTCCAGGCGATTGGGGTCGACACCCTCCCGTCCCAGCAACAGATCGACCACTCCTTCATGTCCCTTCATAGCAGCCCACCCGAGTGGCGTTTGATCATGCATATCCGGGTGATCGGGGTCGACATCTCCTCGTTCTAGCAGTGCCTTGACTACCCCCTCATGTCCATCGAGAGCAGCACATCCAAGTGGTGTTCGACCTTTCTCATCTGGGTGATTGAGGTTGACATCTGCTCGTTGTAGCAATAGCTTGACCACACCTTCGTGTCCGTTGATTGCAGCCCACCCGAGTGGTGTTTCGTTATGCTTATCCGGGAGGTTGGGGTCAACATCTTTCCGTCCTAGCAGTACCTTGACTACCCCTTCGTGTCCGTCGAGAGCAGCACATCCGAGCGGTGTTCGATCCATCTCATCTCGGAGGTTGGGGTCAACACCCGTCCGTCCCAGCAATATTTTAGCCACTGCTTCATGTCCGTTCATAGCAGCCCACCCGAGTGGTGTTTCATAAAACTTATCCCGGCGATTGAGGTCGACACCTTCCCGTTCCGCTAGTAGCCTGACCATCCCTTCATGTCCACTGAGAGCAGCCCACCCGAGCGGTGTTCGATCATCCTCATCTGGGCAATTGGGGTCGAGATCTTTCCGTTCCGCTAGTAGCTTGACCACTCTTTCATGTCCGTTGATAGTAGCACATGTGAGTGGTGTTTGGTTGTACATATCAGGGCGATTGGGGTCAACACCTTTCCTTCCTAGAAGTACCTTGACACACTCTTCGTGTCCGTCGAGAGCAGCACACCCGAGTGGTGTCCGATTCTTTTCATCCGAGAGATTGGGGTCAACACCTTGCCGTTCCAACAGCAGCTTAACCACTTCCTCATGCCCGTTGATAGCAGCCCACCCGAGTGGTGTTTCTTTATACCTACCCGGCCGATTGGGGTCGACGCCATCCCGTTCCAGAAATACCTCGACCACTCCTTCATGTCCGTAGAGAGCAGCCCACCCGAGTGGTGTTTCATGATACTTATCCGGGCGGTTAGGGTCGACATCTCCCTGTTCCAGAAATAGCCTGACCACTCCTTCATGTCCGTTGATAGCGGCCCATCCAAGTGGTGTTTGATCATACTTATCCAGGCGGTTGGGGTTGACATTTTCCCGTTCCAGAAAGAGCTTGACTACTCCTTCATGTCCGTTGATGGCAGCCCGCCCGAGTGGTGTTTGATCATACTTATCTGGGAGATTGGGATCAACATCTTCTCGTTCTAGCAACAGCCTGACCACTCCTTCATGTCTGTTAATAGCAGCCCACCCGAGCGGTGTTTCGCCATGCTTATCTGAGAGATTGGGATCAACATCTCGCCGTTCTAGCAATGCCTTGACCACCCCTTCATGTCCGTCGAAGGCAGCACACCCAAGCGGTGTTCGATCCTTCTCATCTCGGCTATTGGGAGCGACATCTGCCCGCTTCAGTAATAGCTTAACCACTCCTTCATGTCCGTTGATTGCGGCACACCTGAGTGGCGTTTGGTTATACCTATCTGGACAATTGGGGTCAACATCTCCTCGCTCTAGCAATAACTCAACCACCGTTTTATGACCCTCGAGAGTAGCCCACACGAGAGGTGTTCGATTATTCACATCTCGGTGGTTGGGGTCGACATCTTTCCGTTCCAGCAGGAGCCTCACCACCTCCTCGTGGCCCCCGCTGGCAGCGGATCCGAGCGGCGTTCGATTATACTCATCGGGGCAATTAGGGTCGACTTCCTCCAGTTCCAGCAACAGTTTCGCGACTTCTAGGTGCCCATTTCTCGCTACCCACGCAAGCGGTGTGCCACCTGTGCAATCTTGTTGGTTGATCCCACAACCTGCATTTATAGTTGCAACAACGAGCTCGATAATCCCAAAGAACGATGCGCAGTGCAGTCCAGAGAACAGCGGAGAAGAACTGACCTCACCGAGGTAACTAGGATGTATTGCCTGCTTTAGAAGGGATACTGCGGACACGTGGTCTTCGTACTGGCCTAAGAGCTCTAGTGCAAGAGTCCTCGCATTGTCTGAGAGCTCCCTCCCCGCATGGGTTCCCCAGTATCTCGAAGAATATGTGAGGAATGGCATGCTCTGATGGTCTGGGGGAGAATGGGATGTGAAGTTTTTGACCTGTTCCGAGTTCAGGTAGGTCAAGCAGGTTTCCGCAAGTACCGAGTGAGGTTTACTGAAGAGACCTGAGTGACCACAAAGATACTCTTGGACGGTATAGTGAATTAACCGCACGGCCGAAGCTTCCTTATCTACCGTGATTAAGCCTTGACAACACTGTAGCAACGTAACTATCGAAGGAATATTGTCGGGATCGAAATCTGTTGCTCCTATCTCCACTGCAAGCGCATGACACAGCTCATCCACCTGTAACGGCCGTTCCGAATAACAGACCCATGTAAGAGCGGCCACCGCCAGTTTTGTCTTTTCCTTGTCCTGAGCCTTTATCCGCTCTAGCGTCACACCGTACGCGTCCCCTAACCCTGCCCCATCTTGTATTGCCTGGAGGGCTTTTCTCCGCTGAGAAATCGTGGTACCTCGCAGTACTGTCTCAATATGGAGAGAAGCGAGTAGGAATCTGGATTCAAATATGTTAGCCGTTAGCTTATGTGGCTTTCAACTTAAATCCGTTTCTACATACGTTCCGGAGTTCATCTCAGGAATGCTCCTCATAATCTCTGCCTCTAATGTGCTGTTCATCACCTCCGGAGTAGTGTCATTCTCGAGCCTATCGCGCAGATACCTAACGATGCCATCTTCTGTAGGCTGTATTAATATGAAGGTTGCCACCCCACCTAATTTCCTCTCTACCTCGCTCCGCACGTGTGGTCTTCCGGTCATAAACACGCGAGTATTTGGTGACCCCTGCAGAATCTGCCCTAGTGCTTCAAGAATCACCATTCGATGCGCCGGCACACATTCGTCAAGTGCATCGACACATATAAATGTGCGTCTTGTAGCTATAATGGTTTGGAACATCTTCAAAATTCCCGAAACCTGCAGCACCCTACCCCCAATACCCTTCCTCCGTGCTCGGAAGCTCTGGACCACCGCTTCGGGAATTTCCTCCAGTCCGCTAACAAGCTGTCTCAGCAGAGAGCCGAGCATATTCACTGGCGACTGCTCATTCCGGGCAGCAAAGTCAAAGTAAAAACACATAACGGGGGCACCTCCCTCCCCGGCCTCATCGCACAACTTGTCTATAACTAGCGAACTATTATTGCAACCTATCAGCAATACTATCCTTTGACTTCAGGGAATGATCCATTCTCACTTACATGATATAGCTCTTTCCCACTCCTGGATTGCCATCACAGAATAAGGTCGCATGAATAGATCCATCCTCCCTGCTGTTATTATGCCAACGTCTAAATTCTCTGGTCTCCAACAGCCAGGCTCCTATGCCGTCCAACCTCTGTGCTGCAATGTCTAGATGCCGCATCCCTGGCTCTTGTGGTGACAGCCACGCCAGTATTTCAGACCTATCATCGGGAGAAATGTAGTTAAAACTATTTGTGATGTTGAAAGAGTTTTGGTTATGGTTGAAAGCCGACATTTTCGATTTCCACCGCTTCGAGTGTTGCTGAGCTCGGGAGTTGACGAACCCGGGGCCTGTTAGAGCAATAATCTCTTGGAATTGAGGAAAAGGGGGGCTGATTGTGAAGCCTTGCGCCTAAGTTGACTCACAATTGTGAGATCCGAAATCCGTTACACAAACGCTAGAGGACTATGCCAGAAATAGTGACCAGACTTGCACGCCCTACCGGTGGTACAAGTACCTGCACTGTAGCAGCCTCACCAAACCATATAGGCAGTGTTCCATGTCTTTTGTTTGATACGTTTCAAAGCAGTAGGATTTTGAGAACCTGATACTGGCGGGAGAGTCAAAAACTCTTTTTAAGATTTATCCGGCATAGTTGGTAATAACCCCCACTGGTGTATTAGTTGCCGCCAAGACCCTACCACAGCAGCTCTCTTTGCACGAAGACCTTGTCTGTAGGGCTGTCCTGGGTAGCTAGGGATAATAGATAGCGGGGAAGCCTTAAACCTGTGACATAGAATAAAGACGCGAGGTGACCGTGGAACACCCGAATACACACCCTGCCCAAACATACAGTTCGCTCCTGATTGGCCGAATCTTAGTAATCCAAGGCTACAAGCCTATCAGCGGGGATGGCATATTTGGGGAGGGGGTTGTGTATTTGGGTTTTCCGCGATCGGCTCAAACCCAGGAATAGAGTATTATGAAGTCTAACTTAGTAGCAAACTTTCCCTATAAAACCCTACCTACATCACTGGTTATAAGGTATTTCCACATATAATCAGACCTACACCAGAGGGCGGGCGAGAGCTTGTGGGTCCGGTGACCCATAAATCCCTGCATAACTTCTGAAAGCAAGGCTGTGGCTTCGTTCGCCATGTTGGATTCTTCGTTGGCCTTCTCTAATGATATATATATTGAAATTTTACTCCGGAAGCCGTGGTTGAAAAGATTTTAGTCTAGAGCCCTCCTTGCCGCAGACTAGTTTAGATTCAAATGTTGTAAAATACTTATCATAGTTCCTAATTCCGGAATAGCCTCTAATATTCTAGGGATTCATTAGAGTAACCTGTGTTCCTCATTTTGATGAGGCTGATGGGTTACGTTCAGGTGGCGGGGTAGGAGATCAGTCTTCCTTTGGTTGAGTCGGGTGGAAGTGGAGAACTGGAGCTATCAACCACAGTAAATCTTTCAAGCTTAGCAGCTTTCTATGGGAACACGATTCTTATCGCTGCGGGAATGATATTGAGATCTCACGGAATTGAAAAACTATATCTAATAGGAGGGGGAGCTGGTGAAACAAATAGATCCACTGTGATATACGCAATCCCCAACGTGTTGAGCAGTCTCAGGATGTCACTTGCTATGAATCCTTCAACGGTTTGATACATGAAGCTGAAATAAACCTCGTCACCTAAGTCTATGCATCCAATCACTTCATTTTCCACCCTTCATGACTCCTTTATACCGAGCTAACTACAGACATAATTTTCTCATACAAAACTTACACTCTCCCCTTCTAGTCCTCCACGTGCGCTTCCTGCTCCGAACTCCGTTCTAGAGATCCAGTTTTCACAGGTTTCGCAGAGAGAACACGATACCATTCTCAATCGAGCAATTTAAATCTTACTTAGCTAGAGTGGGCCAGCCTAGGCCTAAGAGATCCCCGCGCCACACCTCATAAACGGAGTCAGTAATACAGGTCCAGGGAAAAAACACCGAAAAACACCTAAAAAGAAAAAAATAGCACCACTCTAAACTATTTTGGCAGGTCGAATACTCAAAAACCGGTTTCATAATATATCACTCAACTTACAATAGTCATGGATTAACCAACTAAAAATTTTAAGCCCATAACTCTCCTAAAGATTCCACCCTCCTCGGGTACTGGACTGGCGTGCCAGTACTACTAAGATCGCGGTAGCCTTGTCGTGGATTATCTCACAGAGCCGTATCACACCCCAAGCACTTCACTAATTGTACCCGATACAACCATGCACCCTCGTTAACAAGCTGTACTGGCATTTCTCATTGCCAAGTTTGGTGCTATAGGAACATCTTTTGCGATATCACTTCCTATTTTTTTAGCTGGTAGGCACGTAGTGTGGCGTAGCTAGGACTTGTTTCCGTATCTCTTTGGCTTTCTTAACTTTCTTGCCTTCTTCTTTTTGTTAGACCTATGACACAATGCCTCACGCCATAGCACTATACGCCATCATAGCACCGTTCGGCGAGTTACTGCCAACGGTATCTGAGCCCGCCGGCCCAGCCAACAGTAAAAAAATAAGTTAGTGGTCATTTGGGGGTGGCAAGACGAAAATCGGCCAAGGGGAAGATCGACCAATAGGCATGGGCATTATGCACCGGTACAAAGTACCGTTGTACGAGTATAGTCAAGTAATAATTTACAGCATGTAATAGCATCTGCTGTTTACAACTATCCTAACGTGGCGCAATAGACGGATAATCCTAGTGGCACAGATGCCGAGAATGCGCAACAGTGAAGGTAATCCTGTGACAACCTCACAGCCCTCCCCCCTGCTCGCACTTTCTCTACTTCCGCCAATAGCTAAGGCCCATATTCAAAGGGTATGGAATACTCGTATATTTGTGACCCTCAAACTTTCTCGTCACAAATAAGGTATCTTAGATTATGGTTGTGCTTGCGAATTAGATGAGCGTGGATTTTGCTGCGGCAGGAATCTCCGGCGAGTCTCCAGTGGTAGGCTAGAGAGGCTGGGGTGCAATTATAGTATTTCTCTAAGATGCTGCCTTCGGGCTGATCTAATAGTTCTAATTAAGGGCACACAGCTGGGGCGGGGGGCGGGGGGGGGGGGGCGGTAAATCACCGGGCGGGTAAATTGGGGGAAAGTATCATAGGTACAATTTAACTTATTTATCTTAATAGAGACTAGGAAGGTGTTTAGACAGCGGAAGGGTTAGTCTATGTGTAGTTTATCTATCTGTCCCTCTATCCATCTATAGTAAGCGAAGGAAAACAAGGATGAAATGGATACATAAATAAAAGGTGAAAAAAAGAGATCCTATAACCAGGAATCTATCCGATTGGGGAATTTTAGGCAAGATAAGTGACGGAGTTTAACGCATTATAAGGTCCCCTGGTTGCTGTACACTCGACACAATGAACAGAAATTCGTGAGTCTTCATTCTAGATGTTAGCAAATATCCATATTTTTTCGGGGCGGATGTCTGCATACAGGTAAAAAATTCCACCAATGGCAGCCAGGGAGAAAGGAGAATCTCGAGATCACGTTATGCGAATGGCGTGAGTGACGTATCGGGGAGAGGGAGAACGGCAATGCCCAGAATAGCGTATACTAGTCCCCCAGGGGTTGAGCGGGGCTTGCACTAGAAAAGGAGGAATCCCATGCGATCTCAACGTAATCGAACGAGCACCTAATGATTCTATCGTACCTTCGTTTTCTTCCAAGCTCGTAGTAGTTGAATGACTCCTCTATGCCCCTCCCTGTCGGCGTGAAAAAGTGGTGTACTACCGTACTTATCAGGGCTGTCAGGGTCAACGTCCTAACGTGCTAGTAGTAGCTCTACCACTCGTTTATGTCCACGGATAGCAGCCCACCCGAGTGGTGTTTTACCATACTTATCAGGGCGATTGGGGTCGACATTTGCTCGTTGGACAAGTAGTTTCACCACTTCTTCATGTCCGTTACTAGCAGCACACCCGAGTGGGGTTCGGTCATCCGTATCTGGACGATTGGGGTCGACATGTTCCTGTTGCAGCAATAACTTGACCACTGCTTCATGTCCCTCGACAGCAGCATATCCGAGCGGTGTTCGACCATCCACATCTTGGTGATTGGGGTCGATATCTTTCAATTCCAGGAGTAACTTGACCACTCCTTCATGCCCTTCGACAGCGGCCCACCCGAGTGGTGTTTGACCATCCTTATCGGGGCGATTGGGGTTGACATCTTCCCTTTCCACCAGTAGCTTGACCACCCCTTCACGTGCGTGGATAGCAGCACATGTGAGAGGTGTCCGATTATGAGCATCTGGGCGATTGGGGTCGATATCTTTCCGCTCCAGCAGTAACTTGACCACTCCTTCATTACCGTTGACAGCAGCACCCCTGAGTGGAGTTCGGCCGTACTTATCCGGGAGGTTGGGGTCGACGTCCCCCCGTTGCAGCAGTAGCTTGACCACTCCTTCATATCCATCTACCGCGGCACATCTGAGTGGCGTTTGACCGTGCTTATCAGGATGATTGGGGTCAACATCTTGCAGCCCCACCAGTAGCTTGAACACCCCTTCACGCCCGTGGATAGCAGCACATCCGAGTGGTGTTCGATTATCTCCATCTGGGCGGTTGGGGTCGATATCTTTCCGCTCCAGCAGTAACTTGACCACTCCTTCATGGCCGTTGACACTGGCGCCCCTGAGTGGAGTTCGGCCGTACTTATCCGGGAGGTTGGGGTCGACGTCCCCCCGTTGCAGCAGTAGCTTGACCACTCCTTCATATCCATCTACCGCGGCACATCTGAGTGGCGTTTGGCCGTGCTTATCAGGATGATTGGGGTCAACATCTTGCAGCCCCACCAGTAGCTTGACCACCCCTTCACGCCCGTGGATAGCAGCACATCCGAGTGGTGTTCGATTATCTCCATCTGGGCGGTTGGGGTCGATATCTTTCCGCTCCAGCAGTAACTTGACCACTCCTTCATGGCCGTTGACACTG
>Ga0307509_10011201_pt1 | contig 10904 bp, 8 predicted proteins | sample 10_EM_MG_FD_202245 | JGI IMG/M metagenome (GOLD analysis project Ga0307509, IMG submission 202245) | Populus trichocarpa ectomycorrhiza microbial communities from riparian zone in the Pacific Northwest, United States - 10_EM | ecosystem: Host-associated > Plants > Roots > Unclassified | place... | reverse complement strand
ATAGATCCCGAATTCTCTTATCTTGTCCCACAATCTGCAAGGTGGGCCCTATCGTCTTTATTTCTTTTTCTCTCTTCTCGATGGATCCCCTATCGGTGCCCGTAGCGTTTCGACGCGGGTTATCCCTGCCTCATGCGGTGGTATCATCTCCATGTCCTTCTCAGACCATAACGAGACCGACCAGAATTCTGACATTTGGGGCGAGGTTCGACCACTTACTGTGGGTGCCTCTCGTCCTCAATTGGGGATATATCATATCCCTTGTCCGATGAAAAATGGATCGCAGACCTATAACTTGCACTCTCCCTGGTCTTGAAATGACCCAGAGAAAAAGAAACAATTGATTTGCAGACTGCTCCTTGTTAGCGCTGAAAAGAAATTCAGACTGTAGCGTTTTGAACGACGCATGACGATTAAAGACCAGATCACCGAACGTTTTGAACGAGACGTGATGATTAAAGACCAATGTCCAAGACAATGACTGAAAAGCCAGAGTTCATCGAACCAGATAAACCCGCATTGCGGAGTCACAGAAAACCTGAATTGATATAATTTCATGATTTGTCATGCCAGACACGATCATATTGCTATATTTGCCACCGTGCCGAGAAGGATCTTGGAAAGGGTATACGAGGGGGTTCTATTGCGAAGCATCTCGTTCTTTTTCTTTTTTACTCTTGTTAACCATTATTTCGAATCGATACTAATCACTTCTAATAGACATCTTCCTTGGCCTTCCCGCCTGTGACTATACTTTTGGGGTGGGTGTCGTTTCTTTATTCATCCTCTTATGTCTGCTCTTTTCAAGCAATTTTGCCCCTTCTGAGTATGCGTAGAACTCTGCTTTGTTGCTTTTTGTTCTACCGCTGTTCATTCGAATCTTTCTTGCTAACCGTTTACTTCTGTTCTTTCTAGATCTATTGTTCTGCCTTTTCATGGCTTTTTTTTGGAGTGAGTCCTCCGTTCTCTTTTCTCGAACCTGGATTCCCTATCGGTGCCTACTGCGTTTCGACGTCTTTGTCATTGTGTCATTGATTCCGAGACTTTTTTGGTCGAGAACTTATCTCGGTCGTGTAGAATGAACGGGAGGGGTCATTGGTTGTCCCGCACGTGAACTGAGGTTCAGCTACTCTTTGTGGCGTTCTCTCATGTTCGTTTGGAGCGTAATCTCTGGCTGGATGAAGCATTTTGATTCCGCTAACCGAATTTTCGGCATCACAGATAGCGGCTCTGTTAATTATATTACATGGGCACGCTGATGGAGGATCTTGGGAAGGGCATACGAGGGGCTGCTATATGTGCACTAGATTTTCTCGACCGTACCCGGCTAACGATTGACTTCTAGGATGTTTCGAGTTAGCATCGATGCTTCCTGTGGGCTATTCCCTTTCTAACAGTTTATCGCTACAAAACCCTTATCGGTGTTGCGGCGTTCTCATACGCGGCATTGGCCTCAGCGGCCTTGTTAAAGATGAAGATATGCTTGTAGATGGTCGGACGCCAGCAATCACGTTGAGGCCCAACCAATCTGTAATCATCGCAAATTTCCTAAGGATCCAATATTGAAAACACCTCGTTTTGCGGTTTCACCCCGCTTTTGGATTCCTGTGACAGGAGATGTGCTGATGGACCAGTTTGTTGTGAGTGAATCTCTATCCAGCTGGGGCAAATTCTTCGCATGACATACGAGGGGATTTCTAGGACGTGGTTATTTTTTTTCTCCCTTCCCAAGTTAACTTCAAAAACCCTAACCGACTCTTCCTCTCTGCATAGTATTTGCCAACAATGTTTGAAGTAGGTTCGTTCTTTGATCCCTACTCTTCTTCCTCAGGCGTTCTCGTCCGCCTAAAAAAAATTTCCCACTTGTGACTTTCGCCCTCAACCAACCATGCACTTGGTTGTTACCGTCCCATTTGCGGCGGTCATGAGGCGTGATTTGGAACCCCTAATATCGGTGCTCGTTCTTTCCGTTTCCGACGCATGACTATCTAACACAGTTCTATCTGACGAGAACCTTTTCGGTGGACCTTCTCAGTTTGAATTCCTCCAATGTGTCATCTGTACCATTTCTTTACGGGGTTTGAGATTTATTGAATTGGCAGAGCGACCATTGTTGATGACGTTGTATTGGTCTCGGGGTTCTATCGTCTGGATATTCTCGTGATGTTTTAACACCATGAGAATTGCCAATAATGGTGAACTGCTTTGCGTGGTTCCGTGCGAGAAGGATTTTTCTTCATTTGGGAATCCTAAGCAAGTGCCCAGTTGTTGGATTCATATCTCTTATGGGATAGGTGCCGGCGCACTTGGGACCTCCACGCCTATCACCGGATGTGCTTTCGAGAAATGGAGGTTCTGGGGCTTCTTTGCATCGGAGAATGTCCGCACCTTATGACGAGAAGGCAGTAAATCAAATTTCGACCACCAACAGCTTCGAATCTCCACACTAGATGTACCACGAGGTTTGGTCATGCGGACCTTATGCTTTGACGGTTTGTGGACAGGGTATTGGGCAATCGTTTGCTGTCAGATGTACGGATTTCTACGACTTGGAAGAATGTAATAATATTTTCTCATTCAGACGATTGCGATGATTCTTCCCGTTGAATAAGCTTATCATTGTGAAACGCTTTGGAGCTTCTGGATACCACATTGTACCTCTAACACCTACGGAGAATCTTGAAACGAGCCTTCTCCGGTGATTACTAAAATATACACAAGATCTGCGAAAACGTGAACGGATGCCGCACTGCAGCCCATGTTTGTACCTTATCTAATCCTAAACTGCTCTCGTTCCCGGATCAAACCCCGCCGGTATATCTATCTGCCTGCCAAAGGCTGATGATCACTGGCAGCTGGTGAGATCATCTACTGCCGATGCCCGCGTGGGCCTGGAGAAGCGTAATAGGGGAACTCAGCGGACCGGCGCTAAACACGGCGAAGACCTACGACAAGCCTCAGGACTCGTTTAGTCAAATATTTACACAATTTTTATGTCTCTATATATCATTTCACTGATTCGGGGGGGTTATGTACTACATAATAACCAGTGGATCGTGGTCGCCATCCAAAATATTTTCAGCGAAGGCACACCGGGAAGCCGGATGATTTGCAGCCACGCGAGCAAGGTCTCCCGGATGGCAAAGAAGCATAAGTTCCTTCAAAGTCGATGAAATAAAGACACCTTTCCTTGTTAGTGATTCTCCCCATGAATCTCCTTACATATATTCCGTGACTTCTTCTCTTTTCACTGGGAGCCAAGCACCTGAGGTCAGACGTTCAAGCTCAAGCTCAAGTCCGATGCCCGGCATCCACTATCCGCTGTCCGCTGTCCGATTTTCGTATTCACGAAAGCTTGACCCCACATGACTTCTAGGGCCCCACATATAGTAGAGCATTTCTACTCACACAGTTGTTACCCACATATTCTTGGGTCCGCCTTTCGCGAAGTCACAGACTTTTTGTAGGAAAGGTGGACCCTGACTGGATCATGATAAACCGGAAACTGAATAATAGTAGACTGCTTCCAAAGAACACGGCTCCTGCGCGTAAACCCAAACACTGTAACAAGCCCTGGACACTGGACACACTCCATTCAATTTAGACATTCACTTTCTCACCAATTTGGCGTCTGTTGTGGCATGTGATGCCGTTGAACAACAGAACTGTTAGAACAATGTCAGTTACCCCGACATATCGGCGTGTTGAACTGCAAATCCGGATTTACGACCTAGTGTTCAAGTGTTTTGTTTTTGTTTCTCACCGAGATGGCCGAGTACATCACAATAATGCAGTCTGTATAGGAGAGACTAAGTCGTAATAGTACAGTAATATGGGCAGGTGGCTTGAACAGGAATATGTAGCCCCTAACTGGTGCAAATAGCCAAATAACAGCAAATGGACCGAGCGCCAAAGTTGTCCAACTCTCTGAGACTCTGACAATCTGATGACTTGAAAAAGTTTGCCCTTCAGCTCTAGAGCTCAAGAGTTTCGATGGCAAGGACACGGAAGACTTATGCAGCCAGTAGGACCTGAGCAGGAAATTGACGAAGAAACAGAAACACAGTCCCGTCAGCTTCTGGGTTCCAGACTCCAGACAAGCTCTGGAAATAACCTTTGGGAATCCTTCCATCTCAGCCTCGGCACTTCTGACACATTTGAAAACAATTTAGGTTGATCTTTGACACATTCCAAACTTGGCTCGCGTAACCGACAAACTCTTAAGGTTTCGGATAACCAGATCATGTCCGTGCTTCGCATGGCGTAGTAACTCCACGGCCAGTCTTGTTGACGCTGTACGATGCGCACGAACGGCCTGCGCATAGAGATAATTTCAGAACTTGACTGCTGACGCCAATGGGGACCAATTTAGCGGTAAGAAATCTTCCTAGAAAATCATTCCCTTGGAGTATAAAGAGCTCAGAAGTGTAACGATGTAGCGCATCTAATATTCACCAATGGTTCTCGACATCAAAGATCAAGTGCGCAAAAGCCATTTCAAGCATATCAATGGCTCCCCACCGCCCTTGAGTCGCCAAGTTTTGGGCGTCCATCCTCCTTCAGCTTTGCTGTTGAAATTTATCGAGGCCCGCAAGGAGATAACAAATCACAAGTGAGTCCCTGTCGTTAAGTCGTTTATCGGCCTCACTGAACCCATATTCATCAAGAACCCAAGCAGTCAAAGTTGATGGCTATACATTGACTACTGCTGCAGTGGTCGCAGCTTCGCGATACGCTGCCTCTGTCCAGCTCGACGACAGTGATGTGGTGAAGGGACGCGTTGAAGAGAGCCGCCAAGTCGTGGTCAACAATGTCGCATCCGGGACAAGTATTTATGGTTTATCCACCGGGTTTGGTGGCAGTGGTCAGTAAATCTGTTCGTTCTCTATTTTTGGCCCATGCTAACAAGATCTCGTAGCTGATACACGCACCGACAAACCTCTGAAGCTTGGCCATGCTCTCCTTCAGCACCTACACATCGGGGTACTGCCCACCTCTGAGCAACCCCCGAGCGTTTTGACTTTACACGACCCCAGCACTTCAACGACCATGCCAGAGTCATGGGTCAGGTGTGTTCTCCCTGTCCAATAATTGACCTATTACCAATCATATGTCCTTCCAGGGCTGCCATATTGATTAGAATGAACTCGCTCATTCGCGGTCATTCAGGCGTCAGGTAGGCCTTTTCTGGATTCTTATTATTTGCTAGGTACCTAACGTATCATTGGCAGATGGGAGCTCATCGAAAAGATGAATGCTCTGATCTCCGCCAATATCACTCCAGTCATTCCCTTGAGAGGAAGCATCTCGGCCTCCGGAGGTTCGTTGGATTCGTCATCCGAATGAGTTTTTTTTGTTCATAGTTCCCCTGCACAATAGACTTGTCCCCGCTATCTTACATCGCTGGAGCCTTAGGTATGTTGCTTCAGTCATTTTGACCAACTTAAAAGTTGACCTTCAATTCAGTTGGCAACCCATCCATTCAGGTCTACCATGGCCCTGCTGAGGGTTTCAATTCTCGCCAAAAATCACCATCCGACAGGGTATTAAAAAGCCATTCAATCGAACCAATTGCTTTGGCATCTAAGGAGCATCTTGGTATCGTGAACGGGACTGCCGTATCAGCTGGTGTAGCTGCTCTTGCTATCGATGACGCCATCCATCTTGCTCTTCTAGCTCAAGTCTGTACTGCCATGGGCACAGAGGCCCTCAATGGAACCCGTGGTTCATATGCGGCCTTTATCCATGCAGTTGCTCGTCCCCACCCTGGCCAGGTATGTTCAATTATTTGTTCGTTTACCCTCTCAGATTCTCATGCGCAGTTGACCTCAGGTGGAATGCGCTCAGAATGTCTGGAACCTTCTGCAAGGTAGCAAGCTGGCCCAACTTCATGAAGAGGAAGTTACCCTTGAGGAAGACCGATACTTGCTGAGACAAGACCGCTATCCGTTACGCACGGCCCCTCAGTTCCTTGGTCCACAAATTGAAGATATACTTGCTGCACATGTCGCTATCACGCGGGAATGCAATTCAAGTGAGTTTCGGTCCGTTTTACTTTTTACCGCATTTTGTAACGAAAACATCGATAATACAAGCCACCGACAATCCTCTCATTGAGAGCGAGACAGGCATTATTCATCATGGCGGCAATTTCCAGGCAATGTCAGTTACAAACGCCATGGAGAAGACCCGTCTTGCCTTACACCACATCGGAAAACTTCTCTTCGCTCAGAGCACTGAGCTGTGTAACCCAGCCATGAACAATGGTTTACCACCGTCCCTTGCTGCGACGGACCCTTCTTTGAATTATCACGGGAAGGGAATAGATACTGCTACGGCTTCGTACGTAGCGGAGCTTGGGTATCTTGCATCACCCGTGTCGACTCACATCCAGTCCGCCGAGATGCATAATCAAGCTGTAAAGTGTGTGCATTGCATTTATAATCAAATTGTTTGGCTTACTGGATGGTCCTAGCTCATTGGCATTGATTTCTGCGAGAGCCACCCTGACTTCTTTAGAAGTCCTGTCGATGCTCACCGCATCGTACCTGTATCTCTTGTGCCAAGGTATGGTTAATCCTGTGTGAAATTTCGGCTTCAATGACTGACTGGGACGTCAGCCTTGGACCTTCGCTCTCTTCGTGTAGATTTTTTGGACGGACTGAAAACTATCCTGAAAGTAGAACTCTGTTCAGGCTTCGGCTGTTTCGTTCCTTCGGCGGCGCTAGCTAGTCTTTCTGCCAAACTATTCAGGGTCATGGAACAGACCTTTGATAAAACCACCGTCATGGACAGTGCAGACCAAATGCGCGCGATGGCAGCGTCATCCACTCCAGTGATTCTCGATTTCTTCAGTAGTATCGAGCCCTCGGATGGTTTTTCGGGACCCTCGCTGAGCGATCTTTCGGACTTTCGCTCTCGTGTCGCGGCCGAGGCGACGGTCCTCCATGAAAGATTACGGCACGAATATTTGAGTGGAAGTCGTGGACCTACACCCGCTATCTCAAAACTTGGCAAGACCGGTTCCATGTACTCGTATATTCGAAAGGATCTGGCGGTCAAGATGCACGGCACCCCGAATTTCAACCAATTCCCCAACGGGCTTGGGTCTGATGATGTCTCAATAGGCGAGAACATCTCAAAGATCTACGAGGTAAGCAAATAACTATTCGTTCTGCCTACATCTATCTGATGGACATAAATAGGCCATTCGCGACGGGCATATGCAGGACGTTGTCTATTCCTTGTTCGTTTGATGGCTTCCTCGAGGGATGCTGCAAAATTAGCGTATAGCTATCGCGCGACGCGCCTTTTGAAAGTAGATCATGTACACATTATCCAATAATAAGTAGTATAATTACAGCCTTTGATACAACGAAAAACTTGAACCAGAGGCAGCAACGATGTCAGTCATATACATATTTTGGGATTTTCAATGCTGCCTTAAAATTGAGCCCGCTCCAGGGCTTCCAATTCTTTCTTCTCTCTGATCCCGCTTTCAATCACCTTCAATTTGTAGACTTGATGCTGTGTACATCCAAATTGGTGTTGACAGCTGGTGACCATTGCCGGCCCGGGTTCCCGTTATTTGATCTTGCTTGAATCGAAAGGCCCACGCTCCTGTTTCTACTGTCAGTATATTCGTGTCGTTGTACTTAGGTTTCTCTACTGCAACCAGGACATGCGCTGGACGGCTCCACCAGATAAACGAGAAATTGTGCTCATCCTCCTGTCTTTAACTGCCTATTTTCTCGCCTATAATGCCGACACATCTCTCGAAATTTTAGGGATAGATCCCACCGTGGCGAAAGGGGCGGTATTTAGTCGGCTAGGACTCACAAATCGAGTTATCGGGAAGGATGGCCGTAAGCCTCCAGGTTGGAGGGACAGTCTCGAGACGGAAATTTTTGGAGACTGGCCTTGGGACGACGGCCACGTCGCTGGGGATGAAAATGAGAGGAGCCAGATAATAGGTGCCAGCCGCCATGGTGCGACTTGGACTCGGCAGGAGACAACCAATGACGTTCGAGAGGCCATCCAGTCATCCTTTAGAGAACCAACAGTGTCCGATGCTTTGCAACGGTGGGGACAAGATCTCCCACAAACGGAGATAGTGAAGCACGTATCAGGTACTATTAATTCTTGTTCTCAATCCCATTTTCTTCCATTGATGATGTATTTCGCAGGCTACACCATTCTTGACAATGTCTACATTTTGAACGAAACGGTTTATCTTATCAGTGACAGCGCGAACTCGTTTCCGCCCTTATCTTCGATGGTCGCAAGCACTGGGATGGGTTTTAGAGAGTGGAAGGTTCTCTCTGTGGAGAACGGCCACAAGATTATAGGGGACTATGGTGCACCGTGGGTGTTCTCGCCTCACATATATTCTCATAAAATCTGAAAAATATCATTACAGTATTCGTGGAGTCTCTTGGATATCAGCTGACACAACACCCCGTAAGCTTCCCTTAACTTCAACTATCTCCCAACCTTGACCAAAGTGTACCTAGATAATTCGACGCTTTTTGCTCTCTGGAGGACATACAGCTCCTTGGACAGGACCATTGACGACGCGGGCCACACAAAACTCCCGCCACCACATCGCTTGATTTTTCCTCACAACCGATTCTTCACCGACGCCAATCCTCCCTTCGAGGAGCATTTGATTCGACGAAGGCGTGTCGATACTGGGTTTCATCCCTACCTCGCCAAGGCCGCCTTCCCCCACCTCGCCGTGCAGTTTTTCGAAGATTGGGAAGATTATCAAAAGATGGAAGTCCCATTCGTGTTTGAGCGAGTGGTTGTCGCCGATCGAGGAATTGCCGCCAAGGAAGCCAAAGAAGGCGAACCACCTTATTCTCCGACTTCCCTTTTGGATCTCTCCGACCACTGGTGGGAACCTGTGCGGAAAAGTGTTGCCCAATTTCTAGATGGATACGAGTACCGCTCGAAGGCAAAAAAGATTGTCACATACTTGCATTCGCAGTCTGAGGGGGGAGGGAAACTTTCGGACGAGGATCACCAAGCTCTTGTAAAAGCATTGGAGAAATTGGCTTATAAGCGTGGTTATGAACTCCATATTGCTTCGACTGAGACGGCGGAGACCGAATGGGTGGAAAGAATGGGTGCTGTCGTCAAATCTTCGGTGCGTGTTTTAATCAATAACAAAACCCCACAAAGTATTGATGTGTCCTTGGTTAGATCATCCTAGGCGTGCACGGGGATCACTTGATGGACAGCCTCTTCATGCGACGCACCCCACAATCAACGTTACTAGAAATATTCCCTTCGGACAAGTTTGTACGAGATCGGCAGTACGCCATCCATTCGATAGGCCTCAATTATATTGCCGTGCAGGGTACCAAGTAAGTCCTAGTCATTTGGTTCTAACCTTCGGTCGCAAACATAATCCATTTTCAGGACATTTACCTCCTCGGAACTACCTGCTATTGCGCCACCACAAAACGAACCCATAGCAATTGACATACAAACGATCGTCCACAGCATTCACGAGGCTCTTTCTCGCCCATCTCGCCCATCATAGGAGTCTACCACGTACATTAGTTATCGTCGATTTACTTCCAGGAAGACTTTCTGATTACCCTTTTCTTGGTCTCATGTAATTTACAGCTCGCTCTTTCGCTACACCATACCCACATTTTTTGACGCAACTACGAACTTTTTTAGTGACACACTCTTTTGAACAAGTTAGATTTATGAAATGCCTAGCCCATGTGAACGCATACTACTTACTGTACTTATACTAGCGGAATTGGGATACTTTTAATGGCTCGTAGGTATCGATTGATCTATTCTTATTTGGGGATGTGACTCAATTTAAATGATGCAGACGTTCTTGCGTGGGAACGATGTTTTAGATCTAGAACATCGTATTTTCCGTATTTCCCGCCGTTCAACATGTCAAGCAACGTCTCTCCGAATGTATCCAAGCGCTGTAAGTACTATAACTTCCAATTCTTTTTAGGTTGGCTCATTTTTTTGCAGTTTGTTTTCAAGATGCGGATATCACCTTCCAGTCCATCGATGGTGTCTTGTTCAAAGCTCACAAACGCGTCCTAGTCGATTTGGCCCCTGGTTTCCTCGAGAACTTCGAATCCAGCGTTGACCCAGAGGGAACGATTCATCTTCCAGAAAGCTCCTCGCTACTTGAATCGCTCTTCCAATACATTTATCCCTCTTTCCGTCCTTCCTTGCGTGGAGTTGAGTTAGATGATGTTGAGGCCCTCGGGAACGCGGGGGAGAGGTACCGAGTCCACCACGCAATCTTCTTATGCTGGATAGTTATGCGGTAGGTCTCGCGTCTGAATTTATTCTGTGTCCGCTTATGCCTATCCAAGAAAACATATGTCTAAAAATCCGGATAGGGTTTTAGAGTATGCAAAGCGACATGGGTACGCCGATGGATGGCAGGAAACCAGTAGAGTCGCTTGCAGGTCCTGAGCCGATGAGGAAATTTCCTCCCCCTGGCGCAGTGCGTAGTTTTCCAATCTGACAATCCTTTCATGTGTGAAACTTGTCCGTAGGGAACTAGTTCCTAATTAACCTGGTATGACTTTATTGAGATATCTTTTTTTTGTACTATTATGACCTAGTGATCTCTGCTTCGGGAATTTGTGTCGGAAGACTTCTTGCATTTTTGGGTCAATCAATAGAAACTCGCATGATTTGTATGATAGTCATTGTATATTTGTTCAGGCATTAGTACAATTTCATTTGATATTAATAACCGCGACACGAGGTGTCATGGTATGTGACCAGAACACGTGTTCGTGGCATGAGAAGCATCGTTGTGCAATGAGCACACAAGCTCAATGAGCCTTACCTTCACCTCTAGTCCTAACACAACTGCTAGTAAGGTGAAGAGGGCTTCTCTCTATCTC
>Ga0307509_10011200_pt1 | contig 10904 bp, 3 predicted proteins | sample 10_EM_MG_FD_202245 | JGI IMG/M metagenome (GOLD analysis project Ga0307509, IMG submission 202245) | Populus trichocarpa ectomycorrhiza microbial communities from riparian zone in the Pacific Northwest, United States - 10_EM | ecosystem: Host-associated > Plants > Roots > Unclassified | place... | reverse complement strand
GGGCTTCGGCGGTCTGAATACTCGGTTCAATCGCCACTGCTTCCTTGCCTCTCCGCAACTCTCGGGCATTAACCATCTGTGAATCCCATCCGCTGTCCTTCCAGCAGCCCACTTCGCCACATAAGTAAACATCCTCATCCCCAAAAACATCAATCTCATCAGTAATATCATCAGCGTCCAGCTGGCAAACATGTGCGCTATCATTAGTGACTTTGGTATCATCATCAGCATACAGCTGGCAAACAGGTGCGCTATCCTTAGCGACTTTGGTATCATCATCAGCATACAGCTGGCAAACATGTGCGCTATTCTTAGCGACTTTGGTATCATGCAAACAATCGACCAAATTAGCCGGAACAATCGGCCCTTCCTCACTCTCTGTGGTATTCGTAAAATTAGTACTAACATTGACATCTGAACTGTCAGTAAAACCCTTAGCCAACTCAGTAGCTTTCTCATCTTCTCTCCCTTCTAACAAGTCATTAAGATTTGACACATCAAACACATTCGTCACACTTATCATCTCTGTCTCGCCAGACAATCGACTTGATTTATTACCTGGCGGGATTAGTTTTCGGACTGATCGGTCAGACCGCCTTCTTCCTCGTCCTCTCTTCTCATGGCTTCGATCGCCTCATGTTTGATTATTTCAACTAGTTCTTCAAAAGTCTTTGCTCCTCCGGAACGCTGCCATTCGAGCTCCTCTTCAACCTCAGCCGATATTCTGTGCTTTTCCATGCTCTTGTCTCTCATAACAATTGGGACACGTGGTCGACGGTCGGGCTCTGCAGTCTTTATGTTCGCTTTGCGATCACGGGGAATCTGAACTCTAACCCCTTGGTGATGCATGATGTAGTATTTGCCGGTAGCATAGTCGCCTTTCGCTTTGACTGCCTGAAGCCAGCGCCTGCTCAAAAGGAGGGGGTATGTCGGTTTGTATTCTTCTGGGAGGGCATAGATACACAAATCGCATGCCACATCAGCGACAGTAATATGGACATTTGCACAGTAGGCAATCTTAGCAAGGGCGTTAGTCGCAGTCTGAATAACCATTCCACCTGCTTTTCGTAGTTTCGCGCCGATAAACTTCAGGAGGTGAATAGGCATCATGTTTACTACTGATCCTGTATCCACTAAGATTCTCAAAACTCGAAAACTGCCGGCGGGGGTGTCAATTGTCCCTTTTGTATAGAAATTGATAACATCGCCAAGGTGTCTATCACTAGCAACAGTAAGAACTTCCTCCTCTGCTTCAACAGGCTCATTCCCAACGCCGACATCAACTGTAACTATCTTCGCTTTGCCTTTTCCTTTTCCCTTGCCTCTCTCAAGACCTTTCGCTCGCGCTTGAACAAGCAGGTGACAAATATCGCGCTTGACAGAAGGTGCTAAATCGAAGAAAGACCCCCATTTCAGACCGGTAACCGGAGCGTCACGGAAAGCTCGGACAAAGTCAAACTTGTCATGGCCTGCCATCATTCGTATCGGTTTGCGTGGGCCTTGAGAAAGTGCTGTCTTAACTTTTCTTTTGCCGGGAGTTACTTCCTCAACCTCATCATCATCATCGTCGCCTCCATATGCTGTCCTTGGACGTTGGCTGGCAGGTCCTGCTTCTCCGTCAAACTCTCTAGGTAGCTCACTAAAACGGCGAGCTCTCTCTCCTGCCATGACGGGTGCTACCTCAACACTGTCCTCTTCATCGCTTGAAGAACTGTCGGTAGAGGACTCCAAATGATCACCGATATCCACTTCCGCAACACGTTTAACAAACTCTTCCAAGTCGGCCGGACTCACTTCAGCTGCGGTCACCTCACGGACCTTCACTCCATTGAGCGCAGAAGACTTGACTGCAATTTCGACCACATTAACTGATGGGCGACGGCCTGAGACTGGCGGCTCCTCTCTATTCACTGGCTGGGTATCAGGGTGTTCTGGTCCTAAGCGTGGCGCTGCACGAACAGGGACTTCATTTAACCGGGGGCATTGCCGGCGAACATGGCCTTCCTCTTGACAGTGAAAGCAGATAACTGGCTGCCTGTAAGGATAGTAAAGGGTGCCATTAGGCTTGACAATAGGCTGGGGTTCTGGATTTTGTGCTCGAGCATTACGAGTGGGCACTGCTGGGCGTCTTGTTGGTTCGTCGACATTCTGGATAGAAGGGGGAGGCACACGTCATTCTCGATCTCGTGGGCGTCGATTTGGATAAGAGGGAGGGTAGACCTCACAGCGCTCTCGACTATAATCGGCAGTGGGAAGAGTCTCACTCCTCCTCTCAGGATATTGCGGGCGACGCAGAGTAGGGAGACTAGCATCCCATCCATGTTGATAATAATCAGGCTGTGGAGGCGGTGGGTAACGTCTGTAATTATCGCTAAGGTTGTAGGTGTCTAGAGGAATGATGTCGTTCTCCAGACGGGTAGCTACAATTGCGGTGCTAGGTGTGATAGCTTCCTTCTGAGCTTTCACCAAGTCACGCATCATCTCTCATAGCTCTTTCATCTCACCTCTAACAGAATCATCGTCATCATCGTCTTTCTTCTTCTTCCTCTCTCCTCTTGACATCTTGCGACCCTTCTTTTTAGCCTTCTCAGCCTTCTTCCTTTTCACACACTTCTTTTTCTTCTTCCTCCTCACATAGCCATCATCGGAGTCTGAATCAGAGTCAGAGTTGTTGGATTCCTCCTCATCACTGGAGTCGTCTTCGTCATCGTCATCGTCATCACTGTCATCCTGTCGCTTGTAACCTCTCTCCTTGATCTGCCGGCCATAGCGCATCATATCCTTGATAGCTCGAAGGGGGGTAAACGTTGAATCCGGAGCACAGAACTTGAGAATTGCTACCTCATGTACGCGGCGACTTGTCAATCCCTTGATGTAGTAGGTAATTAGAAGTTTATTGTAGCGGTCCAGATCGGCTGACTTGCGCTTAAGCACCTTCAGTACCTTTGCCGAGTACCAGAACATATCACGATCACCCTGCTTCAATTCTCTCACCATTGAAGTAATATCTTCCACATCATGACCGTCCATATGGTCGTCATGAAAGCGTTCGACCAATGCATGTCTCAAGGCTTCTTCATCATCAAAGATGTGCCGGGCAAGGGAGTACATAAACTTCCAGGCGGCGGATCCTTCCTTGACTGCAAGACCGATCTTCCCTGCTCGTCTCCTCCTCGATGCACTTGTTGCTCCATCAAAGTCTCTTCCCATTGTAGCGAACCATGCGTCCATCCATCTGAGAAACCTTTCAACCTTCACACCTCCCTGGCCGGAAAAGCGCACTGTCATCTGACATGGGGCACTCATGACTTGAACAGCTTGTAGGGGGTTATCTATTTTCTTCTCAGGAGTTTGCTCACGTGGACCAGCAGACTGAAACTCGAATAACTCGGAGGGTACGTTGGATGGATTTAATCTGACTTCTTTGTCGTTAGGCTTGCCCAATTGCTGAAGCGCCGTTGTCGATAAAATGTACCAAGCACCGTTGCGCTCGTAGTAGACTAGCTTAGGACACACTTCCTCCTCTTCCTCAGACTCCACTTCCCTCACAGACGCCGGGCGCTCGGGAGCGGCGCTGGCAAACTCTCCTTCTATCTTGTCCGCTATTTTGATGTTGATCGGAAGTGCGCTTCGAATGGCCGGTGCCCATGCTTCGCACTGAAAAACGGTATAGCAGGGATGGGGACAGGTCGGTCGAATTGAACACCGATCCGTTTCAGAGCACCTCTTTGTCGGGCTACTTTTGGTTTCGCCTTCGATTGGATGGTGTGTCGCGCGCTGTAGTATCCAGTCCCTGCGGTTGGTTGTGACCTCTTGCTGAATTGTATAATAAATCACCGGCGAGTTGACCTGATGATGATTTATCTAATTGGCTGGACAGGAATGATAGAAGGAAGGTGGTGCTTGGCCCAATTGAGAAAGATAGGAAACGATGTGTATTGGTTGACTATGTAGGTGTGGTTGTCTTGTCTCTGTCGTGCGTTGTGTCTAGGTACAAACGAGAAAGCCTCCTATAGGCAAACAAGCCTTGCCAAGAGCACTCAATAGGGCGGCCAAAAACCGGCACACAACCCTTCTAATCTACCCTATCGTATACCCTCATCCACACCGGTGCTTTTTGTTGCGGACATTTGTGATACGCAGGTCACTCGTTATTGGGGGAAGAGAAGCTTTCTCAGAGTTTCACTTGGGTTCCAAAGTTTAGTGACGGCCTTGTCGCGAACCCATCTCGTCACGGGTAGTTGTGGCTGCAGAGGCTGGAGCGAGTGTCGATGTGGCAGGAGCACAATCGCGCTAAGCCCATGTCATGGATGGAACACCAGCAACCTTCAATGGCAACAACCGCCATCTCAGCCGCAACAACACCAACAGCAGCAACAGTCCTACCAGTACTTTCTTCCCCAGCGAGGAGTCCGAGTGCCTCCACAATTGGTGCGGCAAGACCAACCTCCACACCCACAATTGCATCCCCACCGAGGCCCTCTAGCCTCTATATTCTCACTTCGCTGCTTCCCCGCTCGCAGTCTTCACCACCCTTGTCTTCCTCGGTAAACGCAGTCCCAGCTTCCTATTAAATTCAAAGCCTCACAAGCACACCCCGAGTGATACCAAAAGCCCAAAACAAAATAAAAGGTTCTTAACTTTATCACACCATTTCCTCATTCTCCCTAGAGCTGGTTGTTGAGAGGCTGGTGGTTTGTAGTGGAAGTGAAAGTATATTAATTAACCGATGGCCTGACATACCACACGCTTCACCCCTGGGTAGGGGGAAAGCCCAAGTGAATGGAGTAAATTAACAGGTTTAGGCGATTCCCCTCTGGTTAGAGAGTGTTTATCTCTTTGGCTATGTATGTACAATGCGGCGCTCCCGTCGCGAGAGCTAGGGCCGTGCTAGAGTATACCTTAGGCGCCGCTTCGGGTGAAGGAGATCTAAGACTGTTTGGGAAAAGCTGGCATGATAGATTTTTGTCTAGCGCCAACCAGAGGTGTTCATATATATGACAACTTAGTGTGAACCCGTAGATCTCTAGGATCGTGAGTGTGTTTGAGAGGTGTTCATTGCATAGCAATATACAGGCCTTGAGCAACAACCGATATCATACGCAAAATCTCTTGTTGGCGTAAGCTTATCCGGATGCCCAACCGAGCACTCCCTCGTAGCCCGATTAGTCTCACCGGCACCCGCAACCAAATTAAAACTCAGCCTCCTCCTGCCATCGTGCAGCAAAACTGGAGACATGCCGCCCACCACCCCAAACTCGTCGTCGCACCCGATTTCGTCAGGACCTTCGTACCGAGCTCGCTAGCTCGCTCGAGTAAGCGCTTGAGGAGGGACGCGTAGTCAAAGTCCTAGATGTGGAAGCCATACTTCCCGCGCTCAGCAAAGTTCATTTGCCTTATATGGTTGCCCGTTTAGTCGATCATGTTTACTGGATTTGGCAGTGACATATAGGACAAGGGCTTCACATATGCCCCATGCCCTTAAGATCTTTTAGGCGTTAGAGAGGATATGAGTGCCTCCACCGATCTATCTAATTTCATTAGTAGAACAACAAGGGGACTATGGGGAAATGGGAAAAACTCACTTCTCCAATCCCAGAAGCAGTTGCCAGAACCGTTACTCTATAGTCCCGCGAGTGGTGTTGGTATCGCCACCTTGAGCTCTCCTAAGCGCTTTGCAGCAATTATCGCCTGCAATCCACCCGCCCATTCGCAAGCGCCCCTTCCTAAACATTGACTGGAAATAAATGGAAACAAGTAGAGTTGTATTATACATCAAGTTAGATATACGCTTCCACCATCACCAATCCTAATCCATAAAATTGAGATAGTTATCCGAAGCCCTTCCCTTCTTTTCTTTCCCTTTTCCTTCCCCCCCCTCTCCTCTGTTCTTCTTGGGCAAGAAATCATTATTCGTTACGGCTGCCTACGTCGGTGACTAGACCATGGATGTATGTCCCTGCCGTGCTCTTAGTGATGGGCACGATCAGATCATGATCGAGTTTTGCTCGATCAGTAGTCTGCTCGATCATTGTACTGCTCGATCATGCTTGACTATCATCGAGTATACTCGAGCACCTTGGTTCACGACCGATCCCTCTACTAATCTTTGTGATTGGGTGATGTGATGAACATATATAAAGGGAGTATACCCGCACACTGGATACCAATTCTTCCGGCCAGACTTTACCTTGTTAACTCTTCAACGAACTGCCATCTTGGTGACTTTATCGTCATAATGTCACCACTGCTATTAAGAATTATAGCCTTGGATAAGTGATATTCTTTACTTTAGGAGTTTAAATATATTATCGATCAATTCCTATCGTTTTGAGCCTATGGCAGCTAGTCAATACTATCAATAACTCTGGATCAGCCACAAACTACTATGATACGATAGACAATAGGGTAGGTATCTTCTGTTCTTGTTATAGCGCATGTGTAAATACTCACCATCCATATTGAATGAATATTTAATCCCTGATGGGCCCAAAATAAATCATATTTGAGTATGGTCAATGCTTATTGACCATACTTGACGATGTTCTAGCAGTGGCCATGATCGATCACTCAATCAGGGTTCCCCAGATTCATAGATCATTCAATCATGGGGCCCCCTCCATCAGATCATGATCGAGCATAGCCTTCATGATCTGCTCGATCATAATTGTGCCCATTACTACCTGCTCTAGAGAGCCGGTATTCTACTGGAAGCCGTACCAAACCCCACCTCAGTTAGGCCCGGGGAATGAATAGGGTTTCGGGAGTGGGGGATATTGGCACAGGGTCCTACAAGATGCTATAGAACGGTTATTCCCGGTTGGCCGTATAGAAATATATCAGTCTGTTGGGGTTAATTGCCCCCTATCCTTCTACAGTCATGGTAGCATAGGGTGCAAAGTAGGGAGTTCTGGTATATGTGATACCATGAAAGCTGGTATTATACGGTCCGCCTGTAGATTATCAGTGGAAAAAAATCTGCATCAGCCAAGGATCAGTTGGGTTTGACAGGTTGAGAATAAGCGAAAACTAGTTAATGAGAGCCAACACATCCAAATGGCAAAGAGTGTACCATGCCCAGCATGCAGTAGGCCCCCTTAGGGAACCTCTCGAGATTTGAGGCTCACGCTCAGGGGGGCAAGTGCCTTGGCAGGGCCGATGGTGGACGTTGAGGTGAGATGAGTGATATTTAGTGATTTCGCCAATAGCCCCCTGTACTCTAAAATCTGATCTACGAACGACCTTGGGAGGAATATTGGATCTTGGGGTCTAGTTTGTGGATATGCTTTCCTCTCGGGAATTTTCTGGCTTAATATGCTACCTCTACCAATAATCAATTGAGGTTCACCCCACAAGCCAAGAGGGCATTGCCAGGCCAGTCTATTTCTGACTCTATAGGGCAGTGGTGCGCTCACTGGTATGGGGTGCTCATTCTAAACGGGTTTTGTGAGCAATTAATAACTTAATGGTGTGCAACGATAAATAGTAAATGTGTTCTCGTCGCATAAAATAAAGGAAGGGGGGGGATAAGGGGGGAGGGTAATTGTCGGAGTTTCCCATATAGGGGACGTCCGGGCCCACAGAATATCTGTATCTCAGGCGACCGGGTGTAGAGCGTCTGCCCATCCGAAAAACATAGGACCCCAACAAATAGTCCGTCACATCCCACTTCCAAGACGAGCGGACCTTACCTTTAGGAACACTGGCAGGAGGAAAAATGTGGCAAGATATGTTCAACATCCCAATATACGCAAGTCACAATAGTAGGCGCCCAAGTATATAGTAGCCTTAAGGTATCACTTTCTATGAATATTTCAATAGTCCAATCTGCAGATTTGGAATAAAGGTTCCCATCCCAGCACAACCATCCATTCCTAATTGTCCTCATTGCTTCTTATGGAACAACTAGATACAGATCTTAGTTTTTCTCCCAAAACCCGAAGTCTGCGTTCCAGCTCCCTGCATTCCCCGTTGAGCTCCTAGCTTCATTCCCGATCTTCGGATCACCTAGTTTCGCTAGGAGGGCGTAATACTATTATTAATTAGTGTTTGAATCCAAATAACACAGCCGTCAAGACAGACCAGGCTGCATGGGGGGCTCCCTTGCCACGCTTGCAGAAACCCATACGGAATCTGCTTCAGTACACCCCATTAACCAACCATTGCAATCCAAACTCCCCCAACTTCACCATATATCACTCGACCAGCAATAACGTACGGTGAAATCAAAAGGCAACCCTAAATAGAATTGTATTCATTCGTCCTGCCTCACTTACCTGTTGTGATCTACATCAATCACAACAGACCAGTGTTCCCAACGGGCCAGGCCGTAGGCCGAATTCGATCGGCCTACGAAACCTATCAGGCCTGATAGGCGCCTATAGGCTCGGTAATTAGTGTTAAGAACAGATTGCTTTAAGGGTATTCCAACCCTCTCCCTTCTTTCAAGTTTCTCCCCTTGGATATTTTTTTCTCGTTGCTTTCTTAATTGACCATAAAACGAGTGATACCAACTAACTCAATAAAGTCTTAAAGATTCACCTCCAGAGCCAATAGCACAGTCCTATCCTATCATCATTCCCTCCTATTTACTTCCTGTGGAATTAAATTCAATCCACAAGCTGGCGAAGCGAAATTGTTGTATTTTTAATGTTGTTTTGTGGACTATTTACAGATAATCCCCCCCGTATTAGTGCCTAGTGCGCACGGTTGACCCACAACAACCGCAGCTCTTTTTCTACATTTATTTAATTAAATTCACTATCTCTAGTATCATACCTTTTTGTAGTACTTTTTCTTAATAAAGCGAAATTGTTCCTTTATTTTTAATCTTATTGAGTATGTGGAAAATATTTATTGTGAATATTTGCTGTTGAAATAGTGTGACTGAGCTATGAGCCGGACCGCCGATGCTATATATAGACCTGGAAAAGCCTATATGGCCTATAGGTGGGCCCGGCCCGGCCCGGCCCAGGGTTAGCCAGGCCTTCAGGCTCGGGCTAGGCTAGATCACCGGGAATTATGATAGGCCAGGCCCGGCTTTACCGAAGCCTGGCCTACCTGGCCCGTTGGGAACACTGCAACAGACTATATATACAAACATCAAAGTCCAGCGCAGCCATCAGGATTCCACAGATTCCAATGTCCATGCCACTTCTCATTCTCATGCGCTTACTGGCATTCCTTGTCCCAACCATGCATTCCAACATTCCATCATGCCAGTTACCATTCCGACAATGTCAATCATTTCACGTTCCAACAAGTGCAACACATTACGGACAACATACGGTAAGCACGATTCGACATATTTGTTGGATAGTAGCCTATAGGGCATGGGTTATATCGGGCATGTGGCTTTGTGGTTCTGATGTTTGTTCACCTGGCAGAGGCTTTGCTGTTTTCACATTCTATGCCGGTAAGGCATCGGGTATTGTTTCCATCATTTCTTTCACACTCTGTGCCATTACGCATATGGTGATAGTTCATTACGCATATAGTGATGAGCTATTACACATAGGATGATGGACTAACCATCATGGGTTTACGGTATAGTGGAGAGAACTGTTCTGGGTGACTGTTATGTTTAGTGTGTTGTATGGTGCGCCATAGGTGGCCACAACAGATCTGTATATAGTTCACCCGTTTCCCCCTCTCTCCTGAGGGGGAGGTGAAAGAAGAGGAACATCTCCGCATTTTGCCAATACAAGTGCCTAACGTGATTGCACCTTTATTGTTTCTTTCTTGAGTGCTTTCGTTAGGTTCCAACAATATTGTCTTCTACCGAAGACCTCTGTCTCATATGTTGTCTCCTCACCCCATCCCTCCATACGGGTTTACGTGCCTTTAGGTGATATGGAGGGTCTAAATTATTCATCGGGTATGTTGCGTTGGTCGGAGGTCGCTTAGCACTGCATGTTTGGAAGCATATACGAGCGTGGAACAGGTACCGTAAAAACATAAATAATTAGGAATCTCGCTTGGACGTTAGAGTTGCCTCTCCTAGTAAGGTCTGTGTCTCAAGTGAGGACTGAAGGAGAATGTTCTCGCTGTGCCCCCCTGCCTCTAATCTAAAGCTGGCAATTCTAGACTACTTAGCGTCATTAATTATTTAGGTTTTGACGGTAATGAGTGAGTTGAAAACAGAAAACAGGTTTATTCACACACAGGAATGAGGTCACTGGAATTCACTAGATGTTCGGCCATCAACAAGCGTCTTTTGTTTTGAGTTATTCTGTACGAACCGCAGTCGCTCAAGCTGAAGCCAGCAAAAATGCTACCAATCCTCCCGCACATAGATAAGCGTATTTCAACATGGTGTCAATTTATGAATTAGCCTCGCTATTTCTGAAAGGAAAACATGCGACTCTTGCACGCATCCCACCCCCCTTGTTTTCTAACGCGGTCATCTGAGGCTTCAGCAGAATTTGGGGGTTGCAGTGATTGCACGATTCAGGGCCCCTCCCTAGGGGCATCAGTGAGGAGTTTGGCATTGTGGTTGTCAGGACGATTGGGGTCGATATCTCCCCGTTCCTGTAGTAATTTGACAACACCTGTGTGTCCCTTAAGAGCAGCACATTCGAGTGGTGTCCGGTCATCATTATTAGGCCGATTAGGGTCGATATCTTGCCGTTCCAGCAGGATCTTGACCACCCCCTCGTGTCCAAAGATCGCAGCGCACCCAAGCGGCCCATCACCATCCTTATTTGGCCGATTGGGGTCGACATTTTCCCGCGCCAGCAATAACCTAACCACTCCTTCGTGTCCCTTGATCGCAGCACACCCAAGCGGTCCATCACCGTCCTTATCCGGCCGATTAGGGTCCACATTATCCCGCTCGAGCAATAACATAACAACTCCTTCGCGCCCCTTGAGAGCAGCCCATCCGAGTGGTGTTCGATCACTCT
>Ga0307509_10011199_pt1 | contig 10905 bp, 6 predicted proteins | sample 10_EM_MG_FD_202245 | JGI IMG/M metagenome (GOLD analysis project Ga0307509, IMG submission 202245) | Populus trichocarpa ectomycorrhiza microbial communities from riparian zone in the Pacific Northwest, United States - 10_EM | ecosystem: Host-associated > Plants > Roots > Unclassified | place... | reverse complement strand
AACGTCGACAGCGCCGCGTCGTCGGTCCACGACGTGCGCGCACCGGCCAATCTCGGCAACCCGACCACCGTCACGCTGCAGATCCAGGGCATCAACACCGGCGGGACCACGGTCAATGTCAGCGGCGCGCAGGTCGAGGTCACCGGGGTCAGCACGACGACCGGCTCGCTGACCTCGTTCACCATGTCCGACGTCGAGGTCAGCAACACCGGCGGCCAGGTTGCGCTGCACCTGCTCGATGGCGACGGCATCTCCGGCTCGTACCGGATGTCGATCACGCCACCCGGCGGATCGAGCTACGCCGCGATGTTCGACCAGAAGTTGACGCTCGGGATGCCGCCGCAGGTCCGGCTCGGTGCACGGCTGCAGATGGTCGGCGTGCTGGTCGGCACCGACGGCAAGCCGCTCGGCAACGCCGCGGTCACCGTGCGACCGTCGCTGCGCTTCCTGTGGACGCTCGACGCCGCGCCACAGGCGTTCGTCGCGGCGATCCCGGCCGCGACCGTGACCACCGGACAGGACGACGGCAGCTTCACCCTGTGGGTCGATCCAAACATCACTGATGTCTATGGCCACTACGACATCGTGTTCGAGCCGCCGATCGACAGCCGCGGACCGACGTTCGTGCTCGCCGACTACGCGATCGAGAAGTTCGGATCGCTCAAGGTCGCCAACGTCTCGACCGTCCAGGTGCCCGACCCGGCGTTCGTCCACGGCCGGATCACCGGCCCGGACGGCGAGTCGGTCGAGGGCGCCGAGCTCAAGCTCTACGTGGTGCAGACCCAGCTCACCCTGTGCAGCCAGGTGCAGCACGCCCCGGCGTCGTGCCCGATCCCGGCGCAGCTCCGGTCGCGCAACACCTCGGATGAGGACGGCACCGTGAGGCTCGTCCTGCCCCGGTGACGGAATGCTGAACCGGAATCGCCTTGACCCGCGCGGATCCGGCGACTAAGGTCTGCGCAATTCGAAGGCTCTCGTGTTCGAGTCAGTGAAAAACAGAGCGTGCCGGCGCGTTGCGCGGCGGCTCTGTCTCGTCGAAGTCCCGTGGAGCAGCGAGGGACGATGTCGTCCGTCGGCTGCGAATCTCCACGCCAACACTTCGCGGCCAGCGCTCCGACTGGGCGATCTCGGAGCACCACCATCCGCGGACGCGTTCCCCGGATCTCCCCCAAGGGTTTTGCACGATGACAGACGAAACGTTGCCCCACCAGAACGGTGTGGCAGATGACCTCGGCGCGCTTGCCGTAGCGCCGCTGGCCCCGCCGGACGCCCCGGCCCCCGAACTCGCGGAGGCCGCGGCTCCACCCTCTGAAGCTCCTGAAACCATCGAAGCCCCCGCCGAGCCGGCCCCGCCGAGCTTCGATGATCTCGGCCTGCACCCCGACGTCAAGCTCGCGCTCGACGAGATGGGGTACTTCTCGCCGACAGCGGTGCAGACCGCGGTGTACCGCCCGGTAAGCGAGGGCAAGGACCTGATGGTCCAGTCGCGCACCGGCACCGGCAAGACCGCCGCTTTCGGTCTACCGACGATCAGCAAGATCATCCCGACCCACCGCGCGCCGCAGGCGCTGATCCTGGCGCCGACCCGCGAGCTCGCGCTGCAGGTGTCGCGCGAGCTGACCCAGCTCGCCAAGCATCGCGGCATCCTGGTCGAACCGATCTACGGCGGCGCACCGATCGGCAAGCAGATCCACGCGCTGCGCGATGGCGTCCACATCGTCGTCGGCACGCCGGGCCGCGTGCTCGACCACATCGGCCGCCGCACGCTCGACTGCAGCACGGTGCAGACCTTCATCCTCGACGAGTGCGACGAGATGCTCTCGATGGGCTTCCTCGAGGACATCGAGCGCGTGGTGTCGTACCTGCCGGAGAAGAAGCAGACGCTGCTGTTCTCGGCGACGATGCCCGACGAGGTCACGCGCTACTCGCGCCGCCACATGCGGGCGCCCGAGCAGATCTCGCTGTCGCGCGACGGCATCTCGGTCAACGAGATCCACCACGCGTACTACATCGTCAGCGGCATCGCGCGCAGCCGTGATCTATTGAAGGTCATCTTCGCCGAGAACCCCGAGAGCGCGATCATCTTCTGTAACACGCGCGACGAGACCACGATGGTCGCGCGGTTCCTGCAGAAGCAGGGCCTCGACGCTGAGCCGCTGTCGAGCGACCTGGCGCAGAACGACCGCGAGCGCGTGATGGGCCGGATGAAGCAGCACACGCTGCGGCTGCTGTGCGCGACCGACGTCGCGGCGCGCGGCATCGATATCTCGGATCTGTCGCACGTCATCAATTACTCGGTGCCCGAGTCGCCCGAGATCTACGTCCACCGCACCGGTCGCACCGGCCGCGCCGGCAAGAAGGGCACGGCGCTGTCGCTCGTCGGGCCGCGCGAGCTCGGCAACTTCCGCTACGTCCGCTTGCAGTTCGGGATCAAGCCCGAGGAGCGGGTGCTGCCGAAGGACGACATCTTCATCGGCAAGCTCAAGGTGCCGCTGCCGCCCATCGGCCTTCCGCAGCCGCCGGACCCGGTCCAGGTGCTGATCCGGGGCACGCCGCTGACCGCCGGCGGGCCGACGGATCTCGAGATGAAGATCTTCGAGAAGCTGCTCGTGACGATTGCCGGCAAGCGCGTGGTCGCGCAGCTGGTCGCCGAGCGGCTCAATCAGCTGACGACGCGCAACAAGCCGCGCCAGCGGCCCGAGCGCGACGAGCCCGCTGCCGCCGGCGCCGCCCCAGGCGCCGCCCCAGGCAGCGATGGCGAGCGTGGCGACCGGCCGCGCTTCGACCGCGATCGCGGCGACCGGCCGCGCTTCGACGGCGAGCGCACCGAGCGCGGTGGTCGTCCGTGGCGCGATCGCGAGGAGCGCGGTGACCGCCCCCCGGAGCGCACCGACCGCGGTGACCGCCCGGAGCGCACCGAGCGCGGCGACCGCCCGGAGCGCACCGAGCGCGGCGACCGCGGTGGGCCACCGTGGCGCGACCGCGAGGAGCGCGGCGACCGCGGCGATCGCGGCGATCGTGGTGAGCGCCGGTTCGGCGCCGACCGCCCCGACCGCGGCGACCGCCCCGACCGCGGTGACCGTCCCGACCGTGGTGACAGCCCCGACCGCGGTGACCGCCCGCCGGAGCGCACTGACCGCGGTGACCGCCCGCCGGAGCGCACCGACCGCGGCGACCGCGGTGGGCCCCCGTGGCGCGACCGCGGTGACCGCGGCGAGCGCAGGTTCGATCGCGACCGCGGCGACCGCCCCGACCGCGGTGACCGTCCCGACCGCGGCGACCGGCCACGCGACCGCGGCGACACCGCCGTCGACGCTCTCGCACCGGCCAGCGCCGTGGCGCTTCCGGACGCCGCGCCGGCCGAGGTCGTCGCAGCACCGGCCGAGGCGTCCGCCGAGACGCCCCAGACCAGCGTGCGCGACGACCGCGATCGGCCCCGCGATCGTGACCGCGACCGTGGTCGCGATCGATACCGCGATCGCGGCGAGCGCGATCGCGGCGAGCGCCGGTTCGACCGCGATCGAGACCGCGATCGCGGCGACCGCCGCGACGGCGAGCGCCGCCCCGAGGCCACGCCGGTAGAGGCAGCCCCGGCCCCTGAGGTTGCCCGCGTCCAGGAGCCCGCTGCCGAGGCCATCGAGGTCGTCGCCGTCGGCACCGAAGCGTCGCCGATGGTCGAGACCGTCGCCGTCGACGCGATGCCGAGCCGCGTCGATGACGTCGCGCGTGCCGCGCTCGATCGCGCCGAGCACCGCGAGCGCGGCGAGCATCGCGCCGAGCCCCAGGACCGCAAGGGCCGCCGCGACAAGCGCGGCGAGCCGACCGCCGACACCCGCGAGTTCTGGGAGACCTGGGCGGAGGAGAAGTCGTCGCGCGTCGAGACCAAGCCGGAACCGGCGAAGCCGACCGCGGCGGAGCCTGCCGACGCCGAGGCGGTCGAGGCCGAGGCGGCCGCGCCCGAGGCAGATGCCGGGACCGAGACCGGCGCGCGCCGCAGCCGAGGCCGCGATCGCGGCGACCGCGACAAGGCCCGCGGCCGGTCTGACACCAAGCCGGACCGGCACGCCAAGGAGCGCCCCGGCAAGCCGGAGCGCGCCGAGAAACCGGAGCGCGCCGAGAAGCCGGAGCGCCACGCCAAGGCCGAGCCCGCCGACAAGTCGGAGCGCTCGCGCGCCAAGCGCGACACCGTCGCCACGCCGGCGGCTGCCGCCGATGGCGCCCAGGCGCGGCTGTTCGTGAGCCTGGGCAAGAAGCACGGCGTGTCGGCCGATGACCTCCGCGCTCTGCTGGCAGGTCCGATCGGCGGTGACCGCACCCGGATCGGCTCGGTCAGCCTGCGCGACTCGCACGCGCACGTCCGGGTCCCCGAGGAGTACGTCGACGCGATCATCACCGGCGTCCACGGCACGCAGCACAACGACCACGACGTCACGGTCGAGCGCGCGCGCGCCTGATAGATGCTTGCCCGGCCGCGCGGTCATGCCGCCGCGGCCGGGCGTACTTTGCCGGCAAATGTGCGCAAGGCGAGTAGCCGCGTGACGTTTGGCCCCCGCTCTCCGTGTCACCCCCACGAGGAGCATGTCCGCGCAGCGTCCGACGATCTCGCCGTCCCCGACCACGCTCAACGACGCTGCGCCGCACCGTGGCGAGCCTGTGCCGGCGTGGCCGATGCTCGTGCAGCTGGTCTGCGCCGATGATCTGACGATCCCGCCGCGGCGGATCGATCTCCCGTCGGATCTCCCGTGGGAGCCGGGGATGCATATCGTCCTCGGCCGCGAGGACCGCGACGGACGCAGCCCGGGCCGCGTCCGCATCGCACTGGCGGACCGCTATGTCTCGCTGCAGCATGCCTATCTCGAAGCGGCGCCGCGCGGCTGGCGGCTCGGCGACGCGGGCTCGACCAACGGCACCTGGCTCGACGGCCGCCGGTTGCGCGGTGGCGAGCTCGCGGCGCTACCCGATGGCGCGGTGATCGAGGTCGGCCACACCTTCTTCGTGTTCCGCCTGGCGACGCCGTCGGGTGAACCCGGACCGACCGACAACGAGGGTGACGGCGACGCCCCGACGACGCTGTGCCCGGAATGGCATGCGCAGCTCGCCACGCTCGACCGGCTCGCGCGCTCGCCGCATCCGGTGCTGATCGAGGGCGAATCCGGCGTCGGCAAGGAGCGCATCGCACGGGCGCTGCATGACCGGTCCGGCCGGCCCGGCGCGCTGGTCAGCCTCAACTGCGCGGCGCTGCCCGACAACCTGCTCGAGGACGAGCTGTTCGGCCACGTCCGCGGTGCGTTCTCCGGCGCGCTGACCAGCCGCGACGGCCTGATCCGCGCCGCGCACCAAGGCACGCTGTTCCTCGACGAGATCGGCGACATGCCGGCGACGCTGCAAGTCCGCCTGCTGCGCGTGCTCGAGGACCACAAGGTCCGCCCGCTCGGCGGCGACACCGAGATCGCCATCGATCTGCGTGTCATCGCGGCGACCCATCGCGACCTGCGCGCGCTCGCTGCCGCCGGCAGCTTCCGCCACGATCTGCTCGCACGGCTCGGCCTGCTGCCATTCCGGGTCCCGCCGCTGCGCGAGCGCCGCGAGGACCTCGGCCTGCTGATCCGCGCGCTGCTCGCGGCGCCGCCGAACGCACTCGATCGCGTGCGGTTCCACGTCGCGGCGCTGCGTCGGCTCGTGCAGCACGACTGGCCGCTCAACGTGCGCGAGCTGCGCGCCGCGCTGCTGGCGGCCGCCGACCTTGCGCGCGGCGACGACGGCGTCGCGCTGATCGGAACGGCGCACCTGCCCGCTTCGCTCGGGCCGGCGCCGCGCACCACGCCGCCGCCGCGCGCTCCGCTACCGCCCGGCGACGCCGCGCTGCGCGATCGCATCGTGCAGCTGCTCGCCGCCCATCGCGGCAACGTCGCCGCGGTCGCTCGCGCCCTCGACAGCAAGCGGACCAACGTGCAGCGCGCGATGGCGCGGCTCGGCATCGACCGCAGCTCGGCGATCAGCAACGACGGCGAGGCCGATGCGAGCCCCGACTCTGCTCAGCGCTGCGGGTCGTTGAAGCAGATGTAAGCTGCGCGGGCCACGGTTTCCGTCTCGGTCCACGCGTTGTCGAGGAACGCGTCATGCACGAATCCGCCCCGCGCGCCCCCGTTGGCGTCCAGCCAGAAGCCGTCGTCCCGCCCTGCCCAGTAGCTACCGATCCAGTTGCCAGTGTCGCCGGCCCAGTGCTGACAGCCACCGCCGCTGAAGCACAGCCGGTTGTACTGGCGCAGATCAGCACAGACCGGGAACTCCGGCGTTGCCTGCCGGATGAAGCAGATCTGGTGGCTGAACAGCCCGGTGCCCAGCCTGTGGTTGTCCGCATCGTAGATCCACATGGCCAGCGGGTCCGAGCAGCTATCGAGCGTAGCGAGCCCCTGCTCGACCTCGCCGGTGCCATTGCCGGGCTGCGGTACGCCGGCGACGCGCGCCTGGCGCGCAGCGATCTCGCGGCGCTGCTGCGCTGCGCTGACCTGCTCGGTGCGCACCTGGCTGGTGCCGCCGGGCAACAGCTTCACGATCGTGCGCTCGACCATCGGCTCGTCGGCCGCGCCCGGCGCGGGCTCGGCGCCATCGACACAACCGCCGAGCAGGCAGACAACTCCACTCACCATCATTCCGTATTTCATTGGCTCCTCCTCCTGTTGCTCTGTTGCTGTCGTTACTCGGGGTGGGTGGTCACGCCACCGTCGCAGCGACCATCCATCGTCGGACATGCGCAGCTGAGCGGGCAGGTGTAGTTGCGCGAGCCGCCGCCGGCGACGCCGGTGAGCTCGCTGCCCGACAGGCGGCGCAGGGTCTCGGTCGCGAGTCCCAGTTTCGTATTCCTGAGGTGTTTCTTCATTGCAACGCGACTCGTTCACGCTGCGTGCCGCGCCGATCGCGGGCGATCCCACGCGCAGGCGAGCGAAACCGTGTTCCCCGCCGGTCAGATCGCCCCGGGCGTTCCTGGGGCGCCCGCGGGCGCCCGGCGCGCGGCATACTCGGGCGATGCAGACTTCCCGGTGGCTCGCCGCGTCGCTCGTCGCCTCCGCCGCCGTCGCCGCGTACGGAGCAGCGCGCCCGGCGTTCGCCGACGACGACGCCAGCGGCACGCCGTTCGATCGCGGCCGCGTCGGCGTGATGCTGTCGGTCGGCGAGCAATCGGCGTTCGGCTACAACCACGTCGCGCTCGGCGTCGGCGCCGGCTACTTCGTCGCCGACGGCCTCGAGCTCAGCGCGTTCGCGCTGCACGAGTTCGGCAGCGGCCCGAGCATCGACGAGGTGTCGCCGGCGATCCGCTACGTCGCGCAGCCGCTGGTCGGCCGCTGGCCGGTGATCCCGTACGCCGCGGTGTTCTACAACCACTGGTTCCTCGGCGGCGGGTTCTCCGACCTCGACTCCGTCGGCGGCCGCGCCGGGCTGCTCACGCTGCGCGGCCGGCTCGTCGTCGGGCTCGGCATCGCCGTCGAGCACGTGGTGTCGACCTGCAACGAATGCAACTACGTGTATCCCGACGTGACGTTCGGCTTCACGTTCTGAGCGCGGCCGGTAACGCCGCGCCGCCGGCGACGTAGAATCGCCGTATGAAGCGCCTCTGGTTCGCGATCGCCCTCGGCGCCGCCGCGTGTGGCTCGCAGTCCGCCGAGACCGACCTGCGCGTCGACGACACACCGCGGCCGATCCTGACCGCCAGACCGAGCGACCCCGAGCTGCGAAAGCAGCTCACGCCGCTGCAGTACAAGGTGACCCAGCGCGCCGAGACCGAGATGCCGTTCCACAACGCATACTGGGACAACCACGCGCGCGGGCTCTACGTCGATATCACCACCGGCCAGCCGCTGTTCACGTCGAACGACAAGTTCGACTCCGGGACCGGATGGCCGAGCTTCACCCGGCCGATCGCAGCCGCGGCCGTGGTCGAGCACCGCGACGACAGCCTCGGCATGGCGCGCGTCGAGGTCCGCTCGAAGATCGGCGACGCCCACCTCGGCCACGTGTTCGACGATGGCCCGCGGCCGACCGGGCTGCGCTACTGCATCAACTCGGCGTCGCTGCGATTCATCCCGGTCGCCGAGCTCGAGCGCCACGGCTATGCGAGCTACAAGTCGCTGTTTTCCGCGGCCGCGCCGGCGTCGGCGGAACGCTGAGGCGGCAACCTGACGAGGGGTTGTCAGGTTTGACCACCCTGCCCGATCGGCGCACGCAGGCTGCGTCGTCGTCGGCTTGACACCTGAACATGCGGTCCGTACGGTGTCGAGCCTGATGCCGCGTAGCTCGCTCGGACCCCCTCGCAGTGATCCGAAGCGAGAGCCCGACAACATCGTTGTCGAGGGTGCCCGCGAGCACAACCTCGTGGTCGATCGGCTCGAGCTGCCCAAGCAGCGCCTCGTCGTGATCACCGGGCCGTCGGGCTCGGGCAAGTCATCGCTCGCGTTCGACACGCTGTACGCCGAGGGCCAGCGCCGCTACGTCGAGTCGCTGTCGGCGTACGCGCGCCAGTTCCTCGGCCAGATGGAGAAGCCGAAGTACGAGCGGATCCGCGGGCTGTCGCCGACGATCGCGATCCAGCAGAAGAGCGCGTCGTCGAACCCGCGCTCGACGGTGGGCACGATCACCGAGATCTACGACTACCTGCGCGTGCTCTACGCGCGCGCCGGCGAGCAGCGCTGCTATCAGTGCGGCGGGCCGGTCGGTGCGCGCACCGCGGGCGAGGTCGTCGACGAGCTCGCCGCGCTGCCCGACAAGACGCCGGTGACGCTGCTCGCGCCCAAGGCCGAGAACCGCAAGGGCGAGTTCCGCGAGCTGTTCCTCGAGCTGCGCAAGGCCGGCTTCGTCCGCGCCCGGATCGACGGCATGGTCGTGCGGCTCGAGGATGTCGACGCGCTCGAGAAGCAGAAGAAGCACTCGATCGAGCTGGTGATCGATCGCCTGACGATCAACCCGAAGGACAAGGGCCGGCTGACCGACTCGGTCGAGACCGCGCTGCGCGAGGGCAAGGGCAAGCTGATGGTCGAGGTCGGCGACGAGAAGGTGCCGCGGGTCTACTCCGAGGACAACGCCTGTCCCAAGTGCGGCATCGGCTTTCCCGAGCTGTCGCCGCAGAGCTTCTCGTTCAACTCGCCGCTCGGCATGTGCGTCGAGTGCAACGGCCTCGGCGAGCGGCTCGCCGCCGACGGCGACCTCGTGATCCCGGATCAGACCAAGTCGCTGCGCGACGGCGCGGTCGCCGTGTGGGGCGAGTCGATCGCCAAGGACTCGGGCTGGACCACCAACATCGTCAAGGCGCTCGCCAAGGCGTTCAAGATCGACCTCGACAAGCCGTGGAACAAGCTCAACGAGAAGCAGCGCGAGGTGCTGCTGCACGGCACCGGCGACAAGCGGGTCACGGTGGCGTGGGAGGGCCGGCACTCGGCCGGCGAATGGGCGATGCGGTTCGAGGGCATCCTGCCGCAGCTCGAGCGGCGGCACCGCGAGTCGTCGAGCGACCGGACCAAGGCGCACTACGAGCAGTTCTTCCGCGCGATCCCGTGCGCGGTGTGCAACGGCACGCGGCTGCGGCCCGAGTCGCGCGCGGTGTTCGTCGCCGACAAGCCGATCGTCGACGTCACCGGGATGACGGTGCGCCAGGCGTACGACTTCATCTCCGGCATGGCGCTCACCGGGTCGCGCGCGATGATCGCCGGCGAGGTGCTCAAGGAGATCCGGGCGCGGCTGACCTTCCTGCTCGACGTCGGCCTCGACTACCTGACGCTGCACCGCGCGGCCGGCACGCTGTCGGGCGGCGAGGCGCAGCGGATCCGCCTGGCGTCGCAGCTCGGCAGCGAGCTGTCGGGCGTGCTGTACGTGCTCGACGAGCCGTCGATCGGCCTGCACCAGCGCGACAACGAGCGGCTGATCCGCACGCTGCACCGGCTGCGCGACCTCGGCAACACCGTGCTCGTGGTCGAGCACGACGAGGCGACGATCGAGGCCGCCGACTGGGTGGTCGACTTCGGTCCCGGCGCCGGCCGCCACGGCGGTCGCGTCGTCGCCGAGGGCACGCCCGAGGAGATCCGCAATAATCTGGAGTCGATCACCGGGCGGTACCTCGCGGGCACCGAGCGGATCGATGTGCCGGCGCAGCGCCGGCAGCCGACCAGCTGGGTCAAGCTGAGCGGCGCGCGCGAGCACAACCTGCGCAACGTCACCGTCGAGATCCCGCTCGGCGTGATGGTCGCCGTCACCGGCGTATCGGGCGCCGGCAAGTCATCGCTGATCAACGCGACGCTCTACCCCGCGCTCAACCGCATGCTGCACCGCTCCACCGAGCGGGTCGGTCCGTACGACTCGCTGACCGGCCTCGGCAAGGTCGACAAGTGCATCGTGATCGACCAGCAGCCGATCGGCCGCACGCCGCGCTCGAACCCGGCGACGTACACCAAGGCGTTCGACCTGATCCGCGAGCTCTATGCGCAGATGCCGCAGGCGCGGACCTACGGCTATCAGGCGGGCCGGTTCTCGTTCAACGTGTCGGCCAAGCAAGGCGGCGGGCGCTGCGAGGCGTGCGAGGGCGCCGGCGTGCGCGAGGTCGAGATGCACTTCTTGCCCAACGTGTTCGTGACCTGCGAGGTCTGCAAGGGCCGGCGCTACAACGACGCGACGCTGCGCGTGACCTACAAGGACAAGAACATCGCCGAGATCCTCGACACGCCGATCGAGGAGGCCGCCGAGCTGTTCCAGCACCACAAGCAGCTATCGCGGATCATGCAGACCATGGTCGACGTCGGGCTCGGCTATCTGTCGCTCGGCCAGCCGGCGACGACGCTGTCGGGCGGCGAGGCCCAGCGAGTCAAGCTCGCGCGCGAGCTCGCCCGGGTCCAGACCGGCCGCACGCTGTACCTGCTCGAC
>Ga0307509_10011198_pt1 | contig 10906 bp, 9 predicted proteins | sample 10_EM_MG_FD_202245 | JGI IMG/M metagenome (GOLD analysis project Ga0307509, IMG submission 202245) | Populus trichocarpa ectomycorrhiza microbial communities from riparian zone in the Pacific Northwest, United States - 10_EM | ecosystem: Host-associated > Plants > Roots > Unclassified | place... | reverse complement strand
GCCGCCTACGAGCTGCGAGCGGCTGGCTACAAGGTCCAGATCCTCGAATTCAACCAGCGCGCAGGTGGCCGCAACTGGTCGCTGCGCGGCGGCGACCGCTACACCGAATTGGGTGGCGCCACGCAGAATGTGGACTTTGCGAAGGGCAACTACATCAACCCCGGCCCTTGGCGCATTCCCTACCATCACTACGCGGTGCTGGACTACTGCAAGCGGCTGGGTGTGGCGCTGGAGCCGTTCATCCAGGTCAACTACAACGCCTATCTGCACAACACCAACGCCTTCGGCGGCAAGCCGCAGCGCTTTCGCCATGTGCAGACCGATCTGCAGGGGAACGTGGCCGAGCTGCTGGCCAAGGCCACCAACCAGGGCGGGCTGGATCAAGCCGTGACCAAAGAAGACCGCGAGCGCCTGCTGGAGGGCCTGAAGGCCTGGGGCACGCTGGACAAGGACTACCGATACGTCGCCAGCAGCGCCACCAGCGACAAGCGCGGCTACGAGATCGACCCGGGCGGCGGCCTGATGCCTCTGGCCAAGCCCTCGCAACCCATCGGCCTGAAGGACATCCTGGGCTCGGGCATGTGGGCGCAGGTCAACAGCGGCAACCTGTACGAGTTCCAGAGCGCCATCTTCGAGCCGGTGGGCGGCATGGACCAGATCGGCAAGGCTTTCGAGCGCGAACTGAAGCCGCTGATCCGCTACAGCACCAAGGTCACCAAGATCGAGCAATCGGCCAACAAGGTCACCGTCACCTATGTCGATGCCGACAGGGGCGCCGCGCCGCGCCAGGCGAGCGCCGACTGGTGCGTATGCACCATTCCGCTGTCCATCCTGAGCCAGATCGACGTGCAGGTGGGTGACCCCATGAAGAATGCCATCGCCGCGGTGCCATACGGCGCCTCGGTCAAGGTGGGCCTGGAGTTCAAGCGCCGCTTCTGGGAAGAGGACGACCAGATCTATGGCGGCATCTCGCAGACCAACTTGCCGATCCGCAACATCTCCTATCCCTCCACGGGATTTTTCTCCAAGGGGCCGGGGGTGCTGCTGGGTTGCTACGCCTTCGACAACGTGCACGCCTTCCGCTTCACCGCCATGTCGCCCGAGGAGCGCGTGCGCGCGGCGCTGGAGATGGGCGCGCAGATCCACCCGCAGTACAAAAGCGAGTTCAAGACCGGCGTGGCGGTCGCATGGAACCGCGTGCCCTTCATCAACGGCTGCTACGCTCGCTGGACGGACGAGCTCCGCGAGCAGCACTACCAGAACCTATGCGCCGTCGATGGCCGCATCGTTCTGGCTGGCGAGCACGCCTCGTACATCCCCGCGTGGATGGAAGGCGCCATCCTCTCGGCGCTGGACGCCATCCAGCGCCTGCACGCCAAAGCGCAGGCGGCTTGAAGGCCTGTATCCCCTCCCGGGATTTCCTCATTCGCACGGAGCACCTGATGTTCAAACTCCTTCCTGCCGTCGCCGCGGCGACAGCTCTGCTTGCCGGCGCGCCGGCCACGCATGCCCAGACCGCCGCGCCGCAGCCGGCCATGACCAACCAGCAGTTGGCGGCCAGCTTTTCCACCAACCCTGCGCGCTTCACCCAGCAGGGCGGCGAAACGCTCTACCGCAGCATCTGCCAGGGCTGCCACATGCCGGGCGGTGAGGGCGCGCACAGCGGTGCCGGCTTCTTCCCTGACCTGCGCAAGAACCAGAAGCTGGCGGCCGGCGCCTACCCTGCGCTGGTCGTGCTGAACGGCCTGCACGGCATGCCCCCTTTTGGCCACCAACTGGACGACCAGCAGGTGGCCGACGTGGTCAACTACATCCGCTCCGACTTCGGCAACCAGTACAGTGATGTCCTGACGCCGCAAGCCGTCTCCGGCATGCGCCCCGCCACCAAGTAAGCACTTCGAGGAACAGAACTCGTGATATTTCCCTCCCTCCAACGCACCGTTCTTGTCTTCGGCCTTGTTGCCGCCACGGCCCTGGCCGGCTGCGCCAGTGCCGGCGGCCCGACCCCGGCCGAGGTCGTCCGCCATAAGATCCCCAACTCCAGCTTTCCCATTGCTGCCGCCATCGAGGTGCCGGCCGGCGCCACGCGCGTGCTGCTGTCCGGCAAGGTGCCGCCGCTGGTCGACAAGTCCAAGGCGCCCACCGATGCGGCGGCCTACGGCGGCGACACCAAGGGGCAGACCATCGGCGTGCTCAAGGCCATCCAGGAGCAGTTGGAGGGCCTGGGCCTGTCGATGAGGGACGTGGTGAAGATGCAGGTGTTCCTGGTGGGCGATCCAGCCAAGGGCGGCAAGATGGACTTCGCTGGCTTCATGGAGGGCTACACCCAGTTCTTCGGTGCCGCGGCGAACCAGCCCAATCTGCCCACGCGCTCGGCGCTGCAGGTGGCGGCGCTGGCCAACCCCGCCTATCTGGTCGAGATAGAGGTCGAGGCCGTACGTCCGGCCAAGTGATCCGCCCCGCGATGACATTTAAAGGCGCAGTCGCCACGCACGCTACAAGGCGTGCGTCACCAGCATGATGAAGTCCGCATCGTCCGGATAGGCCTTCACCACGACGCCCTGGTTGCGCATCAACTCGATGCATGTTCGGGTTTTGCGCCAGCACCAAGCCCTGCATCTCCTGCAGCCCGAGTGCTCAGAGATCAGCGACGTCCGCTTCATGGGCGGCACCAGCAGGAGGCTCGCTCCTCACTCTTCATGGCGGTAGCAGGTGACCAAGCGATACGTCGGCTGCGAAACTCGGGGACATCCACGATCCCCTTCTCCGCCGCAATGCTCGCCGCTTCCGTTCTCGAGGATGCTTCGAGCTTCGACATGAAGTCCTTCACGTCTGGGGGCTCGATGAGATTGCCGCGTGGTGGTGGTGTTCAGTGCCAATAAAGTCTGAGACATTGCCTACGGAGTGGCGCGACTCGGATCAGAGAATGCCTACGGGCGTGAAGTCTGAGACAACGTGCGCTGAAGAACTCCCGCTCTGTTCGTTGACGCCAAGCAGCATACGCCCAGCTCGTCGGAGCACTGCGTATGTCATCCAGTTCATGTCGCTTGGCCCTTGGCAACCGGACTCGTTCACACCACAGATGAGATGGCGTGCCCGCACCGGAAGGCGAGCCGCTCGCGTCGCCACAGCATGTAGCCGCACGCGAACACCACTGCTTGCGTGCCGACCAGCAGGGCGAAGCCTGCAAAGAAGCCTGAGGCCGATCCGCCGGAGCCGGCAGAAACAACGCCGATGACGCCGCCCATCAATGTAGGCATGAACGCCGCGACCAGATTCCCTGTACCGTTCACGATGCCGTAGGCGCTTGCGATGTGTTCCGGGCGTGAAAAGTACTGAACTGTGCTGGGAATGGCCGGGCTCTGCAGCCCCCAGAAGAAGTTCGCGGCAATCAGGCCGCAGGCGGCCCAGTACGGGTCGCGCGCATTGATCGCAAGCAACACCGACAGTGCAACGCCGATGCTCGCCCCCATGAAGATGAGGGGGACACGATGACGTTCTATCCTGTCGATGAGCACGCCACCCAGGAGCACTGCAAGCATCAACGCGTACTGGGGCAACGAAGCCAGCCACCCCATCTCTCGAAGAGAGAAGCCACGGGCCTCCTTCAGGTAGGTGGGCAACCAATTGCTGCTTCCCCACAGGTAGGCCAGCGCGGCCGATGTCAGCACGGTCATCAAGATCAGATGGCGTGTCTGAAACGCCCCTTTGGCGACCGCACCGACTTGACGCATGGCGGCACCGACCGACGCAGGCCCGGCGCTGGCGGTGATCACGGCAGGCATACGGATGAACGCAACGACCAGCGGTATGCCAAGCACGATGTTCAACAGGCCGATGGTGTAGAACGATCTTTCCCATCCGTAGCTGGCGAGCAGATGGCCGATCAGCGGATAGCCCAACGCCAGCCCTAAGCCAGTGCCCATGTTGACGAAGGAGTTTGGCTTTCCGTTTTCGCGGGCCTCGAAATGTGCCTTGATGTAGGCGGAGGCCAAGGAGAACACCGGACCTTCAGCAACCCCGAGCAGGATGCGGGATGCCAAGAGCATCCCGTAGCCATCAAACCAAGGGGTCGCGAACGTCACGACACCCCATAGGATCAAGCCGCCGACCAAGCTCTTGCGCACACCGAACAAGGTGGCACAGAACGGGGACAACACGATGGCCGAGACGCCATAGCCGAGTATGAATGCGGTGGCCAGAAATCCCTGGCTGATGCGATCGCTCGCCGCGAGCCCTGCGTGCTTCAGGAACCCGGGGTCCGTGATCAGAACGGCAAGGTTGATACGGTCGATGAATGAGATGACCACCATCAACAACAAGGTGATGACGCCATACCAACGCGCTGCTCGGTTCTGCATTGCTTCTCCTGTTCGATCGGATCAGGTGCTCAGCACACAAGTGGCTGGCACGCGTCGAATTGCGCCCCGGTCGAGGCTAAGGTCACTTGGTTCCGAGCCAGCCCTTGGCCGATATGTCGAACAGGACGCCTTCGGGATCCTTGAACTTCGACTCGAAGTTATGTTTCTCCGGGTCGCCCAGCGTGAACGAGAACGTGCCGCCATGCGCCTCGATCTTCTGTCTCGTCGAATCGACGTCATCTACGATGAATCCGAAATGATGGGCACCGATGTAGGTCGCGTCGTTTGAGTCGGCAGGTTTGAGAAGTGCCAGATTCATCACGCCGTCGCTGAGATAGATGCCCGAGCCAAGCGCAATGGTTTCGGCGCCCACGCGTTCGAGACCAAAGACCTCTTCATAGAAGCGTGCTGAAGCTTCAAGGTCGCGAACCCAAACGGCGATATGTCTAAGACGAGCCATGGCGAAACTCCAGTTGAGCGTTGCTGATGGAAGCCGGCGGCTTCTGTTGAGAGTTCTTTATCGCGACCGCGGCCTAGAACCGATGCAGCGAAACACGAGTGAGCTCAGCGTCTCGGCGACTTCGAAATGATTGACGCTCGAGACTTCGATCAGCTCGGTCGATGCGCCCTGCATCGTGAGCGCCGCATGGAACTGCTTGGACTGCCGAATGAATTCGGGGCTGTCGCCCTCGGCATAGACAACGCTCACCGGGCACTTGATGTATTGCGTCTGGCGAACGGGGCTCAGCAGCTCGGACTCGTCATGAGTCAGCTTGACATAGCTCCCTCGAGCGCTCAGCAGCACGGGTTCCATGTCGAAGATGCCGCTGATACAGATTCCACCTTTCAGAATGTCCGCGGGCAGCCCATAGCGAGTCATGTCCAGGGCAAGCAGCACGGCGCACAGGTGAGCACCTGAAGAGTGCCCGGAGATGTGGATGCGATCTTTGTCGCCACCGAAAGTCGCAGCGTTCTCGTAGATCCATGCGATGGCGCGCGCCAGTTGATCGACCACCACTGGCAGCGGCACATCCGGCAATGCGCTGAAATCTGGTGCAATGAAGTGCCGGCCACCCGCGACAATCAACGGGGCAGAAAGGCCCACATCACCCTTGCCAAGCCAACGCCACGCGCCGCCATGCACATGCATGTGGATGGGCGCCGAAGGAACATGCGTGACATAGACATCCAGGCGCTCGTCCGCTCCTCGACCGTAAGGTCGATCGGCGCGCAGCGTGAGGCCCTCTCGCAGGATTCTCCCGGCAACCTTGTGGCGTTCGAGCACCTCGCCTGCATTCACGGCCCAAGCGCGTTGATCAAAGGCTCGGTCGAGCGCCCGCTGGTCGTAGTCGAGAAAGACGGCGTCGGTCATGTTCTGATGGTGCGGTTGGAAGTGGCGAAAGGCCCGTAGTCGGCGGCTCTTGCGCTCACGTTCGAATCGGCCCACTGTACGCAGGCCCGCCATACTGCGCCAATGCGTTTCGGTGCAAAAGTCATATCAAGTTTGGTATGCCGTGACGCGAGTCCTCGCACGCGGAGTCTGGCCGCCGACCTGTTGCACGCGGGCGTCGATTTCGCAATACTCGACGATGCTCTTTGATCGAAGTGAACTGCCGGCATTTCTCAGCATCCTGAGAATGGGCAGCGTCGGACGCGCAGCGGATGCGCTTGCGGTCAGTCAGCCAGCGCTGAGCCGAACGCTACGCCGGCTGGAAGCGCGCCTCGGCGCTCAGCTGTTCGTGCGCCACTCCACCGGGATGGAACTGACAGCTTTTGGCCGGGCCCTTCAGCCTCATGCCGAACTGATTGAATCGGAAACGCGTCGGACACGCGAGGAAATCGACGCCCTCAAGGGATCATCAAAGGGTCTCGTGCGAGTCGGTGTGGTTCCAAGCATCTCTTCGAACGTACTTCCGTTGGCAGTGAGCAGCGCGTATGCACGGTCTCCGAACATCCGGATTCACGTCGTCGAGGACACCGGGACTCGCCTGGTCGCAGCCCTGGTGCGAGGAGACATCGACTTTGCGATCACTGGGTTGTGGCGAGAACCGATCGATGAAAATATCACGGTCACACCCTTGTTCGAAGATGAAGTTTGCGTGATGGGCCGATGGGCGCATCCTATTTCAAGCGGCGTGTCCTTGAAAGATCTGCAAGCTTATCCCTGGGCCATGCCTGAAAAGGGAAACATCATTCGGGACGAGTTCCATTTGATGTTCCGCCGTGCAGGACTTACACCTCCGTCAGTAGCGGTGGAAGCAAACTCGGTACATGCGCTTAAGAGCGTTGTGGCAGACACGGATTTTCTGACGATGCTCGCACGCGCAACGTTTCGCCTGGAGGAGAAGGCGGGATTGCTGCGGGCCATGCCCATAGCCGAGGGCCACTGGCGACGTCAGCTGGGCATTCTTCGCCGATCAACTGGCCGACTCTTGCCGGCCGCAAGCATGCTGTACACGAACATCCGGAGAATTGCCAGCTCACTCGATTGAGTGCAGTTCCGCTACTTCGCCGGCAAGCTCATCCGCTCGGGATACCGCTGCGCATGGCAACTCTACGATTCGTTGAAGATGGAGCCGCGCGGTGTCTCAGACACTATTGCCTTGTCTCAGACTTTAATGCGCTGTCTCGGACATTAATGGCAAAGAACATTTGATGCAGCCCCGTGCAACTTACTCCACCGTCACACTCTTCGCCAAGTTACGCGGCTTGTCCACGTCCGTCCCACGTGCGCAGGCCGTGTGATACGCCAGCAGTTGCAAGGGCACGACGTGCAGGATGGGCGAGAGTGCGCCGTAGTGCTCGGGCATGCGGATGACGTGCAGGCCCTCGCCGCTTTCGATGCGTGTGTCGGCATCGGCGAACACGAACAGCTCGCCGCCGCGGGCGCGCACTTCCTGCAGATTGCTCTTGAGCTTTTCGAGCAGCGCATCGTTCGGCGCCACGGTGACGACCGGCATCTCGGCGGTGACGAGCGCGAGCGGCCCGTGCTTGAGTTCGCCTGCGGGGTAAGCCTCGGCATGGATGTAGCTGATCTCCTTCAGCTTCAGTGCGCCCTCGAGTGCAATCGGGTAGTGCAGGCCGCGGCCGAGGAAGAGCGCGTTTTCCTTGCGCGCGAACTCTTCGCTCCATGCGATCACCTGCGGCTCGAGCGCGAGCACGCCCTGCACCGCGACCGGCAGGTGCCGCAGCGCTTTCAGATGCTCGGCCTCTTGCTCATCTGACAGCAGGCCGCGCGTCTGCGCCAGCGCCAGCGTGAGCAGGAACAGGCCGACCAGCTGCGTGCTGAAGGCCTTGGTCGAGGCCACGCCGATCTCGACGCCAGCGCGCGTGATGTAGGCGAACTCGCATTCGCGCACCATCGCGCTGGTGGCCACATTGCAGATCGTCAGCGTCTGCGGCATGCCGAGTGCGCGGGCGTGCTTCAGCGCGGCCAGCGTGTCGGCGGTCTCGCCGCTTTGCGTGATCGTGACGACCAGTGTGCGCGGGTTCGGCACGCTGTCGCGGTAGCGGTATTCGCTCGCCACTTCGACATTCGTCGGGATCTTGGCGATGCTCTCGAGCCAGTACTTCGCGACCGAGCCGGCGTAGTAGCTGGTGCCGCAGGCCAGGATCAGCACCGAGTCCACGTCTTTGAACACGCGGTGCGCGCCGTCGCCGAACAGCTCGGGCGTGATGCCGGACACCGCGTCGAGCGTGTCGGCGATCGCCTTGGGCTGCTCGAAGATTTCCTTCTGCATGTAGTGGCGGTAAGGCCCGAGCTCGGCGGCGCCGCTGTGCGCGACGACGGTGCGCACCTCGCGCTGAACGGCGCGGTAGTCGCCGCTGGCAGTGCGGTGGCTGATCCAGTGCTTGCCGAGTTGCAGGTCGACCACGTCGCCTTCTTCGAGGTAGACGATCTGGTCGGTCACGCCGGCCAGCGCCATCGCATCGGACGCGAGGAAGTTCTCGCCCGCGCGGTCGCCGGTGCCCACGCCCAGCACGAGTGGCGAACCTACGCGGGCGCCGACGACGCGATGCGGCTCGTCGCGGCAGAACACCGCGATCGCGAATGCGCCGCGCAGGCGGACGATCGCGCGCTGCACGGCGTCGAAGAGGTCGCCATCGTAGAGGTGGTCGACGAGGTGGGCGATGACCTCGGTGTCGGTCTGGCTGGCGAACACGTAGCCACGCGCCTTGAGCTCGGCGCGTAGCTCGTCGTGGTTCTCGATGATGCCGTTGTGTACCAGCGCAATGCGCCCGGCCTGCGCGGTACCACCGCTGACATCGACTGCGGCGTCTGACACGCCGGGGCCGCGGCTGAAGTGCGGGTGGGCGTTGCGCACGACCGGTGCACCGTGCGTGGCCCAGCGGGTGTGGGCGATGCCGGTGCCGCTCTGCACGTTGTCGGCCGCGACCTCGGCTTCGAGTTCGGCGACGCGGGCGGTGCTGCGGGCGCGCCGCAATCGACTGTCCTGGTGCACGGCCACGCCGCAGGAGTCATAGCCGCGGTACTCGAGCCGCTTCAGGCCCTCGATCAGGATCGGAACGATGTTCTTGGTGCTGACGGCGCCGACGATGCCACACATGGTCAATTCCTTGGGATGCTGTTCAAGCGTCGGATCGTAGGAGTGCGGCAGGATTTATGTATGCAAATATCTTGAGAACATCGCATAAAATTTCGTGGACAGCAGTATTTGAATTAAAAAGTCAAATTCAAACGAATGATGAAAATATCAGTCAATCTGGATTCGACGAATCTGCGCATCCTCGAGCATCTGCAGCAAGACGCTTCGCTGTCGAATCAGGACCTCGCCGCGGCGGTGCACACCTCGGCGGCCACCTGCCTGCGCCGTGTCAAACGCCTGGTGGACCTGGGCGTGATCGAGCGCCGTGTGGCGATCCTGTCGCCGCAAAAAGTCGGCGCCGGGCTGACGGTGATCGTCGAACTCAGCCTGGACCGCCAAGGGGCCGAACACATCGAGGTCTTCGAGGCGCGGGCGGTGGCGCAGCCGGAGGTGCAGCAGTGCTACCGCGTCTCGTCGGGGCCGGACCTGGTGCTGGTGCTGCAGGTGGTCGACATGGCGGCCTATCACGCGCTGGTGCAGCGGCTGTTCACGCAGGATGCGAATGTGCGCAACGTGAAGGCGTTCTTCAGCGTGCACCGCGCGAAGTTCTCGGTGGCCATCGCGCTGCCCGCGGCCGGTTGATCGTCGACAGGGTGGGCGAGCGACGGGCCCGCGCACCTCAGGTCTTGATCACCATCAGGCCCTTCAGGTATTCGCCCTCCGGGAAGGTCACCGTCATCGGGTGATCGGGCGCCGCGCCGGTGCGGGCGTAGACGATGCCGTCGATCCCCGCATCGAGCCCGGCGCCGGCGACGATCTTGTGGAACAGGTCGGCGCTGATGCCGCCCGAGCACGAGAACGTAAACAGCACGCCGCCCGGCGCCAGCAGCATGAAGGCGAGGCGGTTGATGTCCTTGTAGGCACGCGCGGCGCGCTCGGCGTGCGCCGCGGTGGGCGCGAACTTGGGCGGGTCGAGCACGATCGCGTCGAAGCGCTCGCCGCGGTCGAGCATCGCACGCAGGCTGCGGTTCACGTCGGCATCGAGCGCCGTGTGGCGTGCCGGGTCGAAGCCGTTCAGCGCCACATGCGCCGTCGCGCGTGCCAGTGCGGGGGCCGATGAATCGATGCTGGTGACGTGCTCCGCGCCGCCGGCCAGTGCGGCGACGCTGAAGCCGCCGGTGTAGCAGTAGCAGTTCAGCACGCGCCGGCATCCGAACTGGCGCACCGTGTCGGCAAAGAGCTTGCGGCTGTCGCGCTGGTCGAGATAAAAGCCGGTCTTGTGGCCTTCGGCGACGTCGAGCGTGAGCGTCCAGGCGTGCTCGCGGATCGACACCTCGGTCGGGCCGTCGCCGCGCAGCCAGCCAGTGTGCTGCGCCAGGCCTTCGAGCGTGCGGACGTTCGAATCGCTGCGCTCGTAGAGCCGGGTCAGGCCGGTCGCAGCGAGCAGTGCGTCGGCGATGCCCGCCTTCCAGCGCTCGACGCCGACCGCCAGGAACTGGGCGCTCAGCACATCGGCATAGCGATCGACGATCAGGCCGGGCAGGCCGTCGGCCTCGCCGTGGATCAGCCGCACGCCGTCGCTCGCGATCGGCAACCGGGCACGACGCGCGACCGCGGCGGCGATGCGGCGCTCGAAGAACGCGCGGTCGATGCGCTCGGCTTCATCGAAGCTCCACACCCGCAAGCGGATCATCGAACTCGGGCTGTAGGCGGCCCAGCCGGCGAACGTGCCGTCGCTGGTCTGCACGCGCACGGTCTCGCCCGGGTCGGCCTTGCCGCTCGCGATGCTGGACTCGAACACCCACGGGTGGCGGCGTTGCAGCGAGCGCTCCTTGCCGGGGCGCAGCGTGATCGTCTTCATGGCAGGCTCATCGTCACGGCTTGCGTTTGGCGCGCGGGTGCGCGGCGTCGTAGACCCGAGACAGGTGCCCGAAATCGAGCTTGGTATAGACCTGCGTCGTCGTGATGTTGGCGTGGCCCAGCAGCTCCTGCACCGCG
>Ga0307509_10011197_pt1 | contig 10906 bp, 4 predicted proteins | sample 10_EM_MG_FD_202245 | JGI IMG/M metagenome (GOLD analysis project Ga0307509, IMG submission 202245) | Populus trichocarpa ectomycorrhiza microbial communities from riparian zone in the Pacific Northwest, United States - 10_EM | ecosystem: Host-associated > Plants > Roots > Unclassified | place... | reverse complement strand
GGGTTGAAATTCCTATAATAATGAGGTTTGTGTTAAGAAATCAACTTTCTTTGAAGTTGATTATTATCACAAGTTAGAAGAGGCGATTGAATTGTAATATCATAAGGTGTAAAATATAGTTTTTTTTTATTCAAATGATATTAGTATGATACCGATAGAGGAATTAGAGTACATTATCACCATGGTTTAATTGAAATTAATAAAAAAGGTAGACTTAACAACATTAATGATATTTTTGTATTTACCAAACAATGTCAAAAATGTATTACACATATACTCTTTGATTTAGAAGATGTATTTCAAATAGATGAGTCAGTTGATCCATATTAAGTTTCTCCATCTACTGAGTTAGAAGAGAATTCCCATTTTCATGTCACTGGGAATACTTATATTCATGTTGATACTGAAAAGTTAAATAATATATATTGAGTACCAATGAACATACTGATATTGATAAAGATAAAAAGATCAAACAATTTCAGTTAAACGACGAAGATGATGATGTACATAAAGATGATAGGGATTCAAATTAAACATGGGATTTAAACTCATTTTAGATATAAAATATTATTGTACAATTAAGATATTTATTGTTATTCAATAATGCATTGTTTTTTGTACATTTATCAAGTGTTTATTGTTGAAGAATATGGTTTTAAATAAGTTGTTGTTGATTTTTAAGTTATGAATATATTATTGTACATTTAAAATATTATTGTACATTTATTGTTGAAGAATGACACAAGGTCTATGAATTCTCGCAGGTGTTACTGTTAAATTAGGTTAGATTAGGAACATATCAAAATGCATTAAAATAGGTGGTTAGATAAGGAACATATCAAAATGAATCAAAATACATTTATTATCGTTCTATGAATTCTTGCAGGTGAATGCAGCAGAGGTGGTGTTTGTGTTTTGCTGAGAGTTATTTAGCTAATATGAAGGGAAATCATGTAAATTAATGTTTAAACTTTCGTATCTGTTTAGATTGAAAAGCACTATGTTATTTTCTAAGTTATTCACCATAAGCATTTGTGTTTTATTTGAGTTTTTTAGGACAATCTTTTATCTGCTTCTCTTATCTGTATATACGTATTTTAATGTGTTGAGAAAATATATAATCAAATACTTTCTCATCACTATAATTTATGTATTATCTCAATATAAGCATGTGCTATTTGAGAATCTTGTTTTACGATAGTATTAATTCTGCGATGTATGTATTGCTTATATGTGGTAATCTTTTTTTTTATAATGTGAGGCAAAACATCTCTGCTATGCTTTAATTTCTTTCATCTTTTCATTTAACAGTTGAGTTAGAATTACTTTCTTGCTATTCGAGTCTTGAATCTTCCCCTCTAGTTGGGAGAGAAGTTCTAATTGTACTGAAGGTCCAGTGGTTTCCTATGCAATTAGTTCATTACTAAGCTTGAAGTTAAAAGCTTTAAAAATACTGGTTTAGCCATATTTTGCTGATGCAAATGAAAAGACAAAGCTACTAAGAATCACTACATTTTGCTATCATTAGTATATCTCTATTTAGAATGGAGATATTATGGTTCATTTGGTGTGTATACATTTTTTGGGTTAGGTCTCATATAGAAAAGGTGCTGCTGAAATCTTGTTATAAATGGATAGATGCATTAAAAAAATCATAAACCATTGATTGAGTTTTTAATTAAATATTCTAAGTTATTTAATTATATTATTTAGATGCCGATAAAAAGTATAAGGTTAAAACAGAGTAGTACTGCATCATCAAACAATAGTGTTCTTGACCCTTCGTTTTATTTAAATGTCGATCATGAAGAGGCACGTGATGTACCATTTAACGATGTTGGCTCATTGACTGCCGGTAGTAGATCTGGGGTCTCAACTACCAGGGATCCATATTCTGGCAAGTTAATTGCAGAATGGATGCCAGATTTAAACATGTAAGAAAATCTAATTTTGTTCAAATATAACATTAAATTAATATTTATGTGTTTATATAGCTTGGAGTTAATTATTTTATTTTCAAGTTTACAAATGTGGAAGCTATGAGAACAATAACATCGACGATGAAAGTGATGAAAATGCCTTTTTTTTCATCTAGAATGGAGGCAGTTTCAAGATCATCTAGAATGGAGGCCTATAGTTGAGGCTTGGTAGGGGAAGTTCAAGGTTAATATGTAATCAATACTTTTAGAGGATAAAAGATATTTTTAAAATTTAAAAACTAATTATTTTATGAAAATGATTTCAAGGAAAAAATTGATGAGATGAATATTTTTTTATATGATAGTAATAGTTTTTCATAAAAAAAATTTGTTCAATGAGTTTTTTAACCAAGTTGTGAGAGTTTTGGCATAACGCCCACACATATGCTATAAGATATGCCGAGTCAGGTGATGTTTGGAAGAATTGTAAACCTCCCCACATCATAAAGAGTAAATGAGAGAGATATCTAAAGTTATTTACATTGGACACTTTTAAAAGAATGTCACATAATGGGTCCTTGAACAGAAACAAGGAGGCCCACAGTTCCATTATCAAACATATTAAAGGATCACTTTTTTTCATTAACCATGCAAAACACCTGGTAAGAGCCTATTTATTTTTAAGTTTTTTTCTTCAAATGGTAGTTATTATTTGTGAAAAGGTTTAAGTACTGATTTATTTTACAGTTTACACAACTTGGACACGAGCTTACTTTGATGGAGTTTTATATGGAAACACATATACATAGGGAGGATATACAGAAATGGATGCAACAATTTCTCGATAGTTGGGCTGAGATGTTTATTGTAAGTAGACTTTGAAATCTTTTGTACATTGTTTGGACTAATGTTTTTCCATCTATATCTCTAACTTGTTTTTCTTTGGTGTAGGAAAAATATAATGTCACCATGCATGCCCAATATGGAGAGGACCCTTCAATTTACTAAGAATATGATCTGAATTTATGGTTGGAGGCTAGAGCACCCGATGGACCCGATAGGAATTGGGTTTACGATATATCTATAACTACAACTTGAGATATGAAATCGAGTTATAATGTCTTGACTGTAGGCAACCCATAATCCGGCTCGAGTCAACCATCACTAGTTGTTGAAGGGTTAGTTGAACAATGAGCTAATTCTTCGAGGGCTAAAATGGAGGCAAAGTATGAAGAACAAAAAAACCAGTTATATGAGATGAAGGCATACTTTTACAGTTATTATCCTCCCCTTACAAACCTCCACGAGATTCTCCTCCCCCTCCACCTTCACCTACAATTTGTAATTGATTTGTATAGACAATTGTAATTGATTTTTATATTATATTAAATTTGTTCTTCAATTTAAATTAGTTGTTTGATATTGTTTAATGTCATTGTGAAATTGTTTGATAGCATTATTTTTTAAAATAAACAATTTGTTTAAAGTCTGATCGAGTTTCCATTGGTAAATGATGAACCTTTTAACTACAGAGATTTATTAATTGTTTTGGTGCACATAGATGAAAATTTTGTTGGTAAATGATCATCGTTTTCCTTGGAGAATTATACAGAGTTGTTAATTGTTTCAATATACACCTCAATAGAATCACCAACAGAATATGTCATCGGTAATTCTGTAAATGAACCTATCGATGAGACAAATATGTTGCCTACATATATATTCGTTGGAAATCCATTGGTAATATTCACCAATGAATTTGATGATAGATATTGGTCAGCTTCTTTTTATGGACCAATGTCTATAAACCATCGTTATATCTGTTGATATAAAAATCCTGAACAAATATGACATTATGTTTTTGAAAATAAAAAGGGGGAGAGAGATTACTCTCAATCTCTCGTAGTGTTTCAGTTTCCAGGTATATTTTCATTTTTTTTGAGATCACAACTTCCATTATTATATTTAACAGTTTTATTGATGAAAATTTTTATTTATAATTATTTTATTGACAAAAACTATTTATTAGAAAAACACTAGTCAATAATTTCTATCTATTAATAAATCTATCATTAATAAATTTACTGATAATTTTATAAACGTACCATGCTGCCAAAAAAAAATAATTCCTTGAGTATAAACTAAATTTATTATATACACTAAATTTATTTATTCTCTCCTTTTGAGCTGTCTTTCTAACCTCAATGATGAAGAGGCTGTGCCCATCTATTTTATTTTTATGTACTTTAGTTTGGAATAGTGGGTGTCAATTATTCATTTGCCTGAAATCCCGTGAGAGGTCGTCGGTTTTGTATTATAATAGTAGTAATTTCTTAAAATATTTTTTATTTAAAAATATATTAAAATAATATTTTTTAAATTAATAATAAAAAATTGAAGCGGCAGAAACAAAAAGCCCTCAATTCAGGTCTCGTTTTTATGATTCAGATAGAAGCCATGAATGCACATCATAGCTGAAAAGAGGGCGGAACGTTCTATGCCCACAGCAGAGATTGTGGGTCACTTTTCCTCGTCTCTGACTTTTACCTTCCATACCCCACCGTTTCAACAACCAAACTGTAGAGGTTGGAGGCAAGATTGTTAAAATTGTGATTCTGACCGTATGGAAAATACAATATAAACTCAGAATGTAAAAATAGATCGTAAAATTGTAAAATTGTAAGAAATTTTAAAATACATTAATAAAAAATTCATGCTTCAAATAAAAATTCATACATAGTTCAAGCACCTTAAAATACATGCTTTTGCCTCGTTTAGAATAATATTAATTTTTTTGTTATTAGTAATTTACTATGAAAAAATTAATTTTTTAAAAAATATGATCGCACTTAAAAACATTTTTTTTTCTTTTTAATATGTGTTTGGTATTTATAATGAGAACGTTTCTTACTTGAAAATACATAAAAATAAATTAAGATTTTTTTTATTTTTAATATTATGACATCAAAATTATTAAATAATACTAAAAAAAATATTAATTTGATATTTTTTCATATTAAATGTAATTTTAAAATATATCCCAACACAATTTTAAACACAAAAATAAATTATCTTTAAAAATATGTTTTTTTGTTTAAAATACTTTTTAGAAAAAAAATTATTTTTTTATTTAAAAATTTTTAATATAATTTTTAATTATTTTAATATACTATATCAATATTCTTTGTGGTCCCTTTGGTAGGCAGGCTGCTACTTGTACCATGTATAGACCGAGGAGGGAAGAGTGAAGACAGTCGCGTGACTGTGCATTTCCACAGCCAATAGGCGCATGACATCTGGACCAAGGGGGGAATTTTATTTCAGTGCATCATTTTGGCACAATCGCAAAATCGGTCCTGAAATCACGATTTTGCGCGATTTCATCCGATTTTTGCGATTTCACCCGATTTCAACCCGATTTCACCCATTTTTAATTTTTTCAAGCGATTCAACCCGTAATGCATGTTTTGACTCGTAAAATCGTATGATTTTACGAGTCAAAACATGATTTTAACAACTTTGGTTGGAGGTCCCTTCACGGAGTCTCTGATTTTCACCATTGGAGTAAAATTTTCGTCAAAGCATTAGAACAATTAGAGCACTACAACTTACAATATTATCATTTCCTCTACAATGCCTGTTTTTCACTATGTAAGGCTTCATTATTTATCTTTTCTAACATTACTATGGACAGGATGTGTGAAATTTTATGTTTTTTCAATTTGATCTTTAATTTTTAATTTTTGATGATTTAATTCTAATTAAAGATGAATTAATTTTGAATTCTTATGAAAATATATTATTGAAAGAAAAGAGACCTAAATTAAAAAAAAAAAAAAAAGAAGCTAAACATGGATGGTGCATCATAAGTTTTGCAAAAATTACATTTTGGTCCTTAAATTTTAAAAATCACGCAAACTATACAATTTTAGTACCTCAATATTTTTCCAATTCAATTTTGGTACAAAAGTTCATTTTTTTTTTATTTTTTAGTTTCTGATTGAGAGAGGAGAGAGAGAGGTCGCTGGATTCCGATGGTAAAAAGAAAAAAGTGTCATTGACATTGATTTAGGCCACCAAAACAGACAATATTTGTGTCAAATGGTTTCATTTAATGAGGGGAGTTCATATTAGATGTTTTTTTAACCTTTAAAGTTCATGAAAAATAGATTTGAGTTCGGGTTGATTTTTAGATCCGGGTTGATTTTGGTTTTTAGGCGGTTTCTAGAGTCTATAGATATGTTTATCATGGTTTCTACGGTGTTTTATAGGTTTTTTGGGTCAAAAATAGATTAAAAACAAGTTTTGGGGTAAAAAGAACTTAAGCCCTGATTTTTTGGCTACCACAGTGGCTAAAATCTGGGTAAATCATACAACACGTTGTCTGATTTTTTTTTTATGTACGACATGTCGTCTATCCCAATTACAAACAATAAAAAATCAAGGGCCCAATTACATGGGCCTTCTAGAAACAAAATGAGTCAGGTGGGCTGGTCTAGCCTTTGCTTTTTTTTTTTTTTCTAAATTTTCTCTCTAATTCTTTTTTTAAATTAATGATTTTTTAATGGTTTTTTCCCTAATTTTTTTAATTTATATTTAAATTAGTACCCCTTCTCTCTTTCATTTGTTTGAAGAGTTTCTTTTAAATAAAAATTATTTTTTTAGTTATGCATTTAAATTTGAATAATTTTTCTGATTCATCTATAATTTTTTTTATATCTTTTGTATGAATGAACTTTATTTTCAGTTAATATTTCTAATATTTGCAGCCTTGCATGATGTTTTTTTCTCTTTTTATTTTGTTCGATCAATTTAATTTCTGTCTCTATTTCTATTATTGTTTTCTTAAATAAAAAAAATATAATAAATAAATTTAGCAAACACAACCGGGTATATATCCTGTTTTTCGAGATTAAATATCTTGATAGACACCTACTTCTTGATTTTTGAAGTTTTATTTTTAGGTATCGTTAATGACTTTTTATTTTTTTTATTCGCACACATAATTCTCGATTTATTTGATTACATGTATGAATAAAACAATTTATTTGAACTTAGATTTTTTAAACTACAGAAATGCGTTGAAAAAACCTGCGTATATAATTTTTTTTATATGAAATAAAAATATTTGACTCGCAGCAGAGCGCATGTCATATAACTAATTATAAATCTAAAAGGAGTGGGAAAAACATTGTTTCCCTCACACCCATTAGCACTGTGGATTACAATAGTAATCCATAGCAATGAGTTTTTTTTTTTTTCATTTTGACCCCTTTTTCTTTCCTTTGGTTATTAATTTTTTTTTAATTTAGTCCTTATATGATGTGTTTATGGGGATTTAGAGTTGATAATTTATTTTAATTTATCTTTTATATGGTTATCGCGATATCAAAAAAATATCCCTAGTATCGGGTTGGTATTAGAAAAATACTTCAGTATCGCAATATGGTCTATCTTTTAAAAAGTTTAGTTAAATAAAAAATTATTTTGAAAAAACTAGATTATTAAACTTTATGGAGCAATGACTTGGTTTGCAAGTTTAGTAATGTAACTTTGGTTGTCCCGGTTTGCAAGTTTAGTGGGGTATCTTTTTTTTTCTAATTAAACTTGATTATGTGATTGTTTATTTTTCTTTCTTTCATATAGTTAAAAAAAATATTTTTGGAAAAAAACATGTTATTAAATTTTAAAAAGTCCATGAGCCTGTTGAAAGGTTTGACAAATTTAACTTTATTTTTCTTTATTTTTTTTATTTCATCCTTCGATTTTGAGTTTATTGAGAATTGAGTTTCATAATTTGTTTCATTTTGCTTTCTACGAGATTATCATAATTTTTTAAAAAATCTCAATATTGGTTTGATACTTGATTTTGCGAGCATCTATTTTTGTTATTATATAGTTAAATAAACAATAATTTAGAAAAAAAATAAGTTATTAATCCCAATGGAGTCCATTACCTTGTTTGTGAGTTTGACATGTTGATCCGGGTTACCCAATTCACGGGTTTAACGGGTTTACCTATCAAATCTGATATATTTTTTTTTAGGTTCTTTAATTTTTCTAATTGTTTTTTTTATTTCACTCTTCTTCAAAATTGGATTGGTTGAGAAATGAAATTTATGATTTATTTTTTTATACTTTCTATAAGATTATCACAATCTCAAATAATTTTTTTTTTTATAGTTGATGCTCGATTTTGCAAACATCTAATTTTATTATAAAATTAAATGAAAATAATTTATAAAAATAATAAAATTATTAAATCCATTAAAGTCCTTGATCCAATTCACAGAGTAATCAAGGTTGATCCAATTTAACATATAATTGTCATCTTATAAATTTTTTAAAAGTCATACCTTATTTTTACTAGTTATCCAAATTATCTTTAAAATCATTAAATTAAATAATTTTTTTTTGAGTCAACTCCCACGCATACAGGATGCTCTACTAGCTCTTATGCAATTACATTACAGGTCATGAGTGATAATGACCTTTTTTTTCTGAGCTCACAGCTACATCACGACGACGTAGGAGTGTTAATATGCTCAAGGTGACATCTAATTAATTGTGCGTATATTCATTGGGTCATGAAAAGTGAAACCAAAACTGTCAGCAGATTGCGTGGTGCAGTGGATCCTAACAACGAAAAGGAATTCTTGTATTAAAATCACGGAAACCAAGTTTCACATTAGAATTTCTGTGTCAAGTTCATAACCCAGTTGCCCGAGCCATGCATGATACCCACGATCATGTGACCGATAATGGTTCAGCCGTTAGGGTGCGGGTGCGGGTGCTGGTGCGGGTGCTATTCGCATTGCCTCCACAGTAATCTCCTATGCGCTGTGTTTCTATAAAGGTTATATGTGGAGATTCAGAATCAGACAAACAAAAATGAAAACGGAGTGAGTGAAAAGGAATTCCTGGACATGCTAATGGCAGAAAAGCAATATGATAAACAAAATTAAAATTTAAAGGAAAATTCAGTCAGCGGAGGGGGGAAATAATCTGAGACATGCAACAAAAAATATTGATTTTTTCCTTCATCTTCACAAAACATAATCTATACTATACCGAACAATTTGGATCAGAAACCCAAAAAATAAAAGGCAAATGGGCACTGGAGGGAAGGAAATACACTTGTACTATACCGAACAATGGTACAATCAACCTGAAATCAAATAACAGTGATGAATCAACCTGACATCAGCCAACACCAACCGTGCATGTTCTCTTTGTTTATACTGTTGTTCAAAGCTCATCACAGTGATGAATCCAGACTACAAGGGATAGCCATATCTTCTAAGATCTCTTGAGAAGAATGGGTGCCTTAAAGCTTCCCTGGCTTTGAGCCGCTCTGCTGGATCATGTCTTAGGAGACCTTGCAAGAGATCAATTAATTCACCAGCAGAATGATCCACGTGCTGCATTATTAGGTTCTGCCAAAGAAATTTTAAACAGTACATAAATTTGCAACTGCATGAAGTGAGGAATCAAAAGGCAGCATATTATCGAAGTGCATTTTATAAAAGGGTTAGAAAACAAAACCATAACCAATATAGAATTTCTACACAAGAAAAACAGAAAAACTGATCAAGAGGTTACTCTTTTTAAAATGAATGAATGTAATTGATTTGTTTCTTTCAAGAGAGAATGAAGCAAGGTAAGAAAAGCTATTTGAAAGATCCTTTTGTTAGCCATTCTGGAATTGAGAGACAAATATGGAAGATACTGTCAAGAATTTAAGAAAGGCAACCAGTTCTTATTCAATTATGCCTTTAGCAAGACTTCTCTTCGTGGATTCCATTCGCCTCAGTTAATTCTGGTACTTTTGCAGTGAAGTATAGGCTGCCTGCAGGTTATTTCTACAAGTGAACTAATAGAGTTGGATTCTGAAAAATTACAGGCAAACGAGGCAACTTCATTACTGCTTTCATGCTTTCTCTTGAGGTTGCACCCTCAGGCCAATCCAATCGCATGCCTCTCCTGAAATATTTCTCAGCACGTCGACTGCAACAAGTTCAGGCACAAAGTAAGTGATTCATCCACATGGAGAGATGGAAACAATCAAATAGAGAAATAACTGTGAATTCCTTACTCAGCCCTGACCACCATATGTTGTGGCAATGGCCCTAAAACCCTCTCCATCATGGCAAGATGCTCCAAGTTCTCATGAGTTTGAAAAAGGGCCTCACCCTATTCATAGAGAAACCAAACAACAAACATAAATTAGCATCCTTCAAGTATGCAATATGAAATTTAGTTTACACTTTTTATGGAAACCCATCAGATCTAACGACACAAATCACCCTAGACCATTATTAATGAACTTGGCAGATAATAATGTCTACTAGAACTTCATCAAACAAAGAAATATTAACACTACATATAAGAAAAATTCTATTTTCTAAGGCAGTTTCCAACCCAAAGCAGCCTGTCTTGCTTAACCTTTCACTTGAAATCCTTTCTGGCCAATAACATTATTCAGCGGTATCAATGACTAGTGATCTCACATGCAAGAAAATGCAGTCAAGGAAAGAAAATAAAAAGCTGAAGTTACTTACAGAACATAATTCAACAAGTATGCAACCCACACTCCATATATCACAGGGATAGTTCCATCCAAGACCTGCAGAAGATATGCCATGGAATGCCATTAGGCGACAAGCATCAAAACATCAGAGCAACAATAGTTTCACAGCAATTACCTAAAATAACCTCCGGTGCACGATAATGCCGTGTTGACACCACATAACTGTGATCCTGATGTTCAAATGTGGTACTTCCAAAATCAATGAGCTTAATAGCACTTGACTTGGGAAGATTCTTGAAGTAGGAACCATCTTTTGTGGACCGCGAAAGAAACTAAATCACATGAAGTGGGAAAAATCATAAGGCTATCAACTTTGAGGGGAAAAGAGTAAAACACAAAATTCAACCATGGCTTAGCAGGGATTTGGAAACAAGAGAAAGCCCCATTATCATGTATC
>Ga0307509_10011196_pt1 | contig 10906 bp, 12 predicted proteins | sample 10_EM_MG_FD_202245 | JGI IMG/M metagenome (GOLD analysis project Ga0307509, IMG submission 202245) | Populus trichocarpa ectomycorrhiza microbial communities from riparian zone in the Pacific Northwest, United States - 10_EM | ecosystem: Host-associated > Plants > Roots > Unclassified | place... | reverse complement strand
GATATATTACCCAAATTGCTTTTGCATCCATCACGTGAGAGGCTTATTGATGTTCGCGTTGGGTGGGCGGTATATACTCGACTTGGGTTGACACTAGCTATTGGTATCTTGTCTTTGGCTACACCACGAGTATGGTATCCGGTAGACCCTTCGGCAGGCGGTGGACCTACTCCCGAACAGGTATGGAAGCTGACCATATTATATCGGGTTGTGGTGAACTCTAACAAGATGTGATAGATTGCGTCGCCTTTCAGTTATGCTATAAGTTACTATTGGATAGAGAGCATTATACGTATTGCCTATCGCAGGGATGTTGAAGTTGAAGACTTGCTACCGATTCCCGACTATGATCGTGGGAAATTGTGGAGTAGAATGACAGTTAATCATAAAAGTCTACTACTCTCTGGACCTCGCTGTCACTCATGAAATATGAATTATCGTTCATGGCGCTCCTTAGTTTCCTTTGCGGTGCCCAGCAGGTGTGATAGTTTTGCCCCCAGAAAATACAAAGAATTTACTAAGAATCGATCGTTAGTTTATCTGGCTTATTTCCATGAAACATATTTTGGCATATATTGAGGGGTCGTCCCAGCCTATTGTCTCCCCTTGGACCTTTGTCGTGGGGATGTTTTTCGGGCCTCTTCTTAGCGGTGTAGCATCGCAAGCTTATGACTTTCAGTCCCATCGGTATGTGCATGATTTCATGTTGAGTTGAGGGGCAGTTTGCTGAAGAGCCCTAGTGTGGAGTTTCGTGTTAGGGCAGGCCTCATTCAATCGCTACTCAAAAAGACTCTCAAAATCAGATTTCCCGCCGATTCGGTTAGCAAGGAGGAAAAGGAAGGCGCCGCCAAGAAAGATAAGGGACAGAAAGACGAAGCTGAGCCTGAGGAAGACCAGAGGAAATCGAGGGCTGGGAGGATCATCAACCTTATGAGTTCTGATCTGGATACGATATTTACTGCTTGGTCTACTTCCCCATGGCCTAACTCGGGGGAAGCCGTTGCTAATGTATTTTGCAGCAATAATATCTTCATGGACCTTGGGTCTTTGCCAATCGTGATACTATTCTCGCTGATTTTTCTCTATGGGCTTCTAGGATGGTCTAGTATAGTTGGTGTGACTATGATGGTCATTACAACGATCATTCCCGGCATGCTTGTGAAACTACTCGCTAAGATCAAGAGAAAGACTCGGTTAGCTAGCGATGCCAGGATAGAAACGATGACCGAGACACTGTACAGTATTATTAACCTCCTTTACTGCACGATAACTTTAGTCACCAGTTTCCTAAATTTGTCAATAGACGACCCCCAAACCTCCCTTTTTGAGTCCCCCAAAATCGCTGCCATCTTTCCTAACTTTCTTATTCCTATTTCTCACTTTCCGGGGTATTTTGGGTGTCGGACCCGATGCTGAAATAATTCGGTTTCGAGTTTATACTATATAGGTAGGTCGGATTATGTTTTATCCATGTCTTGACTTTGGGGCTCTGTTGGAAGTCTTTGATGCTGCTCGTCATGCTCGGCACACTACACTTAGCCGATGGCTTTATCGTTCGGACAAAGGATTCGGAGATGCGCTTGGGATGGATGCAGCGCCGGAAGCAATGGGACCGCAAAAGAGTCGGATACGCGAAGAGACGGACGCTGGAGCAGAATCTATGAGCCGTGGGGGTTCTTTCCGAAGCCTGTCTTTCTCCTGTTAGAACGGGAGTCCGTGAAAGAGAAAGGGGGGACAAAGATTGGAAATAAAGGACATGTGCCACGATCGCTGGAAGGATAAGAGGTCTTTGTTATGGTTATATATACTCCTGTCTTTACCGCTAGTTAGTTAGTTGAGTTGCGCGTGAGAGGGAGCAAGTGAATGAGAAGAACTTCCCTACTCCAAGTTGTGCGCTGGCGATAAAAGTCATTTGTGTTGCCTTACTCTTGGCGTTTCGTTTCGTGTTGCCACCACTGCTCCTCCGCTTGGTCGTTGCCGTTTGAGAGGCTCTGGATCTGAAACCTATTCATTCGCTGAGAGAATGGCAATGCGGGACCCAAGTAGACTGGCCAATTTTCCAAAGCAAGAACCCATGTATTGCCAATGTCTAAACGAGGAAGGAGAGAAAGATGGAGAAAAAGTGGAAAAAAACAACGCCAAAGGAAACAGATGACCGTACCCTCCACTTGGTTATTGGATTGATTGTTCCACTGCCGGAGGCGTTGGGAAGGTTGCCGCTGGCCTTGCCATGGGAGATCGCTACAGCCGATGTATCCCTAGGTGGCAATTTGGGCACATGGGGATCCGGTAATGGTGGGTGGATAAAGAACGCGAGGTGTAGGAAGCATGGTGATCTCGTGAAAGGGGAAGCTTGGAGGTGGTATATGTATTGGGGGTCCACGGGCCCGTCGTCTCTGAGCTATGATCCCGGACTGGCCCAGCAACCGGGTATACCTTTTTCCACCCTTGTCCGAGGAATGGCTCCGATTCGCTAAGCGCTAACCGTGCCAAGGTTGTGACGAAGTCACAACCCTGATTGCTCGCTTCCTCGCAACCAGGGCACTCTCTTCCAGAGAGTGCCTAACAGCTCAACGGAAGATATCAGCTCAACGGAAGATTCAATTTGTATGTGAATTTAACAGTTATCGACCACCACCAAACATCCCCTGATGCTTTAAATGCCTCCTGGCTTTCCCAGAAATTGTTTTAGGCCTTTGCAAATAAGCCTCCAATTTTTTTCCCCTCCGTTTTACAGCAGATCTGGCTCAACGTCACTTTGACCCGTAGTCCAAACCAAAGACCCACTTAGTGAGAATCCATGCCGTATAAGAGAGAAAATAAAATTGCAGACCTATTTGCAAAGGTCTGAAAAAAATTCTGCGAAAGCCAGGAGGCATCTAAAGCATCAGAGGATGTTTGGTTGTGGTCGGAAATTCTTAAATTCACATACAAATTGAATCTTCCGTTGAGCTGATATCTTCCGTTGAGCTGTTAGGCACTCTCTTGAGAGTGCCCTGGTTGCGAGGAAGCGAGCAATCAGGGTTGTGACTCCGTCACAACCTTGGCACGGTTACTCCTTGTGCTTGCCCAATTGGCAACGGGTTGTTCCGAACCACCCACTATCTAGCGAGAAGATCGGGACCGAGATTTGCGAACCAAGTGAAAGGCTCCAAAGTTAGAGGACAAGAGGCTAAACTAACTTGAGTCTCACATGACGGAAAGTTCCCAGACAGTGCTGATGCTAATACCACAAGATTTATATCAATTCAGATACCTGCAACCTGGACTACTGCAAGTGCGATCCAGGGTGGAAATCGGGCTGGGATTCTGCATTGCTCACAAATTCATGTGGCCAAGGGTAGTTAGTTATTTATCCGTAAACCTGGGACTTTGGAGAGGTTAGCGAGTAGTGAGGGTAATCTGCTGAGATGCGCGAGATGAGGGGCTGACTTTGAGGGCTCTTTGCTCGCAGGGAGTGCAGGTGCCCCATCACGGGAATTAAATAGACGGATGGCAGCCGTCTTCTACTGGATTTTCAACACTATTGGGTTATGCATAGCGGATGGAACTTCCAATGGCCTGGCACGACGAAGCTTTTATTGGTACGAACAATAGCAATAGAAAATAGTTACCAGAGAACAAAAAAGAAGAGTGAAATCGTATGCGAAAACGAATGACTCTGACGAATAACAGATGACCGAGTGAACAGAGAGTGAAAGCGATGATAAACTAATAATAAACGAACAAAGGGAAGAACAGGACCTCTTATATCCTTCTTGTGACCAAACCTTTCCTTCATGGCATACTTCTTGCGCATGCTATATCCTGCGTCGGTTTTCTCCCAAACGGTCATCTTTTCCGCCGATTAAATCAAGTCATATCCTCGGTAAAGACACGTTCACCGAGGATTTAGTTAACCGGCTAGCCGAGGATTGAGTATATAGCCGCGGATGCTGTTGATATTCCGCTATTGCAAGTGTTCGTGTTTCGTTCGTTGATGTGTGTTTGATCCTGTCGCACTAGGTATGCGGGGTTGATGTCGGTGTTTTGGTATGAAGCTAATAACCGTGGGACAGTCTTCAAAGCGATGACGTGTAACAGGTTGTTGCGTTCCAGGCCAAGGTGCATGGGAATATATGCATGTGGTGAGCAGCAAATTTCCAACACTGGAGTAGTTGAGGGCGTGGCCCTTAGGTAGTTGCTGCAAGAATAGATTTTGTTTCCAGAATTCAGACAGCGGGAGAAGAATGTGGGGGCCATTGGGGGCCGGGAGAGGGGTGCCCCGGGGAGACCCACAGGGGTCAGCCAGGCGCATCGACAGTCGATCAGACTGCCAGGATTTGGGGCTGCAGTGATCCTGCAAGTAATGCAGCAATTAGGCTTGATGCTAGAGCCCTCAGCAAGAGCGCAACACGGGACCAGCAACCAGGTTTCCATACCTTCGATACCTTCCTACACTAGAACCAAATCTGGGGAATTTTAGAAAAATTTCCTGAACAAATCGGCGATTGCTTGAAGCATGCCCGTATTTCCCTCATTTCGCCTAAAGGTTCTCTGTGAACTGAATACCTTGTGGACAGATTGACGGTGATGGGAACCAAACAGTTCACACAACAACAGTACGACCACCGGCATACGACTATGGGGTCTGAAGGGAATTTTGCCCGTTCTCCCGCTTGCTCTCTATCTTTCTCACTCTCAACTAAGACTGCTATAGACAGAAGTATATATCGATCAAAACCAAGCCTTCACCCAATCCTTCTATGGATCACCACCCATATCCAGGCTCTTCCAGGTATGTCTACCTTTCCCTTTTGCATATCCGTTATTGAAATAAAGGCAAAAGCTCCCGCCTTTCTTTGTTTCTGGATATCCAACTCTTTCACATTCACTTTCGGCTCTTCCGGCTTCTTTGCCACCTATGTATCAAGGTTCATCCGAGAAGCCCAGTGCCTTGAAAAAAGCCACCTGAGACGAAAGAACAACTTGAGCATGTCGAGCAGCATCTCACTCATGAAATTAGTCTATGACCGATAGAGACTGTCTTCAGGTCCTTTTTATTCTATATCGACGACTGTGTCTTATATGTACACAGTCTTGACTTTACAGAAAAAACTCTTAACTGCGTGATCGCCAATAGATTCTCTCATCTTCTGTCAACCCCTGTACCCCCCCACTCAACTCCTTCCTGTTTTCTCAAAACTCTTATTTCCTTATCCCCTTTCCCGGTTTCATACTCTCCCACTGTATCCCACATCCCCGGCAATCCTTTGCTGTCCTGACACCGCCTTTTTATTCCGAATCACCATAGTGCGACACCGACCTGTTCCAACACCTAGGAAATATTAATTTCAAACCTCGTTTCTCCCCTTGTGCTGATTCCTCAAACATTCCAAACATTCCTAGATCGACTAACATCTGAACCAAGCACACTACTCCCCTTCTGATACCATATTCTTCAATCATGCAACATTTTTCAAACGAAAATCTTCGCCTTCCACCATCTGAATTTCAACTATATATCCGAGATATGGAAGCTTCGCGAATTTTCAACCGGGCATTCAGTCTTAGCCTAGATTCTACGTGGAGAGGGAAGCAGTGTGTCTACTTGTTGGGCTCACGACTAACATGCTGGGCGCTATCCAATAGATCCCGACATCAGGGAAATTGGTGAGCCCCATCAAATGCCTGGCAGCTAGGCTCCTCTACACTTCATACTCACATGTTTCGCGGGGGCGGCTATTCGGTATATCCCAAGGGAAATATCCGTGCCACCAATTAAGTCATATCATTCATGGTAACCTGTACCCTATTCATGAGAGGCCAAGATATGATACACAATTGCCTTAAGAATCCCTGCGTTATTACTACGCCGCCTGCTCTATCTACAAAAAGGGAAAACTATATATACAGCCTACCTATCACTCAGAAAATTATATTACAAAGAAAATAGTAGGGAGGGCAGAAGGAGAAAGGCGGGAGGGCAGAAGAAGCAAGAAGGCGGAGGAAGGATTGGGAAGTAGAGGGGGATTGGATAGGATAGGATGGAAACTACGCGCGATAAACTGAACCTTCTCAGAACAAACAGACTATTTCACCCCGACCTGACCCTACCGTACTCTGTAAGGAGGAAGTCGCACCCCGACAAACCCAAGTTAGACACAGTTTCGGAAGGGTGTGACAGCTGCAATTTCATATGAACCCTCAGTATCCGGGATTTCCTTCCGCCGGGAAGGATAATTTCCAATGCCAGCTACCAAGGGTAATGCTCCTGGAGGATGGAATGGCGGTAATCGCTAAGGGATAGTCTCTCCACAGCCTCAAGGCGGGCCGTACTTTACCGCTCATGATACTGCAGTAACTCGATCACTCGGTGATTGCCATGTTTGGCTGCGTACTGGAGTGGTGTTTGGCCATCATTATCAGCCTTATTGGGGTTGACCTCCTTTTGCTCGAGTAGTATTTTTACCACCCGTTGAAATCCCCCCTGAGCAGCAATCGAGAGCGGTGTTTGCTCAGCATAATTTGGCTTGTCAGGGTTAACGCCTTCCTGCTCGAGCAGTATTCTTACCACCCCCTCATATCCGCCGAAGGCAGCACATGCCAGCGGTGTCTCGCCGTCATTGTCTAGATTCTCGGGATTGACCTCTTCACGCCTAAGTAGTATTTTTACCACATCTTCATGTCCATACTGAGCAGCGAGAGAGAGCGGCGTACAGCCGTGACTGCTTCGCTTGTCAGGGCTAACATCGTCTCGTTGGAGTAGCATCTGCACCAGTCCCTCATATCCCTCCCGAGCGGCATACGAGAGCGGTGTCATGCTGTCATTGTCCGGCTCGTCAGGGTTGACCTCTTCCCGCCCGAGTAGTATTTTCACCACTCCCTCGTACCCTCGCGAAGCGGCGTAAGAGAGCGGTGTCCTGCCGCAATCGTCTGATTTGTTAGGGTTGAGCTCCTCGTACCCGAGTAGTACTCTCACCACTCCCTCATGTCCCACCGAAGCGGCATACAAGAGCGGTGTCCTGCCGTCATTGTCCGGCTCGTCAGGGTTGACCTCTTTCCTCCCGAGTAATATTCTCACCACTCCCTCATGCCCCTCCCGAGCGGCATACCAGAGTGGCGCTCTGCCGTAATTGTCTGGCTTGCCGGGGCCGACCTCTCCCAACCCGAGTAGTATTCTCACCACTCCTTCGTGTCCCTCTCCAGCGGCGTACGAGAGTGGTGTCCTGCCGTCATTGTCTGGCCTGCCAGGGTTGACCTCCTCCCGTCCGAGTAGTATTTTCACCACTCCCTCATGTCCGTCCCAAGCGGCATACGAGAGTGGTGTCCTGCCGTCATTGTCTGGCCTGTCAGGGTTGGCCTCCTCCCGTCCGAGTAGTATTTTCACCACTCCCTCATATCCCTCCCGAGCGGCATACGAGAGCGGTGTCATGCTGTCATTGTCCGGCTGGTCAGGGTTGACCTCTTTCCTCCCGAGTAGTATTCTCACCACTCCTTCGTGTCCCTCTCCAGCGGCGTACGAGAGCGGTGTCCTGCCGAGACAGTCTGGCTTGTTTGGGTTGACATCTTCATCCCCGAGTAGCAATTTTACTACTTCCTCATGTCCACCGCAGGCCGCGCGCCAGAGTGGTGTCCGGCTGTCATTGCCTGGCTTGTTGGGGTCGATCGGTTCCTGTCCAAGCAATATTTTCACCACCCCCTCATGTCCGTTACGAGCAGCCCATGAAAGCGGAGTATATCCCTGAAAATCTCCCTCGTTGAGATCGCCATGTCCCATCTCCACCAAAGCGGCCACAACCTCAACAAGTCCAAAAAACGATGCGCAGTGTAGTCCATCGAACGGCAAATAAGGGCCAAAATGCCAATTGTCCCAACCCAGTGCCCTATTAACAAGCAATTCGGTGGCTCGATGACCCGGGCCACCGTTTTCCTGAAAGAGTTCCAATGCAAGTGACTTGACGCCATGCGAAGGCTCCTTCTTTGCATGGACTCCCCAGTATAGAGAGCAATATTCCAGAAATGTCGTCTCCAGGGAGTTGGAGGAGGGTTTGGGTGAAAGGGCTCTGACATGGTTCGAATTCAGATAGGTGAGGCAGATCTCTGCCATTACAGCGTGAGGTCTATTAAAAATATCATGATGTGTAGAGAGATATTCTTTGAGGGTAAAGTGGATCAGTCGTACAACTGACGCCTCTTTATCCAAACTAATGAGGCCTTGACAGGAGTTCACGAGCGTCGATATGGAAGGGAGGTTACCGGCATTGAAATCCTTGGAACCTAGCTCGACAGCTAGGGCGTGGCAGAGCTCATCCGCCGTCAATGGCCGTTCCGAATGACTTATCCACATCAAAGCTGCGATTCCGAGCCGCGATTTGCTCCCTCCCTGTGCCTTTATCCGTTCAATCGTCGTACGATAAGCCTCTCCCAACCCTAGCCCATCCGTGATTTTGCTGAGCTGTTCTCGTCTCCGATGTATTGTCGATTCTTCGAGGATTGCCTCTATGTTTAAGGAAACGAGTAGAAACCTAAACATATTCATTAGCCGATAATGTTGGGCGGGATTCCCGGCATATAGCAGTTACGCACATTTCTGATATATTCTCAGGGATCTTCTCCAGAATGGCCTCCTCCAAGCTCTCATCCATGGCTTCTGGTGTTTCATCATCTCTCAGCCGAGCGCGAAGATATGTGATGATATCGTCTCTGGTGGGACCTATGGATACACTTATCACTCGCCCGACAAGTCGCCTCTCGGTTTCCGCCAGAATATGAGGCCTCCCCGTCACGAAGATTCGGGTGCCTGGGGAATTCGCCAGAATGTCGCCCAGCGAATCAAGGAGCCTGCCCCGTTGCGCTCCGGTGCATTCATCAAGGGCGTCAATACAAATAAATGTGTGCTGTGAGGATGTAACGAGCTGTAGAATCTTCACAGCGTCCGCGAGTTGAAGCCTGCGTCCGCCAATGGTCTTTTTCTGTTCTCGCCAGGCGCGCCATACTTCCTCTGGAACCCTCTCTATTCCGTTGACTATCTGCTTCAGCAAGGAACCTAGCATGCTAGCCGCAGACTGCTCTTTTTGCGCCGCGAAGTCGAAGTAAAAACATGCAACAGCTGTGCTTCGCCCCGTTGCCTGATCGCACAGTCTGTCCACCACGAGCGAACTATCACCGTGGCTTGTTAGCATCGTTTCAACTCCTCACCTTGACAAAGAATAACCCCGCTCACCTGATGAATGTCTTACCCACCCCTGGATCTCCGTAGCAAAACAGAACAGCTTTATTAGCCTCATCTTCCTCACTCAATCCGCACCATCTTCTGAATTCCTTAGTTTGTATTAGCCATTCCCCAACATCCTCCACACGGCGCTCTTGGATGTCCCAATGGCGCAAGCCCGGATCCAAGGGCGACAACCAGGTTAAGAGTTGAGACCGATCATCGGCAACAGTATAGTTGTTCGACACATTAGTAATATAAGAATTGGTGGTATTGAGGCAGTTTGTATTATCCTTGATGGTATATCGAGACATCTTGGACTGTTTATTGATTTCTCTGTTGAAGGGCTGGAGTTGTGAGTATCGTTGGTTGATGATATTCCCGGCTGTTTAAGAAAAGCGGGCTCCTGTTAAACGAAAGTGGGGTGGGCTGGAGTCACACCAAATTCATACCGAAGTGCTTGCACAGCAGCCGTAAGGAACTCTCTCGAGTTTATGAATCGCCATTATGGGTTCCTACTCCTAGTAAGATTACTCGGGGGGGAATTAAATACTGGTGCAGGGGGTGTAACAACGGTCAACCATCTCCAACCACCAATCCACTTCCTGCCCCACCAGAATTCCTGCCAGAATCTGTTTCATGCTTAGTTTGCCAAATACTTTCTTTAGCGGGGCTCTCAGATATAGTATTTCTATCACTTTTTCCATCAAGGGATTACAGTACTATTCACTTATGGTTGAGAGCTAATTGTTGCTACGGTCTCATTGCCGTTGTCACACAATGTCGGGTTGGAACAACCCATTGCTAATTTGGCAAGGTGCGCCGAGTCTCCCTGTGGGGGTGGTGGAAAAAAGGTTTAGCCGGTTGCTTCCCTGCCCGGGGGTCATAGTTCGCTATCAGCCTATTATCCCTTACAGTCTCCACCGTACTCGAGTAGTCGTGACGAAACTGGGGTGGTGACGAAAGGGGTATTTGGTGGGCAAAAATAAATCGTCAAGGTTAGGGTTGTAGAAAATTGCTGGCCGTTAATCCCTGTTCGACCGCAGTTTCGTCGCGACTACGGTGATGACTGTACGAGTAGCAAAAGTAACCGAACATTTGGGGCTGCAACGTTCAGCCGCATAACATAGCAACAACACCCCCCCTTCCTCCCGAACATACCATGCCTTCACCACAACAAAAATATCTCAATAAAGCAACTGAACACTGATAAGGTGTTGATTGGGATTATATATATATATATTTTTAAATATTTAGTGGTTGTGGTTTTGGAGGTCATTTGTTGAGTTCGGTTTTGACAAAGAAGTGTGTGAGCCGCAGCATCGCAAAATCTTTGGTTACTTTTGCTAAGTGGTCAATGAGAGTACGATCTTGGCGCCACGGGTGGTGGGCACCCCCCCCTTCCTACACTGGCATCCATAACTGCTGATCCCAGCACTCACAACCAATCCAAAAGCACTGTAGAATTTACAAACCCAATACCACTGTTTACGTAATCCCCCAGATTTTCTATCATACCTGGAAATTATCCACCGTTTTCCAGCCCATTCTGAAGCCTGAGGGCCCGGGATCCAGACTGTACTCGAGTACCGTAAATTCTGGGTAAACTCGACCCGCCGCCATGCTTCTTAAGGCAGCCACTATTCCTCTCAAAGACTAACCCCGTGGCGAATTCGCTCTTCCGGGGATAGTAACTGCCATACCGGGAATGGT
>Ga0307509_10011195_pt1 | contig 10907 bp, 9 predicted proteins | sample 10_EM_MG_FD_202245 | JGI IMG/M metagenome (GOLD analysis project Ga0307509, IMG submission 202245) | Populus trichocarpa ectomycorrhiza microbial communities from riparian zone in the Pacific Northwest, United States - 10_EM | ecosystem: Host-associated > Plants > Roots > Unclassified | place... | reverse complement strand
AAACCTTCTGTTGGCTGACTGTAGGGTTTCAGAAATGAAGTGGAAATGGTTAAAGAGCAATGTGAAAGGGATTATATGGTGGGGATAAGCTTTGCTTAGTTAGATAGTGTTTGTGAATATGGTTGATATGGTGTTTTTTAAAAATTTAAATTTTATTTTTATTTAAAATTAATTTTTTTATATTTTTAAAATATTTTAATATATTGATATTAAAAATAATTTTTACTCTGATATATAGGAGGAGCATGTTGAAGATTTTACCTATCATTTGGGAATTATTACCTTTTAAAAGCAATTCCTAGAATTTAAACGTTCTAAATAAGTGTTTCTCGAACGTGCTGCGCAGGTTCGCACTTTCCACCTTTCCTAATTTCTAAATGAGCCTTTTCCCTTTTTTTTAAAAAAAACAATATCGATTTATTTCTACTTTTCTGAAGGAAAAATAAAGCAACCACCTATCTATTTCATCTGCATTTTTAGTGGGTTTATAAATTGTTTTTTCTTTTCAGTATATAAGTTTTTTCAAATTATTTTTTTACTTAAAAATTATAAAAGTAAATAAAAAAACACATACAAATATCTAATTAAATAAATTAACAATTATATGTGTAAATAAATAAATAAAGGCATTAACAATAATTAAAAGTAAAACTAGAAAAAATATGAAATAAATGTAAATCAAGAGACATTTATCCAATTGTATTTAATGAGTTTGTTTATTGAAATTAATTTTTTATTCAATCAAATGATAATAGAAATAGATAAATATATATAAAAAAATCTTATGCAAGATTGCATATATTAGAAATATTATCTAACAATAAATGCTTTTTATTATTAAAAATGAAGTTCATCTAAATAAAACATAAAAAAGAATTATATACAAATCAGAAAAATATCTTTAAAAACTAAACACATACAAAATGTTTTTTAAAAAACATCTATTAAAAAAAAAGGCTAAATAAGAAAAATAAAAAATCAGAGGAGAGATATTAATTGAAACATAAATTTAAAAAAAGATAAAAGAAAAGACATTAAAAAAAGTATCAATTAAAATAAAAAGAAAAATTAGAATAATTTTTTTTTAGAAAATGTAGTGATAGTCTAGGTGCTGCATGCGTGTTTAAAAGAAATAAAAAAAACCAAATCACTTGGCTTACCTGGTCGAGTTTAATAAGTTAATTCTATTTTAATTAGACAATAAAAAAAATAAGCAACTGTCATAAACAGACAATTTTATTTTTTTAAAAGATCATGATAACTTGGAAAAAAACCATGGAAGTATAAAATTAGATTAAAAAAAGGAAAAACAAAATGGTCCAAGTCAACCTGAGTTAGCTTAATAGATATGTAACCGGGCAGTAAAGGATGAGCCAACCTGGGTGAACTTGCAAAACCTGTGGCCCAGGCCTTGAGACCGAAATAACCCAAAAGAAAAAAATTTGAAGAAAACCACAAAGCTATTTTTTTAAAATAATATTAAATGATAAAATTAGAAAAGAAAATGAGCAAAAAAAGGATATAAACTCGCCTTAACTTTTTAAAGTCATGACTCGAGTCATTAGAGTAGAAGCACAATGTTGGTTGTTGGGTTAGGCCTAGTCCGCTTATGATGGATGAGCCTGGTCCAAGTTATGAGAGGAGTTACTAAAGGAAGTAACCGCCTCCTCAAATCATATATAAAGGGACATAACCCATATGAAAATAAGAAGGTTTTCATTTGTTGAATAATCATTCTCTCATTTTCTTCTCTCATCTTGGACTCTCTGCATTACTTTGACAAGATTTACAAAGACGTTCGTACTGTGGAATATCACTTTGGTTCTAGTAATTGAAGTGGCACTGAAATAATTGATCCAGGAATAAGAAAGTGAATTCTACAAGTAAGTTTTCCTTTCCAATCTATATTGGTATCAGAGCCATGCTTTTTAATATTGTTTTTATGCAGTATATCTATTATTACATGAACGATAGATGTAAATTTTGTGTTAAAAGAATACTTTCATTGAGAATTTTGAATTTACAAAATTTTATGAAATAATTTAGTTATAAATTTGTCTTTTCTATAATTAATTAGAAAAGACTTTCTGCATAGCAGTTATATAATTTTATTATCAATTCATGTGTGAAGTGATGATAGAAATAGAGATTGGAAACTGCCACTTTCATTTTCAATTGACTACAATTGCAGTAGTCAACTGGAGTCATTTGACAGTTAATTAACTACCATTTGACAGTTAAAAAAACAAAAAAACAAAACCCGAAAGAACACATCTCTTAAGAGATGTGTAACTGCCATTCGGCAGTTAATATTTCCATTTCCAATTGACTACAATCCCAATAGTCAATTGGAATTGCCATTTGGCAGTTGAAAAAAAAAAACCTAATGAACACATCTTTTAAGAGATGTGTAACTGCCATTTAGCAATTAATATATATTAATATCAAGAATAATATTAAGACCATTAATATTTTTTTTGTTAATATAAATTGTTAAATTGTGGTGCCAATTTATTTACAGTTAAAATAAATTGCTTAATTTATGTATGTTTTTTTTTAACATATATGATGATACATGCTTTAATTAAATATTAAGTATAATATTTATGTGCTTTTTGGAATATTTGGTTGTAGTGGATAGGTAACAACAAATTGATCATTTATTGGTTATGCCTTTAATTCTGTTCATAAAATTCAAGAGCACATTGATTATATGTATCATTGGATGAGTAGACTAGGTATGAGTGGTGTTTACGAATTCTACATGGAACATCAAATGTTAATCGTTCTCAATTCTCTGCCTGAGGAATGGATGACGGTGTGACTATCGTTGGAATATAGGCTGGAATACTTAGATTTCAACAATCTCGCATATGAAATGCTGCTTGAGAGGGAACGTCAGTATGCCGAAAAGGGTATACGACGCATTGGAAGAAGCACAGGTCATTTGGATGCTGCTGCTAAATTCATTTCATGGTTTGAGCAGAATGAACTTGGAGGAGATGACTTTGATGAAGTGGATGGCATAATTGGAGACCCTACTTACGTGCCTACAATATAAAATAATTCTGAAATTTATTATTCTTAATATTGTATTTTTTTTTTGTAATTGGTTGATTATTGTGAACTGCATATTTTATGTAATTTAAGTTTTAATTACATTATATGCATATATATGATAATATCTGCAACCTGATTAGTGGGAGTTGTTAGTTGAAACTAATAACTATAATTTTGCACTCATTTAAATTTCCAATAATAAATTAGACCATACAAATAGAAATTGATTAAGTGTTTAACATTCTTTTCATTTCTATTGTATGTGTTAGATTATTATTTGTTTAATTTAAAATGGAGTGGCAAAATATGTCAATCAAATTGTACTAGATACTAATATTTGTAATTGTTGTCAATAACGCTTAATATGGTTGCATTTAAGAGTATTATTGCTTATTTGAACCATGGAGACAAATTAAGTGAAAAGAATTACGATGTTTGGCATCGTAAGATTGAGTATCTCCTGGAAGAGCAAGAAATGCTGAAAACAATCACACAACCGATGGCTGAACATGAGCAAGGAAACACTGCTAAACACAAGCTTGATATGGAAGCATATCAAACCTATAAACACAAAGATCATGTAGCTCGTATTTTGATGTTGAGCAGCATGAGAAATGATATTATGCTGCGTTTTGAAAGGCATCGTTCAACTCAATCTGATTGGGACGCAGTAAAGATTCAGTATGAAGGAACCTCCACTACTAGACTTCACCAGCTAACTCTTAAATTCGATGGTTATAAGAAGCGCCAAAATCAGATAATGAGGTAGCATTTTATGGTCATGTCTAACATGATCAGTGAATTAAAAGGTGTTGGACATGAGATGACTGATGAACAACAAGTCCAAGCAGTTATCCGCTCTTTGCCAAGCAATTGGAAACACATGCATGTTAACCTTACCCACAATGACAACATCAAGACATTTGATGATGTTGCTCGTCATGTCGAGCTTAAAGAAGATCGATTTCACGCTGAGAAGCCTATAAACGAGGCTTTTATATCTGAGAGTAAGATGCGTGGAACATATGGCTCTAAATATAAAAAGGGTAAGGCTAAAGGTCCCAAATATGGCAAGAGAGGAATAAAAGCAAATAGTAGTGGACATAAGCGTAAGCATGGGAAACGCGGCGGTAAGAAAGACAAGAATATGAATTATTTCAATTGTGGTAAACCTGGTCACTTTGCTCGTAATTGCACTGAGCCAAAGGTAATGTTTAACCACAATCATCCCTCTAACTTATACGTTAGCTGTTGTTTAATGCTTGCTGAATCTGTTTCTTTTTGGACTATAGACTCAGGAGCAACTAACCACATAGCAAGGGACCAAACAACCTTTGTGGAATTCCATCGAATTCCAAAGGGAAGTAGATACATATACATGAGGAATAATGCTTCTGCTGTTGTGCTTGGGATCGGTACCTATAAACTGGATTTGCAGGGCGGTCGCACACTTTATCTTCATGATGTACTCTACGCTCCAGAAGTTCGACGAAATCTTGTGTCTGTTCTTGCTTTTCTCCAATTGGGCTTTAATATTGCATTTGTTGGTTGTTGTGTAAAAATACATCTGGATAATATTTTTTATGGTTCTAGTTTTGTATTAAATGGTTTTATGGTGTTAGACACCGTTAATGTATCTATTAATTATGATGTTTCAATTTATGTTGTTCAAAATTCCAGCACTATCAATGATAGTAATATCATAACTTGACATGCTAGATTATGACACATTGGACAAGATCGATTACATAGATTAGCAAGAGCTGGTCTTTTAGGATCACTTACCAAAGAGGAATTGCCCATTTGTGAGCATTGCCTTGCTGGAAAAGCAACTAGATTACTATTTGGCAAAGTTAAAAGAGCTAGTAGTCCATTACAGCTTATTCATTTAGACATTTGTGACCAAATGAATGTGAGAGCAAGACATGGAGGAAATTATTTCATCATATTTATAGATGATTTTACACGGTTTGATCATGTTTATTTGATCTCACATAAGTCTGAAGCATTGGATTGCTTCATTCGATACACCGATTTGGTGGAGAATAAACTAAGTATCAAGATCAAAGCTTTAAGAACTAATCGAGGATGTGAATATTTGTCTGAATAATTTAAAAAAATTTATGATGAAAAGGGTATAGCTAGACAACCAACTATTCCTTATACTCCACAACAAAATGGTGTAGCAGAAAGGAGGAAAAGAACCCTATTTGACATGGTTAAGTCAATGATGGCACAAGCTAACTTACCAATTTCCTTTTAGGGAGATGCATTGTTAACTGCTGCTTACATACTTAATCGTGTGCCCTCTAAATCAGTCTCATCCACCCTATATGAACTGTGGAATGGTTTCAAACCTAATCTAGGTTATTTCCATCCATGGGGGTGTGCAACTTATATTCACAATACTTCTCATGAATATGGGAAACTTGGTCATAGGGGAAAGAAGTGTATCTTTATATGATATTCTGAATATTCCAAAGGATTTGTATTTATTGGTGAAAAAGCTGATGGAAGTGTGATGGAGATTGAATCGCGTGATGTTGTATTCTTAGAAAAGGTTTTTTCAAAGACAGGTAAGGTTGAAAAGATTTTCAATTATATGAAATGGAAAATCTAGATTATGGCCAACAAGCCATTCAGCAGAGGACTTAGATGAAACTTTTAATCCTCCTAGAAATAGTAGGAGTGATATTTTATCTATCCCTACTCTCATGGAGAAAAATCATGAGCAATCTCAACCTCGAAGAAGCATTCGTGAACTAATTCCTTATTGTCGATTTGAGATTGAGGGGGAAGCGTTCATGATTGCTCCATAAGATGATGAAGAGCCTAAAACATTCAGTCATGCTCTATTTGATCCTAAAGCAAGAGAATGGATCAAAGCTATGGAAGAAGGAATAGAATCGATGAAAATTAATCAAGTCTGGGACTTGGTTGATTTACCGTTAGGACAAAGATCCATTGGAAATAAATGGGTTCTTAAAATTAAACGTAAGGTAGATGGGTCAATAGAATGTTATAAGGCTCGGCTAGTAGTGAAAGGCTACACTCAAGAAGAGGGAATTGATTATGAAGATACATTCTTCCAAGTTGTGAGGATTACTTCAGTTCGTCTCATTTTAGCTATAGTAGCACATATGGATCTAGAGTTATACCAAATGGATGTTAAAATTATGTTTCTCAATGGAGAACTAAATGAGGAGATTTATATGGATCAGCCTCTAGGATTCGAGACTAAAGGACAAGAGCGCAAAGTTTGTAAGCTTAAAAGATCTATATATGGTCTTAAGCAAGCCTCTAAACAATGGAATGTCAAGTTTCATCAAGTTATCCTTAAGGATGGTTTTACAATGATGGAAGAAGATCATTGCGTGTATTTAAAACGTTATAACAGTAGTTTTATAATATTGTCCTTATATGTTGACGACATCTTAATAGTTGGAAATAGCAAAAAGATGATTGATACTACTAAAAAATAGTTATCATCAAACTTTGAAATGAAAGACATGGGTGAGGCTAGCTATATTCTTGGTGTGAAAATCATAAGAGATCGCTCTAAAAGGTTTTTGGGTTTAACTGAAGAGACTTACATCAAAAAGATGTTAGAGTGTTATCACATGCAAGATAACAAACCAATGGACACCCCTGTTGATAAAAGTTTGAGCCTAAGCTGTGATATGTGTCCCAAGACTTTAGAAGAAAAGGAGAAAATGTCCAGAGTACCTTATGCCAGTGCTGTCGGTAGTTTGATATATGCAATGATGTACACACGTCCCGATATATGTTATGTTGTTAGATTGGTTAGCCGATATCAATCAAACCCTGGTCAGAAACACTGGATAACAGTTAAAAGGATTCTACAATATCTAAAAGGAACTTTAAATTACATGTTATGTTACCAAGAAAAGAAAGATTTAAGATTGATTGGTTACTCTGATGCTGATTGAGAAGGAGATGTCGACCAATCCAAATCAACTTCATGATGTGCTTTATTGCTTAATGATAATGCAATACTATGGAGGAGCAAGAAACAATCCTGCATAGCCTTATCTACCATAGAGGTTGAGTATGTAGCTTGTTCCGCAGCAACATAAGATGTTGTTTGGTTAAAAAATTTCCTGTATCATTTGAAAATTATCAAATCAACATCAAACCCAATGACAATTTACTGTGATAACACTGCTGCAATAGCTGTGGCCAAAGATCCAAAATACCATGGAAAGACCAAACACATCAAGATGAGATATCACTACATTAGAGAAGCAATTATTGAACAATATGTGATCCAAAAACACATTTCTACAAATTCTATGGTTGTAGATCCACTCACAAAACCAATAGTAAGGGATGCATTTGTTAGACATGTGAGATCCCTTGGCTTATGTAGAATGTAATTAGTAATATAATTAGTTTTAAAGATCATACGAAATCTTACAGTGATTGAGTAATGAATAAATGCCATTAGAATATCATTTTATTCATTATTTGTTTCATGGATTATATTGAGTATCGTATAGTACAATTTGTTAAAGTATGTCGATAGACTTAGATTGACTTACTCACATGAGCAATCACCTCTAGCACTTGTAATGTGAGTAGAGATGAGACTATTTGAGTTTTAATGCTTAATAAGCGACTTGGGCACAGTGAGAGCAATTTTAACTCAAAATGATTATTAAAAACGTCACCTTGGCTGGGACTAAGATGTGGTTCTTAAATAAAAGAATTGACATGAATGAATTCCCGTCATTCATGTGTTTATTATGATTTAAGCCGAGTATGAAATTATTCATCCACCACTAATGAAAAATAAGCAAATGAGAATTTCTGATTTGAAGTCTATGTTTTTAGCAATAAGACTATGACTCGTATAATGTATTTCCTCTAACAAAAAAAGCAACGACATACACTCTTTATCTTAAGAAAAGAAAATAGTAAGCTCCACTATAACATGTATTTCATACTACATGTGCTAGCGACCATTACAAGAATAAAGAATGGATCCCTGCTTCTTTATTATGTGAGTCCTGAAGATCATATCTAAGATATCAAAATCTTACCCTTTGTGACTTTTGACTATATCATGAGGTGATGTATTAATGATCGCTACTTTAAGAGTATATCCTATGGTCATAGAATTATTCGACTTAAAGGAATACTCTTAGGAAAACGAGTTAATTCAGATTTGATTGATATGAGAGCGAAAGAAAAAGTAATTTTAGTTCTACACCTGTTACTTGTATTCACCGACCGGGATCATATCACTTGATTAGATTTGATATGATTTAGAATACTTGTAATTGTAAGGATGGATTGAATATGAAATTCTTGAGGGATTGAATTATATTGAGTCATGTGTAACTAAAAATCCTTGAGGTATATTAGTACACTTTAAGGAATAATTAATTATGAGGTTGATGTCTCCTATATGGCTTGTATTAGGCTTATATATTGGAGCTCCTTTCACTGTGTGCTTCAGGTCGCACAGTCTGTTTGTCAAATATGAAATTCTTCTGCAAGTTTGAAGTATAATGTATTAGAGAGATTCAGTCCTTCATGGGCGAGTGAGAGATGTTGGTTATTGGGTTAGGCCTAGTCCGCCTATGATGGATGGGCCTGGTCCAAGTTATGAGAGGAGTTACTAAAGGAAGTAACCGCCTCCTTTAATCATATATAAAAGGACATAACCCATATGAAAATAAGAAGGTTTTCATTTGTTGAATAATCATTCTCTCCTTTTCTTTTCTCATCTTGGACTCTCTGCATTACTTTGACAAGATTTATAAAGACGTTCGTACTGTGAAATATCACTTTGGTTTTAGTAATTGAAGTGACACTGAAGTAATTGATCCAGGAATAAGAAAGCAAATTCTCACAAGTAATTTTCCTTTCCAATCTACACACAATAAATGGAAAAATAGAGAAACCTAATCACCAATAAATCAATCACTGAATGATGAAACTGGAAGAAAAAAAGCAATCACACAAAAAGATCTAAACATAAAAAACTATAACTAAAAGAATGAGGGTGAAAATTAAAATAAAAAATAAATTAGAAGGCTACAAAATTTCTTTGATTGGAGGGTTAAAGAAAAGAAAATTACCTTTAACAAACAAAAAAAATCAAAAGAATAAGGATGAAATTGAAAAAAAAAATAATACATCATAAACCTTGATTGAATGATAAAATTAATAACTAATAAAATTTCAATAGAAGGTATGTAGTATGATTATTAATAATAGTAATTGTACTGATGTTGCTAGCATAACCTTTGTTAGAAAGTTGAACTTAATTACTACCAAGCATGCTACATTGTATAAGTTTAAATGATGGAATGAATATGAAGAAAATTAGGGTGATTAAAAAAGTTTTAATTTCATTTTTATTATGGAGATATGAGGATGAAATTTCATGTGATGTTGTTTCTATGTTCTAAGGTTTATTTTTTGTAGCTATTTTTTTAACAATTTTCTTTCTTTGTTGCTTTGCATTTCTTTGAGCTGGTAGTTTTGACATTACTTTTATTTCATTCTTTAACTTGTTAAAAGTAAAGTTAAGAATTTCAGATTATATTTGATTAGCTCTGATGATTAAATTCTTAAAAGAAACAAAGAATATATAATATATTGGTCAAGAAATCAAGAATCGAACACCATGTTCATGGCAATCGTTCATTACATTGTTTGATAGATCACCAAAATTTATTTTCAACTTTTAACATATATAATAATTGTTATTAAAATATTATATTGGGAAAACCAATCTTAGTGAAATTTTAATTTATAATTATGAATGCATGGTAAGAATGATGATTAATTAAGAACATATTAAATTAATATGCTGTAAAATTAGTATGTTAGTGTTCTTGGGTCGGATGTGGATGTAAAGAACTCAATCCTAATTAACCTAGCCTTTTCTGATTCCTAATTTCAACAAAGCATCGTCTCACATTGGTATGTTCCACTCTAGAAAATAAATTCTTTTAGTCATAGTTTTCAGACCCGGTTCGGTGGCCGGCCCGATCCAAGGCCCGGGTTTTGACTGGGTCACCGGGTCGCCCGGGTCAATTTTTTTAATCAAAACGACGTCGTTTTAGTAAAAAAAAAAACAAAAGTCAACGGGTTGCAACCGGGTTTTGAACCGGGTCACACTGAGTTTTTCCTTCCTCTATTTTTTATTCAACCCGACCCGGTTCCAGCCCCGGGTCGGCCGGGTTACTGGTCGACCGTCGGGTCAGGCCGGGTTTCAAAACTATGGTCTAAGTTTTGAGACTTTTTGATTGTCTTAATATTAACTTTCTATTTTTAAATTTATTTTCAAAGAACAAATGCTCTCATCATTTAATGAGGTGATAATACTTTGAATGAAAATACTCAAAGGACGAAATGTTTTAGTTATCATAGTAATTAATGGTTGGTTGAGGGATGAAATTGATAAAATTAAAAACCTTAGAACTTAGTTAGTCAATAATAATATAATACATAAGAGGTTCCACGTAGGTTTCCAAGAAAAATCAATCCACGTCCAATTCGGTCTCTATTCCAAGATATAAGGGAGTCGGTGAAGCAATCCACATGGAGTTCGGTCTCTCTTGTCCGCCATTATAAAAGGCTCGATTGTGAGTTTATTTGCCACACCCCGTTTGACATCAAAATGGGATTTTCTCATATATTTCTCAGGAACAAAACTAAGATTACTCCTGTCGAAATAGTACGAGAAACTCAGAGGCTCTTGTTGTGTATCAGTTCTGATCATGGTTTAAAACAAGAAGAGAAGAAGAAGGAGGCAGATTTAAAACAAGAAAACAAGGCGGCGGCAGCGCTGGCTAAAAATATCAGGGCTT
>Ga0307509_10011193_pt1 | contig 10907 bp, 12 predicted proteins | sample 10_EM_MG_FD_202245 | JGI IMG/M metagenome (GOLD analysis project Ga0307509, IMG submission 202245) | Populus trichocarpa ectomycorrhiza microbial communities from riparian zone in the Pacific Northwest, United States - 10_EM | ecosystem: Host-associated > Plants > Roots > Unclassified | place... | reverse complement strand
TACTCGCAAACGCATGACGTTTGTGAACACAACTGCTATTGCATACACCAAAATCATGAGGCTCCGGCCCATTTTTTGCCCATATGCAATAACAGTTGTGTTCACAAACGTCATGCGTTTGCGAGTACGGTGCGGTAGGCGAGGCCACCAGCCATCCACGAACAAGCCCCAGCCGCGACCAGATCCCACCTGTCTTATTACAGTGCCCTACTGCACCTCTAACGTTTACCCGAGCAGATACCCACTCATCAGCCAGCTGAGAGATGCATCAATCAATGCACACTAGGAGCCGCAGCGCCAATGCCCAGGAACCCCCGCGCGCATATTTACCATAGCCCTGACACCCCGGGCACCTTGGGCCCGCCAAAGTTCCCGCTCGAATAGCGGCGAGGACGGGTCAGACATGATTCACAGACGTAGGAGAAGGCCCAACCCTAATCACCGTTTCGGGGGGGGCCATGGGTTAACGTCTTGCTGCAGGGAAAGCCTCCCTGCGTAAGTCGAGTTAAGGCTCAACTTCGCAGGAGAGTAGAGAAGAGTAGAGTTTGACAGCGTTTTTGTGGCACTGGAGTTGTATGGGTACTGGCAGAGCTCGGCTGCGCCCGTAAAAAGTGTCGGTCTGCTACCGGTACGCTAGTGTATATCTATCCAGTCGGCCATCTATTCCCGTTCTGTGCTGCGATGGCCTTTACCGCTCAATTGAGTTCAGGCCTAGTGAGACAACCGGCTTCGGGAATAACTTTGACGAGATCATACAAGTACGGTGACAATACAGGTACCGGTACTGTGACAAAGGTTAGAGTCACTTCCCCTTTTCCCCCTAGAAATTGCTATTTTCACAACTCCGCGACGACGCCATTTTGACCCCAATTGATTGCCCATCACATCAAGGAATTAGGAGCTGGTCTGGACTTCACAATATCCAAATTCCAGCCGAATTAGACCTGTTTTGCGTTGTTGGTGTACATGTGAAAATTTAAAGTTTCAAAATATTATGCCATAATGACACATACGCTAGATCTCGGAGTTAGCAATTGGCCTTAAGGTTTTTGGAGTGATTAGGATTTAGTTGGGGTTGGATTGAGCTTATTTTGGTGCGTCTTCACTAGTGGTTTACCCGAGTGACGGTGGTTTATAAGAGTACTGTACCGGCACCTGTTCAAACTCCCGGGTAAATCCAGGCTTCCAGTTTTCGACTCATAGATCTGTTCCAGAATGATTTCCCCCGCCATCCCGTCATGATCTAGCTTTTTTTAACATCCACGAGTACGGTACTTTTGCTGCCTAGGCAATCATAATATAACCGCCTCTTCCCCATTTACTCCACACATTGGTTATTCGCTCTTTTTTATTGTCTCCTCTCAGCCGGAGCTGAAAAAGAAAAGAAAAGAAAAGAAAACTCACAATTGAATAGGACGCTAAAACATTTTCGTCCAGAAGACGGGCTCTCTTTCTGGTTTTCCTCCTGTAGATTGTAAGCGAGATTTGGGCTGGATGGTACTATCATATTGCAAGACAGTATTACTCCTATCGGGTGAATGATTGTGCGACGGTGAAACCAAGATGCTGATTTTGAATTTTCAAGTTGAGGCTGAGTCATGCCATGGCGTTCTTCGATGGCATGAAGGCTGCCGTGCGTAGGAGCTTACGTAAAAGTTCCAGTCTGTGTGGTAAGCCGGGTTTCATTTCTGAGAATTGGACTGGTATGGAGGGAGTAGCAAGGGGCCTTAGGCAACGTTCTTCGCAGGTTTCGTGAGGGGAATGTTTACATAATGTGAGAAGAGTACGGTACTGTATTATGGTTCATCACTAGTATCTCTTCTAACAAGAAGCTTTTTTTTGTGTGCAAGGTTGCTCTATGGAATTAATCCTACCGTAGCTATTCGCAAGTTCCCCTCTAAATATTTTCATTGTCAAGAGTTCCCGGTGAATCTACTCGAGTATATAATACCTGGGTAGATATTCGGTTTCTCCTTCAAACCCTTGCATTGCCCTAGGAAAGTCCCAATCACAATAACCAACAAAAATTGATGAAGAGCTGTGGGGATACCGTAATGGGATCCCGCAAAAAAGATGTAGGGATATTTTCTTAATGATACGATGCTGACCCCGTCGACACCAATACTGTAGCATAGAATCCACAGGCGCAATATCGCCCTATAACGTTATCCGGTAGGAGAGTATATTTTCCCCTAAGGTCAACTTAGCCCATGATACCCTCTCGCCATTGCGACGACCTGACTGGCCAAAGAACTTTTTACGCAAAAGTTGGTCCACCTCCCAAAATCTGTAGTCGCACTTGCGCGGGATAATCCAACTACAGGTATGCAACGCGCTACATACCGGTAGTGGGAGTATGTTCTCGTGGCTCGGCTCCCGGGTAGCATAATTTCGAGCCTTTTTGTGTTGTATGCTGTAGACCTACCACTCCCGCGCACTTTCTGGCACTGTTCTGGCAAGAGGGATTGATACCTCCTGGTGCAAGATTGGCGCAGTACTATACCGCGCTCCAGGATAACACGTGAAGAGATGTTTTATTTACTGCTGAGCTACTGATGCGGTAGGCACGGGAGTTGGCAGGGTGTTGTTGGGACGGACTTGTACTGAGCTCGAGTCTAGATTGGAGGAGATTGATTGGACGGCCCATGAGACTCCACAAAAGACCCCGCCTTTCTTCGGCCTCCCAGTTATTCTACTGTCCCCATCACCCATCATCCACAATATCCAGAACAACAAAAAACAGAAAATGTCCCAATACTTCAGCAATAACGAAAACTCTTTGAACACCGTGACGACGGTCAACGTGTCGAATAACTTTACTGTTGCCGACAACCGATCTAGTATCCTTGCTTGGCTCTCTCCACTAGAACCTAGGCTACGGCACCAGGATGTTCGAGCTAGTCGGGTCGGAAATATAGGGGAATGGCTCTTACAAACCAAGGAATTCAGAAGCTGGTATACCGGCAGTGAGGGAGGTGAATCCAATAACGCAGTTTTGTTTTGCTACGGAAACCCAGGGGTTGGGAAAACTTTTATTAGGTAACAACGACCTCAAGGAATCAAAGGAAAGGGGCCGGCGCTGACAAGCCGGGATGTTAGCTCATTGGTGATAGACAGGTTGTGTGATCAGGCTGGGGGGCAGAATGCCGCGGTAGCATGTTTTTATTTTGACTTCGCCGCCCAAAAGGAACAGTCACCGACGAGCGTGCTGGGCTCCCTGCTCAAGCAGGCCGTGGGCGGGCTAGAAGAGGTACCAGGGGAATTAGCGACAACCTATGAGAACCAGAAAAAGGTCATCGGTGGGCGGGGACCGCAACTTTCCGGTATCGTGAGGATGCTGCAGACTACCTCTTCCAAAAAACCCACATTCATATGCATTGACGCTCTGGACGAGTGCGCGGCAGGATATCGAGTGAAGATTCTTGATTCGCTAAACCAGATTCTCGACAAGTCCCCGGGCACTCGAGTATTCGTGACTGGGCGGGCCCATATTCGACCTGAGATTGGAAGGTGCTTTGCTGGAAGAGCAACAAGTGTGTCCGTAAGCCCCAAAAGAGATGATATTATTACATATCTTCGCACCAGGCTGCACGAGGACACAACACCAGATGCGATGGATAGCAGTCTTGAGGCGGCCATCCTGAAGAAAATTCCGGAAGATATTTCTGAAATGTAGGTGGGGGTGCGGGCAATTGGGAAGCTACCTTAAATTATCCACTAACAGATACACGTCTAGATTCCTGCTCGTCTCGCTCAATATCGATGCGATCCTGCAAGAAACCACAATCCATCGCAGGCGGCAAAGGCTCAGCGCAATGGCCGATGGCTTAGGGTTGGGGGACGCTTATGATGCAACGCTAGGTCGGATAAAGGGACAGGGTGGAGAGAGATCGAGACTCGGGATGGCTGCTTTAATGTGGATCTCTCACACGGAGCGGCCCTTGAACGCAAACGAATTGTGTCACGCCCTAGCAGTGGAAATAGGGTCCCCGAATCTCAATACCGACAATGTCCCTTCAATTGGGACATTACTAGCCTGCTGCCAAGGACTCGTTGCCCTAGATAAGAAGGCTTCCACTGTCCGGTTAATCCACTTTACCCTTCAAGAATACCTCCGAGCTCATCCCCAGCTTTTCGGTAGTGCTCACTCGACAATTGCGGGAACCTGCTTAAGTTATCTGAATTCGCAGCAGGTCAAGGCTCTTTCGGCGAGTCCCTCTCCTGATCTCCGAGACACGCCCTTTGTCAAATATTCTTCTTTATATTGGGGAATGCACGCTAAAAGGGACCTTTCAGAATGCGCGAAATTACTTGCTCTGAAGCTATTTGGCGACTTGGATAATCACATATCCACCGAGATTCTATTAAAAGCGCAGAGGCCCAATTGGTACGCTCATAATTATCATAAACCTTTCCTGTTCGGTGGTCTACACTGTGCATCTGCTTTCGGGATTGTTGAGATTGTGATTGGTTTAGTAGGGGTGGAAGGTTGTGATATCAACCAAACAGACTGCACGGGTGGGACACCTCTCTTGTGGGCTGCTTGGAATGGTCATGAGAGAGTGGTGGAGATACTACTCGGGCGGGGCGACATCGACCCCGACAAATCAGACAATGTCGGACAATCACCGCTGTGTCGTGCTGCTCGGAATGGACACGAAGGGGTGGTGAAAATGCTTCTCGGACGAGACGATGTCAACCCCGAAAAACAAGATGATTTCGGTCAAACACCGCTCTGTTGCGCTTCCTGGAGTGGGTGTGAGGGAGTGGTGGATATACTACTTGGGTGGGACGGCATCAACCCCGATAAATCAGATAAGTACGGCCAAACACCACTCTGGTGGGCTGCTTGCAATGGGCACGAGGGAGTGGTGAAAATGCTACTTGGACAGGACGGTGTCAACCCTGCCAAACCAGACGAGTGTGGTCGAACACCACTCTGTTGTGCTGCTTGGAATGGGCATGATGGGGTGGTTAAAGTGCTGCTTGGACGGGACGGTGTCAACCCTGACGAACTAGCTGGGGACGGCCAGACACCACTTTGTTGTGCTGCTCTGAATGGGCGCGAGGAAGTGGTGAGGGTGCTACTCGGACGGGACGGGGTCAGCCCTGACAAACCAAACAACTATGACCACACACCACTCTATTGTGCCGCTTGGAATGGGCACGAGGGAGTGGTGAAAATGCTACTCGGGCGGGGTGACGTTGACCCCGATAGGCCAGATAACAACAGCCGAACACCACTCTGGTGGGCTGCTCGGAATGGGCACGAGGGAGTGGTGAAAGTGCTACTCGGACGGGACGACGTCAACCCCAACAAACCAGATGAGAACGGCCAAAAACCACTCTGTTGGGCTGCTCGGAATGGGCACGAGGGAGTGGCCAAAATACTACTTGGACGGAATGGCTTTAGCCCTGCCACACCGGATAATGGCGGCGACATACTAGCTTGGCGGGCTACTAAGCGCCCGTTATCTAGGAGCGGCGACGTTACTATAGCCCCGGTGGCCTTCCGCTCCTGGTATAGTCGAACGCCGAGGAGGTATGGCCTCTATACCATCCCTGAGTAGTGACAGCATGTGCCACAGCCCCATAAACATGTCTCTTGTTATCATTGCCATTACTCCTCCCATTCCTACCTAGCGCCCTCTCGCTATTTGCCACGCCGCCGCCCCGTAGTGATCGCCTTCTATCCTTTCCTCCGGAAGCAAGGCAACTACAGAAACCCAGCTCTAATACCGGTATTTCCAACCGGTCAAGGATAATCATATCCAATAGGGATGCACATATCCACCGCAACTTACCATACACCTACCCGAACCTCAATAGAGGTTTTTTTTACCTAGCTGTGTTAGGATTTGTGATATTCTACTTGTCATCTAGAGTTCGGCGTGGGTGGGGGGCTATTTCTGTCCTATTTAGATAATGGAACCTGGCTTGAGATTTCCGTCATCATATCTACTTTTATTATGGCCTTTTTTTGGTTTTTGAATCCACTTTGCATATTCTTCACTATCTTTCCCACAATTCCGTTTTGCCTCTCCCTCCTGTTTAGACGCGGGGGTTGTTTTCTCTATAGCTTTTTTGACCTCATTGACAGGACCCTTGGCGAGACTTTCCAGTAACCTCTCCAGCAGAAGTAGGATCAGGAAAAACAGGCAAAAAGAGACCATGAGTTTGACCATAAAAACAACCATCATATGACCAATCTTCCTCTCTCAACAGTTACCTCATCTCTCCACATTGCTCTTCTTCTCCACATCTCTCCAGTTCAATGTCTATGAGCCAATGCCCATTCCAATCTCCCTTGAGCTAGATCCTCATCCAAACAAACCCTTTCTTGTGCTATTCACTTTTTCAGATGCTTTTGTGCAAGTCTTCTTCTCACTGTTGCACCAGAAACATTGGGAGCCACTTTCTTAGCAATCTCAGAATAGCTAGTATTGCGATTGCTGAGAGCTTCCTCCATCATGGCATCATCCTGCAACTTGGTAGTTTTAGGATGTCTTCCTCTGCCCTTTCTCTCCTTGCCCTTTTGATCTGCTCTCAAGACTGTATCTCTAACAGTAGAGAGGGGGATATTAAGGTAGTGGGAAATTTGGCGATACCCCATTTGACCCTCGTGTAACCCGAAAATTCTCCCCCTGGTAAACTCAGAGAGGTGATGGGAGGGAATAGGCTTTTTGGCATGACTGCGAAGAACAGGAGGCATAGTTTCTTTAAAAAAAGAAGAAGAATTAGGAAAATTGGTTTGATTTTGGTTGATGGGGGGAATTCCTTTAAGTGGAGCTCAAAATGAGGGATGATGAAGAGGGTTGCGTTACCGTCGATCGTTGGTGTTCGGCTAATTTTGTTAACGGACAATACGTCAGTCGGAAGCGTGAAAGAGTTGCATGCCCAGAGGCTACGAACAGTGGGAGTCTTTGTCTTTCTGTTGTTAGCGCAAGAGTACGCAAAAGGTGGAAGGGAGATATACGCGGAAGAAGATGGATACGTGTGGTGATCCGGGGAAGAAGGCGAGGTGTGATTTATATCTACTCGTACTTGTGCCTTTACCATCAGTTGGTTGAGTGCGTGAGTTAGCGAGCGAACATCCCTACTCATGCACTGCGGGATAGGCGAGTTGAGTTGGCTTACCTCTGGAGTGTAATGCCTTACGGTTGTGCAAGTCTGGATGAGTAGTCGCTCCCTAACTTTATAGTTTAAATGAATTATTGAGCAACTCGCCCTGGAGTCGTGCGCGGACGATCGTGTTTTTCTTGTGTGAGCTCTTGGCGTACGTTGTCGTAGTTGATCCTTTCAAAAAATCCCCGCAGCGACTCCATCATCCATCACCCTCAATATCCTAGCCAGCGAGAACAGGAAATGTCACAATACCAGCATTCCAGCAATAACATAAACTCTTTCAACCCCGTAACGGTCAACGTGTCGAATAACTTTACAGCTACCGACGACCGATCTAATATCCTAGCCTGGCTGTCCCCGCTAGAGCCCAGGCTCCGGCACCAGGACATTCAAGCTAGCCGGGTGGAAAATGTGGGGGAATGGCTCTTACAAACGAAGGAATTTAGAAGCTGGTGTACCGGTGGCGAAGGAGGTGAATCCAGTAATGCAGTTTTGTTTTGCTATGGAAACCCGGGAGTTGGAAAAAGTTATATTAGGTAAGAAGGACGACCTTATGGAATCGAAGAAAGGCAGGAAAGGCTGACAAGAGGCGATGCTAGCTCATTGGTGATTGACAGGTTGTGTGATCAGGCGGGAGGACGAAGTGCTACTGTCGCATGTTTTTATTTTGACTTTGCCGCTCAAAAGGAGCAGTCACCGACGAGCATGCTGGGCGCCCTGCTCAAACAGGTTGTGGGCGGGCTAGAAGAGGTGCCAGGGGAGATAGCGAAAGCCTATGAAGATCAGAAGAAGGTCATCGGTGGGCGGGGACCGCAACTTTCGGATATTGTGAGGATGCTACAAACCGCATCTTCCAAAAAGCCCACATTCATATGCGTCGATGCTATCGATGAATGTGTAGCTGGATATCGAGTCAAACTCCTCGATTCACTAAACCTGGTTCTCGAAAGGTCTCCAGGCGCTCGAGTGTTCGTGACAGGGAGACCCCATATTCGGCCTGAGATTGGGAGGTGTCTTGGGAGAGGAGTGACAAGTGTGTCCATATGTCCCAAGAGAGGTGATATCATTACATATCTTCGCACTAGGCTGCGTGAGGACACAACACCAGATGAGATGGATAGTAGTCTTGAGGCAGAGATTCTGAAGAAAATTCCGGATGATATTTCTGAAATGTAGGTAGAAGTGAGGGCAATTGGGAACTACCTTAAATTACCCACTAACAGATACACATCTAGATTCCTGCTCGTCTCGCTAAATATCGATGTGATCCTGCAAGAACCCACAATCTACCGCAGGCGACAAAAGCTCAATGCAATGACCGATGGATTGGGGTTGGGAGATGCTTATGGTGCAACACTGGGTCGGATAAAAGGGCAGGGTGGGGAGAGATCGAGACTCGGGATGGCCGCTTTAATGTGGATCTCTCACGCAGAGCGGCCCTTGAATCCAGATGAATTGTGTCACGCCCTAGCAGTGGAAATAGGGTCGCCGAATCTCAATCCCGACAATGTCTCTTCAATTGGGACATTAATAGCCTGTTGCCAAGGACTCGTTGTCCTAGATAAGAAGGCTTCCACTGTCCGGTTAATCCACTTTACCCTTCAAGAATACCTCCGGGCTCATCCCGAGCTTTTCTGTAGTGCTCACTCGACAATCGCGGAGATCTGCTTAAGTTATCTGAATTCGCAGCAGGTCAAGGCTCTTTCGACGAATCCCTCTCCTGATCTCCGAAGTACGCCCTTTGTCAAATATTCTTCTTTATATTGGGGAATGCACGCAAAAAGGCACCTTTCAGAATGCACGAAATTGCTTGCTCTGAAGCTATTTGACAACTTGGATAATCACATATCCACCGAGATTCTATTAAAAGCGCAGAGGCCCAATTGGTACGCTCATAATTATCATAAACCTTTCCTGTTCAGTGGTCTGCACTGTGCATCTGCCTTCGGGATTGTTGAGATTGTGGTTGGTTTAATAGAAGTGGAAGGTTGTGATATCAACCAAACAGACTGCACGGGTGGGACACCTCTCGCGTGGGCTGCTTGGAATGGGCATGAGAGAGCGGTACAGGTACTGCTTGGACGGGACGACATCGACCCTGAAAAATCAGACAATGTCGGCCAAACACCGCTGTGCCGTGCTGCTCGGGGTGGGCATGAGGGTGTGGTGAATATGCTTCTCGGACGAGACGACGTCAAACCCGAAAAACAAGATGATTTTGGCCAAACACCTCTCTGCTGCGCTTCCTGGAGCGGGCGCGAGGGAGTGGTAGAAATACTGCTCAGATGGGACGGCATCAACCCCGATAAACCAGATAAGTACGGCCGAACACCACTCTGGTGGGCTGCTGGGAATGGGCACGAGGGAGTGGTAGAAATACTACTTAGACGAGGAGACGTCAACCCTAACCAACCAGATAAGTCCGGCCTTACACCACTCTATTGCGCTGCTTGGAAAGGGCACGAGGGAGTGGTGAAAATACTACTCGGACGGGACGACGTCGGCCCCGGCGAATCAGATGAGGGCGGCCGAAAACCACTCTAGTGGGCTGCCCGGGAGGGGCACGAGGGAGTGGTCAAAATACTACTCGGACGGGATGACTTTAGCCCTAATGCGCCAGATAATGGCGGCCGCATACTGCCTTGGTGGGCTACTAAGCACCCGTTATCGGGGGCGGCAGCGCTACTACGGCCCCGGTGGTTCGCCGCTCCCAGCACAGTCGGGCGCCGAACAGGTATAGCCTCTATTCCATCCCCGAGCAGCGACAGCATGTGCCACAGCCCCATAAACCTGTGTCTTATCATTGCCGTTACTCTGCCGATTCCCACCCAATACCCTCCCGTCACTTACCACGCCGCCCCGTGGTGATCGCCTTTTCCTCCTTTTCTCCCGAAGCAATCCAACCTCAGAAACCCAACTCTAACACCAGTATTTTCTTTTGATCGAGGGTAATCGCGTCCAATAGGGATGCACATATCCACCGCAACCTACCATATACCTCCCCGGGCCACTGTAACGATTTTTTTCACCTAGCTGAGTTGGTATTTGTGATCTAGAGTTCGGAGTGGGTGGGGAGCTATTTCTGTCTTATTCAGATAACGGAGCTTGTCTTGGGGTTTCCGTGATCATATTATCTACTTTTATTGTGTTTTTTTTTGGCTTTTGAATCCACTTTGCATATTCTTCACTATCTTTCCCACAATTTCGTTCCGCCTCTCCGCCGGACCGCCTATAGGGGCATGTGGTTAGACGGTTGTGGAGATGCATGTATGCGGATATGCGGCCAGGGGAGATACGGTTATAGGGCATGTGGCTTTTTGATTTCCGGCGGTTAGACATTCTCCCATGGGTTGCCGCTCTTACATCCTATGCTGCTAGGCATAATCTATTTCTTTCATTGTTTTGTTGATGTTTCTAGCCATAGGGTATGAGGTATCGGGTATTTGGTTTCATTATTTCTTTCATACCCTATGTCACTTGGCATACGGGAGTTGGCACACCAGCAGGGCATAGGCCTTAGGATCACGGAGGATCATGGGATATCGGGATGGGCCTGGATTGTTTGTGATCATTAGGGATCAGGTTTTGTCAGCTGCGTGTGTTTCTTTAGAGTGCGTTGAGTTTCCGGAGTGTTTTGTTCTTGCTAGTTACTCGTGCCAAGGTTGCTGCGCAACCCCCGGATGTTCGCAGGCTCACAACCTGGGGCACTCTAAAGAGTGCCTTACAGCTCAATGCAACTTTACAGCTCAATGCAAGTTGTGGCTTAGCTAGTAATTTTATGA
>Ga0307509_10011192_pt1 | contig 10907 bp, 9 predicted proteins | sample 10_EM_MG_FD_202245 | JGI IMG/M metagenome (GOLD analysis project Ga0307509, IMG submission 202245) | Populus trichocarpa ectomycorrhiza microbial communities from riparian zone in the Pacific Northwest, United States - 10_EM | ecosystem: Host-associated > Plants > Roots > Unclassified | place... | reverse complement strand
TTGATGGTCTTCGTTTGAACTTCTCAAGACAGAATATCTTTAGCATGATAGTTTAGTGATTTTAGGATTTGCTGCAGTCTTATTTACATGGAGAACAAAAGCCTGATCCATAACCACTACAGATCACACATAGAAATAGGTCACTAAAATTTCTCATCTCCAGAAACTTTGAATAATTTCCATAACACATACATGAGAGTATGAAAAATCTTAAGGGAGTTCTCCATCAAACAGAGTAGAAACTGAAAACAAGTATATGAGACTATGAAAAAGTGGGCCTCTGTTTAACTTCAATTTTAAAGCATTTATTTACACTACTCAGTCCTAAGTGTTCTAGCTTGAGCATCTTGTGGTCCTCTCCTAACCCTCTGCAAATATGTCTAGTTAAACTTCTTGGAATGCAAAACTTTGTTAATTTTGCAAATTTATTCCATGGATTGGTAAAGCTCAGTGGCGGTGAAAAGTGTTTCTAATCAAATTCGATCTTGTGTGATGGGAACTTTGTATGTTCAAAATTTGTGCCGTTAATCATACTTTTTTACCAGTTCTTTAAATGCTGAATGGTGATTAGTTACTTCCTGCTATTAATTCATCTGAATTGTTCTCTTCTATACATATCTGTTAAACAAGCGTGGCTGGCCAAGCTACTAAATCCAGCTTTCCAAACGATACATTTTTCCAGTCTGAATATACCTGTTGGCTGCAAATTCTTACAGTTTTTTGGACATATTTAAGTTTTTTGATCTCTTTTTCACTCAATCTTAGAAGCATCGGCTGGCTGTTTTCTATGCAGTCTTACACTGGTTCTTTCCTTTATTCGTGTCTGATTTTGACAGGACATTTACCCAAGTTAGTGTTCAGTGGCAAGATATTGATTCAATAAGGGAGGAGTTAGATGATTTACAGGTGTGAGAACTTTTCTCATGTGACCTTATCTGTCTTAAATGATGTTTTACCTTCTCTGTTTCTTGAAGTGCCTTTTTTTTTTGCGGCAAAGTGCTGACATGATATCTGCTCTTATTTCACTGTTAATTTGATGAACTGATCAATATTAACTACTTTGTAACTCAACTGCTGCAGATATTCTTAAGCACAAGGTGGGCAATCTTATTGAACTTGCACGTCGAAATGTTTCGGGTGAACACGTATCTATACTAATTATTGATTGCCTTTCAGTGTGGCAGCACAGGAAGAAATGCTTGATTTTTTTTTCACACATAAGTTTACCCTGTTTGCATAAGTTTTTCCATGATGCCATTGTTCTGTTTAGAATATCATTTGTCTTGCTCTTCTTGTTGCGAAATCATAATTGGTATTACATCGAGGTCCTTGACTTACAATAGTGTAGAAGATATTCTTCAAGTTCTGATAGTTTTTGCCATTGAGTCATTGGAATTGGATTTTGCGCTTTTGTTTCCGGAGAGGCACATTCTTCTACGTGTTTTACCAGTTCTTGTTGTCTTGGCAACTTCATCAGAAAAAGACAGTGAGTCACTGTATAAGAGGGTAAAAATCAACAGGCTGATAAATATTTTTAAGGTATTCTGTTCGTATCTCTTTGTGCTCTGGTAATCTAATATGTCATTTTTGCCTGAAATTGCACAAAATATATTCTTTTTTTCTTCCTACTTGTCTGAAATCTAGTCATTTAATTGATATATTCTAATTTGTTTGTGATTTGTGGCAGAATGATCCGATCATTCCTGCCTTCCCTGATCTTCATCTTTCTCCTGCTGCAATCTTGAAAGAGCTGTCCATTTACTTTCAGAGATTTGCTGCACAAACTCGTCTCCTCACCCTTCCAGCACCTCATGAGCTCCCACCTCGGGAGGCACAAGAATATCCTCTACAATTTTTTTTTTCTTTTTCTTTCTTTCATTCTTTCTTTCTTTCTTTCCCTTTTTTTTATCATGCCGTGCTTTGTTAGATTATTATCTTTGACAAAAACAGGTATGTAAATTCTCTTCTTTGTGATGGTGGGGACAATGAGGTCTTCATCAGTTACGGGCCCTCGTGTCTGCACAGTAGACCATTAATGCTTTGTTAGATCCATTTTGCAGTTAGAATAATTACTATCCCGTGTTACACTCTGTGGAACTTGTATGTGTAATCTTTGAAGCCTTAACATATTGTACTTATCAGAGGCATTATCTCATTGTTAATCACATAGGAACTATTCGTGCTGAGCATGATGATTTCACAATTCGTTTTGCTTCATCCTTGAATCAGGTGCTTATTCATTTTCACCACAAATTTTCGACTCCCTATTTGTAATGTGATTAGCTTTGTCATTAGCTTTTTAATATGTGTTTCCTATCTTTTCAAATTGTGTGCACAGCTATTGTTATTGAAGTCAATAGATGGTGCAGATGTTGACTGGTGCAAAGAAGTCAAGGGAAACATGTATGATATGGTTGTTGAAGGTTTCCAGCTCTTAAGCAGATGGACTGCACGAATTTGGGAACAATGTGCTTGGAAATTTTCTCGCCCATGCAAAGATGCAATTCCTTCAGAATCTAACGGAACCTCAGAATCATTTTTTGACTACGAAAAGGTATCATAGTCTATATTTGTGATTTTGGTATTGTGTTCTTGTTCTATTTCATATGCTGAAGGCTGAAGCGCAGTCAGCAATGCTCACTTGAGGAATCCAACAACTTAGAACTAACTTAGAAGGATTTATTTGGGGCCATACTTGTGATAAATAGATTTAATATATTGCCTTGTGTCATACAAATTGTCTAGATATTTCAAGAACTATTGCCTTGACTATGTACCTTTTATTGTTTGCTTGACTGGACATATTGTAATACTGAATTATCTTGCAGGTGGTACGATATAATTACAGTGCTGAGGAGAGGAAAGCACTTGTTGAGCTCGTTAGTTACATTAAGAGTGTTGGATCACTGATGCATCGGTGTGACACATTGGTAGCTGATGCCTTATGGGAAACAATACATGCTGAAGTCCAAGATTTTGTCCAAAACACATTAGCCACCATGTTGAAGACTACCTTTAGAAAGAAGAAGGACCTGTCGAGGTGGGCATTTTTAATCAGTATTATATCATTTGAATTTAGGGCAAATTTCTACTGTCCAAATTATTTGTTTGCTGCTAATAGGCAGTTAGGTTAGTGGTATTTCTTCCCTAGAAATTAGGGGATTAGGTGTAGAAATCAGGTTTAAGTCCTGCACTTGCTACCTTAAGGACAGCAGTAGTATTTTTCTGATCCATAAAAAATTGAGGGCCTTTCTAGTCTGTGCAATTAGTGTAGTATTTTGTTTCTCAATGATAAAAGATGTTGTCAAGAGATAAAAGAGTGGAAAATTACTAGTGATGGAGGATAACTTTTTTGAGATAAATAAACAAGAATCCCTCCATTCCGCTAAACACAGGCTAAAAACACTTCTCTAAAAGCCTCTGACTCAGTGCACTATAAAGTGGCTAGGAAAGCAAATCTGTCCCATTATAGTTTTCTGGAAAATAGATCAATTCTTGAACCAATCACTCTCCACGGGCATCATATCATTTCTGACATAGCTTGTCTTCACCCTTGCAATCTGTAACCCTCCTAAAGCCCATGAATTCTGTTAGTAACAATTCTGCCATGTCACTGTGATACCAATGCTTGCTTGGAAATGGGAAAATGTCATTGGGAATGCTTTAAATGTGAGACATTACTGGCATAAGAGAGTCAGGAGCCACATCCAACAAAATTCTCTACTTTTCTTACTTGTTAATATGTCCAGGCAAACTGTTGAGATGTTTTAACTTGCTAAAAAAGACAGTCTGCATCTAAATGGTTTCCACTTGAATGTTTCAACTGCATATTTACTTTATTCAATTGGTAACTTTCAGGATTGTTTCTGACATGAGGACTCTTTCAGCAGACTGGATGGCAAATACAAACAAGCCTGAATCTTATTTACAGTCACATGGAGGTGATGAAAGCAAAGGGAACTTCTTTTATCCAAGGCCAGTGGCACCCACAGCCACACAGGTTTTACTCATTTCACCACTTATTCATGCTTTACATTTCCTGTCAAGATATAGCAGTTATAGTTCTTAGCCACACAGGTTTTACTCATTTCACCACTTATTCATGCTTTACATTTCCTGTCAAGATATAGCAGTTATAGTTCTTAGTATATAAAAATGTTGGATAAGCGGGTTCTGGAATAAAACTAATATGGTTTGGTTCTCAGTCACACTGTGAAGCTTTGGAAGATAGAGTTATTGCGCAAAGATTAAGGCATACCATCACTTCTAAAAGATTTGGTCTATGACCAAGGAGATTAATTATAAAGTTGTCTTGCTCAGATGTTTGATGAAGGCTTTTTTTTCAAAGATACGCAATTCTCTTCTTGCATCACGTCATGCTGATCCCCTTGACATCATATACAAAGGTATTCTTGAGGTTGAGAAGTCAAGACAATCCCAGTTTCAAGAACACTCCTTGCTTGTTAAGCAATGTACAGTGTTCTATATCAGCTCAAAGGAGGACAGACAAATGAATTGAGTCTTAAGAAGTGAATTGATGCAACCAAGGTCTTGCAGAAACAGGATACAATTCTCCCTTCCCAAATAAAAAAGAGAAAAAGTCTTGTAAAATTTTCTGATAAATTCCTGAACACTTTTTCCATGCAAACCTCTTTCCGTGGACACCCTGTACTTGGAACTGATAATCAATCTCCAATGACTATCTTCATCTGCAATAGGCTTTTGCAACCAATGAAGAAAAGCATATTAGAATGTACGAGTTATTAAGTCCAACCACCAGTTTTCAGAGGGTGTTTGTAGATAGATCATAATTAAACTACTGAATAAAATGTTAATGTGATTTTGTGATCTGCTGTGGAATTGAATCCTTTATCATCTCTCTCTTTTTTTTATCTGGTTTCCTTTCTTCACGCATAATACTTGAATTCAATCAATTTTTTTTTATACTAATACATTCGTAGGTCTAAGTGACACCAATTCAGAAGGAGCTGTGGATATTGTGAGACGGGGACCAGCAATAGGGAGTTGGATTAAGATAGAATGTGGAGTAAGACTGGAAATTTCAAAAGTTTGGTTGAGGTGGTAGAGGAGGATATAATCAGAAGACTTCAGTGTTTAAGGGGGTGAAATCTCCTTCCAAATTTTTATTTTGGTCATGTCACCCAATTCTTTGTCTATTTTTGTGGTACCATCTTCCTGTGGACAAAAACGTCTCCTGCCTTCAGGTCCACTGGACTGATGTTATAGACAGTAATTTCTTGGTGTAAATCTATCGCTATATCTATGAAAATTTTGCATGTTTCCATCAAACAAGCCATTTTTCATTTTTGACATAAAATTTATTGTAAATTATATGCGTCTTATGCAATCACACCATGCATGCCTTCTGGTTTCCTTCCTTGTCAATCATGTGTTTGTGTTTTGAATGAAGAGTTTGGATTAAAATATTGTCATTATTTGCATACATATGCTCATACTTAATTAATATCATCGGTTTTCTTTGTTCAGGTCCATTGCTTGCAGTTCTTGATATATGAAGTGGTGTCTGGTGGTAATCTTCGGAAGCCTGGTGGACTCTTTGGCAACAGTGGGTCTGAGATTCCTGTAAATGATTTAAAGCAGTTGGAGACCTTCTTTTACAAGCTTGGCTTCTTCCTGCATATATTGGACTTTTCAGGTTAGTTTCTTATCAAAATCTCTTTTCTTTTTATCAAAAATCTCTTCTTTACCAGAATAAGAGATCAGCCTATTTAAATGAGCCAACAATAAGTGAAAATGATAATGAGTCATAATGGTCTGGGGTTTTATAACAGGTCCATATATAAGGTATAATGGTCTGGGGTTTTATAACAGGTCCATATATAAGGTATAATGGTCTGAGGTTTTATAACAGTCCCATGTATAAGGTCTATAAAGACTTTCTTCCCTGATATTTTGACGCCAAGTCTAGTTGCAAACTTCTTATGAATTCTAGTATGCAAATCCTTATGAAAAACTGTGAATGGCTACAACATTTTCTGGACAAATAAACTCATAGTAAGCATATGAATCAGAAGATTCTTCACAAAGTATGATGTATCCTTAGAATTCTAGAAAAAGGATTTCTTTTGCAGTCTTCAAGATCAAGAAGACAACCCAAATCTTAATATCATCCATTTGATATCTTGGTTTTTTGTCCATAGACCATCCTAATAGGAGCATGGCACATAATTGTCCCCTTATAGAGGCCCTTAGCTGGTAAGCCCTGTGGACACCATAAAAATAAAAGAGAGAGAGCGCTTCTTCATTGGAGACTCTCTGCTTTTCACAGTATTGAAAATGCTAACTTGGCATATTGGCAGCATATCCATGTTCATGATGCCTTTGTTTCTTTGAGGATAATATAGCTAATTGTGCTCCTGTTAGTGTTTTATTGGTTCAAGATAGGTGGAAAATGAAGTATACTGTCCTTTTGCTGCACTATATTTCAAGTACTATATACTGAAGTTTAACAATTCTGTAAATGTTTGCAGCGACTGTTGCAACTTTGACAGATCTTGGTTTCTTATGGTTTAGAGAATTTTATTTGGAGTCATCTCGTGTGATTCAGGTAAGAAAACAGGATTTCTTGTGGACCTGCTATAGTTTATGAAACTCTTTAACACATGGGGAGAACAAGTCTACCTTACTAAATTGATGTTGTTGAGAATTACTTTGTGTCAGAGTTTTATTATGGCTGAATTATTCTATTAACTTGGAAAATATTTCTTGCTTTTGTTTAGACTGAATTGAGGGAATCATCATCAGGATAGAATACTGAGGAAGTGATTGACTTGGTATAAGGGGCGTAGTTGTGTTTCTGAACTCTCAATTGGAAACTTTATTCTTTTGCTCCATTGTTCAACTCTTTTTGATCAATTTTTCTTGGGGTTTGAATCTTGTTGGCTGGGAAAGTTATTCAGTTTCATCCCACTTCAGATTAAACTAAATTGTATTACTTTGGTTTGCATCTGGTCATGAATTGGTCCTTTTTTCCTTTTATGGAAGCACCTGTAATGACTTCTGGTGTCTATACATGGATTTAGACATTTATTAAGAAAACATTATGATATAGAAAGCAGCATGTGCAACTGATTTTTACTGGGGGAATAAAAGTGAGAGCTTAGTTTAAATATATAATAGTGAAATTTCAATTATTTTTCCTTTCATTCACATTTTTATTCATTATATCACTTTCTTGATTTGTGGGAACTTGTTTGTTATCCATATGCAGTTTCCTATTGAATGTTCTCTTCCCTGGATGCTGGTAGATCATGTGCTCGAGTCCCAGAATGCAGGTCTTCTTGAAAGCGTTCTGATGCCATTTGACATCTACAATGATTCAGCTCAGCAAGCTCTGGCTGCCTTAAGGCAGCGATTCCTCTATGATGAAATTGAGGCTGAGGTATATTATATTTAAGCATTTTCTAGGACTAATTCTTTTGCATCTCTTGTTGGGAACACATGCATTTCCTAGTTGTCATTTGATAAACTGGTGGTGGCCTGTTGATTCCCTGCCCACATCTCAGGTTTGTTATTTCAGAATTTTCGCTCTAACTCAGTGTAGTAAGTTTTTATAGGTGGACCATTGTTTTGATTTATTTGTTTCAAAACTCTGTGAAATTATTTTCACTTATTACAAGAGTTGGGCAGCAAGGTACATGCTTTCCCTTCTTTCTATAGTAACGTGTACTACTGGAAATACAATGAACTAAATCATCTATCTTGTTGGTTTGCTAAATTCTGCAGTGAACTACTTGATCCATCATTCCTCTTTGCCTCAGACAATAGAGAAAAATATTCTGTACAGCCTATGAGGTTCACTGCACTATTTAAGATGACTAGAGTAAAGGTAAAAGTATAGTTTTCCATATATTGTCAATGATTCACTGCATTTATGTTCGCAGATGTGTTTGGTCCACATTTGTCTTGTGAAGTATCATTACCTTCTTTCTCCTTGGCAATTGCTAATAACAATCTGAAATTTGAAATATAAATCATATTTTGTTAATTGTGTGTTAAAGAATAATATAAATCATATCTTGGGGCTTCACTTAATAGCATAAATTATTGGGTTGAGATGATTATTTGACATGATATCAGAGTCTTGTTGACAAAGTGGTCACAAGTTCGAATCTCATCACTCTCATTCTATTTGAGCACAAGGTAGTGTGGGTCTGTGCAAGTTTCAAGCCCAAAGAGCTTGAGTTGAGATAGTTCTTTGACATTTTCCAACTTACTCCCTAACCAAGACTGAATACCCGAAATTAGGGGATTATTTCACAATTGTTATTTCTCAGCATAGGATTGGACCATATATCTTTGCTGTTATTTCACATGTTTATAGTCACCTCTTTTTTTATGTTCTTTGGTCTGAAGTAGAATAATGGTTTAGACCTGTTCCTCTGATGCTCCCTCTCTTGTTTTGGATGTTATTGTGTACAGTTACTTGGGAGGACCGTTGATTTAAGAAGGTTGGTTTCTGAAAGGATGAACAAGGTTTTTAGAGACAATCTCGAGTTTCTTTTTGATCGTTTTGAGTCTCAGGATCTATGTGCAGTGGTGGTAAGTATTGTTCTTGTGGTTCATATTATTAGTGGTAACACACCTATCATGTTATCATATCAATTAAAAATAAAGTTAGTAGGATGTAGAGTATAGAAGTGTCCTAGCAATCAGCCTGACTTCAGGATGCTTTAACATGGTTCCTCATGTTTCCCCTTTCCTGTTGTAACCTTAGAAGATGCACCGTTTTATTTTGCTAAGCTCATATACTGTTTTTGTATTATGGACAAAGTCTTGCACATTGAATGGTGCTAGCTGTTCAGTTCTCACATATTAACAAGCAGAAAGTTAGATATGGGTGTATGTATTTTTATAGTTGTCTTGACCTACCAGATTGAGCTTTTAGAATGAATTCTCAAATAATAACTCCATGAAATTTCTTTTTTCACGGCTCATAAAACAAATAAATCGTTTATTATTCTGATGGAAAAACAAATGCCATGATTTGGTTGCAGGAATTAGAAAAACTTGTGGAAATCTTAAAGCATGCCCATGGCCTGCTTTCAAAAGATCTTTCAATAGACTCATTCAGTCTCATGTTGAATGAGATGCAAGAAAACTTATCTCTTGTGTCATTTTCTAGTCGACTTGCTACTCAGGTTTGACAAACTCTTTCTGACTTTTATTTTATTGGCACATCCCTTTGTAATATTTATGCATAATCATTTTTCAATCATGGCGCACAATCATGGTATTCTGGGAAATGTTGCACTCTAATCTCTATTATGTATCTATCTTCAAAAATTAATATTTTAGCAATGTGGATAAGCTGATTGCAGTCTTTCGTTTCGTAAGCATATACATTCAATGGACATAGAGCAAAGAATTGATATTCTGTTTATATAGATTTGGTGGCATTTTGCATCATTAATTTTGGTGTGTAATATGTAACCTCTCTTCTGGCTCTGATTCAGTGGAAGAATTAATGTAGAAATTATCATATCTGATGTGCTTATTGTTCTTATCCTTGTTTTTGAATTGAAGCTGGAAGAGTCTCGAGCCAATTCAATAGCATTTTTGGCTTTAGGACCCCTATATCTTGTCCTTGTGTAGGGGTTGTCCAAGGGAGACTTCTCATGTATGTTATATTATGGGATGATTGAGCTTGGAAATTCCCTAGTCTTGTATCTAAAACAAAGCATGGTGCATATTTTTTCTTATCATTAAAATAAAAAATGTAGCAACATTATGATCATAATTATTAAACCTGACCTGGGCGGCGGGTCACGTGCTGAAAAATACAGAAGGATTGCCAACAAGGGGAGGACAAGGTTTTAGAAACATTGAACCCACAATTTGTTCTGATTTCTTTGGCCTCCAACAACGATTTTGTTGAAGACCTTGTCCTCATCCAAGATCCTTTCCAAACGATTGAAGTGGTTTGAGTTCACTATGCATGATGGGTCCTTTGATTTCATTGGATCCTTTACAAAAAATTCCTCCAGTTTTTCTTTAGCGTCTCAATTTGTTGAGCAGATAAGCATCTTTTTTTGCCCATTATTTAGTAGCCACTTGCCTGCTATAATTATCTTCGCATCAACCTAAGAATTAAAACATTTGAAGATCCATGGGGAACAGAAATTCAAGATTTGTGCACAATCAAGCATATTGTAATTGTTCTTGTAAGTCAACATCCAAATCAACAACAGCTGGGCACTATCTTCCAAAGTTCTGGGACAATAGGTGTAAGATGCTTCACTGCATTGGTAATTACAATCTATCCTACTCTTGTGTTATTTATAAGCCCTCAATTATGAGGGGAAAAGAAAGTGAAGAAGATGCAGATTGGGAACTGAAGGGAAAAGGGGATTTGGTGCTTTGCTTGGTGGCTGTTGGATTTGGGAATTGGGGGTTTTTATCCTTGATTCAAAATGGCGCTGCTTAAAAATATAGCGGTCTCACCTAGGTTTCTTCGGGTTGACTTGGTGGGTAGCTTGGGTTTGACCGAGGTGAATTTCTTAGGGGGCTTTTTAGTTAACTTGGACCAGTCTAGGTCTTGGGTTGGCTGGGTCCCGGGTCAACCTGTCGGGCCAATTTAGGTTCTATAACCATGTTATGATATTTATTAAAGGAAAAATACATCTCAGGCCAATTCATTAGCATTTTGGCCCGAGGACCTTTATGTTTTGTTTGTGTATGCATTGTCTAAAGCACACTTCTCGTGTGTTTTGTATTGTGGAACCTTGGGGATTCCCTAGTCTTGTGCCTAAAAAATGAAGCACGATGCTTTTTTTTTCTTATTGTTATATGAAAAATGAAAGAAAACAAATAATATTTATTTAAGGAAATTTCCTAAGAGTGTAATTTATTTTATCCTTTGATTT
>Ga0307509_10011191_pt1 | contig 10909 bp, 11 predicted proteins | sample 10_EM_MG_FD_202245 | JGI IMG/M metagenome (GOLD analysis project Ga0307509, IMG submission 202245) | Populus trichocarpa ectomycorrhiza microbial communities from riparian zone in the Pacific Northwest, United States - 10_EM | ecosystem: Host-associated > Plants > Roots > Unclassified | place... | reverse complement strand
TTTTGTAGATTTCCCCTCCAATGTTGGAAAGTAACTACCGGACGCTTTCAAGTCGTCGGCTTGGTCCTCTTGTTTTGCTGATTAAACTAAACCCATTACCGAGACTGCTCCTTCTGCACGCGAACAATCTTATGTGGAGGGCCCACCGATAAATCTGGATCATCCAAGTGAGTGTCCCAACATTCTGCCCGTGATCTGTTCAGCAGGTTGGAGTTGAACCACGGGAAGTTTAGTGCCGTTCGTTCACCCATCGTCGAATTAACAGAGACAGAGTAGGTGCGAATCGCGAGGAACTGGTGGTCGATGAGCCCGAGTTGTTAGAATCGACACGGATAATGGACCGCCGAAACGTGCACATCTCTGGACTCTGAAAGTGCACACGACCACAACAGGGCTCCGAGTCCGGAGCTCGGGCCTGTGCTGAACGGGACCTCCCGCCGTGCGTACGTCCTCAGTAAGCGAACTAGCTAGGTAAGAGCAACCGTTGCGACCGGGTCCTATACGAGGTTGTGCTTCGTATCTGATAGATGGCGCGGTAACGTTATCACAACGCGGCCGGTCACGGGCTCTATTAAGCGGTGTTCGTATCAGGATGTTTGAACCCCTCGACTTATTCACGGTGGCGTTTATTAACATCGTTACCAACAGGCCAGTTGACAATTCACTCACTCTTCACAGCACCCTGATACAGAGGTTACAAAACTCGCGGTCCCCGCAAGAGAGGGCCAGGTACCAGATAAATTATAAGTGGTAAGTATTGTATGGGATAAAGCGATTCGACATAGCAAACACACGCGAAGAGAAAACTGACAGGGAAAAGCCCACACACGATGTGCATGGTCAATGAACTGTGGAGAAACTAGGCCTGTGTCGCCGATAATCCCGTACTACGTGGATATCAGGCGGCCATGCGACGGGCGAAGCTTGTAGCCGCGACTGGAGGAAAAAAAAAAAGAATTAGTCCCGTCCAAATGCTCAAATTCAAAGCTTATCGCGTACCTTTTCAACAAAGGCCGTCAGTCTGTTATAGGCATCCTCCAGGGCCTCAGTATTGGCGGTCCTGTCCAGGTCCTTAACCCTCTCTATCTCATTCTCCACCGCAATTCTGCACCGTTTCAAGTCGACCCGATCATCCCCATCCGTTGCGATTTCATCCAACCTACTCCGAACGTCAGAATCCAATCCTCCATAATGGATCCAGAGGACCCTATACCACCACTCGAACCCTTCTGGGTGGAGTGGCTCTTGAAACTCAGTTAAAAGTTCGCCCGCGTCCTCTATGCGCCAGGTCCAAGACTGCGACGTTGGGTTACCGGATGTGGAGTCGATGGCACGCATGGCCGAGGATATGGCATAGTTGTGGCGCCTGTTCCTCACAGGGGTCCGGACGTGGTAGAGAAGGAAGTCGAGAATGGGTTTGGGATCCCTCACAGGCGGAGGGAATTCGAGCTTCTGCCGGTAGGCAGCATCCAGGGTCAGGCGGGCGGCCTCCATTTTTTTCTCCTCGGCAACCCTGGATTGCATAATCGTCCCGAACAGCTCGTAACTTTTCGTCGCAACGGCCGTCGTACTGAGTCGCGTTGTGAGTTTCAACACACGCAGCGGCAATTCTGACGCATCCGCGTTGGTCGGATACGGACCCTGGAAACGGTTCGAGAGCTCCAGGAAAATACTATCAATCATGTCGTTCATCTGGAAGCTTAACTAACGTCAGCGCCAGAGTTGTAGAAGGGAGCTCGATGGTCTAACCTTTTATCCCGTTTCGTGAGGTCATCGATTCGACAGCGAGGTTCGAAGATCATGCTGATGATATACAAACAGTCAGCGATGACCGCATCGCTGGGGGATTTGTCGGGGTCGAGAGAGTATTTCACGAAAGCCAACGCGTCCTCGGATCGTGGGTTGAGCGAAGCGTAGTACACGAATTGGTGTGAAACCCAGAGGTGATGCGCTGGGCTCAATCGGTACTCATTCCACGGGATCTTCACGTTGCGCCCGAAAGCCTTGTCAACCATGAGGAGTGCAGACTCGAGGTCGGGGTCGCTGTTGGACCCTAGCGAGCCAAGCGGTGTGTATTGCGTGTCAGTGCACCGGTTGTCGCCCCTAAGAGCGGATCCACCGTGTTCTGGGATACAGGGCTGCTGAAATTGGATATGAGCGAGGGCTTTCGCGCTGAGATAGGCCACATCTCGCAACGTAGGGAGGAGGATGGGGGTTTGGGGATGGGTGAAATCGAAGCAGCCAATAAGCTTTCTACAGATCCACTCGAGTGGAATGGTCTTGATCCTAGAATCCCAAACGACTTCTTGAACAAATTCCATCGTAAGACGGATAGTATCCACATCGGTTGACATCACGAGCATGCGAGTGATACAGCGCGCGTCAAATCTGTATCCCTTTTCCCATGAACGGGATAATACCGTCTGTAACACCTGTTGGTGGAGGCCCGGGAGCGCTGCAGCGACCATACCGACTTCCGCAAGACCAGCGAGGTTAGGGGCGGCTTGCCTGTGATGGTTCTCCCACCAGAGCTTGATTGTGTCGATGGTGGAATGGGCCAACAAGGAAACGGGGGTTTGAAAGGGGCAGTCGAAGGAGAAGACGGATACTGTCACAATGGCTATGTAGAGCACACACCCAAAGGATGTGAAGCCGATGACGACCGAAGAAACCATGCGGTCGACCTCCCATAGATATCGCGAGAGGGCAGCGCCGAGGAGCCCCAACGAACCTTGGATAACGAGGGGGGCGAATTGCATGACCCGATGGAACCACCATCTGTCGATCCCACTTAACTTCCGCTCCCGGTCCCTGCATCTATCCTGGATGGATCCGTGGGTGTCCGTCTGCCCGTATCGGTTGAGCCACTGCTTCCCGAGTGTCGCCAGGAAAGCCGCGAACAATGCGGCACAAAGGGTCACATAAAGCGTAGCTTGGGCTTGACGGACGGCGGGATTTGGCCCAGTCCAGCGTGGCGGAGAGACTGGCTGGCCGGGAGGGATAATTCCAACGGTGACGTTGAGGAGAAGCTCCAGGAGGGTGTTATTCATTTCTTCGTAGTCCGGCTTGAGTTCCGATTGGATCGCTATTATGAATGCGGAAGTTACAGCCGAAAACAGACCAGACTCCCGAATGCATCAGCCACGTTGGCCCTGTGAGAGGGAAGGAACTCACAAAAATGAGAGTGGTATTTAGATCTTCATCGTGTTTTTTCTGAAGGTCGTTATCGTGTTCAGCGACTTCCTCCTTGAACTTGTTATAGAAACTGGTCCTGGGATCGGCGCCACCGTCTTTCCCCAGTCCAGACTTCAAGGCGCCGGGTGGAGACCTTTCTAAGCTTACGAAGACCAGCGGGTGAGTATGTTTGTCATTGTGACTGAGTGGGAAGGGTACCTTGGCTGGTTGAGATCATGCTTTGAGGTAGAATAGGACATGGTCGAGGTGGGGTGAAAGTGTGGCGGTTCCCTCCAGCCCCGGTTATTATACGGCACTGCATCTGGTAACGGTCGTTGTCATACTTACGAGATGACAGAGGGGTGATCGTAGGTTGCGTGGGCGTTGAACGTTGATGGTCCAGATTTGGTTGACAGCAGCGATGCAGGTTTCTCAGGGATACTAGGCTTCTGAATGGCATACTGGCGTTTAGCGTGGCCTGTCTTCAGGCTTAGGCTCCAATTCCCCAGGGTTGTAGAGGACGAGCGGAGACTTGTGACAGACCCAGAGGTGGGCGTGGTCCCCCAAGTAAAAGCGGACAAGCATTTCCCACCACGAATTGGGAATCGTCTGAGTATTAGTGCGGGGGTTTCAAATCTCAAATGCAACGAAGTCTATCCTGTCTGGGTGTGCTTGAGAAATGGGAGGGGGTGAGGGAGGCAGGAATAAACTTCAGATTGTTGGCACGTACGAATAAGAATGATTCAGCCGATCAAACGCGTACCACTGGGTCCAGGGGATGATAAGTCCATGACATTGTACTGTGCACGTCCTGACAACCAATTGCGCGAACTCCGGAACCTTGAGCGTTCCGTTGTACTGGGGTCCACAACCTCGCAGTTACTCGAGGAACTAGTTTCCTCATGCTTAGACTCAGGCAACAGACGTGGAGGGCTGAAAGGTACATTGGAGGTGAACGCGAGGATTCCGGCGTTCGCCGAACCCCGAATTGCGGAGCCGTCGTGTATTTGTTCCGTCATAGTCAACGTCTGAATATTGAATGCGCAGCAGTCTTGTTCAGCGCATCCGGTAAGCGTCATTTGGTCCGTTTACGAGACGACGGTAGGGTGGGCGTTGTGTGGGTGGGATCGCGTGAGATGCTACGATGCAGAATCCTGGGTTGTGGTCCATTTTGACTTTTTCCTGGCGCGTCGTCGATTCGCCACAGCCACAACTCTAATTCCTCAGGGTTGTGGACAGTGCTGGCACTGGGGGACGAGGGTACGGAGGTGCGCGATTGTCCGAAACAAGAAAGCGCGGGTTTTTTGGTCTTTCCTGTTCTGAGCTGGGGGATTTCACACACGAATGATGGACGCTGGACAGTACTTATTGACGGTCAACAGATATATTTACGGCCCGCTAGATTAGGGTGGGTCCCCGAAGGAACGCCAGAACCCTCTACAGTCCTAGGAGAACCGGACCGCGCTCAGCGGCCCTACCTGGGCACGCTCCAGACAGTGGGAAGGAACCGGAAAGACGGGGATGGCGGTGCGCTCTTGCTAACCCGATCTCCCTAGCGTGTGCGCGATTCTGGAGGGGATCGGTGGACCCACGGCACCGTGCACTGGGTATGCGTCCTGAGTTGAACAGGTCGTGTGAACCCCAAAACCCTGAGCGCTCGGTCCACGAAACATTGTACCAGGCCTACGATTGGTCGAGAAACCAGATTCCTCGTTCTCCGGCATGGACAACGGACACGAAGAGTGAGAAACAACCGCACACCAGAACTCTCATCGAACCTCAAACCGTACCTTCATGAAATCGTTCCATTGATGATCAACATTTCGACGTCCAGGAAGGAAGAAGCACCCTTGATTGTGAGGTCACGGTGGGCGTCCGCGTTCAACCCCAGCGTGAATGAACCGCATGAAACGCAGTCATCGAAGAAGTCACCCAGCTTGTAATGTTTACAAGAAAAGGTTGGGTACCGGACGGGTAGGATAAAAGGGTTTGGTATACCAGGCGCTCGCGGAGACCCGACGGGAAACACTCAGACACAGTGTACATGGTCAACGGATGACGGGTGATATTGTCGCCCGTCGCCGGTAATCCCGTACAATATGAAGGGAATCGGCTGGCCATGTGATGAACAGGGCGGGTAGACGTGACTGTAGGAAAAAAGAAGATTAATTCCTTCCAAGTAGCCGAAAGCTCATCACGCACCTTTTCCCTATGGCCGATCAATGCCGTCAGTCTGCTGTAGGCTTCCTCGAGAGCCGCGATACAAATCGCCGCATCCAGCTCCTTGACCCTCTCTATCTCCTTTTCTATTGCGATCCTGCATTGTATCAAGTCGACCCTATCGCCCCCATTCATCGCAATCTCATCCAACCTATTCCGAACACCAGGATCCAACCCCCCATAGTGAATCCAGAGAACCCTGTACCACCATTTGAACCCTTCCGGGTGAGGCGACTGTTGAAAACCGATTAATAGCTCGTCCGCGCTCTCTATGCGCCAGGTCCAAGATTGTGACGTTGGATCATCCGACGTGGAGTCGATGGCGCGCATGGCCGAGTCGATGGCGTGAATACGATCCTTCACCTTGACGCGTGGACCAACATGATAACGGAGGAAGTCGAGAATACATTTAGGATCCCCCACAGGCGGGACGGATTTGAGCCTCGATCGGTAGGCAGCGTCCAGTGCCAGGCGGGCGGCCTCCATTTTCCTCTCCTTCGCAACCTCAGATTGGATAATCGTCTTGAGCAGCTCATAACACTTCGTGGCAACGGCTGTTGTGTTGAGCCGTGTTATGAGTTTCAATGCGCGCAGTGGCCGTTCTGATGCATCCACGTTGGTCGGGAACGGACCCTGGAAGCGCCTTGAGAGGTCCGAGAAGATTTTGTCAAGCATGGAGACCATCTGGCGACTTCGCACAAATCAATACCGGACTCGTAGAGGAAGGCCAGACTGTCTAACCTTTTATCACGCCTTGTGAGGTCCTCGATGCGAAACGGAGTGCCAAGCATTATGTTGATGATATACAAACAGTCAGTAGTGACTGCATCGCTGGGGGATTTGTCGGGGTCGAGAGAGTATTTTACGAAAGCCCAGGCATCCTCGGATAGCGGGTCGTGCCAGGCGTAGTAAACGAACAGGTGTGACACCCAGAGATGGTGGGCCGGGCTCAATCGGTACTCGTCCCAGGGGATCTCCACCTCGCGCCCGAATGCCTTGTCAACCATGAGGAGTGCAGACTCGAGGTCAGGGTCACCGCTATACCCTAGCGACCCAAGTGGTGTGTGTCGGATATCCGTACGCCACTGATCACCCACGTGGCCAGATCCTGGATGTTCAGGGATGCAGTGCTGCTGAACTTGGATGTGAGTGAATGCCCTCGCGCTGAGATAGGCTATGTCTCGTAATGTAGGGATGAGGATCGGGGTGTGGGAGTGAGTGAAATCGAAGCAGCTGATGAGCTTCCTATAAATCCACCAGAGGGGAACGGTCCTGATCCCTGCATCCCAAATGACCTCCTGGACGAAGTCCATCGTAAGGCGGATGGTATCCACATCGGTTGACATTACGAGCATGCGAGTGATGCAGCGCGCGTCAAATCTGTATCCCCTTTCCCAGGCAAGCGAGAGCGACGAGTAGTACACCCGTCTATGGAGACCATGAAGTGGTGCTGTTCCGACGGTCAGACCACCTTTCGCAAGAGTGGTGAGGTCGGAGGTGATCCGCCTGGGGTGGTTATGCAGCCATTGTTTTACTGTGTCGACCATGGAACGGATCAACAAGGATATGGGAGTTTGGAAGGGGCAGTCGAAGGAAAGGACAGATGCCGCCACGATGGCCATGTAGAGAATGAATCCGAAGGTTGCGAAGCCAATGACGACCGAAGAAACCGTGCGGTCGACCTCCCATAGGTATCGTGTGAGGGCAGTGCCGAGGAGCGCCAACGAACCTTGAATGGCGAGGGGCGCGAATTGCATGACAGTGCGGAACTGCCACTTGTCAATCCCGTTCAACTTCCGCTCACGGTCCCTGCATCTATCCTCGATAGAACCGTGAGTCTCTGTCTGCCTGTACCGGCTGAGCCACTGCTTTCCGAGCGTCGCCAGGAAAGCTGCAAACAACGTTGCACAAAGGGTCGCATAAAGTATGGCTTGGACCTGGCGGATGGCGGGATCGGGCCCTGTCCAGCGTGGCGGGGAGACCGGTTGGCCGTGGGGGATAATCCCAACGGTGGCGTTAAGAAGAAGTTCCAGGAGGGTGTTATTCATTTCTTCGTAGTCCGGCTTGAGTTCTGACTGGATGTCTATTATGAAGGCGGAGGTTACGGCAGAGAACAGACCAGACTCCCCAGCCCATCAGCCATGTTAGTTCCGTGAGGGTGGAAGAACTCACGAAAATGAGAGCGGTATTCAGATCCTCATCGTGTTTCTCTTGAAGTTCATCGTCATGTTCGGCAACTTCCTCCTTGAACTTGTTGTAGAAATTGGTCCTGGGGTCGGAGCCGCAATCCCTCTCCAGCACGGACTTCAAGGCTTCGCGTAGGGCCTTCTCTAAGCTTAAGAAAACCAGGAGTTGAGTATGCTTGTCGTTGCAATAAAGTAAGAAGGGTACCTCGACTGGTCAAAGCTAAGCTTTGAGGTGGGACAGACCATATTCGAGGTGGGGTGAAGGTGTGGCGATTTCGTTCAGCCCCGGTTTATAAGCGGACCGCATCTGGTAAGGGTCATGGGGTCCGTGGACAAGATGATAATGGCGTGTAGATTGTGCGGGCGGGTTTAGATGAGGTGAATGATGGAGAAAAAACGATGTAGATGTTTGACGTTTTCATGGCGTATCGTCGGTTCGCCATCGCGTGGAGTCCAACTCTTCACGACCGCAGGGGACAGGCGGAGGCCGGAAGTACGGAGGCGTGTGGTTTTCCTCGGCGAACCAGGGCCGGTTTTGGGCCGCTCTCATTCTGAATCGAGGACCGCTTGAAGTTGGGCGGAGGGTTTCACACGCGACCGATGAATGGACTCGGACAATGCTAGTGAGTAACCAAAGGCAGGTCAGTGACACGTGGAACTGTCGTAAAAGACGATTAGTTTAAAAATGGGGTCCATGACATCCATAAAGACCGGAACCCTCTCCAACCCTGGGAGGACCGTACCACGTTCTGTGGTCCGGAGTGTGTTCGGGGTGAGGGAAGGGATGAGGAACATACATAAAAGAATGACGACGAACTGTCATAAACTCCCCGCCGCTGGCGCGTGCGGATTCGGATGAATAAAAGAGGGCTGAGCACTGAACGTTGAACGTCCGCGAATGCCCACAGTACAGGGAATGTCAAAACACGACCGTACGTAGGGTGGAAATATGGGTCACATGCCTGACAGTCAGCCGCCCGAATCCCGAATCTTGGACGTTCCGCCGGTGATACGTTGGATTGGGGATCTTAGACCCATGTTTGCTCAAGAAACTAGGTTCCCCATGTTTGGGTTCGGGAAACAGACACGAAGGGGCGCGAAGCGGACAGACGAGCGCCGGGATCAGAATCCTTCGCCAAACTCCGAGTTGCCTCCACCCACCGGTACAACGAACAATACTTAAACCCGCCCTTCTGGGGACCCGAGCTTCTCGCAGGTGGCGGATTTGGCGACCATCCCCCTCGAAATCCTCTTCCTGATATTCCAGAGCCTCGCCGCGGTCGATGTCATCCGCCTTGTAAAAGTTTCTTACCATCAACCTCCACCCGACTGTTTGTTCCGTCGAAACTTGTCACTGTAGAGTGGTTATGAACAAACCACGGCATTCCTTTGGGTACGTGGAATACCCACCACCCCCGTGCCACTCTTTTGGGACTAGTGAGTCGAGTGGGACAGTCGACTTCCCCCAACGATAACATCGTCTTTCGGCCGGTCAAGCACAACGGACGCAGATGGCCGCCTCCTGGGTTCCGGGCCATCCGCGAACTCGCGAAGGCAAGCACCGCAAAGGAGGATGGCCACAAACAACGAGAAAGAGTAGTTAAGAGCGTGCCATTAGGAATGAAAGCCCCTATGGAAAGACTTGTAATACTCTACCCCCAGGGGCGTCGCGAGATACTAGACATTTTCACCCGGTCGTTCAGATATGTGGACCGGGGCAGGCATGAGGGGACCGCGAGTGCTCCGACTTATTCGAGCCGGTGGCCTCGGGGTATCCCCATCCGGGCCGGATCTCCACATCTGTCTCCGTGGCTTCAAAGAGGCACCCTAGAATGGTTTGCAATTCCTTGTGATCCCTTGACAACGCTTCAAACGGCATCCGGAGAGAGAGAAAGCACGCTTGGCCATGAGACCAAGATATGAATGGACCGAGTCAAGTGCTGCATTGGCGGATATAGCCGCTACTAAACTCGCGACATACAAGAGAAGGTTGAGTACCAGGGAGGCGGCAACGGTAATGCATGAAGTAAAATTATTTAGTACATCGGGATACATGTGGAGAAAATTTGCGCGGGGAGTCGAGGGCGAAAAGTGCGGTGTGTATGGTCAACGGAGGATGGAGAAACTGTCGACCACTGCCATCGATCCCGTGAATCAATTGGTCGTGTGGTAGGCAGAACTGGTGGGTGCGGAATGCAGAGCTGGCGAATTCGACTGGAGAGGAAAACCGAGATGAATATCGCCGGAATGCCCAAGAGTTTCGTCACGTACCGCTTTCCTACGCTCAATAAGGGCGCTCAGCTTGTCATGCACTTCCTCCAGAGTCACAGCGACCGCAGCCCCCTCCTTTGCCTTCTCAATCTCCTCTTGAGGTTCAGCTAGTAGCTCGTCCGCACCTTCTCTACGCCGGGTCCCGAATCGCGGCATTGGGTCGTTGAGTGCGGGGTTGATCGCACGGATGGTCAAGGAGGCGACATGACGACGATCCTCCTCCGAGATGTGGGGGGCGGAGTGGTAGCGAAGGAAATCGGCAATGAGGTTTAGGTCCCCAACGGCCATGGCACATGTGGGCCCCGGTCGGTAGGCAGCCTCCAGTGCCAGTCGGGCGGCCTCCATGTTCTTCTCCTGCTTGGCCTGGGACATGTTCTTCTCCTGCTCAGCCTGGGATATGTTCTTCTTCTGCTTGGCCTGGGACGTGTTATCCTCCTGCTCGGCCTGGGACATGATCGTCTCGAACAGCTTGTAACTTTTCGTAGCAACGGCTGCCGTCCTGAGCCGCGTTACAAGCTTCAGTGCACGCAGCGACCGTTCCAGCCCACCCGCGCTGTGCGGCTGGAAATTATCTGAGAGGCCGTCGAAAATTACACCAAGTACGATGTCCACCTGGCGGCTTGGACAACATCAGTACCGGTCTCAGAAGAGGACCTGGCGATCTAACCTTTGATCGAACACCCTGATATGTTCGATAGCGCAGGGATTCCCGAGAATCGTACTTATGAGACATAAACAGCCGACAACGACCGGACCGCTGGTGAGATTGTCCAGAGAGTATTCCACGAACTCCGACACACTTCCAGATAGCGGGTCGAGCCTGGCGTCATGAACGAGGAGATGTGAAACCCAGAGGTGATGAGCCGGTTTCAATCGGTACCTACCCCAGGGAATGATCGTATTGCGGTCAAACTCGTTTTCGACCATAAGAAGAACAGACTCAAGGTCATGGTCACCGCTAGACTCTGGAAAGTGAAGTGGTACATGTTTGACGTCCTTGAGAGGGTTCTCGTCCGCTTGACCAGATCCTTCGCGTTTAAGCACGCAACGTTGCTGAA
>Ga0307509_10011190_pt1 | contig 10909 bp, 8 predicted proteins | sample 10_EM_MG_FD_202245 | JGI IMG/M metagenome (GOLD analysis project Ga0307509, IMG submission 202245) | Populus trichocarpa ectomycorrhiza microbial communities from riparian zone in the Pacific Northwest, United States - 10_EM | ecosystem: Host-associated > Plants > Roots > Unclassified | place... | reverse complement strand
GGCGGGCCTCTTCCTCGTATCCCATGCGTGCCATCAGGTCCGCGTGGAAGTTGCGGGCCGCGTGCCCCATCCCGCCGATGTAGAAGCCGAGCATCATCTTCACGGGGAGCAGGCCTTCGGCGACGTCGTCGCAGACCTTCACCTGTGCCATGGGCGCGACGAGGAAGCCCTCACGGAAGGTGGTCGTCCCGTAGACCTCGGGCCGGCTCGGCGACCAGTACAACGGCAGCCAGCCGTCGGCGATTTGGGCCGTCTGCGCCACGTTCTTCGGCCCCTCGGCGCCCAGCAGAACCGGCAGGTCGGCGCGGAGCGGGTGCGTGATGGACTTGAGCGCCCTGCCGAGCCCGGTACCGTCCGCGCCCCGGTACGGATGCGCGTGGAACCGCCCCGCCACCTCGACCGGCGCCTCCCGCCGCAGCACCTGCCGCACGACCTCGACGTACTCCCGGGTCGCGGTCAGCGGCGACCTGGGGAACGGCCGCCCGTACCAGCCCTCCACCACCTGCGGCCCCGACAGCCCGAGCCCGAGCATCATCCGTCCGCCCGACAGATGGTCGAGCGTGAGCGCGTGCATCGCGGTGGTGGTCGGTGACCGGGCCGCCATCTGCGCAACTGCCGTCCCCAGCTTGATCCTTGACGTCTGCGCCGCGATCCAGGTCAGCGGCGTGAAGGCGTCGGAACCCCACGACTCGGCCGTCCACACCGAGTCGTACCCGAGCCGCTCCGCCTCCTGGGCCAGCGGCACGTGGTCGGCGGAGGGCCCGCGCCCCCAGTACCCGAGTGCGAGACCGAGCCGCATGTCGCCTCCACAGTCAGCAATCTGACGGATCGTCAGCCAGTCGGAACGGCTGCGACTGTACGACAACGGCCCCCCACCCGGAAGGGCGAGGGGCCGTGGGAGACGATGCGGGGCTCAGCCGCGCTGGATCCCTGACGTGTCCTGCAGTACGCCACGACGGCCGTCCTGCGTCTGCGCGATCAGCGCGGCACCGCGCTGCTCGACGGCCAAGTACCAGGTACCCGGGGCGAGTTCGGCGATCGGCGACGGCGAACCGTCCTCCCCGAACAGCGGCCGGGCCACCGGCACGGCGAACCAGAACGGCGAGAAGTCCCCGGCCGGCGGCGGCGTCGGCTGGGGCTGCCCGAACGGCTGCGCGGTCTGCGCCTGCTGCGGCGGAGTGCCGTACGACGGCTGCGGCGCACCGGCGCCCGGGTAGCCGTAACCACCGGGCGGCTGGGCGCCGTAGGGCTGCGGGGCGACCGGCTTGGGGGCGGGGACGAGGGCTGCCTGGAGGGCCGGGACGAGCGGCGTCGCCACGGCGGCACCGGCCAGGGCGAGGGCCGCGATGAAGCCGAGGATGAGGCCTGCGCCGGCGCTGACGTTGTCCCCGACGTCGACCAGCGTCCAGAACAGGGCCCACGCGGTGAGGACCGTGAACGCCACGCCGACTGTCCCGAGGTCCAGGCCCAGGATCTTGCGCGGCTGGGGCAGGCTGCGGTTGACGACGATGAGAGCGGCACCGATGACGCCGCCCATGTAAGTACCGAGGCCGTTACCGAGGCTCGTCCACGCGGTGATGTCCAGGTTGTACCCGTTGGCCGTGTAGAACTTGAGGAACGACGCGATGAAGAGCAATACCGCTGCCCCGATCACCACACCGTCGCCTCGTGTGAGGGAGCGGATATTCACTTCAGGTCCTTCGTAGGTCGTCTCGTCGTCGGTTGACCCTATCGTCCACCTTGCCAGGGTGTCCGCCCGGATCAGCCCACTGATCGCTACCCGCGCAGGAAACTCACGATTCCCTCAGAGATCCCCTGCGCCGCCGCCTGTCTCCAGGCGCCGTTCGTCAGCAGTGCGGCATCCTTGCTATCGCGCATATTGCCGCACTCGATGAACACCTTGGGAACCGTTGACAGATTGAGACCGCCCAGGTCCTTACGCGTGACGAGACCGGTGCCGTCGCCGACGTAGTTGGAAGGCTGTTCGCCCGTCACGCGACGGTAGTCGCTCTCGATGTTGCGGCCGAGAACGGCGGAGGGGGCGACGATCGCGCGGGTGTCGGCGCCGCCCGCGTGCACGGAGGCCGGCAGGATCACATGGAAACCGCGGTCGCCGGCCGGTGCGCCGTCCGCGTGGATGGAGATCGCGGCGTCCGCGTGCGCGGCGTTGCCGATCTTCGCGCGCTCGTCGACACACGGTCCCCAGGCCGGGGAGCCGCCGTCGTGCGTCAGCTTCACCGTGGCACCCTGCCGCTCCAGGATCTTCCGCAGCCGGTGGGACACGTCCATCGTGAACTGGGCTTCCGCGTAACCCGAGTTGGTGGACGTCCCCGTGGTATCGCACTCCTTCCAGTTCGTGCCGATGTCCACCTTGCGGTTGATCTCGGCGGTGTGCTGGAAGTTGGTGACGTTGTGCCCCGGGTCGATGACGACGACCTTGCCCGTGAGGGGCCGGGAGTTCGGCGGCTTGTCGTCGTTCGAGGCGGTGACAGAGGGTGAGGAGGACACGCCGGGCGCCGTGGCCGACGTACCGGCCGCCGCCCTGCCCGAGTCACCCGGGCCGCCCACCGCCTCGTACACGAACCACCCGATCAGCGCCCCCGGCACCAGCGCGGCCAGCGCCACGGTCAGGGGCCCTCGACGGAAACGACGGGGTTGTGGGGGATCAAAGTCCGGACCTACGTACGACACGGAAGCCACCCTAGGGCCTGTCCGGCGGATCCTGTCGCAGACGCGGGGTGTGGCACGCGCATCTGCGGCGTTGTCGTCGGTCGCCGACGCTCCGCGTCGCCTCCCTCCTCCGCCTTGCAGCTGCACGCACCACACCCCGCTCGCCGGCATTGATCAGGCACCGCCGATTTCCTGCGACCTGATCCGCCGGACAGGCCCTAGCCGTCCGACGGTGCGGTCCCGCCGAAGCGGCGACGAGCGCCGCCAGGAGTCGCGGCCGATCTTCAGATGCCGGTTCCCGTGCGCCGTAGCACCCGCAATGAGTCCGTCACCGACACTTCCGTGAACGCGCCTGATTCCAGGGCCCGTTGGTACACGCGGTACGGGGCCTGCCCGGTGAACTCGTCCTCCGGGTCCGGGAACACGTCGTGGATGACGAGCAGCCCGCTCTCGGCGACATGGGGCGCCCAGCCCTCGTAGTCGGCGTTCGCGTGCTCGTCGGTGTGACCGCCGTCGATGAAGACGAGGGCGAGGGGAGTGCCCCACACGCGTGCCACTTGCGGCGACCGCCCGACGAGGGCCACCACGTGCTCCTCCAGCCCGGCCTTGTGCAGCGTGCGCCGGAACGTGGGCAGCGTGTCCATCAGCCCGATCTCCGGGTCGACGGTCTCCGGGTCGTGGTACTCCCACCCCGGCTGCTGCTCCTCGCTGCCCCGGTGATGATCGAGCGTGAGCACGGTGACACCGGCCGCACGGGCGGCATCGGCGAGGAGGATGGTGGAGCGCCCGCAGTACGTCCCGACTTCCAGCAAGGGCAGCCCGAGGCTTCCGGCTTCTACGGCGGCGGCATACAGGGCGAGCCCTTCATCGACCGGCATGAACCCTTTCGCCACTTCGAACGCGGCAAGGATTTCGGGCTTGGGCGCCGGAGGCATGGGGCGGTCCCTTCGGTACGGGGCGGACTTGCGAGCGCAGGCCAGGCTACGTTCCTTCAGGGGCGCGGGGAACTGCGCGACCAGCCCCCACGCACCCGCGGACAACGAACTACCGACTACGCGCTGACAGTCTCACCGGGCAACGACAGATCAAGGTCGACCGCGACCTCGTCACCGCCATGCGTCGCTGACGAGGCAAGCGGCCCATGCCCACTCGCCCGCGCGGCCAACACATACGCTCCCTGAGACGGTACGGCGAGGACATAACTCCCGTCCTCGGAGGACAACGTGGCCCCGGCCTGCCGACCACGACGGTCGATCAGCGTGACCTTGGCCCGGGCGACCGGCACTCCGTCGGCGCTCAGCACCCGCCCCCGGAAGCCCCGCAGGATTTCCTCGGCCCGCTCCAGGTTGGCCTCCTCCTCGCTGCTGAAGTTCAGCTGCGGCGCCCGGTTCGGCTTGGGGAGGAACAGGGCCATCAGCAGACCGACGGCGACCGCACCCGTCGCGATCATGAAGGACACCCGGAATCCATGCATGGTGGGGATCGCGACCCCGCCCACATGGTTCGCGGTGTTGGCCAGCACCATGCCGATCACGGCGCTCGACACGGACGTACCGATGGACCGCATCAGGGTGTTGAGCCCGTTCGCCGCACCGGTCTCCGACGCCGGCACCGCGCCCACGATCAGCGCGGGCAGCGAGGAGTACGCGAGGCCGATGCCCGCGCCCAGGACGACGGCGATGACGAGGCTCTGCCAGGCCGCGCTCATGAGGCCGAGGCCGGCGCCGTAGCCGATGCCGATGATCAGCATGCCCAGGATCAGGGTGACCTTGGGACCGTACTTCGCCGAGAGGCGGGCGTAGACGGGGGCGGTGAACATCATCGTCAGGCCCAGCGGCGCGACCAGCAGACCGGCGGTGACCATCGACTGGCCGAGGCCGTAGCCCGTGGCCTTCGGCAGCTGGAGGAGCTGGGGAAGGACGAGGGAGACGACGTAGAAGGAGACACCGACCATGATCGAGGCGAGGTTGGTGAAGAGGACCGCCGGGCGGGCCGTGGTGCGCAGGTCCACCAGCGGGGCCTTCAGGCGCAGCTCCATCACGCCCCACAGGAGCAGGACGACGGCCGCCGCGCCGAACAGGCCGAGCGTGGTGGTGGAGGTCCAGCCCCAGTCGCTGCCCTTGGTGATGGGGAGGAGGAAGAGGACGAGGCCGGCGGAGAGTCCGATCGCGCCGAGCACGTCGAAGGTGCCCTCGGCGCGCATCGGGGACTCCGGTACGACGAGGAGGGTGAGGGCGATGGCGAGGACACCGAGGCCGGCGGCGCCGTAGAAGAGGGCGTGCCAGTCGGCGTGCTGCGCGACCAGGGCCGCCAGCGGCAGCGCGAGGCCGCCGCCGACACCGATCGAGGAGCTCATCAGGGCCATGGCCGAGCCGAGCTTCTCGCGGGGCAGCATGTCGCGCATCAGGCCGATGCCCAGCGGTATCGCGCCCATCGCGAAGCCCTGGAGCGTACGGCCCGCGATCATCGTGAGGAGATCGCTGGTGAGGGCGCTGACGAGGGCGCCCACCACCATGATGGACAGGCTGGTGATCAGCATCCGCCGCTTGCCGTAGAGGTCGCCGAGGCGGCCCATGATCGGCGTGGCGACGGCTCCGGACAGGAGCGTCGAGGTCAGGACCCAGGTGGCGTTGCTGGGCTCGGTGCTCAGCAGCTGCGGCAGGTCCTTGATGACCGGGACGAGCAGGGTCTGCATCACCGCGACAACGATGCCCGCGAAGGCGAGCACCGGCACGATGGCGCCGGACGCCCTCCGTGCGGGCTGGTCGGTCGACGTGTGCGTCATGGAGTGAGGCCTCCAGGCCGTAAGTGTGGGTGGAACCGGGTTGATCCGTGCGGGACAAGTGCACGGTGAACCTCGTATGCATGGGCAACTATTCCGATGCTTCGGCGTACTAACGAATCCTTGACCGTCCCATGAATATCTGACCCTCCGTCACCCCTGGCCATTTACTGGAACGTGTTCTAATCTCGCCCGCCATGAAGGCCTATGTCGCCGGCGTCGGGATGACCAGGTTCGAGAAGCCGGAGAGCCGGGAGTGGCAGTACTGGGACATGGTGCGGGAGGCCGGCAGCGCCGCCCTCACGGACGCCGGGATCTCCTACGGCGACGTAGAACAGGTTCCGATCGGCTACTGCTTCCAGCCCTCGACCGCCGGCCAGCGCGCCGTCTATGAACTCGGTCTCACCGGTATCCCCGTCTACAACGTCAACAACAACTGCGCCACGGGATCGACCGCCCTGATGCTCGCCCGCCAGCTCGTCGAGGGCGGCGCCGCCGACTGCGTGCTGGCGGTGGGCTTCGAGAAGATGAAGAGAGGCGCCCTCGGGGGCGGCGCCGACGGAGGAGACTTCGCCACGTCCCCCGTCGCCCGCCACTACGGGATCATGGCCGCCCGGCACGGCTTCGAGATGACCCCGCCCACCGCCCAGATCTTCGGCGACGCGGCCCGCGAACACATGGAGAAGTACGGCACGACCGAGGCCCAGCTCGCCGCCGTCGCCGCCAAGAACCACCGGCACTCCGCGCACAACCCGAACGCCCAGTTCCAGGACGTCTACGACGTCGACGACATCCTCGCGGCCCGGGTCGTCCACCACCCGCTGACGAAACTCCAGTGTTCACCGACCTCGGACGGAGCCGCAGCGGCGGTCGTGGTCTCCGAACGCTTCGCGCAGGAACGCGAGTTGACCGGGGCTCCCGTCGAGATCGTCGCCCAGGCGATGACCACCGACACCGAGGACTCCTTCGCCTCCGGCTCCTGCGTCGACGTCGTCGGACAGCCCATGTCCCGGGCCGCCGCCCGCCAGGTCTACGAACGGTCCGGACTCGGCATCGAGGACGTGGACGTCGTAGAACTCCACGACTGCTTCTCGATCAACGAACTGCTCACGTACGAGGCCCTCGGCATGTGCGAACCCGGGGAGTCCGGGAAGCTCGTCGAGTCCGGGGGGACGACCTACGGCGGACGCTGGGTGGTCAACCCGTCCGGCGGGCTGATCTCCAAGGGGCACCCGCTGGGGGCCACCGGGATCGCCCAAGTCGCAGAGCTGGTGTGGCAGTTGAGGGGGAAGGCGGGGGAGCGGCAGGTGCCGGGGGCCGAGGTGGGGCTCGCGCACAACATCGGGCTGGGCGGGGCGGCTGTGGTGACGTTGTTGCGGGCGGCGTAGGTAGTAGGTCCTACGGCGGTGTACGGCCGAGGCGAAATGCCGATGCCGGGGGCGTGGGCCGGTTGAGAGTATGACGACCATGTCCCGAGCCGCTGATGCCTCCCGAATATCCCGCCTGTTCAGTAGGGGCGCGACGCCGCCCGCCTGGCTGGTGGTGGCGCTCGCGTGTGCCGGACAGTTCCTCGTCGTGCTCGACGTGTCCGTCGTCAACGTGGCGCTGCCGTCGATGCGGACCGACCTGGGCATGAGCGCGTCCGGGCTGCAGTGGGTCGTCAACGCGTACGCCATCGCCTTCGCCGGGTTCATGCTGCTCGGCGGGCGCGCCGGTGACCTCTACGGCCGCAAGCGGATGTTCCTGGTCGGGCTCGCGCTGTTCACGCTGGCCTCGCTGGCCGGCGGACTCGCCCAGGACGGCTGGCAACTGCTCCTCGCCCGGGCCGCGCAGGGACTCGGCGCCGCCGTGCTGGCGCCCTCGACGCTGACGATCGTCACCTCGGCGGTGCCGGAGGGCTCGGCCCGCGCCCGGGCCATCGCCACCTGGACCGCGGTCGGCGCCGGCGGCGGGGCCGCCGGCGGACTCGTCGGCGGAGTGCTCGTGGACACGCTGTCGTGGCGATGGGTGCTGCTGATCAACGTGCCCGTCGGCGCGGTGGTACTGCTCAGCTCACTGCGCCGGCTCCCGGAGAGCCGGGCCGGGGACGGGCGGCGGCTCGACCTGCCCGGTGCCGTCCTGGTCACGGCGGGCCTCGGGGTGCTGGCGTACGGGATTTCACAGACCGAGGCCGAGGGCTGGACGGCCACGGCCACCCTGCTGCCGCTGGCCGCCGGACTCGCGCTGGTCGCGCTCTTCCTGGTCGTCGAGGCCCGCACGGCCGCTCCGCTGATGCCGCTCGGGCTGTTCCGGTCGCGGGCGGTGTCGTCGGCCAACGCGGCGATGTTCCTGAGCGGCTCCGCGATGTTCTGCATGTGGTTCTTCATGACGCTGTACGCGCAGAACGTCCTCGGGTACAGCCCGCTGGAGGCCGGCCTCGCACTGGTGCCGAGTTCCCTGGCCGTCCTCGTCGGCTCCAAGTCGGCACCCCGCTTCATGCCGCTCCTCGGCGCGCGCAACGTCGCCGTCCTCGGGACGCTGATCGCGGCGGTGGGCTTCGGCTGGCAGTCGCAGATGACCGCGCGGGGGGACTACCTCACCGAGATCATGTTCCCCGGAATCCTGATGATGCTGGGCGCGGGCCTGACCGCCACCCCGCTCGCCGCGCTCGCCACGTCCGGGGCCGCGCCGGGGGAGGCCGGTCTCGTCTCCGGGCTGGTCAACACCTCGCGCACGATGGGGGGTTCGCTGGGTCTCGCCGTGATGTCGACGATCGCGGCGGCGCGGGCGGCGGAGGCCGCGCGCGGCGGCGGGAGTACGCCGGAGGCGCTGACGGAGGGGTACGCGCTGGCGTTCCGTACCGGGGCGGGGGTGCTGCTGGGCGGGGTGGTGCTGATGGCGGTGTGGCTGCCGTGGCGCAGGGCGGCGGTGCCGGCGGCCGTGGGCGCGGGGCCCGCGGCGAGCGCGGACGGCGATGTCGTGGTGGACGCGGCGGACGCCGAGGGCGCGGCTTCCACGAGTTTCGAGAAGTGAGGCAACGATCCGGGCGGCTCATGGACTCCTTTAGACATCTAGGAGGTGCCCATGGGGGATCGCAAGGAGGCTCGGGGGACTCGGGATGACGAGTTCCAGAGCTTCGTCATCGGCCGCTGGCCGCGGTTGATGCGGACGGCATTTCTACTGACGGGGGAGCAGCACGCCGCGGAGGACCTGGTCCAGTCGACGTTGGAACAGGTCTTCGTGGCCTGGCGCAAGGTCGGCTCGGCGGACGATCCGGAGGCGTACGTACGGCGCGTGATGATCAACGCGCACGCACGCAAACACCGCAGACGGCTCAAGGAGTTCCTGGCCCCGAAGGACGACTCGGGACTGGTGCGCGAGATCGCCGACACCGGTGACCGCATCGCCCAGGCCGAGGACCGCAACGCCCTGCTGAAGGCACTGGCCCAACTGCCCCCGAGGCAGCGGGAGGCGGTGGTGCTGCGGTACTGGGAGGACCTGACCGAGACACAGACGGCACAGGCGATGGGCTGTTCCGTCGGCGCGGTGAAGAGCAACGCGGCCAAGGGGATCGCGAAACTCCGCGCCATACCAGGACTCGCCGAGACGGTGACGCAGGGAGGGCCGAAGTGATGAGCGCGGACCGGGAGACGAACCACACCATGACGGACAGAGACATCGCCTTCCTGCTGGCCGACGCGGCGGACGAGGTCGAGATCGGTATAGCCCCCTACCAGGCGGTGATCCGCGGCGGCCGTCGCCGCCGGGCCCGCCGCTGGGCGCTCGCCACGGCCGCGGCACTGGTGATCACGGGCGCGTCGGGCACCCTCGCACTGGCCTCGCTGCGCGACACCGGCGGGGCAGAGGTGACGCCCGCGGTGTCCCAGAAGCCGCCCCGCCCGTCGACACCGGAGGAGCGGCATGTGTACGTGCCGCAGGAGACGATGCTCGGGACGGGCACCGACAAGGGCAAGGACTGGTATGTCACGGTCGAGGTGTGGGGTGCCCCCCGCACCAAGGCGGAGGCCCAGGCCCAGCTGACCGCCATGGCCATCCGTGGCGACGAGCCCTGGGACAAGGACAACGCGTCCGCACTGATCGGCAAGGTCACGTACTTCGTACAGCGGTCGTACGGGAGCGGAGACCCCAAGTTCCTGATGGGCGACTCGGCCTCCCCGCAGGACACCATGGCGGGCACGGACCTCAAGTCGGCCGCGTTCACTCCGGACCCGAAGAAGTCCGGCGGCCACCAGCGGCTGGTGGTCGGCCATGTCGCCAAGACCGCGCAGACGGTCCAGTGCACCTGGAAGGACGGCACGTCCACCGAGGCCCACAGGGTGGCTTCGGGGGCCGATGTCAACAGCGACGAGGCGACGATCCGCCCGGTGGCCGGCTCTCCGGACAACTGGTTCGTGTGCGTCGGTCCGGAGGGGGCGTCGTTCGACTCGGTGAAGGTGACGAAGTAGGAGCTGCCCGGCCGCTCCCACGGCAGGTCCAGGGGGCGGCCGGAGGCACGTTGTCCTGGCCTGCTCGGCCGGCCGCTTCCTGTAGCAGGGGCTGACGGTCCGGGCCGGCTTCCGCTGAATCACCCGCAGCATCCTGATCGTCGTCTCGTCGTCGCGCCCGGTGGTGGTCCGCCGGTCGACGCCCGACCCGGCGAGGTCACCGACGAAGACGATCTCCGTGGCGAGGAGGATCCGCGCCCAGTCCGCCGCACCGAGCGGGGCCACCCCGTTCCAGGAGCGCACACCCCGGCAACTCGACCTCGTACCCGGCCAACAGCTCACTCGCCCTCACTGTGCCGTGCAACTCGGGTTCGTTCTTTCCGCACGTCCCTTGAGGTGCATCCGTCCTACAGCCACCCCTGCTGCCGCGCTTCCCGCATTGCCTCCATGCGATTGCGGGTGCCCGTCTTGCCGATCGCTGAGGAAAGGTAGTTGCGGACGGTGGACTCGGAGAGGTGGAGCTTCGTGGCGATGTCGGAGACCGTCGCGCCGTCCACCGAGGCCTTGAGGACGTCGCATTCGCGGGCGGTGAGCGGGTTCGGGCCCGCGCTCAGCGCGGCGGCGGCCAGTGCCGGGTCGATGACCGTTTCGCCGGTGAGGACGCGGCGGATCGCGGCGGCCAGGTCCTCCACGGGGCCGTCCTTCACCAGGAAGCCGGCCGCGCCCGCCTCCATCGCCCGGCGGAGGTAGCCGGGGCGGCCGAAGGTGGTGAGGATCAACACCCGGCAGTCCGGGGCCTGTTCGCGGAGTTCGGCGGCGGCGTCGAGGCCGCTCATGCCGGGGAGTTCGATGTCCAGGAGGGCGACGTCGGGGCGGTGGATCAGGGCCGCGTCCACGATCGCGTCACCCCTCCCGACCTGGGCGACGACCTCCAGGTCCGCCTCCATGCCGAGCAGCAGGGCGAGGGCGCCGCGCATCATGCCCTGGTCCTCGGCGAGCAGCACTCTGACGGACTTGGCGGGCCGGTGGTCCC
>Ga0307509_10011189_pt1 | contig 10909 bp, 5 predicted proteins | sample 10_EM_MG_FD_202245 | JGI IMG/M metagenome (GOLD analysis project Ga0307509, IMG submission 202245) | Populus trichocarpa ectomycorrhiza microbial communities from riparian zone in the Pacific Northwest, United States - 10_EM | ecosystem: Host-associated > Plants > Roots > Unclassified | place... | reverse complement strand
GAGTGGCTGGTCGGGATTGACGCCCTCTCGTTCTAAAAGCATCTTTACCATTCCCTCATGTCCTCTCTCAGCCGCCCACAAGAGTGGGGTCCGGCCATAGAAGGTGTCGGGCTGATCGGGATCGACGCCCTCTCGTTCCAAAAGCATCTTTACTATTCCCTCATGCCCGTTCTGAGCCGCCCACGAGAGTAGTGTCAGGGTATAGCCACCAAAGGTGAGTGGCTGGTCGGGATTGACGCCCTCTCGTTCTAAAAGCATCTTTACCATTCCCTCATGTCCTCTCTCAGCCGCCCACAAGAGTGGGGTCCGGCCATAATTGGTGTCGGGCTGATCGGGATTGACGCCCTCTCGTTCCAAAAGCATCTTTACTATTCCCTCATGCCCTCTCTCAACCGCCCACAAGAGTGGCGTCCGGCCATATTTGGTGTCTGCCTGGTCGGGATTGACGTCCTCTCGTCCTAGAAATATCTTTACGACCTCCTCGTGCCCTCTTGCAGCTGCCCACATGAGAGCCGTGATCCCTATGCAATCGGATGCGTTAACATCCCATTCCTTCATCTCCAGTACAGTAGAAACTATTCCCGCAATCCCGAGAAATGCTACCCCGTGGAGCCCCGTAAATCCTCTAGGTCCCTCCATGCAGTTAAAGTACGGGCTCCCACTGCTACCACGATTAGAGTGTAATAACAGTATTTGGGCAGATATATGCTCATCGAATCCATCGAGAAGCCTCAGTGCAAGCATTTTGATATTTTCCGTCATCCCTCTTCTTGTATGCCCGCCCCAGTAAACAGAAGCATATTCTAGAAGGGGAGCTGTTGCGGGGGCCGAGTAAAGAGTTGGCGAAAGATCCCTGATACTTCGAAAATTGAGGTATGTCAAGCAAACTTCGGCAATTGTTGAATGAGGACTATGAAAGAGGGTCGGATGGCTTGAGAGATGCTCCTGAAGAGTAAAGTGCACCAGTCGGACAGTGGACGAAGACGCCTCGACCGTGACAAGACCTAGACAAGATGATACGAGTGTCCGTAATGCAGGAATGTTTTCCGCATCCAGATCTGGGGATCCTATGTCCACTCCTAAGGCATGACAGAGCTCCTGGGGTCGTAAGGGTCGCTCCGAATATACCACCCACATCAGGACCTTCAGCCCAAGCACTGATTTTTCTCCCTTCTGTGCTTTTAGTCGCGCCAGAGTTGCCGTGTAGGCATCACTCAATCCATTGCCAAGTGTCATCTGTTCTAGTTTCCTTCTCCTCGAGCGAATTGTCACCTCTCCTAGAATAGCGTCGATGTTGAGCGAAACAAGGAGGAATCTACATGAAATCGCTGGTAAGTATACATGACTGATAGAGTGGAAATTCGAAACAGTCCTACTCACATATCAGATATCCTCTCTAAGATAACTCTCACAATATCAGCCCGTAAATCGTCAGTCATTGCCTCTGGCTCGGCATCCCTGTCCAATCTCATCTTCACATAATTTCGGATGTCATCCGTGTTAGGGCTGATTGGTATAACAACTACCTTGGTGAAATATCTTTCAATATCTTCCGTGATATGGGGCCTCCCGGTGAGGAATATTCTCGTGCTAGGGGACTCCCGAACAATATCTCTCAGAGACTCGAGAAGCTCTGGCAGGCACCTCGGTAGACATTCGTCCAATGCATCAATACAGATAAACACTTTGGGTAGTGAAGCAATAGTGGTCCTCAACATCCCCATCAGATCCGCGAGTCGCGGCCCTCTACCGCCAACCTCCCTTTTCGCTTTTTCAAACACCCCCCGTAAACCCTTCGAGATATCCCCTCTACCCACTAGTTGTTTCAGAATCGCTCCCACGATATTGTTGACCGTCTGCTCTTGCTGGGAAAGGAAGTCGCAGTAGAAGGCTGCAACCGCAATATTTTCCTCACCCCCCTGATCGCACAAGCTGTCGATCACCAAGGAACTAATATTTCTGGCTGTCAATGGTTTTCGCCTCTGCCAGAGAATCCCGTCTCTCACCTCAGATATGTCTTGCCGACCCCCGGATTCCCGGAGCAAAACAAGACAGCCTTATCGGCTGCACCCTCACCACCCCTCCACTCCCGAAGCTCGCCCGTTTCCAAAAGCCAATCTCCCACATCGTCGAACCGGTCGTTGCGCACGGCGTGGTGTCGATTGTTTGGCTCCAGTGGAGAGAGCCAACGCATGATCTGCGCATCCTCGTCTGAGTTATTGAAAGTGTCGTTGAAGCTGCCTATTATGTTGCCGCTGTGGATATTACCATCGCCGATGCTGACTGAATATGAAGTTTGGGCCATGATACCTTATCCAAAATGTTGGTTGAACGTAGAAATGGTGCAGCGATGTGTAGGGGAGTCTAACCAACATTTTGAGCTGAAAAAGCGGAGCGATGTGGCTTGCTGTGGCAACAATCCTCATCCAATCACCCCCCCCCTCGCGAGCCTCCAGGACCAACACCATGACCATCACGAGATACTCGGGCGCGAACCAAATACTCGAATTTGAGGGCGCAACAACAAATGTTCCTCATGTTGGAAATTTGCTGCTCACCACATGCATATATTCCCATGCGCCTTGGGCTGGAACGCAACAACCTGTTACGCGCCATCGTTTGAAGACTGTTTAACGACCATTAGCTTCATATCAAAACACCGACAACGACCCTACTTACCTAGTGCGACACGATCAAACACACATCAATCAACACCGAAACGCAAACACTTGCGATAGCGGAATCTCGACGGCATCTGCGGTTATACACTCGATCCTCGGCTGGCCGGTTAACTACATCCTCGGTGAATGAGTTTTCACCGAGGATACGACTCGATTGAATAGGCAGAAAAGATGACTCTTTGGGAGAAAACCGAGGAAGCATATGGCATGCGCAGGAAGCATGCCATAGAGGAAAGGTTTTGTTACGAGAAGGATATAAGAGATCATGTTCTTCCCTTTGTTCGTTGTTAGTTTATCATCGTATTCACCTTCTGTTCATACGGTCCTCTGTTCTTCTTCAAAGTCATTCGTTTTCGTATACGATTTCATCTTTCTTTCTTGTACTTTGAAACTATCTTCTATTGCTATTGTTCGTCACAATTAAAGCTTCGTCGTTTCAGGTAATTGGAAACCCGGATCCGCCGCGCATAACCCAATAGTGTTTAAAACCTCACCTACCATCATACTACTTTTTCAACCTCAGTAAGCTACTACCTACTACCACAACCCCCACAGCATCGAAATATATTCAGTATTTTTTCCCCACACTTGTTTTTCCTTAAGGTTATCTCGCAGAATAGATATTTTTAATATTTTTTCTAATACATAGTTGGGCTTCCCCCGACTTGCTGATAATTGATAATAAGGACAATTGTTGACACTAGCATTTCAAGTATTTAATTGCGCCCGAGCACTGTGCCATTTCAATTCACATGATCTCACTCGGCAGAACGCGACAATGAATGTTGAATTTATAGTTATTATCTTCCATTGTTCTCAAACAGCGGTCTTGTCGCATACATTTCTTTCCTATATGATCTCGTCCTATTAGGTTGCATCTTATGTGGTGGTGAGACATCGTCAGTTGGCTCTTGACTATTGGACGGCTATTTCGTATCCGTTAGGCTTCTTACACTCTGTAGGCTTGGAGGCGTATACGCCGCCCGAATTCATGATGCGTTATGGGTTGAAGACGGGAAATAGGTTCCTTCTCATGAAGGATGGAGTCACTGATGTTCTCTGTACACTCGCCCCTCATTATCCTGGATGGCCAGATTTGAGAAATTTCATCCGGGACAACGTATCCGGAAAACGGAGAGATCTGAAGAATGGTAAAGGTTTGTCTGAATTCCTACAGGAGCTTTATCTCAACAAATTTTCATAGGCAGAATTAACATCTTTGGTTTTCCATCTTGTAAGCACACAAGTTGAATGTCCTTGGGGAGGGGGCTCATGAAGAGCCATGGAGCTGATGGCAGAACAAGGATCCTGCGTTTGTCCCAAGAGCGCGGGAGAGCGGAAGTCCTTGTCGTGCATTTCCTGTGTTAAGAGATTGTATGGGGTATTCCTTTTTTTGTTATTCTGGAGGTAAGCAAAAGACCGGGAACATGTGTGGAGGAAAGCGGATAAGCATGGCGACCGGATGAAATATGAGAATGATTTTGTGATCTTTCATACGTACTCCCATCTTTACCGTTGGTTTAGGGAGAGCGGCGATAGAGAACAAGATTGCGCGGCATCCACACCCCTTGCAATTCGGTGTCTTATTTGATTCAGTATAATAGAGCTTCGGAGGAGGCCCACAGCAAATGGTACGATACAGAAATTAACAGCAATAAGGTACTTGTACCATACCCAGAAGCCTTATCTCGCAAGTACTAAAGTTGATGCCGAATAATTGTATCTTCTACCACAGTAACGCACGTCCTAGAAAGCGCTATTTAATCCATTAATCTTCCATCTTTCAAGCAGACTCTCGACCGCCACCCAACCTGGAGACTAAAGTATTGTTAGCCAAGACCTAAATACGAGGTCTTGGTTGGCGCACAAGGACTCTTGCATGCAGAGGACGCTACTGCGGAAGAAGTTGTATGCACAGTATTTATCCGCTATTCCAGGTTGACTATATTTAAGGACAAAAATTGCGGTTTCTCTCCCTCACCTACATGCCATCGGCAAGCCCCCCCCCTCTTTTCATCTTCATCAGAATCGAAAACGTCCTTTCGCGGTAGACTAATTATCAGTGATTAGTAGGGTTAGGGGAGACTGTAGTACTGCACTGGGCTGGGCTGTGTTGTATGACGTCTAAACATACCGTTAAAACCCGTCGAAAATAATCAATGAGGAGGTAATGATCGGCGACGGGGGTTTTACACAGGGGAGTTGAGCGGCTCAAGTGGAAACAGAGAGTAGGTGCTAAGCGGTGAAGAAGTTCATGATTGAGCTGAGTGTGAAGAAACGGAAGCCTTGAGGAAGGTTGAGAATAGGAAGTAGAAACTTGGGTAGGGAAAGGACGGGAAAGAGGGAAAAACAAGTAGGGGACTTTTCACAGCTTGCGCGTCCCTCCACTGGCGCATACGCGCACCGCTGCGGCTTCAGAGCGCTGGCACTTAACAGACCAAGTGGGACTATCTCCAACAAAAACTCTTTAAAATTAGACGAGTGGCCGCATGTGATGGCATTACGAAGTAGTCGAGCAAAAGATGGTGAAAATGTCCTTCATAGGGATGGTAGCGCTCGAGTGTAGCGGTGTACGTGGGTTGACGAAGGTTGAACCGGGGCGGGTGGGGTTTTGAACGGACCCTACTAAGCATCTCTTTTCTGTTCATTCTTTGGGGCGGAGCCCTGAGTTGATAGGGGATTTTTGAAGATTTCGGAATTGGAAAAAAACCAACGGCCCGTATACCGATAGACGGCTGAGGCGTCACCGATCGTTGAGAAAGGTTTGACATTTAGAGGTGTGCAGGCCGGTAGATGGTCTGGCGTTGGCCTAGTGTGCCGACTAGTGTCTAGTGGAATTCTCAGGCTCACCCCCGGCACAAGGTCAAGTTTTGGCCGTTTCGCAACAAGAATTTAGGACGGTAGAAAATTAGGTGAAGGATTTTGCACCTTCTATCAGAAAACGTGCTGGTTGAGGTGCCACCGTCTAGTTTCATCACCCAAATTTTGAAACTAGACAGTTAGGTAGTCTAAATGGGCCCCACGGGCAATCTGGTTATGCTCTAGTCACTGCCCCTGCAGGCACATAACTTTGTGGAAATATCCGTGCCCCACAAATTCAGTCAGGTAACTCACCCCCGGATCGCCGGACACTCTAAGGTTATTTTCTAGATGGCATTCTCTATTAGAGGTCACCTGATATTTACCCTGTAGTCTCGGTTAGTTATTTTAGTGGTGGACCTCAGGTCCTAAATTATCTCAGGCTACTGTTATCGGTGTGGTATCCTCTCCCACACTAAACCCCGCCGACTCCTACCACAGCGATCACTCACCCTTATTATGATACATGAATCGCTGATACTATCATACCTCAACCTCAGCCACCACTGCTCTGAGATTTTAGAAAAATATGAGCAGCAGGTTTAACGGAGATAGTAAAATCCAAATAATACCCATCATTCGGCTATTGATCTACGGTGGCTGGAAATGAGTTGGGACTTGTCCATGGTTACAAGATTAACGAGGGTTAGGGTGGGCGATGACTCTGCAACTTGGGAAGTAGAAGACTATTCTTTATATTCAATGATGCTTTAATTACAGCCTAAATTAGATGTTGGACGGTATTCGATTTTGGCTCGGTTATTGGAAAGATGGGGTATATTAAAGTCGGGGACTAAAAACTCGAGCCATTGGTTATTCCTGTTAGAAACCATGATATGCTGCTCGGTATGCTCTCATGATAGTTCCTTTACTATCCGGACAGCTTCTGGGAACGCGCTTTGGCTTCGGGCATGTGTTTGTGTTTTTCGAGAAAGCATTTCGAATGCAGGAATGGGCGGGAGTTTTGGAACTGTGCAGCCACTGGGAGTGCTGTGAGAAAAGCAGGAACACTATAAGGGAATCATGAAAGAGCCAGATACATGAATGCCATATGCCCAGAGGCTATAGGCAGTGGGGGTTTGTTTTCCTTTGTTAGCCCGGGAGTGTAAGCAAGAGGAAGGAGAGACTTAAAGCTATATGGAATAGTATGAGTATGTGTGGTGGTCCATGGATGGATAAGAGGTTATTGTGATTGATATATACTCCTATTTTTGCCGTTAGTTTGTTGTGATAGTTGTCGTTGGATGAAGTGAACTTCCCCGTTCCATCATGTGCGATCGTTTTTGGTGAGAACTCTTGGCGTTTCGTTTCGTTGTCGCAGTCAATCCGCGTCTACAAAATTTATACCACAACAGACATTTTCAGAAACCCATAGCGTGACACTACCTGGGGTTTCAAGAAATTCTAAGAAGCGTGAGAACTAAATTTATTTCTTTTTATAATGGAAATATCAAACCTGTAGATTAATAACTCATAATTTTTTGTGCATAGCGCGATAGGATCAAAAAGTGACTAAAGACTTTATCAATTATACGATCTTGTATCATACTCGAGTATATACAGTCGCGTTCGCAAAGTTCTCGTACCCAAAGAGAGGGTATGGAAGGGAGGGAGGTGGAGTAAGAAGGAGGCGAGGGAAGGAAGGATATGGGTGCCGGTGGAGGAGAGTTTAGGTGGGTGGTTAGGGGGAATAAGTGAAGAGAGGAGGAAAAGGGAGGTGGATATGAGGAAAGAGAGGAAGAAGAGGTACTAGTACAAGGAGAAATTGAGAAGAGGGGGGAGAGGGAAAAAGAAGAGGGAGTAAACCGAGCTTTAGGGATACCACCCATTGCAAGTGGTATAGTTAAAGCGGAGTTGAAAGCTCTGAAGGGAAAGGAGGAAAATATAAGAAAGGAAGTGAGAAAGGGAAGGGCGGGTAGGAAAGTGTTGGAGGAGATGAAAGGAAATGAGGTAAATTTGAGGAATGGGAAAGGGGGGAAGGTAAATTGAGGAGTGTGGAATTGAGGCAAAGGTTGTGGAGAAGAGTTTTGGCAAGGTCTAAAGGGTTTTTGAGACTGTAGGCATAGTTAGAGGGGCAGATGAGCTATCATATTATTGCCATAGAAAGCCCGATGAGAATAAAATTTTGATAAAAAAATAAAATAAAATAAAGTTCTCGTACCCTCTCGGGTACCACGAGCGATTAAAAACGCTTGGCTAACCCTCTCCCTTGATTATTCGGTATGATAAATGGTGGTAAGGGTTTACAACGCCCCTAGGGGCATATCCCAAAAATCGTTATCAGAGGGCGTCTTGTTGTCCTGTTGTTGCAAATAGGTATTGTTCCTGAGGTATAAGGGGGGGTACGAGAACTTTGCGAACGCGACTGTATGCCAATTTCATCCCGGAGTCCATCGAAGGATTTGGCAAGCCCCACAGGATAGCATCCAGGGCTGTGCGGCATTTCTTGCTACTGATGAGGCAAGCACAGCTAGAGTGACGGCAGAAATTTGGGGGTGATTGATTGGGCGGTCGTAGAGGCTCAGTGAGGTTCCACAAGAGCCCCCTCTTTCCCCCAGCCCCATCGATTCCATCAACTGTTCCCTTTAGTTATCATAGCTAATGAATTTTATTGAACTCAACCGAGCACCTCAACCACCTATCCTCTACCAGTCTCCGAACTGCGAAGATGTTTGGATATCCCCCCCACGGCAACACTAGTTCCTTCAATAATACCAACTCCTTTAATAACGTATGGAACAACTGTGCTATTACTGATACCCGGCCCGAACTCTTCACTTGGTTATCGCCACTGGACCCCAGGCTACGGCACAAGGAAATTCAGGAGAGCCGGATCGAAAATATAGGGGAATGGGTCTTTCAAACTGAGGAATTTAAGAGCTGGTGCGCCGGTAGTGGGGGAATTGAATCCGGTGATGCTGTTTTGTTTTGTGATGGAGACCCGGGAGTTGGAAAGACTTTCATTAGGTAACAAGGACGAACCTCGGTGGGTGGAAGAAAGGGGATAAGTGCTGACAAGCCGCGATGCTAGCTCATTGGTGATCGACATGTTGTGTGATCAGGCTGGAGGACGGAATGCCACCGTTGCATGTTTTTACTTTGACTTCGGGGTCCAAAAGGAGCAGTCCCCCACAAGCATGCTTGGTGCCTTGCTGAAACAGCTAGTTGGGGGACTAGACGAAACCCCAGAAGAGATATCACGAGTATACCGGGACCAGAAAAGTTCCATTGGTCGGCGAGGGCCCCAGCTTGCGGATATTGTGATGATGCTGCAAACCACCGCTTCTAGAAAGCGCACATTTATATGCATCGACGCTGTTGATGAATGTTTGCCAAGACACCTAGGCAAGCTACTTGATTCGCTACACCGAATCCTACAAATGTCTCCAAACACTCGAATATTCATGACCGGAAGACCCCACATCCTGGACGAGGTCAGGAACCGTCTTACTGGAAGAGTGAGGACTATACACATCACTCCTAGGAGACATGATATCATCGGTTATCTTTACACTAGACTAGGTGAAGATACAACACAAGACGCGATGGACAGCAGTCTTAAGGAGGACATCCTGAAGAAAATTCCCGAAAATATATCTGAAATGTTCGTAGAAGCAGGGATACCCAACGGGCTATTTCAAGTCATCCACTAACAGATATGTAGATTCCTACTAGTCTCGCTGAATGTGGATGCTATCCTACAGGAAACCACAATCAGTCGCAGGCGACGGAAGCTCAATGCAATTACGGATGGGATGGGATTGGGGGGTGCTTATGGTGGGACGTTGAGCCGGATAAAGGAACAGGGTGGGGAGAAATCGAGGCTCGGTATGGCTGCGTTGATGTGGATCTCTCACTCGGAGCGGCCCTTGAAGGTCGGTGAGCTGCTTCATGCTCTCGCGGTCGACATAGGAGCGGCGGATCTCGATAACCACAATATTCCTTCAATAGGGACATTGCTATCCTGTTGTCAAGGACTTGTTACCATAGACAAAGGGGCTTTCACCGTCCGGTTAATCCATTTCACCCTTCAAGAGTACCTCCGTGCTCATCCCCGTCTTTTTAGTACAGCTCACTCGACAATTGCAGAAACCTGCTTAACTTATCTGAATTCCCATCAAATCAAGTCTCTTCCGTGTAGTCAACATTATGATATCTGCGGCGCATCCTTTCCGCGAGATCCTTTTCTAACATCTAGCTCACCTTCTCTAGGTCGTTCTTCTCGGAATTCTAGCACACGCTCTGAGGGATATTATTCTCTACATTCGGGCTCAACTTCTTTAGGATATTCTTCTCAACTCTCGGACACGCCCCTACTAGGAGATTCCCCCCGATTTTCTGGCATACTCTCTCTGGGACATTCTTCGCAGCATTCGAGTAGACCCCTCCTGAATCATTCTTCTGGAGTTTCTGGCATGCCTTCTAGGAGGCGCCCTCCGCCATACTTGATCACACCCTTCCCGGAAGATTGTCCCCTAGAATCAGACACACCATTTCTAGAATATTCTTCTTTATATTGGGGAGTGCACGCAAAACGAGATCTCTCTGGTTGTGCGGAACAGCTTGCGCTAAAGCTATTGGACGGCTATAACAACCATATATCCGCCAAAGTACTCTTTGGTGCACAGAAATCGCACCCCCCCACTTTCTCCACGTTTAGTGGGCTGCACTGTGCATCCTTCTTCGGGATTGTTGAGATTGTAGCCGGTTTGGTAGACGTGGAAGGTTGTGATATCAACGAAAAAGACTGCACGGGCTGTACACCTCTCGGGTGGGCTGCTAGGAGTGGGCACGAGGGAGTGGTGGAAGTGCTACTTGGACGGGGCGACGTGAGCCCTGACAATCCAAATGAGGACGGCCAAACGCCGCTCTGGTGTGCTGCTAAGAATGGGCACGAGGGAGTAGTGAGAATGCTGCTTCGGCGGGACATCAACCCCGACAAAGCAAGTGGGTCCGCCGAAACGCCGCTCTGGTGTGCCGCTAAGAGTGGGCACGAGGGAGTGGTGAAAATTCTATTGGAACGGGATTGCGTGGACCCCGACAAACCAAATAAGTATGGAGAAACACCACTCTGGTGGGCAGCAATAAATGGAGATGATGGAGTGGTGAAAATACTGCTCGGACGGGACGATGTCAACCCCAACAAACCAGATAGCGGCGGCCGGACACCACTCTGGTGTGCTTCTGAGAATGGGCACGAGGGAGTGGTGAAAATACTTCTCGGACGGGACGACGTCAATCCCGATATACCAGATAGCAACGATCGAACACCTCTCTGGTGTGCTGCTAAGAATGGGCACGAGGGAGTGGTGAAAATACTTCTCGGACGGGACGACGTCAATCTCGACAAACCAGATAGCAACGATCGA
>Ga0307509_10011188_pt1 | contig 10909 bp, 8 predicted proteins | sample 10_EM_MG_FD_202245 | JGI IMG/M metagenome (GOLD analysis project Ga0307509, IMG submission 202245) | Populus trichocarpa ectomycorrhiza microbial communities from riparian zone in the Pacific Northwest, United States - 10_EM | ecosystem: Host-associated > Plants > Roots > Unclassified | place... | reverse complement strand
ACATTGTTTCAATCAGGTCTCCGAATCTTTTAAATCTCAGCGATTCATGATTTATGTCCATGCAAAGGGAATGGTAGTGGACGATGAGTATGTGATAATGGGATCTGCAAATATTAACCAGAGATCCATGGCTGGGTCAAAAGACACTGAGATAGCTATGGGTTCATATCAACCCCGGCACACATGGGCTGCAAGGAAGAAGCATCCACGTGGACAGGTTTGTTTGGCATCCTTCTTCATGCCATAGCAAAAATCTTGTTTCTGGCCTAGTTTTGCTGTTGCTCATGAGGTGGTCAGCATGGAAAAATGTTTTCTTTTCTTTTCTTTTCTTTTTGTGCAGATTTATGGATATAGAATGTCACTATGGGTGGAACATCTTGGTGAGATAGATGAACTGTTCATGGAGCCCGAGGATTTGCATTGTGTGAAGAAAGTAAATAAAATTGCCGAGGACAACTGGAGGAAATTCACAGATCCGAATTTCAAACTGTTGCAAGGACATCTTCTCAAGTATCCTTTGCTGGTAGATGCTGATGGGAAGGTGTGTCCACTTCCTGGACATGAGAATTTCCCAGATGTTGGTGGCAAGGTGCTTGGAGCTCATTCCACCACACTTCCCGATGTGTTAACAACATAATCCCCTTCCCATCTCGTGTTCATGCAACACTGATGAGGAAAATGGGCAGCATGTTTCTGGGTTTCTCAATGCGGAGCTTTATGTTTTGTATGTTTTCTCTTTACTTCATGTCTTGGGGAAGCTCTAAGTATGTCATGTCACTGTGGAAAGCAAGACAAGGATGAGACGCTGTGAATACTGGCTGATACGAATGGTTTCTAGGCTGTCATCGATGGGAGAAGGTTAACGAAACAAGCTACATAGCAAGTCCGTACATGCCTGGTTCCAGTGTAACATTTTAAAAATGGAGTGCTATTCACATTTCCTGTTCACCTTCTATGTGTGTTGCAAGTTTATGAATGATGTGGCTGATGTCAATACCAGGCAAGCAGGCAGGTGTTACTGTTCTTTTGCCTTCTGCAATCATCCGACCGTTCAAAATTGCATTTGATTGTGCTCCTGGGATTTTATCTTTAAATAATTTGTTTTTACGCCTTGTTTATACTATTTATTATTAAATTAAATTTAAAAAAGGGGAAATTACTATAGCCTAAGACTCAGATTACTAGCTATTTGATGAAATTGCCTCGTGTTCAAAATTATCTGATAAGATGATTTTTTTACCATAATATAATTGTTTTTTACAAGTTGCATGGGTTAAATTGATTATTTTGTTTTTTTATTGCACAGTGTAAATATTAATTTAACTCTAGAATAAATATTAAATTGCATGGGGTTAAATATTCATTTTCTCCCTTCAATATTGAATTTTTTATATTCTGAAGGGTTCATGTTATTTTTTTTTACTTTTTTTCTTTTCTTTTATTTATTGTTGTTATATTTTTATTTAAATTATTTAAATTATTAATTGGTACGATGACTCGGGTTTTAAATTTTTTTATTAGCAATTTTTTTACATCGATAGAAAAAACTTGACCAGCACACGACGGTGAATCACTGGCCACAAATCTAGCAAAATGCAATAAATGGAGGAAATACGGCATTCTTCTGGTGGGAATTTCGTAGCATGAATGGTATTGGAATGGAGATGGGGAGAAAGAGATGCAGAATGTGAACAAATGTTCTTTGGCCATATACTTTTGGATGCGTTTAAGTCACTGCACTCTCCATGTTTATCGATTTAGGAGCTGCTGAGTTTTAATAAAATGTAGCTCAAATAAAATTACTGTTTTCTTTCTTTCTTGAGGTTTGATGTTTGAACCAGCTAGAGTAATGAACGGGTTTTGTTCAAAGAAATGGTCTCGTGAGAAGAAACACTATGGATTCACATGGTTTTTTTTTTTTTTTTAATTTCATTTTTATACATTAGATTAATTAGAAATTACAGTTGGTTATTTGTTTTGTTTAGCTTCGTATTGACCACTTGCAATGTCAAAAACAAAAAACAAAATGGATTATTGATTGATGCTCAATTTGGAAATATTAAATGAAACTAAATTGAATTTAAATAATTAAAGAAATGAGGATCGAATTTCAACACTAGATAAATATTGAGTCCTTTTTTCTTTCAAACATTGGGGACTTAAATGTGGACATGAGAGAGATTCAACCTTTTGTTTTGGTCCCTTGATTTTTTCTATTCAATTTAATTTTTTCATAGTTAGTTTTTTTTTGGATTAGACTTGAAAGTTTTTTTCGGTTGCCTAGATATGAGGATTCCATGATATCAAGAAAAAATTAAAACACGTGTTTGATAATTAGTTTTGCAAAATCAAATTTAATTTAATTGATCTAAAACAATTAAGGTTTAAGGGATCAAATTTGACACTAGAAGAATTTCAAGGGCCAAAAAGGATGTGCATGAATTGACGTGTGCAATGTATGTGCCACCGTTTGTGGTGATGTCGTCGCACTTTAGAAACAAGTGCAACTTCCTTCATAGTGTCACACTGTTGTCAGCGGTTGCATTCAAAGCGATGCAACGTGCTTTTTTTGATTAAGTTGTGCATGTCGATGGAAAAAGCAGTGACAAGAGCTTCAACTACTTTTTCTTTCTTCTCCTTCCTTTTTTCTCTCTCATATCCTCGTGATTGATGTTGGTTTGCCAAAATTTAAAAGTGTTCTGTCATTTTTTTTATAGTGTCAAGTTTAGTTTTCATCTTTTTAATTGCTATTTTTGGTTTTGGATCCTTCTTTAAAATTGATTTTTTTTCTTCTAATTTTATCCTTCAATGTTGGGTTGATTTAGGATTAAGCTTAATTATTTTTTTTTATAGGGTCATTTTTTCTTATGACTCAGGTCACAAGTTCGAAAAACCAGCTTGGGTTGACATTGATTTTTTTTTTAGGTCTTGTTGTTACACTGATTTTCTTTTTTAATTTCATCATTTAACAATGAGTTTATTAAATATTTAGGCTTCATGATTTTTTTCACATTTTTTTTTACCTTCAGGTCACACATTTATATTTTTATATGTTTTGATGATAATAATAAAATAATAATTGGACTAATAATATATTTATTTAAAAATAAATGTTAAACATGTTTTATACAATGATAATATCAACAAGCATGAAAGATTTTATGCTAAAACTTCACATTACATATGTTATTTATTACACATTATAATATGAAAACTCCACATATAACACAAAAAAATTATTTAAAAATATATGAGAAATTAAAAATAATCAAGAAAATGATCCTTTATGTTGATATGATTGGAAATTTAGAAACAAAAGTGTACATTGGAACATCATATTGGAATATAGAAATATAAAATGAACTTTGGGAATCTTTAAAAGATAAGGACTAAATTGAAATATATGAAACATTATAGAAATCAAAGTGTAGTGTAGTATCCTATGATTTCTCTTCCTTTTTATTTTATTTTAAGTAAGACTTTGGAGTCGAGCCCTTCATTCAAAACCAAAGAAAACCCTATTAGGTCTCGGCTTCTTCATCGTTTCCAATGGTGAAATTTCTCTCTCATTCTCTCTTTATATATGTAATTTGTTGAAAATTTAAAGACCTAATTAATCTTTTCCTTCTCTTACAGGCTGATTCTCCAGTCAAAAGGTAACATCTCGAACTAGTTTTAATATAGATTAAGGGTTTTTTTATATATTTATTTTTATGTTTTCATCAACTTTCGATGTTTAAGATATGGGTTTTGTGTTTTGAGGTGTTTAAGAATGATTAATGTAACGAATCTTAGGTTTGTTAATATTGGGGCTAGCTGATATACGTTTGTTTACTTAACGGGATTTTAAAAATATTGAAGGGTTTGATGGGAGGGATGACAACTACAAACAATGACTTCAGGTTCTTATGTAATAGAATGTGTCAAGAGCAACTATGGCTTTGTTTTGGTTTCAAATTGCTGCAAATCTAAGGAACCTGAAAAATATTGGAGGGTTTGATAGATGGCATTGCCATCACAAACAATGGCTTTATGTTGTTAAAGTTCGGATTTTTTGAGTTTATTAAGATTTGTTACCTCGCCAAGCTTGTGTTGCTTAGATATATATGGTTATTTGGCTCTGCACCTTTTGTTTTGTGTTGATGTTATTTGAACTGGGCATACCAGGGATTCACGCTCTCCTTCACCTTGGAGAGAGCAGTCGAGGTCCAGGTCAAGATCGTGGTCGAGGCCCAGGCCCAGGTCAAGATCCAGATCAAGATCATTGCCAAGGCCAAGGCATAGGTCACGGTCACAAAGTCGTGGAAGGTACTGTAACCCTGGGTTTTTGCTTATTGTGTGCTGGTTTGTAATTGTGGCACTAATGCACATCTGCATCCAACACTAATTTTATGGCTTTATTACATGGATGGTTGGTGGTCTCTGCACAGATCAAGGTCTAGAGATCAGGACAGGTTAGTTGCAGCTTTTAAATTGCAATTTCTTAGAATGACAGGCATGTGTTATGGTGTTTCTTCCAATGTGTCTTGTGGATCTGTATTGGCTTCATCATTGTTGTTTAGATGGTTTATATGTTAATCTTTACTTGGTTGATTATATGGCAGGACGGAAGTCGTAAATCCTGGAAATACACTTTATGTGACAGGGCTGTCTACAAGGGTCACAGAAAGGGATCTTGAAGAACATTTCTCAAAGGAGGGAAAGGTAGGTCCCTTTTAAGGCAGTTCGATGTATAATTAATATTTCTTAGTAAATGTGGTTGTCATCCATTTTTATATCAATTAATAATTATTGAAGAATTTATATTTTTTAGGTTGCATCTTGTTTTCTTGTTGTGGAGCCCCGGACACGCATTTCTCGTGGGTTTGCTTTTGTTACAATGGACAATGTTGACGGTGCCAATCGTTGTGTGAAATATCTCAACCAGTCAGTTCTGGAGGGGCGATATATCACTGTGGAAAAGGTAATGTGATTATCTCGTTGGTGATGCTCACCAACCCATTTGATTGGATCTTTATTCTTAACTTGGAAGTTTTCTGGTTATATTCAGAACACATTGCGTCAGCTATGTTGGCAGCAATCAAAGATGATCAGTTCATCCATGTCAACTTAAGTGTAACAGCTTGATCAATGGCCAGCTTAAACAGCTTTTCAAATGCTAGTGATCAACTAAACATAGCAACTATATTGTTCAACAACTATACAACATCAGCATTCAATTTCAACCCTCAACTAATCAACGGACATTATCAAGCATTCAATTTCAACTCAACTAATCAACGGACATTATCAACTTCTTTCTAATCAGGCTTTATGGTATTTCATGCCCAACAGTTAATAGACAGTAGTCATATATGCCTGATTGTTGTCCTTGTTGTGCTTGGTAGATAGCTTGCCCCTTGCTGTCTTCCTAGGTGTAGTTTTTCTCCTAACAATATGTTTATGCTTGTGTGTGTGTTTATATTATTTAATTTTACAGGTAAGCATATGTTCTTAAAGTTTCAGTTCTGTACTTTACCTAGTTTGTTTTGTGCAAGTTGAACATTTTTCATAGTTTGCTGTATTGAGGTGATTCATGTAACTTTCAGTCACGGAGGAAACGGCCAAGAACTCCAACTCCAGGACACTATCTTGGGCTGAAGAATACCAGGGACTATGGTAAGTTTATATTGTATATATGTAATTTTATCTTAGAAAGAAAGAGCTCTATCTACACTTTCAATGCATGTCCTTGCTTGAATTTTACTAACTTATCTTGCTTTTTGGAAAGGCTCTCGTGGTGATCGTGGTGGTGATCGTGGTGGTGATCGTGGTAGGTATCGTGGTGGCTATGGTCGTGATGACCATCGCAGGTCTCCAAGGCACTCTCCTTATCGTGGTGGTCGTGATTATTCTCCCAGGCGCTCTCCCTATGGTGGACGATCACGGAGGGACAGGTCCAGGTCCCCTTATTCTCCTAGAGGCTCTAGGTGAGACAGGCCGTAAGTTATTTTGTGAAGTGGAAATCATGGTGATGTAACAATATTTGCTCAAATTTTAAGCAAATTATGTGTTTATTGTGAGATCTGAGTTTACTTGTTTACATCCTCCAAGAAACATGTAGTTGTGTGTTGTTACTGCACTTTCTTTCCTTTGAACGACTGGGTAATATGTTGCTACCTAACTCTACTGTGAAACAGTTGGCTATGAAATAGTAAGATGGTATGCGCGAGACTTGTGTAATGTTTCAGCTTCTTCTGCATGATTGTTATGGTGGCAAACCTTTATGTAACAGTAAGCCATTACTGCGTATTTTATTTTCGAGCGATTGTTGTTCAATGCTTGAGAGTTGAGACCTTTAACAGTAGCTTATGACCTTGATTGTGAGCACGGTTTTTATGGCTTTGCATCGCAATGCCATGGAAATGAAAATTGGTCAGAGTATGGTTGTCTTTTGATTGTTGCCTTGAAACAATCTTACCATATTATACCGTGTTATAAAATAAAGGTGCAAATGAAAGCACCGGTCAATAGTTCAATTTTGTTGTCAGTGGCCAGCTACAGTCGCGAACAAAAGCAGCTCGCTTCCATTTGTTACCATCAGCTGATGCACCCTCACGTTCAGCTTGGGAACGCAGAAAATTTCAGGTTACCATCAAGAAGTGGAAAGGCGATTTGTTCGTTGTGGGGTTGCCCTGAAGTTGATGGAAGATAATTTGTCCACTAATTTAAAAAATCCCCTTGTTTACATTTTTTTCTTGCCAAAAAGAAAAATCCCTTGTGAGATGATTAACATGTGGAAAGAATGGTGCAAATGTAAGGGAGAAAAAGGATGGCACTGGAGATAGTTTGCTGTTGTGTGTAATGAACAATATTAGCCATCTGGTTAACCCATCTTTCAAGATTTGGAACCTAAATAGGTATTTATTTGAAATTAGTTTTTCGAACAGTATCAAAGTAGATCCAACTGGCTAATCACCAATAAGATGGACCCAAATCCAACTAGTTGGTGATAACAACAGTCAAATGGAGAGGATGAGGATTTTAGAATGAAAATCATTCTTGCTCTCTAATCTCTACCCCCCAAAAACAATGGGAACTCACAAAAAGTCAAAACTTGTTAAGCCAGTCTCAAGTCTCAACCCACCACATTAGCCCATTAATTTGTGCTATAACCCAGCCCCTACAAATTCTAAAGAAAGAGGACGTATAAAGGGACACCAAAATCAGCTCCAGTTCTTACTCCAAAGTTGCAGAAACAATGTCATTCCCAGCTCTGCTAAACCCACCACAAACCCCAAAATTACACGCCCTTCTATCTCTCCCTCCACCTCTCAAGTTTTCATCTTTCAAAATCCTGAAATTTCCCCAAAAAATCCACTCTTTCTCACCTTCTCTACAATCCCAATTCGTTATACAAAATTACGATTTTGAAGACCAAGACCATGCCATTGGTGGCTGTCTACTCTTTGAAGAAGGCATTTTTGAAGACCCATATTTGGAAACCAACTCAAATGCCATTGAGGACCCAAAGTTGAAAACTTTTAAGAAAAAGCAAAAAAGGGTTGTTCCTACAATTGAAGCAGAGAATTTGGTGCCAGAGAAATGGAGAGATGCGCAAGCAGAGATTAATATTGGAAAAAAGGAAAGGAGAAAGATTGCTCAAGAAATGGAATATAATAAAAAATTCGAAAGGAAAAAGAAAGGGTTGGTTCCTATTAGGAGTGTGAATCTAGAGGAATATCAGGCTTTTAAAGAAGCCAAATTGGCACAGTTGAAGCCACTTGTGCTCGGTAATCCAGAGAGTTTTAAAGAAGAGGAGAAAATGAAAGAGGACGAGGTGGAAGTGAAGGAGATTGTTAGCGAGAGAGTGAAAGGAAAGCATCCTAGATGGGCAGTTTATGGGAGAGGTTTAGATGATGTTAGAGAGTTTCTTAACAGTGAGGATTATGAGCCTGGCGAACATAAATCTGAGGGTAATTGCTTTTCTATTTTCAGTTTTGAACTTGGGTTTGGTATCGGTTGTTGTTTTCTTGTTGATATTGTAGCTTGTTTGTTTGTTTGTTTATTGATAAGAGGGATTGAATTTGTTGTTATTGGCTTGATTGATGCAAAACTAGTTAATTTTAGTGTGAATTTGGTGTAAGCTGTGAAGAATATGATTTTTAATTCTCTTAGGGTTACTCGATGCTATTTCACCTTATGTTACGTAGTTCTTAAAGCGTATGAGATGCATTCTGGATTTGAGTGCTGATGTTGCTTTGTTTTGTTCTATGTTTTGCATGTGAGCTTCAAGATCTTGCTATTCATATCGCCTTTTCTGCCTTGTGTTTTGAATAAATAGGTAAACGCAAGTTGTTTACGAAAGAGGAAAAGGTTTTGTTGAATAAGCGGGTACCTGATCTAGCAGTTGCTAACTCTGTGAGTTCACTATCTGTTGAACCACTCTCGTCACTGTATTTGATTTTGATGTATATGTATTGTTGTTTAATAATTAGTTGCTGCTTTCTCAATTTGTAGTTATCGAACTGCTAGCTGATGTTTCAATCTGATTTTGGAATCAAATGAGAAGTTTCTTACAGTTACAATAGCTATATCCCCCCCTGCATTTTTTGGTCATGCATGTCTTTCTTGTTTGAAGAAGTTATGACAGGCTGTACATGGTGCAATTGTTTTTTTGGATAATATACATTACGCAAATCTGCAATTCATTTGTAGTTTTTTATTTTTGTTGAATTCTCTGCAGAGCAAATGGCTACCTCTCCACACCCTTGCTGCATCAGGAGAATTCCACCTTATGGATGCGTTGTTGAAGCACAATGTGGACATCAATGCTGCGGATGTGGTAGGTGGAATTGCCTTGTGCTGATTTGTTGGATTTTGTCAGTCCCATCAAGTTTTATACACTTCCCTCCCTTTATTTCATATTGGATGCAAAAATGCTTGGAATTCTTAGTATTTCATGTTTGCTCAGTTTTGAACTTTGGATCGTTATATTTTCCTCAGAATGGTTGGACTGCACTTCACAGAGCAATAGTATGCAAAAAGCAAGCTATAACCAGCTATCTGTTGAGAGAATCAGCAGATCCTTTTGTTCGTGATGCAGTGAGTATTGACGCAATGACTTTCTTTATCTTATATTTATTTTTCTGCCAGTACAATCATTATATTTATTTATCTTATTTTACCATGTTCAACTTGTTCTCTTATGACTAATTATCATCTTTTATGCAGCCATTTTCTAATGAGATTGTATTTGCTTTCCTCTTTCTCTTTTCTTGCTGGTGACAGGAGGGTGCCACCTTGATGCATTATGCAGTTCAAACTGCATCTGCTCCAGCTATCAAACTTCTTCTGTTATATAACGTTGATATAAACCTTCAGGACAATGTGAGGATGATATAACCCTACTCTTTTTTTTTCCGTTTCAGTTTCGATGCTTCAGTGGTGAACACTCTCATTTATTACCCTTTCAGGATGGATGGACACCGTTACATCTTGCTGTTCAAACCCAGAGAACAGACATAGTGAAGCTTTTATTAATTAAAAGAGCGGACAGGACATTAAAAAACAAGGTAATTATACAATGATTCTAGGAATCTCTCATACCATCACATCGTATGAATATTCATGGAAGATATCAGACCACCGCTTGTATGTGTTTCTGGCTTTTGTACTGTGCTTTACCGCATTGAGGTGATAGTAAAGCTTAGGTTGCATACTGTGTCACCACTGCTAACATACGAGAGATACAGACAAAATTGCCTGCAGTTTGAAACTTGAGCAATAGGTTGATAAGAATCGGCTGCCTACTTTATGTGGAGGATCCATGGTCAATAAATGAAACGGGGATTCAAAAAAAGAAAAAAAGCTTAATAGCTGGGAAATGGAAAAAAAAAAAGAAGGAAAATCGTAGGTGGGCATTTTTTTGAAAGTCCTATCACCAGTAGTTTCAGCAACCTTTTTCGTTACATTGTCATCACAAATCACTTTATTTTTTTACCTCCCTCTCAGGATGGCTCAACACCACTCGATCTCTGCCTCTATTCTGGTAGAGACACAAGGACCTACGAGCTTATCAAGCTGCTGAAGCAGTTCATGAAGAAACCAACTTTGGCAAAAAATCCTTATAACGCCTCAGCTTCCCAACTGCTATAACGGAACCACTTCGTATCTTCCCATTATCCAAGATTCGCAGGAAATTGTTGCTCTGACAGTGAGTCTATCACTTCAAGCTCCCTCGTGTACAAGATTATACCTTGTAGTATGGAGGAATTGGACGGATGCAGATAAAGGAATTGTCTCCTAGGACAAAAATATGCCAAGGACATTTCCGATGGGATAAAAAATGGCAGCCCATTTGTATCTGATATTACTCTCTCTCTCTCTCTCTCTATATATATATATATATATATATATTATGACAGGAAAGAAATGAAGCTTTAATTGTCATTATTATATAATTAACACTACCATTTTGTTTCCATTATGATAAACGAAAAATGACTTTTTTTTTCTTTTTCATTTGAAGTAAAGTAACTTGACAGCACGTTGTCACAGCACCTAAAACTCTTTCCACCACAATCACTGTCCTCCCAAAAGAGAAATCTTGACATTATCCAAATCCTAGATTAAAAAACAACGAGTTGTGTAAAATGACTGGACCCATGCAATCATGTTGGGCTAACAGATAAAGATTATATCCTTAAAACTAATCCTAAGCACAGGTTCCTTTTCCTTGCTTCTTATCTTAGCTATCCACTGAATCATTGGCTTGCGCAACGCGATAATTATTTTTAAGCTTTAAAGAAAAATGTTCAAGCATTTTTATCATGTTTATTTTGAAGAAAATATATTTTAAACTATTTGAGAGTTAGTTCGTGGGTCAAATGATTGATGGAAAAGAATGGATTAATATCGGTTAATTTTT
>Ga0307509_10011187_pt1 | contig 10911 bp, 12 predicted proteins | sample 10_EM_MG_FD_202245 | JGI IMG/M metagenome (GOLD analysis project Ga0307509, IMG submission 202245) | Populus trichocarpa ectomycorrhiza microbial communities from riparian zone in the Pacific Northwest, United States - 10_EM | ecosystem: Host-associated > Plants > Roots > Unclassified | place... | reverse complement strand
AAATTCATGCATGCTTCACTAACATTGAATAATGATATGTGGAATAATCTAATTCCAGAGTGCCGTGTTAATTCTCACCGAATTGTGCATGAAAAGAGTTAAGAAATTATGCAGGAAACTGTTTACCTGGCCTCAAAAATTCTGGTAAATGGAATATATGGCATACCTTTCTATCAAACAAAATTTTCCACAGGCAATGCAGTGTTCATTATGAATAGTTATCTCCAGTGGTCATGTGGAAATAAGCTGAATTCATTCGGCGGTACTGACAATCACGCCCAGAAACGGCTCTTCGCAGCACAGAAAGCATTCGTGATCTCTCATCGTGGACCCGAATGACAGTTGCACCGTAGGTAAAAATAAATTGGCTAATAATTGACTTGCATGCACTTGTGCACCTGCAAATAGTTGGGTGTTGTTGTGTGCACTTGCGTGAGTCATTGCACACAAGCACGCAAGCTGCCACGCAAATTTCCCTTTGCCCCTTGGGCTGTAGGGCAAGTTGAATGCTCAAGGATGCTCAAATGTTTAAATCAGGTAATTGCCCTCCTCAAGACCTTATCTGAATGGTTCATGGTTCATGCCTGTATTGCTACTCCCTTCCTATCAGAACAATCAGATGGCTTGTCCATTATTCTTCTATCCTGCCCCTTGAGGTTATCATTCGTTGGTGATGCCACTTCGACTGGACTGCAGAAGAGGAACTTTATTCATCCAGGGGATCTAGGGAATGATAAAAGTGACATTCCATTCCCTTTCCCAAAATTTCTTCTTCTCCCTGCCCATCTATTATTTCAAATTCTTACTCAATTCCTGGAAGGATGATCTGACAATGTAAATTCATTTCTTGGTAACTAAGACCAAAACAAGCAAGTCTCATAAAATCATAACTATGATGCAACCACATGGGTATCTATGACTGTACTAGATAGGATAGAACCATTGAGAAAGATAAACCTATTGGGCAGTAAACCACTTCGCTCGGCCCCAAATGGACTCGCAAGCCCTGAGTTCAACTGTTTCTCCTGTGACTCGGTGAACATATTTCGCAAGAGCGAAAATGGCCTTCTTAATATATGTTGGATGGCTTCGTTGTAGGTACCCAAACCTGAACACCCTCTGACGAGCAAAGTTGAGGAGGTCATTGGAGTATGCAGATTTATGCAAAAGGAGTTGAAGGTGTTTGGAACGAAGCTTTTGACAGTAATTTACTTCACGAAAATGAAAGTCAAAATCAGAGTGAATTGGTTTGCCTATTCCTGAATAACCTTCCAGTATCCCCTGAGGAATCTGATTGGAAACACAAGTCCTGAGATGCTGAGCGAGGTTGGGAAAGTGATTCAAGTGAGAGTCTGAGACCCAAATACTTTGCCGTATTCTTTTATCTATGTGACTAGAAGTGGAAGTGATGGGGAAAAAGAATTTATTCCAGCCCTTTCCTGCTGGATGACCTGTGTGGCGCTGGTGAGAAAGATGTTTTTGTGTCACCCCTGGATGACGATAGTGCTGGCTAGACCACTTCAAATGTGAAAGTGGCACTTCATAATGGTAGCGCTTGAAAGTTATCTTTAGGCAGGCTAAAGCAGCAGTGGCATATCTTAGTCCATCCAATGCCAAGGGATGGACAGATCCCAAGAAATCTCGAAAGATATCTCTTCCTGGAACATAACCAGAAATGTAGCCTAAACTAAGAATAAAAAAATCCTTCTTTTTCAGCCTCCAAGGGAGGGGAACAATGTTTCCAAAAAGATAGTTAATCTGATGAAAGTCCTCTGGGATATCCAACAAAGTAAGGAGCAATGTAAATCGAGGTCTTGAGTAATATGACTGAAGCTTAGATGTGAAGAAATTGACAACTTGTCCAAGCTTTTGAGTGTAAATTTCATCAGTATCTTCAAAGGGCTGTTGCTGTGTTTTATATATTAGAATTTAGATTAAGAAAGCAATAAGTATAGAATCCACAAGACCTTGATTAACACTAGAAATCTTGGAACAATATCAAATAAACTTTTTGAGATAAAAGCACCAGGAAAGCAAGAATCAGGGTGGAGAAGGGAAAAGTTCATTATTTCTTCATGAAGTTGAGCAGATGCAGAGGGCAGGGTATTTTCACAATGCCATGAAGTAAAAGTGTCCAGCAGTTTCTTTGAAGGGAATAATGGGAACATACATTTTTTGATGTGGTGGAAGCAAAGGTGCATACAGGTGGTGTGAATACCTGAAAGATCAATATAGAATTCTTTTGAACGAGTTGCATCGAGAAGGAAATCCCGAAGAGATGCATGTAGAACACAGATATATGGTTCAGCATCAGAAATGGTGATTACAGAGCTAAGATCACCAAGCAACAATTCAATGTACCCTCTGTCCAGATGCAAAAACATTTCAATATCTTGTGGTGCGATCAAAGGAAAGAGTAAATCTGTCCACATGGCGAGATGAAACCCAAGAATTAGAAGTAACTTTTCTCTGTCATCCACAAAGGAGAAGATGTGCTGGTACAATACATCGAGTTCCCCAAAGGGCATCTCATGGGCATGACGAGGTGGTTGGATTCCGAGAACGACATTCAGGCGGTCTGCAGGTTGATGGCGAATTGATGAGACATATTTCACCACGGTTGATACATATATAAATTGTCCAGAGGATTTCTTGACAAGATCCTCAAGTACGCCAACGGAAGGCCATGAAGGATCCAAGTAGCACTGCATGGGGTGAGTATCCTTAATCTTCCTAAAACTATCAGTCAGAAAGAGCCGTATGTCATCGTCGGGTTTATAAGTGTCGTCCAAGGCTAGCGAGGTATGAAATTTGGAAACAGATCCGTTGGTGAAGGAATGCGTGATATGTCGCTCCGGTCGGCTGGCAACAAGTATGATGAGAGGGAGGTGGTAATTGTGGAAGAGAAGAGAGATAACATCAAGAATCTTGCACTGCACGGCAGGGTTGTCGCATTCGTCAAGACCATCAATGATAATCAGACGTCGTGAGGTCGGTGCATTGAAATATCCCGCCTCAAGTGGGTTTCGAAGAGGCTCAACAACCAGGGCGGTGACTTGGGCTTCAAGAGATTGGGTGAGGATGAGAGGGTCCCACTCGATGGTAGCAACGATCTTCTCCCGTGTCCAGGGCCCGATGTTGGTGGCGATCTGGTAGGCAATTGTAGCGATGAGGGATTTGGAATTATTGCGTGTGGGATCAGAACGAGAGAAGAAGAAGGTGGCGAGCAGGAGATTGTGTAAAGCACAAAGCTCAGCGATTTTGTGAGCAATAGCAGACTTCCCGGCTCCAGCGGGGCCATATAACCAAAGAACAGCGGCGTTCTGATCGTCGACGCCTAGTCCCCGGATCCAGTCCATAATTTTGTTGATAACAGCAGTTCGTGTGTTGGGATGGCATTTTGGTGGATCAACTATGTCTCCAGAATTGTGAAATGCGTTGGGTGCGACCGCTTCCTTGAGAGATTCAAAACCTAGATGGATAATCAGATAGTGTGAGATTACGGCCGTTCCTAGATGCGACTCTTACCGGTTGTAGGTGTATGAACATGAGAGTGGTAGATGAACGTCCCTCCAGTAACGGTAGTGTTAGTAGCACCCGGGAACATGGTAGTATCAAAGTTGGAAGATGTGGGAGGAGGGATGTGTTGAAACCGGGCTTTGTCACCGTTCCAAATGATGTCGCTCCACCTGAGGCCGTGGGACATGGGCGGCGATATATTTTAAGTATACACAGCCATGATTGACGTCACAAGTCAGCTAAATCGGCGATTTTCTATTCCTCGTTACACAAGCCGTATGTAAAGGTGTGCCATACTAGTTCGTTTTGATGAATTCTGAATTTCGAAATCACAGAAACAAGATATTTAATACAGGGACACGCTGAGCAAGGTGGGTGCAGAAATCACTTGGGATTCGGTTGATCAAAATGGAGCAACGAGACAGCTTTGATAAGAGATCCCCAACTGGCAGTCTGCGGTATGGTATCATCAGATCATAAACGGGGACCTCTTCAGTGTTAACAGAAGCCCCCATATATCTATGAATTGAGGGGAAATATAATACAAACAGACGAACAAGAAATTCACCGTTATAAGTACCGAAGCTCAGTCTGGCGTCACAAGTATCTACATACTAAAGACAGTCTTGGCGTAAAATATAATACATCTTATGTGGCCCCTTCGAAGTTTCCAAATGGTGTTCTGGAGTTGCGAGAGGGAACGTAGTGTATCCATATAACGATGCATACTCCTTTCTCCCAGCAGTCATCAGGTATATACATATTATACGACACGTCTTGTTTCATCAATGTCAAATTTAATTTTATTGTAGCCGCTATCTGCCTCGAAACTCCCTCCTCTCGACCCGTGCTGTGCAGTAATCGACTACATCCTTTCGACAACAAGACTATGTTCATCGCATCCATATGTGATGACCAGATGACCACGATTTTTTTTTGGCGACCGATGTTTATAAATTTTGCGAAATGAATCATCGAGAGAAGCGTCGGGACACGGGAAATTCCGTTGTCGCCGTTTTCTTCACGGCTCCGATAGTACCGACGTCCTTGAATATACCCGTAATAGTACTGGGAACCGCGACAATATATATGACTGCGTAGGACGACGGAGCCAAGACTTGCTGCAACAAAGTGAAAGTGGTTGGATGGGGAGATCATCGGGTTGGAATATTCATAGCGGAGAGTGGCGGTAGTTTTACTCTGTCTTCGCCGATCGCCAATAGTTGCATCACTTTATATTCCAGCGGTCATTGTCACGAAGAAACTGTAACGACAACACCGCGACTCACCAGGACCCGATGGCGCACACGTATACAATGTACCAACACCTGATATTTCTATTGCAGGAAAAGCAATCTCAAGGACGAAACGTGGGATAATGGTGATGGTCTACCGTCTGGTGGAAATTCAATGGCACACCAGCAATAGAGGAGCAATATACAATATTCGTCCAACCCAAAGCAATTGTCTCGTAGATCAAATGTTATAAAATCTTGATGGGGGGGAGCTTTTTTGACTCGATGTTGGGCCAGGTTCTCTTGTTACATAGCTAAAGAAAGTTGGGATTATTTCAGAAGAATGCGAGGGCTGGTGATTGATCACCTGCTTGTCGACGACCCATTCGCCCCCCCAACCACTGCACAAATGGATTATCGAAGTTTCGTGTATGGGGGCGGAGGGTAAGAAAGACAAGAAAGGTGGGGAGGGACAGAAAGGAATCCATTTTCACTCACAAGAGTCACAACCAACACTTCGTGGATGCGATTCCCATTCAGAAAGCAGTGGAGTGAACAAAGAGCGCCGGCCGTATATAACCCACATAGTGGTGGTGTGAATGCTGAGAATAGGATGAGAAAGTACTTGTATCAAGTTTTAAAAAAATCAAGATTTACGTCGAGACAAGATGGGAGAGTGGAGAGCCGAAGCGACCAGGGAGAGATATGTTCCAGACTCTGAGGGGGTACTTTATAAACATTGATAGAGAGGAAAGCTTGGTAAATGTGGATGTTGTTGCGATGTGCTACGACGTATGCCCGCCCCAAGGGCGTAGCCGCGTAGAAGCGGGAGATAACTAATCGCCAACTTCTTGAAGGAAAAACAGAATATAGGGGTAGCAAAGCAGCGAATTAAAGGAGTAAATAGCGGCCCATCCATGCACAGGGAAACTGTATCGAGCATGTTAGCCATGGGAACTTGGAGAGCTCACTCACCGGCGATATTGGCCGCGATGCATTGATGCACGATGTTTGGTTCAGAGGCTGATGCAACACTTCCCTTCGTTTAAACCTCGACTCTCTGATCATGAGCCAGCCACCGCATCCAAATTAACCAAGAGGTCAAGGTATTCGTGTGTCGTTTTAAGTCTTGTACATGCCGATTTGTGTTCAGCGCCGAGACCCCGAATTCGGAGTACTTAAACGGGTGAGACCGCAGCTCAATGGACAAGAGAGCGATAGCGAATGGAATGTCACTCACATGGTCAGTGCTTTTCCTCAACTATGGTCTTACCGACGTACCCCTGAAATTTTGACTTGCAGGAGCACCCCTTTGACACATGACCAGACGCGTCGTTGTGTGGCGACGTACACTTGGCAAGTCATACTTGCAGCAATCTCGACACCGCGTGCGGTTCCATTCGTTCGCTCACCCAAACCAACCCCCGCCTGAACTCAACGCTCTCGTGTCCACTCGAACGCTGCCTATCCGCAGAGTCGTCACATATCATGCCCGAACCTTCATTGCCGTACATGGGCCGTACATGGTACGCCGCACACACCACTAACGGCGGCGGTGTGCCCTCGAGCTCGTTAACGAGGAAACTGGAACGATAACACGGAGACACACCAGAGAACTGTGTTCGATTTTCTGCCTGTAAATAGCGTGTGACGATTTTATGTTGCCTTCAGTTCCGAAACCCATCATATACCCGCTTGGTGTGGAGAATACAGCGTCATCTACGAAGGTTGGCCCATAGGACAAGGCAATGACACGTTCGAGGATGATGTGGGCGTGACGAAGGGGAGGGCTTGGGCTTTAATAAGGTCAGTATTGTATCAATTATCCCTGTTCAGGCGTGTACTGACCGCTGGTTCAGAACTCATCTCCGTTGTGCACCCACTTACTCGATTCCGGCCAGGCACACCTGCGGTTTTTGACCGCCACCTAATTTCTTCTCGACGATGAATCACTGACGAGGAATGGGTGACTTACGCAGTGGCGATGAACATGTACGTTCCTAGTCAGTGCCTTCCCGTCCTTGTTGCTGTACCGAGTCGATCCTTACTACTGCCAGCAGCGGTGATGTGGGGGGGAACCTTGCACTGTTATTGGAGGCCTCATCACGGGAATTCCGTATCCTCTACTATCAATATTTGCCCCACCACGAGCTGCGATACTTTATGCATTATCGGTGGTGACTTGGATGAATGACAAAGTTACCTTGTTCAGCGTACCCACTCTTATTGACAGATATCGTCCTACCCTCAGACAAAGGCCGACTTCCACCTCGGCGAGTCGTCAGTTAAGCTCACTTGCGCATCCCTTCGACAACTCGTATTGAGGGTTGTGCGTATTTCTAATTTTCGGAGAGCTCGCCACTGTGTATGGTCCAGATGTGCTCATCTACACATCCTTGCACAAACCCTTGGGCAGCAGCTGGAGTTCTAACATCCCTCGATCTTTCCTTTCCCCGGATCCACTATTGCATCATCGTTGTCGACTTCCCTTGATCAAGGTCTCGTCGTTTCCCACAGGCTCCAGAGTCCGCTTCGATTGAGGTTGCCTATTAGCTCGCCATATGTAGGTTCACGGTCACTTGCTCATGGCGTCATCACTGCTCTTGCCATCTACGCCTTTGCCTTCGCCTCATGAGCATGCTTTCCTATCACCCCGTTATTTTTGTACACGGCAATCCTTGGCCGCTGTGTCCAACAACATCGCGGACTGCGAGCCTCGACGAGCAGATGGGCCCGGGATTGTTTCCCCCGTCATTGTACCGAAGCCCTGCCTTGTGTGTCCTTCTCCAGGCGAAGATATACTCTGCGAGACCATCCCCTATCCCTTCTATATGATGACTAGGTGTGCTATTGGGTATCGATTACATGCACCTGGCTTGGTCATTGATTCGTACTTGTGGGACTTTGATACTTCGTGTGGTCTGGAAGGAATGGGTCGATTCAATTACCGTGGATCGGCAACGATGACGGGTAAATCCGTTCAATTTTTCCTACCCGAGCCCTACATGAATGAACTGCGCTCGTTCGCAGAATATACCCGATTTAGAGTAACGAAGATCCGGGTTCTGAGCAAGGGATTTCCTCGTCTTGCAACTCCTACAGCGTCACTGTCCATGCGAATTTGTCCGTCGCTCGGCCTTATGTTATCGGCGACCTCAGTCAGTCCACAGGGTGGTGCTCTATTATCTTTACCCGCCTATCACACGAGACCCGAGATGGCTTACTTCCCTGTTCAACGAAGAACCGTCTTGGCTTATTTACTTGCAGTCTTCTCTCACCCCCTCCCTCCTCTTGTCGTCGAGCAGTCGATTCCCTACCTCATATTTTATCCTAGTCGTTGGATTCCGCAGAGCTGGTGGTTAGTGGTTCTTTTGAGAAGATCCTCTGTGGTGCTGACAATACGGGCCTTTTGGAGCATCGTCAATTGCATTCTATCAAACTCTAACTTGCGAAATGACGGCGTCTGGTGGAACAGGCCTTAAACCTTGTCCGTCTCATCCTCTAATCATCCGGTATTGAAAACCACCGTTCTCCCTTCAATAGCACTTCAAGTTCCTACACAAATAACTAAAGTAAGCTTTCAAAAGTATTCCACATCGTATGTGTCTAGAGAATTATGATTAATTTCATCAACTACTAGACAGCAATATAAGATTTATTGAGATGGAAGTGCAGAGCGCTGGTGAGCTGAAATAGCTTCATATGCGGGCGGGGAAGAAACTGATATCATAGAAGAAAGATCACTTGCAGGCGAAGCAACACGAGTGGGGTTTGTTGCACTCAAAGAAGCGACGTCGCTCATACTTCTTGCGGTCGACGGCAGTGGAAACGGCCCACTTGTCGCGCCGGAGAAGTTGTCATTTCGGACTCGTTTGCGATCGGCAAAGGTGGAAAGACCAAGGTGTGTGGGGGTGCCGGAACCTTCGTCTTGGAAGGGAGAAACTATAGGGCTATCCAAGGGGGAATGGAATGCGTTTGTGAATGTTTGTGCCTCCAATTGAGCGGGTGGGGGAGCATTCCAATCTAAGAACCGGCAGAATTCACTCAGGATAATTCCTTGAGAAAGGTGGATGACGTACTTGCCGGTTCCTCCTCTTGTGATACACCAACCGGTGAAGGTAGATTCTCCTTGGCCTTTCTTCTCCGGAGCCAGAAGATTAGAAGAGGTATGAAACCAAGCGCTAGCAACCCCCCAACAACACCGCCAACAATCGCCCCCACTGGTGTGTGCTTCGAGCCTGCTGAATTCTGGAAGACTTGTGATGATGTTGGAGAAGTCGAAGTTGAGGCTGGGGGGGTAAACACAAGAGTGGGCATGGAAGCGAGATTGGAAAATGAAGGGGTGTATGTGATGTAGTCGAAGATAAAAGTATGGTTCAGGCATTGAGTAACGTTGATAACCAGTGTGTGGTCACCGGTAGATAGACTATCAAACAAAGCGAATGGGAAGTTCCAGTCCTCCAGAGTACCACTGACATATCTTGTTGAACGTGTGGTGACAGGATAGGATCCAGCAACGGGGGTTCCGCCGTCTATCGTGTATGTTGCAGCGAGAGTCCCGATGTTTCCCCATGAGAAAATTCCATAGACCGCTACAGACGTGCCTGATGTGGTAAAATTTTAGCATCGAAGACTATACTAAACAGTATGATACCGACCAGAAAATAGGAAGGTGATTGTATCTCCAGGCGTTGTACTTCGATGCGTACTATTTCGAAAAGGAAAGGCTTTCAGTGAGATATCTCCTGAGACGGATTTGCTCGTATTTCGTGTCCAGTTACCAGAATAATGAACGGCGGGGTCATCGTTGTCAACAATAATTTTTTTTCCTGACAACGAAGTATTCTGGTCGACAGTGATCGTAGCGTAATCAAGAGATGTTCCGGCTACGCCATCCACATGGATGGTATGCTTTCCCCCAGATAACGTTGGGGACTGATACCATTGCAGGTATGTTTGAGGTGTGGGGTCCATGTACGATGTGTTATATGCAGTGCCGCCATCGATGCTGACCGTAATTGATTGTGGCAAGGTGGCATCGGGTGTGTTGCCGGAGAAAGCGATCGATATCCCTACAATCCAATTTTACATACTGAAAGGGATCGAAGCATGCGACGTACCTTCAAAGGACACGTCAAACGAGCCAAACATTTGAGCATCGGCAAATGCGGGGTACGTCGAGGTTCGACCGTACCAAGAAGGGTACGAACTTACGGTCCAATTCCGAGGACCCCCATAAGTGAAGTCTGTAGAGAGATCATCAAGAATCAAGAATAATGTGCTGGCCATGACACAGCGGGCGAAGAACTACGCAGAGAGTGAAGGAGCGTTTTGTAGTTGTCCGCAAGAAGTTTTGCAGGGTTGCTAGCCGTGATGAACTTTGTTATAATTAAATAGAAATGTGAGTCCATGAAAATGGGCCGCTCTATTAAGGAATTAGTTGGCAGGGGGTCCCTATGTATCAGCTCCTGGCTGAGAAGTACCGTAAGGGTCATGAGTCAAGTGACCAGATTCCCGACGTATTTATCAATAGCGGCCGTTAAGTACCTTTCAAGTTTCGTGCGGCAATTAAGTATACAAGAAGGAATGCGATAATCACTGTAGTCCTAGACTCAAAACTGGTCTCTATAGGTTCGATTGTTCTTCTGACTGTTTTTCTCAAAACGGATAGGGATTCAATATTCAGAGGCAATAGTTCGGTATTGTACCTATACTGTACTAAATCAATCAATTCGCCACCCCCTGTGACCTGTGACCGTAGTGGCGAAATTTTGGTTTCGCCATGTTGAGCTGGGAGGTGTGACCACCCAAAAAATTTGGCCGGTTTTCATTAAGCTCCCACAAATTAGTTAGTGTGAACACTACTTCTAGTGGTTGAAGGCCCAAAATATTAGCATTGATTAAACAGTCTTTCAACTCGCCTCTAGCATTGAAATTGGCTACTGATTCAAGTTTGGGGGATTTTAGGGCTCCCGGGCGCCAAAAATAGCCAATTTGGACGTGACAAAATGGTTTCGCCACCTTGCGCGGTTAGGCCGGTGACCGGCCCCTTCCTAAAGAGGAAACAAGAACCCTAAAGGGTTTCCTCGATAGAGGGGCCGGTATAACTGAGTTTAAAATAGTAGGCAATCCCTTATCACTCCGGCGATCAGACGGC
>Ga0307509_10011186_pt1 | contig 10911 bp, 18 predicted proteins | sample 10_EM_MG_FD_202245 | JGI IMG/M metagenome (GOLD analysis project Ga0307509, IMG submission 202245) | Populus trichocarpa ectomycorrhiza microbial communities from riparian zone in the Pacific Northwest, United States - 10_EM | ecosystem: Host-associated > Plants > Roots > Unclassified | place... | reverse complement strand
CCTGGTTTCTTTCCTATACTTGTCTTTCCTTACGTGTCTGGAGGAAGGTATTGCTCCGTCTTGCTTTCGTCTTAGGTGCTACGAGGGGGGAGGATGGGCTCTGGGCTGGAGGGGTTTGATTTTTCCCATGAGGGGGTGAAGCGGGTCGTTGGATTGCTTGTGGGTTTTGTTTCGGTCATAGCTAGCGCTCCATATCGTTTCTTGTACCTTAAACAACCCATACATGATATAAAAAAAAAGAAAAAAAAGCCCCCTATTTCCTTTCATCTTTCTCATCCGCTCCACCTCCAGGAATTGAGATCTCCACACTATGAGAAATCATTGTGAGAGTGTCCTCTGCCTCTAATCAACCCCGTCTGTGGCGTCTGCGCGGGGGTTTATCAGGCCTTCATCTCCTTCCTCTCTCTGGGGCCTTTAGCCTCCCCTCTAAGGTGTTGTGGATTCATTTCTGGTTCCGTTCGTCTTGGTTGAGCACGCTCGGGTTGATATTCCTACCCTTTACCTGGCACTTCGCGACGCGTCTCGCTTAGCGTTTTGCGCGGTCGGCGAGCCTCCTTCCATTGTCAATGCACGGTTGCTAGTTTCGGGCTATCGGTGAAGTAGTTGCCCTGGTGGCCCTGCTCTCTGGTACTGCACTCTCTCCTGAGTTGCTCGGTCGGTACGGTCGGAGTTCAAAAAATCGTGACCTCGTCTCAGTCCTCTGTGCTCGTACTTCTTGGTCCTCGGCAAACCGTCCCTCTCCCGGTTCCCACGCGTTAGATCCGCTTGCACCGTACTGCTACGCCTCTCCTTACCTGGCACCTTATCTGCCTCCTTGGCTGGCACCCTACTGCCCCTTACGATAGCTGGCACCTCCACGGCCGAGTGGCTCTCCTCGCCGGGTGGCTCCCCTCACCCTCCTCATCTGATCCCGCGATTTACTCTACGGTCGCAAACCTCGCATTAGGTTACGCTGTGTCATGGTATAGCACTACCTCATTGGCCCATGGTAAAGTCTGAAGCGTCACCGATTTAACAAACACTCCACCCGTGACGAACGCCTGGCCCGCAGCCGATTAGGTAGGGGTTATTGTTTCGGCAGCCGGCAACAGTAGTTTTACCCTGCCTCTCTGTCGGCACTTGGTGCCGTAAGATTCCTTTTTTAGGTTTTGGGAGGCCTGCCGAAGGGTTTGTGTCTTTCCCTGGTTTCTGTACTATACTTGTCTTTCCTTACGTGTCTGGAGGAAGGTCTTGCTTCGTCTTGCTTTCGTCTTAGGTGCTGCGAGGGGGGAGGGTGGGCTCTGGTTCAGAGGGGTTTGATTTTTCCCATGAGAGGGTGAAGCGGGTCGTTGGATTGTTTGTAGGTTTTGTTTCAGTCATAGCTAGCGCTCCATACTGTTTGTTGTACCTTAATCAACGAATACATGATAAAAAAAAAAAAAGAGAAATAAAAAAAAAGCCCCGTATTTCCTTTCATCTTTCTCGTCCGCTCCACCTCCAGGGATTGGAATCTCAACACTATGGGAAATCGTCGTGAGAGTGTCCTCCCCCTCTCATCTTCCCCACCCGTGGCAGCTGCGCGGGGGGTATCACGCCTTCATCCCTTTGCTCACTCTGCGGCCTTTGGCCTCCCCTCCCAGGGGTTATGGAATCCTTTCTGGTTCCGTTCGTCTTCGTTGAGCACGCTCGCGCTGACGTTCCTACCATTTACCCCGCACTTCGCGATGAGTCTCGCTTAGCGATTTGCACGCTCGGCAACCCTCCTTCCTCCGCCAACACACGGTCGCTAGTTTCGGACTATCGGTGAAGTAGTTGCCCTGGTGGCCCTGCTCTCTGGTATTGCACTCTCTCCTGAGGTGAAGGGTCGGTACGGTCAGCTTTTGAAAAACTGTGACCCCGTGTCTGTCCTCCGGGTTTGCACTTCTCGGTTGTTTGGCGAGCCCTCCTCCTCCTGCTTCCCACGTGTCATATCCGCTTGCACCGTACTGCTACGCCCCTCCTTAGCTGGCACCTTATCTGCCTCTTCGGCTGGCACCCTACTGCCCCTCACAATAGCTGGCACCTCCACTGCCGAGTGGCTCCCCTCGCCCTCCTCATCCGCTCCTGCGATTTACTCTACGGTCGCAAACCTCGCATTAGGTTACGCTGTGTCATGGTATAGCACTACCACCTTGGCCCATGCTAAAGTCCGAAGCGGCACCGATTTAACGGGCCCTGCGTCCGGGTCGAACGCCTGCCCCGCCGCCGTGTGGGCAGGGGTTATTGTTCAGGCATCTGGCAACAGTATTTTTATCTTTCATCTCCGTCGGCACTTAGTGCCGTAAGATTCTTTTCTTTTGTTTTAGGGGGCCCGCCGAAGGGTTTGTGTCTTTCTCTGGTTTCTTTTCTATACTCGTCTTTCCTTACGTGTCTGGAGGAGGGTATTGCTTCGTCTTGCTTTCGTCCTAGGTGCAATGAGGGGGGAGGATGGGCTCTGGGAGGGAGGGGGTTGATTTTTCCCATGAGGGGGTGAAGCGGGTCGTTGGATTGGTTACACATTTTGTTTCGGTCATAGCTGGCGCTCCATACTGTTTCTTGTACCTTAATCAACGAATACATGATATTAAAAAAGAAAAAGAAGAAAAAGAAGAAAAAAGTCCCCTATTTCCTTGATTCTTTACGCTACCTGGTATTTCTCTGACGACTCTTGTACTTCAGAATATAACGTCTTCTATTCTGATATCCAAGTTCCACGCGAAGAACCCACGAACACTGACCCTGATCTATCGTTACATGATCAGCCTTGACCTGAGATCGTCATCTCCGAAACCTCACGCTAAACGAGTGTTATCGTTTACGACCTTCCTGTCGTTGTGTGGTTTGGACTAATGTCCAGTGCCAAGACCGTGTTACCGTAGCGAGAGGACGATTCCGCAGCAAGATAGATCTCGGTGATGCCTACTTCCAGACCAGAGTGCATCCAGATGTTGTGAAATACAACACTATCAAGACACCCTTCGGCGGCTTTACCAGCCAGGTCATGGTACAAGGAGACATGAATGCTCCCGGAACCTTTGTGAGGACTATGGAGGACCTATTCCATGACGAATTAGCCAAGAACTTATGGGTCTACATTGACGATATTTTTGTCTTCAGTGAGACCTTTGAAGAGCATGTTAAGGGCGTTACGAACCCCTGCAGTAAGCTGCAGAACGCCGGCTATTATGCCAACCCAAAGAAAAGTGTTTTCTTTGCCACGAAGCTCGATATCCTAGGCCATATGATACATGATGATGGCATCCACCCTGCACCCGACAAAATCCGGACCATAATGGACTGGACAAGACCAGAAAGCCAGAAAGAACTGCATTGATTCAATGGAATGTTTAATTAGATCTCGCAGTTTATTCCTCACATCGCCACCATCACAGCCCCGCTCACAGAGCTGAGTGGGAACGCTGAATCGCTGTGGACGGATCTGCAGGAAGCAGCCTTCGAAGCGGTCAAGCGAGCTGCAGATAAGGACAAAGTCCTAAGACTGATCAACTATAATAAGCCAGATATGATATGGCTTTTTACCGATGCACCCCCTACAGGTACGGGCGCCTGGATAGGGCAAGAACCAACCAGAGATGCAGCCAGACCTGCCGCGTTCCACAGCCGGAAGCTGACGCCATCACAAAGCAACTACCCCACACACCAACAGGAAACGCTCGCAATCATTGAGGCTATGGACGCATTCGCTCCCCATTTGCTACACAGGCAATTCACAGTGGTTACAGACCACGAGAGTCTCACCAAACTCATGACACAAAAGAATCTCTATGGACGACAGCAGAGAAGGCTAACGCACATCAGTTACTTTGATTTTAAAATAGAATACCAGCCAGGAGCGAAGAATTTCCTAGCCGACTACCTATCAAGAATCCATGAGTGATCCCCACGACCGTTGGATATAAGCCTCAAGGACCCCAGTATCGATTATGACAGCCTTGTGCTACCTGACCGTACCCAACCCCTACAGATCAATACAAGCTACGCCTCTTCTACCAATTTTAGCATTGAATCAGACGACGCCATGTACCACTCAGGCGAAGCCCAAACCTCTCCCACTCTTACCAGCCGTGACTCTATCAGTCGCTGCCGCCCTGAATACCTTATGGACGAGATTACCAGCAATGCAGTAACACGCTCCCAGAAATGTAAGCCCTTTGCTTCCGCGCCAGCTACATCGAGCGCAGCCAGCAACGATAGCATAATATCAATTGGAAACTCTTGGGGTGATAATACAACTCTCCCAATCTCTGTTGAAATGGAACGACGACACTCAGATCTGAGCTGGATGTCATGCACTGACGATAGGTGTGAAATACAGAAGAATGAAAAAGAAGGTGCAGGCTACTGGCCAAAGGACCCTGAGGTCCGGAAGCAGAGTAAGAAGACAATGAGCAAAGAGCAGGATAGGACTTCAACATCCAATAGAGCCCTTGAGGCAGGCCAGGCCTCGCTCCCCGATATCCCATACCTCTCAGAAAGCCTCCCACCTTTTCGTATGAATGATACCATTCTAGCCACACCGCCCATGGCCTCGCCGGCCTTTAGTCCCCTTGACAGCCAAGCAGGCTCTGACTCCGATGGGGCAACCAATGCCAACCAATTCCTAAGCACCCTACACTCCCGCCTTATGGGTATACTCGCCCAGCGAGTTAGAGAAGCCATTAAGACCGACGCCCTCGACACCAGGGTCAAGGAAACCGATAACAAACTGCACTATTACATCCACGATAGCCTCCTACTGGCCCAGAACACCAATGGGTACGAAAACCTTTATATGCCGGTATGACATCTTGAGAAGGGGGTATCCCTACGGGATTTTATCCTCAAAACTGTCCATGAAGGCCTCGGACACTTCTCAGCTTACAAATGCTACTCCTCTGCGGCTTGCTTCTTCTGGTGGCCACAAATGCGCCAGGACTTTGTCCTCTACTGTCGGTCATGCGATAAGTGCCAGATTAACAATGTGCCCATCACCCTACCCTATGGACGATCCCTTACCCTCCCTGACCCCGAAGAAGCCTACCAATCCCTAGCCATAGACTTCGCCGGCCCTTTTAACAAATCCAATGGCTATACATCTATCATAGTGATAATGGACCGCTTTACCTCCTACACACATCTCATCCCACTCAAGGACGCTGCTACCTCTGAGAAGATCTTCAAGAAGCTTAACAGCACTATCTTCGACGTCCATGGCCTCCCCCTTAACATTGTCCTTGACCAGGACTCTCGCTTTACCTCTAAGTTTTTGTCACAAATGATAAAGTCCCTGGTAGTGTTCGTTACGGGGCCCCGTTTCTGACAAACAGGGCGCCAAGAGCAGGTTATTAACAGCATATTAAAAAAGGAATCGTCCAAATCGGACCAAAACTGAGTGAGATAGAGCTCTGTGAAGTTGTCTAACTTCAAAGAGCTCTATCTCAGTCAGTTCTGGTCCGATTTGGATGATTCTTTCGACCAGTTAATCAGAATAACCAATGTTATTTTGGCCCCGCTTCTTGGAAACGGGGCCCCGTAACGAAGCCTAGTCCCTTGGTATCCAGGTCTGGATGGCGACCCAATACCACCACCAAACGAATGGCCAGGTTGAGCGCAGGATCCGTACCCTCAAACAGCTAATGAGGAACTTCGTTAATCCCAGACAGAATAACTATTCCGGCACCCTCCCCGCTATTGCAGCAGCCATGAGCGGCGCCCCCCATGAATCCCTAGGCATCTCGCCATACCACGCCCTCTATGGACGCCCCTTGAAGATATTCAACCCTGTCCGGCGATCCGCCAGCAAGGTACCAGCTGTGGACGATATCTTGAACGCCCATGAAGCAACAATAATCGAAGTAGACATAGCCAGAAAGCATGCTACCTTCCGCCAGACTGTCCAGGCAGACCAACGCCGCAAACCCCTAACGGAAACCTTCAAGAATAGCAGCAGAGTTCTTGTTAGAGGCCGCCCTTATACCTCCTCCCCTGGACGATCCAAGAAGCTAAAACCACGCTGGTTCGGACCTTTCAAGGTCCTAGAACATCTACCTGACACAGACAACTAGAAGTTACACCTCCCACCTAGAATGGCCCGCCAGAAACCCTACCTCCACGTCTCCTCTCTTAAAGAATACAGAGAGAACGATCCCCATAGATTCAAGTCCCGCAGAATAGACAAGTCAGCCCCCATCCTAATCGACAATGCAGAAGAATGCGAAGCAGAGCAGACTCTCGACTACCGCCGCCCGAACAACAGGCACGAATTGCTAGTTCACTGGAAAGGCAATGAGCGAGCAGATGGCTCCTGGGAACCTATTGAAAACCTCGACCACTCCCTGGAACTCATACGGGAATACTGGGACGCTAACCACCCACCAGAACCGACATGTCAGATCACCTCCCACTACATTAAAGCTTCCTGGGAACCCATGGAAGTTTCCTCCACACCCTGTACCGCAAACGATTGCCCACACGACTTCTGGGAACCCTATGACGATGAGGAATATGATTCTAGCAGCTCTGAGCAGGACTATTTCCCCACAGATGACGACAGCCTTCTATGGCACACCGACGCAAGCGCTGAGGACAGCGAGGACTTTGGAATGATAGTTGATTTTTCAGAATAAGCGAATGTAACATGTGTACATGTTCCGGTAACGGTACACAGGAGCGGGCAGTGCAGGATCTCCTATGTTTAGTTGATTTATATTTGGTTTATTTGATTTGATTTCAGCTCCGCCACTCCCTCTGAGTCAGATAGGCTATGCTATCGTATTGCTATGTTTAGTTTGCTTTATTTGGAAGTTTATATTTAGGATTCCGGGTATGGAATGGTCATGTAACACTGGCGCGGGCTGAGCATTGTTTGTTTCTTTCTTTGGTCTTGCAGGATTACAGGATTCCTGTATGTGCGCAGCTACTGGTAATGATCGTGATTGCAGGAAGGCTATCGCTCTTGGATTTTGTATTTAAACCAGTCTCCTGTCTAGCAGGAGACAGCAGACTTCGACAGACCTTCAGTCTAAGAATACACTTGGTTGAACGGCAATCCCTGAGTTCTATTTGTCATTCAACTATTATCTCTTACCTCCGGTCCCTTGCAGCCTCCCTTAGCACGAGCGCTAGCAGGCCTATCTCCGGTCCTATTGTATTTTGGTTAGACAGGAACAAACCTGTTACAGGTCGTGACTGCCAGGAGGACGATACATTTTGCATCCCTAAGGACACGGGCAGCGATGTTGGGAAAAGTGGCAGCAATCACAGACGCCTGTGGGTGGTCGGAGGAGAAGGAACGGGGAGCGTAAAACCTTTTTTCGGCCGTAGGGAGCGACTTCTGTGCCTGGGTAATAGGCACACTGTTGCTTGCTCATACGACTTTGGCTTCTGTGAGGGAGCTCTTGTTCTTCCTGCCCTTATGAGCGCCTGACGAGGCCGCCTTGGCCTATGATGGCTGGGTTTTGGGGCAGCCAGGGGCGAGATGCCCCGCGATGAAAGTGGTGGGGTCCGGGTACTTCTCCTCTCAGAATGCTTTTGCCTCCGACGAATCGGTAAACTTGTCCGCGCACGCCGTGGGGTCGCCGTAGAAGGAGCGGGTGTCAGGGTCATACCTAGGTATGTCGGGGTCGAAGGAGGACGCAGAGCTCTTGTCAGACGGGCGTGTGCAGGCCTTAGCTCTGGGTAGTGGCATAGGGGGGGCAGGGTGTGTGGTGGCACAGGACGGACGACCAGGAGGCCGAGCGGGGGCTGGCGCAGGTCGTGTGGTGACACTGGTCGGGTGAACAGGAGTCCTAGTTGGGGCTGGCGCTTGGGACGGGGGCGCCGAGACCCTATGTAACAGGTCACGAATGGCCCCATTGATGGGGGCGCGGGTGCCTTCGAGTGCTGGCCAGGTAGGGAGGGTTGCAACGATAGCTTGGATATTGCCCACTTGAGTTGTTATGGTCTCGAGCTGACGTGTCATGGACGCGAGCGCGTTCAGGGTAGAGCAGGAGAGGGGGACGAGGACTGTCTTGCCGTCTGAAAGGTCAGAGAGCTGGTGGTCGTCGAGAATCGGGAGTTGGGTCAAAGTGAAGTTAAGCCTTGGACGGGTCTCGTGAACAAAGTCGTGTATGTAGAGGTGGGACTCCGTGAGGTCCGGGGAGGATGAATGCCTTGAAGGAGCTCTGGACGAGTTCATCGGAGCGGGGAGGGGGGGTAGGTCTTCCATCTTGACGATGGGGAATCAGGGATGCGAAGCCTGACAGGCAGGAAGAGTTAGGGGGCGAGGGGCAATCGTGCACTGAACTATGTGGAGTTGGAATTTCAATGACAGGAGGGGTAGAGGGCGCGCAAGGATATAGGGGGCTTCTTTTTTCTTTTGTTTTTTTTTTTAATATCCTGTTTTCGTTGATTAAGGTACAAGAAAGAGTATCGAGAGCTAGCTATGACCGAAACAAACCTGTAACCAATCCAACGACACGCTTCACCCCCTCATGGGAAAAATCAAACCCCTCCAAACCAGAGCCCATCCTCCCCCCTCATAGCACCTAGGACGAAAGCAAGACGGAGCAATACCTTCCTCCAGACACGTAAGGAAAGACAAGTATAGAAAAGAAACCAGGGAAAGACACAAACCCTTCGGCGGGCCCCCCAAACCAAAAGAAAAGAATCTTACGGCACCAAGTGCCGACGGAGAGGAAAGATAAAACTACGGTTGCCGGATGCCTGAACAATAACCCCTACCCACTCGGCTGCGGGGCAGGCGTTTGACCCGGGCGGAGTGTCCAGAAAATCGGCGACGCTTCGGACTTTAGCATGGGCCCAGGAGGTAGTGCTATGCCATGACACAGCGTAACCTAATGTGAGGTTTGCGACCGTAGAGTAAATCGCAGGAGTGGATGAGGAGGGCGAGGGGAGCCACACGGCGAGGAGAGCCACTCGGCAGTGCAGGTGCCAGCTATCGTGAGTGGCAGTAGGGTGCCAGCCGAGGAGGCAGATAAGGTGCCAGCTAAGGAGGGGCGTAGCAGTACGGTGCAAGCGGATCTGACACGTGGGAAGCCGGAGGAGGAGGGCTCACCAAACAACCGAGAAGTATGAACACGGAGGACGGAGACGGGGTCCCAGTTTTTCGAAAGCCGACCGTACCGACCCTTCAACTCCAGAGAGAGTGCAATACCAGAGAGCAGGGCAACCAGGGCAACTACTTCACCAATAGTCCGAAACTAGCGACCCTGTGTTGACGGAGGAAGGAGGGTTGCCGACCGTGCAAATCGCTAAGCGAGACTGGTCGCGAAGTGCGGGGTAGAGGGTATGAACTTCAGCGCGAGCATGCTCAACGAAGACGAACGGAACCAGAAAGGAATCCATAACCCCTGGGAGGGGAGGCGAAAGGCCCCAGGCAGAGTAAAGGGATAAAGGCGTGATAACCCCCTGAGCAGCTGCCACGGGCGGGAGAGATCAGTAGCGGAGGACACTCTCACGACGATTTCCCATGGTGTTGAGATTTCAATCGCTGGAGGTGGAGCGGACGAGAAAGATGAAAGGAAATAGGGGGCTTTTTTCCTTTTTTTTTATTATTATCATGTATTCTTGATTAAGGTACAAGAAACAGTATGGAGAGCTAGCTATGACCGAAACAAAACCTGTAACCAATCCAACGACCCGCTTCACCCCCTCAAGGGAAAAATCCAACCCCTCCAAACCAGAGCCCATCCTCCCCCCTCATAGCACCTAAGACGAAAGCACGACGGAGCAATACCTTCCTCCAGACACCTAAGGAAAGTCAAGTATAGAAAAGAAACCAGAGAAAGTCACAAACCCTGCGGCGGGCCCCCCAAAACAAAAGAAAAGAATCTTACGGCACCAAGTGCCGACAGAGAGGAAGGATAAAACTACTGTTGCCGGATGCCCAAACCATAACCCCTATCTAATTGGCTGTGGGGCAGGCGTTCGTCATGGGTGGAGTCCCCGTTAAATCGGTGACGCTTCGGACTTTAGCATGGGCCAAGGAGGTAGCGCTATACCATGACACAGCGTAACCTAATACCAGGTTTGCGACCGTAGAGTAAATCGCCGGAGCGGATAAGGAGGGCGAGTGGAGCCACCCAGTGAGGAGAGCCACTTGGCAGTGGAGGTGCCAGCTATCGTGAGGGATAGTATGGTGCCAGCCGAGGAGGCAGGGAAGGTGCCCGCTAAGGAGGGGCGTAGCAGTACGGTGCAAGCGGATCTGACACGTGGGAAGCGGGAGGAGGAGGGCTCGCCAAACAACCGAGAAGTACGAACACAAAGGACGGAGACGGGGTCACAGTTTTTCGAAAGGCGACCGTACCGACCCTTCAACTCAGGAGAGAGTGTAATACCCGGGAGCAGGGCCACCAGGGCAACTACTTCACTGATAGTCCGAAACTAGCGACCCTGTGTTGAAGGAGGAAGTAGGGTTGCCAACCGTGCAAATCGCTAAGCGAAACTCGTAGCGAAGGGCGGGGTAACGGGTAGGAACGTTAGCGCGCGCGTGCTCAACGAAGACCAACGGAACCAGAAAGGAATCCATAACCCCCGGGAGGGGAGGCCAAAGGCCCCAGAGAGAGTAAAGGGATAAAGGCGTGATAACCCCCCAGGCAGCGGCCACGGGCGGGGGAGATCAGAGGCGGAGGACCCTCTCACGACGATTTCCCATGGTGTTGAGATTTCAATCGCTGGAGGTGGAGCGGACGAGAAAGATGAAAAAGGAAATAGGGGGCTTTATTTCTTTTTTCTTTTTTTCTTTTTTTTTTCTTTTTTTTATCATGTATTCGTTGTTTAAGGTACAAGAAACGATATGGAGCGCTAGCTATGACGGAAACAAAACCCACAAGCAATCCAACGACCCGCTTCACCCCCTCATGGGAAAAATCAAACCCCTCCAGCCCAGAGCCCATCCTCCCCCCTCGTAGCACC
>Ga0307509_10011185_pt1 | contig 10912 bp, 9 predicted proteins | sample 10_EM_MG_FD_202245 | JGI IMG/M metagenome (GOLD analysis project Ga0307509, IMG submission 202245) | Populus trichocarpa ectomycorrhiza microbial communities from riparian zone in the Pacific Northwest, United States - 10_EM | ecosystem: Host-associated > Plants > Roots > Unclassified | place... | reverse complement strand
GGCAGCAGGCTTGTTCTGCTCGGCAGCAGCCTCCTGTGTGCCAGGCGTTGACGCGCCTGTCCCCGCCGCTGCCGATTTGGCACGAGCCGCAGCAATGCGCTCTGCCTGGCGTGCGAGGGCTTTCTTACGCATCTCTATCCTGTTGTCTTCCAGCTTGATCTTCTTTACGAAATCCTTCACGTCCCCGGGCCTCGAGAGGAAACATATAGGCACATTCAGTTAATGACGCTTCTGGCATACGCACTGGAATGGATTTTCGAGATCTCCCAAATCTCTGTATCCCATCTCCCAAATCTCCGTAAGCGGTGCTGAGCCAAGTGAGTGAGCCCATTCTTCGGGCTCTGCACGCATCACCTCCCTTTTTGCGCTTGTTCTCTCTTCCAGGGTAGAGTCTAGCTCGGGATTGCGGTCGAATGGGGGACAGGTGTCATTTTTCCAGCGCACCCAATTGCGTTCCCGCTCAAGCACACCCACAACGGCGTCTGCAAACACCCGTCCGGCAGGAGCTGTCTGCCTGAGCTCCTCAAGCGCTCGCACTATCGTGTCAGAGACCCACTGCACCCCGTCACCTTCAAGAGTAAACTCCATTTGAAGCGAGCGATTACGCGGGGAGACCCACGATGCCTTGGCCTCCTTTGTGAACGTCTGCAGGTGGTAGAGCAATACAAGAAGCTGAAACAGAAACTGCCTTCGGAAATGGGTGTCTGCAATCTGCGCATGGCGTCAGGTTGAATTATACTACAAAGGACATGAGCGTACTTCAAGTTCAAGGAGATCAGGGCTCGTCAAGAACTTGGCGAAGAAGTATTCCTTCGCAGGGGCTTGATCGGTGGCAGGATCCGCTTCCCGTTTTCGCTTGAGGGGGTTTGCGGCGGCGGCGCCAGTCATTACCGTGCGACTACCAGTGAGGGCACGCTCTTTCACTGTTGCCTCCTTGATCACAGGCAGCACCTTGCTGACTGCTTCCTGGAATTCGCCGAAAGTTTGCGGCAAAGCAAAGTGTGACGGCTTGGAGAAGGGCAATTGAAGTGACCAGAATGTGTTGTAAAAGTCTGTGAAAATGCTGAGTGTCTGCAGGGAATATGTAGGTAACTGACTTGCCCTCTTTTGTCTCAATCGTCTCTGTCGATGATTTGGACACCGCACCGGGCTTTTCTGGAGGTGAACCATCCACCGCCATAGAGTCTTCTGGCTTCACTTCCACTCGGGCCCCTGGCTTCTCGTCCTGAGGAGTCCCCTTCTCGCTGGAGAACAATACGGTGTCCCACGTTGGACCGTACTCGCCGCGCAAGTTCACGCCGCTGCGCTCACTGAGCGGGAATACACCGCTGAGGAAGGTAAGAATACGGCCACAGAATATAGTATTGGATCCCATCTTTGACAAGCGGCGCAGGAGGTCGTTAAGAGTGCGTAGGAGGACGAGCGCCTTGCCCTTTCCCATCCCGACTGTGAGACGAGCGGCACGCGACTCGATCCAGGAGAATATGTGCGAACAGGAGGGGATGGTTTGCATTTCAAGAAGATCCTGGACTATTGAAAGGGGGAATGCTTGGTCGCAGGCATCTTCTTGGGGGTATCAACGAAAAGATAGATAGGTAGGGGGAGGTTGCGCACCTTGTTCAGTGAGGGTCAGCACGAGCTCCAGCCTATCCTTCAATTCATCGTAATACGTTGTTTCTGGATTATTAAGCGCGTCCCCTTCTTTCATCTGAAGCATATGTCAAACGTCACGCGTTGTAGAAAGGAGAGTCGCGCATACCGCAAGAGTGAAAATCTCGTTCTTGAGTGCGAGTTCCCATTGTCCACGCCTTACATCCAGGGAAGGTTTTGAGGACTTATCTTGCAGGACTACCGACACAAGCTTGTCAAGCTCATATTTTTGGAACGGTCGCGGTGGTAGCGACTGTAATAAGTGGCTGAGAGTAGCCTCGGGTGAACGGTGAGTCATGAGCAGAGGATAAATAAAGGAATGAGTGAAAGGCGCGCGTCTTGCAACCGGGTTTATCCTTGTTCTCACACAATGACCGGCTCCAATTCAGACAAAACGACATCACTTTCCTCTACCACCAACGCCTCAGACCCAGTATCGTCACTCTCTGGGGATATTGAACTTATCGTCCAGCTGCTAGGACACGATGTTCCTGACGATATCGCGGATCAGGACATCGGAACTTTATTACGGCAGCTGGAGCAGGCTGACACCATCGGCCAAAATGTCGAAGAGAGAATAGATGCCGTTTTAAGTCGATTGGACAGCCTTCTTTCTACCCTACAGCCCGAAGGAGAAGCTCAGATCGTAGATGTGCAAGCTGGCAGTAGGCCTCAGGAGGCCGACAACGATCAAGGACATTGATCAAATATTACATTCTGGTGGTTGGTGCGTCTGCTTACCTGAATGCTATTTTTGAATCTTGAATCATGGATAGGGCCATTTGCACTTATATGACTGCTATTCGTCACAGGGTTTTCATTACCTTATATCCTTGCTGCTGTCGTTCGCCTTTAACAGCCATACTCACGAACATGCGTTCGTTCGAGACGCAGCAGGCACTAGACAATGCACCATGCTGTGGAACCATGATGAATAAATCCACTTTTCTTCCCCATCGTTCAGCGCTGCCGTACGCCTTCCTGCGACACCTATCTATCTCCCAAGGTGATGTGATCTACGCTTCCCACAAGTAAGCCTGTTCTATCTGAACCTCTTTGTGGAACACTTTATCCCATCTCAGCCTAATTAGAGGCGCGAATTATTTACTATCCGGGGAACAACGACGGCGACTTGCGCTGATTGGCTAGAAGCTGTTTCAGAACCCAACTCTGCCCTTGTGATAGATGTCCTTTGCATTTGGACTCGCCCTGCTAGTCTAGTACAATGAATGACTTCGTCGATATTTGGCAGGTGTCTGCTGCGGGACGGAACAGATCATCTGCACCGAAGCACCGGGAAGCGAAGCGCGCGCCCAAACGGAATGAAATCTAGGCTGGACAGACAGCGGGGTCAAGCGCCGTGAGCTGCAGTTGTGCGTGAGAGATGTAGGACTGGATGCCAGTGATCGTCGCTGCCTTTGAGGGCTCCGGCAAACCAGCAAAGACGCGGAGTCCCAGAGGCACATTCGAGCAAGCGCGCTCCGAAGCCAACCCCCTGTCCTACCGCGCTTCCGCGCTCTGGTCGCGGCCGTTCCAGGGCCAATTCGGGCCCGAAGGTTCTAGATTGAACCCGCGGTGGATCTAATACCCACTATCATCCATGTTCTCCGTGACTTAATGAGCGTCTTCCGAGACTCCAAGGACGAAGCACAGCGTCGAATAGGAACTTTGAAACCGGATAGACCTCTACCCAGCTGTACCCCGCAGCACAGGAAACTGAAACGATTCTTCAGCTAGAGAACTTTGTTTTCTTATCATTTGTGACTAGACAGTTTTCAGTGCGAGGGCATCGGACGTAATGTCGTGGGGTGATAATGGCGCTTTCGCGACGGCCCCACAGGTGTTCCTAGTTCCGAACTTCTTAACCGACTTTTCGTCGAGATATGTCCATATATTAGGAGCAGACACTAATTCTTACAGCAGGTTGGATGTGAAACGCGGAGGAAAGGCGTCATCGTGCGGCGTCCGCATCGATACGATTGCCAACATACAAAAGTTAAAAATCAAAACTCTTTCCATCGCTGGGTGGAATTCCCCTCCCCTCTCATCTGTCTCATGATCTGACCCAGCTTGGAGTGGCCAAAGCAACGAGATGCGCACTAGCGACGACTAATAGTGTATGACTGCGAAAGCGGGAGGTCCTTATCTATGTGTCTATGTTATCTCTATCTCATCTGATGAAAGTTCGCATCTACAGTACTTGATGACTAAGCGCAGGACTGCGCAGCTCTCAATGCGGTCGCAAACAAGTTCTTGTCATGCGTAAGCACCATCGTCAGAATATCCCTTTTATCGGAGGAACTTTGCAAGTACGTACCTGTAACTCAGCAGGGTACGCCCCGATGAGCTCGCCGAGTTTCTGGCCACGCAGATACACGTAAAAGCCAGGGATCTATGCGCAAGGTACGCGTTTACCACACATCAGACGATACAATGTGCCGTGTGCACGCCTCGAAGGGGTACGCGTGGATTCGGAACAGAAAGTTGCTCACTGTTTGTCCGCCGACATGCCGGACGATGTCGTTCGCATGGTCGATGTCCACTCTGTAAAAGTCGACGCCCACGAGCGAGCCCGAGTCCGCGACGCCATTGAAGATCGGTGTCATGCCGCGACATGGACCGCACCAGTACGCCCAGAAGTAGATGACGGAGACGCGGTCGGCGTTGATCTGTACAGCAAGAGGAGAGATGAGACAGCGGAAGAGAGAACACGCGTGGGTCGGCTGAGGAGGAAAGTTCCGAACTTACGACGGTGTTGAATTGTGAGAGTGAGGTCAGTGGGACGATGGCCATGGATCGCAAGTCGATTGACACGAGCAAGGTCCTATCTTTTGGATGTAAGAAAAAGCAAAGGTGGGGAGGCTGAGGGTAGTGATTTTCCAGGGTCGGCCGGGGCCTTTTATGCGCGCATTACGAGCTCAATATCCCGCGAGAAAACAGCATTCGTGTATCGCTGCTGCCAAAGTCCGGCCAGATCCAGAGCCCATGCAGATTTTTGCGGCCGGTCGGTGCACGCCCTGTGGGACCGAGACCGGGTCCCCCGAGTTGACACCTGACACACACAGGCAGAGGCAGTTGAACGCCAGCGCGTCTCGGTGGCCTCACAACTCTGTTCCCGCGGGCCACAAGAGAGACAGCGGTAATTGGGCGGAATGGGGGGTTGAGGTTGAACGAGTGCACGGCGGAGGTGAGGGCAGGGGCTGCCCTGAGTAGCTCGTCACTTCCGGATTTGGATTAAGGCGACTGCCAAGAAGGCGATGGCGCTTCCGTGCGAGGGCGTGAGGAACGCGCCTTGACCTTGTTTTTGGGAGAACCGGGGGCCGCACGCGCTCAGATAAACGACAGAGGACCGAAGAGGAAGAAGTATTCCAAGAGAAAGTGGCAGCACAACGATGGAAATGGTCATAGAACGTACCTTGATAGATCAACCGGCGAATGAAACGATGCCTGAATGATGAATTACGTTGAGTGGCACCCAGTGGTGGGGTTCTCCTGTGCCTATTGGGCTTTGAGTTTATGATCCCAGGACAGACTTGTGATAACACTGTACTGTACTGGAGGGTTAGGGATTTAAAGTTTTCGAGAACTCGGGAGTTTTAGTCGAACTGAGGGGTCGATGTTGTAAAGGTCAGTTCGGGGTCTGCACCCACTGATAATCCCATTCTGTACAGCACATCACACAACGGACTGTGCACAGCTTCGTGCGTGGCGCTGGCGTGACAGGATGATGGGGTATGGCAGCGACTGTATGCTCATCCCCCTTTCCCCTCATGTCTCGCGGCGTGCAAGAAAGTAAGCAGATGCGTCGGTTATGGAATCATTAAGGCATAAAATGGATGACGGGCTTCTAGCTTGTTTGATAATTGACCTGTGGCTTCTGCTGGGAAAAGTGGAATGACCATACCAGGTCTGGCAGGCTTGACTCGTCGGAAATATGGTCTGTGGAGCACGAGCCGTGTGGGCGTGTGGGATATCGCTGGATGAACGTTCGTCAAATTGTGGTTCGCTAGAGTGGGTTTCCCAAACATCACATGGATCGACCGGACGGGCTGGAGTCCGGCTCCAAGATTCGGCTGCAACTTTTTTTCTTAGTCTTCTCCAAGATTTATGTCACAAAGACGCCGAGAAGGGACTATTTGGGGAACAAGCAAGATAAGGATGAGGCTTTCGACCCGTAAAGAGGGTAAGTTTAAGCCCGGAGTTCTGTGGAAACCCTGGGAATGAGATGCAGTACGGGAAGTTCGCACAGTCATAGAAGAGGCCTTGTGATGACGCTGCGCAGATACGGTGTCCAGCGTTGTCGGACGGGAATGTCAATAGGTCAACCCTGAGGTGGGGGCATAATCATGACGTGATATTCGATGCAGGTACACGCGATAAAAAAAGTTGCTCCTTCCGTACGTCAAGACTTATGTAGGAGCAAAGACTGGACTGTGACTAACTGTGCAGAATACGACCATGATAGTACGATGGAGTACTGTACTTGTAAACGTGGCGTGTGTGCCTTGTCAACAACTCGGAACGGAAATTTTGCACCGGTTGATCACAACAGCCCAAGCGACAACGGTCCCGCCGGCTTTGGTGCCGTTGTTCAACGCACTCCCTGTGTCGACATCGCCTCTCCGCACTGACCGTCATTCGCACACGCTTTACTGTCATTCATGGCGACGATCGCTATCGAGTATGCCTCTCCAGACATTGGCAGAGCTGTCGAACACGTCCCTTCAACCAATCCATCTATGACCAGCGAAACTCTCACGTCGACTCCACGCGATGATGATACCATTCCTGGGTTTGAAGATACCACCACCACCTCGAAGAAGAAGAAAAAGAAGAAGTCCAAGAAGTCGGCCAAGCCGAAAGGGGAACCCAGTACCAAACCCGTCACCGAAGATGATGAACCTGGCCCACTGGTGCTGCGTATCAGTCGTAACAAGCATTGGCGATACATCAGCTCATACCACGTATGTCGTCTCCCCTTGACCTGCCTGACCTCCCGCTTCACGAGAGAGATTAGGGTCCGTGGCTTCAGCTCCCGTTGGAGCTCCTCGAATCGCTCCTCGTCCTCAATCTCGACCCGGCTACATTTCAGCCCGAACCACGCGCTGCACCAATGCCTCCTCCCCAACAACAGAACCATCCTTTCTCTCTCATGCGCGATCGCGGCTACGCAGGTTTCGGAGACGCTTCTCCTCCCGACTCTCCGCGATTCGCCCTCACCTCACTAGCGCATCCCCCGCTGCCCGCTCCCCCACCCGGCAAACCGATCCCGCCGCCGATTGATCCTGGCGTATTCCGCTCTGTCACTACTATTCGTCGCCTCATTGACGAAGCCTCCGAACTTGCCGTGCGTGCTTCATCGGGGATGTCCGCAGCTGCACTGGGTTCGATACGAGGCGGGAGTCCGAATGCTCACAGTAGCCCTTGGGCTCTTGCCCAGTCACTCGGCATGAACCCTCTAGGAGATCCTGGCGGAGGGAGGAACGTCGCCATGTCTGCGATGCGGATCCATCGTTTGCGTGCGCTTGCGGTGCAGAAGCTCGCTGCAGCCTATAGGGCCGATGAGATTGCGTCGAGTGTGATGGTAATGCAAGGTGGTAGCGTGTTCGAAGATATCGCAGAACGCGTTCTGAAAGTCGGTCCGTCGTCTTTTGTCTTACATTTTACCCTTTGCGTATCTCATTGACTTTACATAGACCCGAACGATGCAGACGCCAAATATGTCCACTTTTTCCACGAGAAGATACCCTCTCGGTTCGTCTTCGTTTCTCTCTCCTTGTGATGGTTTCCATTCAACTGGAGACGGCAGGCAACTCGCCGAGTCTACTACGACCTGCGTTCTCGACGAACTCATCAAGGCTTATCCTCAACGACTCGAATTGTTCCGTACACGGGGCATCGTCCTCACTTTCCGGGACGAGTATTCCGCCGCTGTTAAGGACTTCACGCATGCGCTCAAGGAGGCACGAGCATTACGCAAGGCCCGCACCTTCCATCGCAACGGTAGTCACACTCCCCAAAGTAAAGGAAAGGGCGACAAGAGGAAAAAGGATGGCAAGAAAAAGTCGAACGGGCAAGCGCCTTCCAATGGGACAAGTGACGCCGATGGGGGCGGTGATACCTCTGAGGCCGAAACGCCTCAAAAAGTCCACCCGTCTGTTCTTCCCGACGCTCCAGAGCCCATCGAGCCACAGTTGCTCTTCCTCCGCGCTGCGGCCTATCTTCAGAATGCTATCTTCTTAGTCGAGGAGAGGATTCTGAAACTTGAAGGCATCCGCAAAAGAATCTCAGGCGAAGGCGCGGCGGAGCTCCGTCTGTGTTACATCCAGAACGGGCGCTACGGCGGGGTCGAGATAGGAAACCCAGATGGGCCACTCGGTAGCACCTCCGGGCCGAAGCTTCAAGCGTATCGAGGTGTGCTCGCTGACGGTGCGTTTCGGGAACAGATTGGTGGGCTGCTGAGGAAGAGCATTCGCGACCACGAGCGCTTCCTCGCCCACTTTGACGCCCTAGAAACTCCGCCACCGCCTCGCTCGTCCAGCAATGACGACGATGCCTCTGCCGATGGTGACGATAGCATCGTGGAGCGGGCGGCGTATGCGTTCCTACTCTCGGAGGCGTTGCGTCCGGGTGCGCCTGGTTCCCCTCCGCCGGCGCCGCCCCCGGACTCGGCAGTGCTGTTCACGACGTACCACCCGTTGTTGGTCGAGTCGCACTATTCGGTGTTACTCTGCCTGCTCATGCTCGGCGACTTTCCCGCCCTGCTCCGGGCGTTCGTCCGTGCCGCCACGGTTGTCGATGGTCTCGAGGGCTATCCGATCTTTCTACCCCCGCGCTCGATGGCCCAAGTGGAGTTCGTAGAGACGCTCGACAGGCTTGCAGGCGGCTGGCGCATCGGCACCCAGCCCCATTCTCGTGCACGCGCTCGCGCTCGGCGCGGTAATAACAATACGTCCAACGGCAAGCTAGCCATCGAGGCACCCCCGGAACGCACTTCTTCACTTCTTGCTCCCTCTTCTACCCCCTCTCCTGCGCCCGTCAAAGCGCTTCTCCTCCAAGCGCCTGGGACATTGTTCGACCCGCTCACGCCATCGACATCTTCATCTGCCTTACATTCTGCTCTGGCTCTGGTGCCCCCCACACCGTCGCCCTCTCCCGCGCCTGCACTTCACGGCAATATCGACCTTGCGGAGTCTCTCGATTGTGCGCGTATCATCCTCGCACCCGTCGCGGAGCGCCAGCGCGCACGCGCAGAACAGAATGCGCTTGAGAAGCGGAGGCTGACGTCTTCGCCCTCGTCGACCTCGACCTCGTCTGCCTCTTCTGCATGCGGTGATGGCGTCGGGAACTTGAGCAAGGGTAAGGTGAAGCCGCTGCCGATCAATATACCGCTGCATGGGCCCCGGGTCGAGGTTGTGCTGGCGTGGCTTGCTGCAGTGTGGATGGTAGAGCTTGAGAGCGTGGCTTTGTCGGAGTCGGGTGATGGCTATTGAAGAATGATGACGGAGAAGAGGTATGGTAGTGGTCATATGATGGACTTGTTGGTTGTTTGATTTGCGAGAGTGCCCCTATGTGAGGTTGGATAAGAAGGGGTGCTGTGGATCAGATTGAATTATAGTATTTTTTTTGCGCAGCTAGATGTCCGCGTGATGTTGCGCTAGGGAGAGGAGCAATTATTACTCGTCCATTATACCTCCAACGAGGAGGAATGGATCCGAGTAACGAGTGCCTGTTTAATCAGATGCATTTGTTTTGTAAATTCAAATACATTTCATCTGTATCACCACAATCCAATCCTATTCTAAAAATTTGGAAGGCAGATAGGATAATCGGCTGCAATCGCATGGGCCCCACTCCGCATCTATTATAAAATTGTAGTTACTATCCGAGCCCTTTGAATAACTGCACCAGTGTTGTGTCTATATTCTGACTTGCTAGGAACCGTGACCGTGAATTGAAATAGATGCCCTCGGTGGGTATACTGCAGAGCCAGCCGTGATCAGGATGGGGTCGTTTTAAATTATCTCCGGGGAGTATCTGGAGATGTACAATCCAAGTAGCAGCGCTCAATCAACACTGAGTCTGAGTCCGCGGACGGCAACTACCGTGACCGTGTGAGTGAAGCTCTGAGCCTGCATTATGTAATGTGACAAAGCGCCACTGACCTCCATCATGCTATCCTCATACCGACGACTGTAATATGAGCAGAGCAATAGGCTGAGGGTATCTCTCGGCCAGGCTTTCAGGCAATAATGGTGGAGAACGTCAATCACTAATTGAGTACCTCTCATGGGACCGTAATTGACACACAACGGAAGGGCTAATTGGGAGGGTTTCAGGCCAATGCGTCGCGCTACAGTAACATAGGCACAATCTCTGTTGGTCAACGCGCTCACCTGACTTTGACTTGATCATTTTGATGACTTTACTGTACATCTAACATATACTGTAAATAATGAGACGACTGTTGTATGCGAGTAGGGAGTATTTCTAAGCACGACGAAAAAGGGCCGACTTCCTCACCAAGTGTACGCCACTCATACACACGCCACCTCACGTGTATCGCCTCACGTCCTCCGGTGTAGGCCCCACGGGCTCATCCGACGCAGCAAGATGGCACTGATGTAACACGCGCACCTGGTCCGGTCCAAACGTGCCAACCACGGTGTGCATCATGCCACGGTTGTGGAACAAGATTAGGTCCCTCTCCTTCCAGTCGTGAGGATACACCAACTAGCGAAGATGAGGAGATAGCGTCATTAGCGTAGGCACGATGGGAGAGGAATGAGGCGAAGAGAAAGGTAAAAATGAAAACGCACGTTCGGCGCGATGGCGGGGCGCTGCATCTTGTATACCAGATCACGTACTTCCTTGAGGTCAGTGAGGCGGGCGCCATCAGGGTAAAGTGCGCCATCGCGTGTTGAACGGTCAGGGAGTGGGTCGATGAGTAGCTCTTGCACGGCGCAAGGGTGCACCTGGAAATGTAGCGCGCCAGTCACGGGGTTCTTCCATGTCTGCAATGTCCAAAGAATCAGCAAAAGCTATGAATATCCAGTCCAGGGAAGGAAGGAAAGGAAAGCGCACCGCGGGGTACACCTTGATCTTATTCTCCGTCCATGGCGGGAGCTCACTCAACGGGCGCTCCTTGCCCTCGCTCTCGATCGCGAGGCCAGTGCTGTGGGCGGCCACGGGGGCCATCCAAATGTACGGGTGCGGCGCATAACGTGCTCTAGAGCGAACTGCGACGCTCTGGAGCTCATGT
>Ga0307509_10011184_pt1 | contig 10912 bp, 3 predicted proteins | sample 10_EM_MG_FD_202245 | JGI IMG/M metagenome (GOLD analysis project Ga0307509, IMG submission 202245) | Populus trichocarpa ectomycorrhiza microbial communities from riparian zone in the Pacific Northwest, United States - 10_EM | ecosystem: Host-associated > Plants > Roots > Unclassified | place... | reverse complement strand
GAACTCGTTCATGATCGCATGCGCTCGGACGCACAACGCGATTGTACGCGACTTCGCCTGCAATCTTCAAAACCTGCGGAACTCCCCACCTTACTCAAGGCAGCGTGACATGGGCCGATCTGCACCCCAATGAAACAGAGGTCGTGCTCACGGTGCCGCCCGGCGTCGCGCCGATCCGGTCGGTGTTGCTCACCGCCAACATCATTACCCCGATCGCCGGCTTCCTGAGGGTCTCGGTCATCGCGCCGAACGGCCAGATCGCGGTGCTGCCGAGGATCAGTGGAGCGGCGTGGAGCGTCAGTGGGTATGACCTCTCCAGTAGCTTCCCCGCCGATACGGGATCCGGCGATTGGAAGCTTCGCGTGGTCAACGTGGTACTTCCCGGCACGATCAGCTCGTTCAGTCTGGCGATCACCTCGACCTACAGTGCTACCGTGTTCACAGCCCCTGGCGCCAACAAGCCAACGAGCCCGGGTGCGCCATCGGCCGGATCTAGCCGGCGAGACATGGTGGGGGAGGCATCGTGTACGACCTGCGATCAGCTGCCCGTCAACACCGATGCGGATATTCAGGCCAAGCTTAAATGTCTCGATGACAATCTGACCACGGCGGTGGGCCCGCTGCAATCGTCGCTGGTCGCGCGTATGAAGCTGCTGTTTCAGCTGGCCGGCGAGCGGCTCACCGCTGCGCAACGGACCCGCATCGAGGCCGTGTACACCAGCTCGGACGCAGGTGCCGCCTGCAGCACGCCGCTGGTCTGGGACTCGGCCTGCCAGACCGAGGCCGCGGCGCTGGCGCTGCCGTCTCAGCTCCAGCTGTGTCAGGATCTGATCACGAACGACAAGACCTCGAAGGCGCTTGCGATTGCCGAGCTGCCGCACTGCCTCGACCAGCTCGCCAAGACCGCGCAGTTGCCGGCCGATAGCTGCCGCATCGCCACACGCGACGTCGCCGATGGCGTCGCCCAGGCCGTGATCACCAAGACCTATCCGCCGCTCACGGGCGACCTCACGACCCTGTTGCCGCCGATCCTGTCGGAGCTCGCCGGGTGGTCCACGGCCGCCACGACGGCCGCAGCCGGCGATCGCGGCTGGCTGCTCGGTCACGGCAACACACTGCTGCGCCAGCTGTGGGCCAACATCGAGAACGCCAAGCTGGGGCTGCCCAGCGCTCCGCTCGGGGACCTCAGCCTCGCGGTCAAGCTCCTGTCGGATATCACAGGCACAGGCTTCACCGACGACTTCGCCGTGCTGTCGGCGGTGTTCGCACCTCAGCAGTCGGCCGTATCGCCGCTGCTGTTCGAGCTCGCCGGGGACGCGCTCCAGCCGATCGCCGATCGACTCACCCGGCTCGAGGCGTTCCACGATGTTGGCTGCCGGTTCTCGACCTGCCGCACCGTATCGTCGACGGGTGTGGTCACCCTGCGCGCGAGCGCCATGAGCGAGCTCGTGCACGCGCTCGCCGTGCTGCCGGATCACGATGCGCTCGCCGCCGCGCTCCCCACCAGCGGCAAGCTCGCCACACAGCAGCCCGCGCTGTATAGCGCGTTGACCCGCGTCCGCGATCAACACGCGTACCTCGAGACCGCGTGGGCCGCGCTCGGCCGGAGCGAGCCGTTCTCCCAGCTCGCGACGATCATGGATCCGCCCGCAGAGATCAGCGCGCTGGCAGCGATCGTCCGTACCGCCGGGGTGGCCTGGTCGAGCTACCAGGGCTCAGGCGAGTTCACCCCCTGGCATACGGCCCGCTTGACCGTCGCGACGCTCGAGCAATCGGCGCTCGTCGGATTTATCGATGGCCTACGCAGCACGATGACGACCGCTCGTACCAATTACGAGAACTCCCGCCTGAACACGGTCAACGATCTGCTCAATCAGAGCCACAGCAATGCGACGGTGCAGAGCGCCAGCGATCGGCTGTCCGTTTTGCGCGACCAGGACAGCGATCTGATGTCACGGTCGCTGGGGCTCGAAGCCCGCGAGGCCGACGAGCGCGCCGCCATTGCCGGCTTCCAGGCGGCGTTCGAGGCGCTCATCAACTCGGGAGCGCTGGATGAGAATGCGGCTTACCAGATCGACACGTTGCCCTCGGTCCGGGTCTCCGCCGCGGACGCCAAGTACCCAGGGATCCCGTTCCCCGGTGACGTGGCGCGCGACCGGATCACCGGGGCAACCGTCACGCTGAACCCAGGCGACTCGCTGCGGCTGGCGGTCACCGGCAGCTGGACCCCGACCTGTGCCGTGCTGAGCTCGCAGATCCCGAACACCCGCGAAGGATTCGAGGCAATCCGGGTGTCAGATGCCCAGACCGGTCCCGAGGGCTACTGGCTGAGTCGCGAGAACGACGTGTTCAGCGCGAACTCGACGTCCAACAGCACCGAGTGGCGCGATGATTACGGGACCTCGGAGAAGACGTGTGCTGGCATATCGATCAGTTACAGCGGGGCCGGCGCCTCCTGGGAGGACTGCGATTTCGATAATCACGACGTCATCACCTCGAACACCTTGACGGGGTCATCCGGCGGCAGCACCCGGACGACCGCGAGCTTCGCGACCGGGATCCGGCTGCCGAACACACCGTTCCCTACCGCCCCGACGGGGAGCCTGGTGGCGGTGCTGACCCGGACGAACCACCCGGAGACGGTGTTCGACGTCCGCGTGGTGCTGCGCAACGATCTGATCGTCGCACCGGCCGGGCTTCAGCCCGGCGATCAAATCGATGTCAGCTTCGTGGTGAACGACCTCGGCACCTGCGGCGGCAGCGCCGCTAGCCAATTGCAGATCGACGCTGTCAGGTCGCGCCCGGTGGGCACCACCGCGCAGGCGGTCGGCGCCGCCATGGCTGCCACGCTGCAGGCGATGGAGGCGCAAGCGCCCACCATCATGGCCGAGGGCCAGCTGACCAGCGACGAGGGCAACGCGCTACGCGCGGGCGGCTGGAAGACCGTGGATCATAGCCTTCCGGACGGCATCGGCCTCGCCGGATTGCCCTACGATCTCCGTCAGCTGTTCGACAGTTTCCTCGAGCGCGAGATCGCGAGCATCGGGCGGCGCAGCCAGATGCACGCCATCGCCCGCGAGCGCCTCCAGCTCAAGTTGTCCGCGGTCGGGGTTGCCAACGAACTGTCGTTCGCCGACGCCCAGGATCGCCTGTTGATGTTGATCCCGCGCTGGCGGCTGCGTGACCTGTCCGGCGTTGCGCTGGCGCAATCGGTCGAGGCGCTGGCCGAGGCGATGAGCACCTACGTCGCACAGGTCTACGAGCTGCGCGATCCCGCTGCCGCCACGCTGTTTCGCAGCACCGAGGTCACCCAGCTCGACGCGTTGAAAGATCTCAACCTGACTGCCGCGTATGCGGATTCGGCCCCGACCTCCGCGGTCCAGGCCTTCGATGACTTCGTTAGTGCGGCGCGAAACGCGCTCGCATCGGCGCAGTTCGAGCTGCCCACCCAGTTTCGCCGCACGCTCGTCGTGGCGGTTCCGGCCAAACCCTTGACCTGTCCGGTCGGCGCGCCCTGCATCTACAAGAACATGTGGACCGCGGTGTCCAACTCCACAGCCGCGGCGTTCTGGGCCGCCACGCAGGCGTCCCCGTTCGGCGCGAACATCACGCTCACGCCGAGCGATCTGTACTCTGCGCTGGGCACGGGAACGCTTGCGTGCGGCGATGTCGCGCCGGTGGTCCGGCGTATGGCGATCTACCTCGACACCAACATCGACCCTCGCGTGCTCTCGTCGACCTTCCTCAATATCGAGGGCACGGCAGCCGCCTCGGGAGCGTCCGCGGTGTTCCCGCTCACGACCGGCCCGCTGTCCATCGATGCCGATAGTCCAGCCGGCGTTGCCGTGAGTGTTCCGGCGCTCAATGGCGCGGTCAATGCGGTCGACACACGGTTCGGCCCATCCGTCGAGACCCTGGGGCCGGGTGCCGGGTTGTCACCGTTCACCACGTTTCACTTCGACATGACGCCATTTCAGAGCGGTATCCCCAAGGCCTTGCTCGGGGTCGCGGATGCGGTGTTGCTGGTGTTCGAGGTCGAGCGCCGCGTCTCGACGGATAGAGTGCAGTTGCCCGGGGTCTGCACGGCGGCGGGGAACTGAGCCTCCGCGTTCCAGCAAGGCAATCGCAAGGACGACCATGAGCATCGCTGTACGCCCCGTGTTCGCAACGCTCCTCGCGGCGATGTTCGTCGGTCTGCTCGGCGGTGACGCCGTGTCGGCGGCGCCGTTTCAAGATGTGCTCGTTCAGCCGCCGAGCCTCGCGCCGCCGCAGCGCGGGGCGCTCGCTGGGACCTTGTCGCGGACCGCGTTCGGTCCCGGGGATCTCGATCGCGGCGCGTTCCAGCTGCGCTTGCCAATCGACGCTCCCACCGAGCGAGGTCCGCTGCTGGCGAATGTCATCCCGGTCTACTCGCCCGAGTCGGGGATCGGCGAATGGGGCCACGGCTGGCAGGCGGACCTCTCGATCCGGCGGTTTCGGCCGCTGGGCGAGATCGACTTCTCGACGGACGACTTTGTGAGTCCGTGGGGCCGCCTGGCCCCGGGCACGGACGCCTACTATCCGGCCGGGCTGCCGAGCGTGGTCCGAGTGACCCGCGACGGGGCCGGGTGGGTCGCGCTGACCAGCGACGGCACCCGCTTCACGTTCGCGCCCAGCGACGCGGTGACGACGTCGCGCGGGACGTACGAGTGGATGCTGTCACGGGTCGACAACGTGCTGGGGGATTCGACGACCCTGCAGTGGACCCGCAATCCCACGGGCCGTCCGTTCCTCTCGGCGGTTCACTGGGGCGGACGCAACGATGGCACGCAGTACGCGCTGACCTTCGACTACGAGTCCGTCGCCGTGCCGTTCGTGTCGTACTTGAGCGGCGACCAGCAACTGCTCGATCGGCGCATCACCCAGGTCACCGTGAGCGTCCGCCAGAGCGGTGCCGTCACGCCGCGCTGGGTGTACGCGCTCGCGTATCAGGCCAGCCCGAGCGGACCGGCGTTCTATCTGCACAGCATCACCAAGCGCTACGCCTCGGGGCAAGCCGATTCCCCCGTGGTCTATGACTACGACCTCGGCGCCGAGCTGCAGGCATCTGCACAGTTCACCGAGATCCCCGCGCTCGGTCCGATCATCGCGGCCCAAGGCGGCGGGCTCGTGCTGGAGCCTGATCATGCGGCGATGACCGATCTCGAACAGAACGGCCTGACCGATGTCGAGCTGGCCTATGACCAGACGACGCTGCGCCAGACCGAGACCGGTTTCGTGACCGAGGCGCTGCCGCCGGCGACGGCGGTCAATCCCGACTGCCGTCCTGATCCATCTCTGTTCAACAGGCCGCGCGTGCTGGTCCGCATGCACGGTGACGCGGCGGAACCGCAGGTCGCGTCGATCGAGAACAACTGGGATGGCGTCACGACCAGGCTGCTCGTGTGCGACCGGCTCGGCGTGCCGATCTTCGACCAGTTCATCGACGGGACCTGGGGACTCGACGCGAACACCCGGCTCGCCGATCTCGACCGGGATCAGCGCCCTGATTTCGTGCGCGTCGGCTACGGTGAGGCCGAGGTGCTGCACAACACCTCGACCAGCCCGGAAGCGCTGTCGTTCGAGCCTGGCCCCGTCACCGCCCTGTCACCGCAGTTCACCCCGCTCGCGACCTGGGTGCTGGACTTCAACGGCGATGGTCGCCCCGATCTGATGGCGCGGCATGACAGCGGCGTGGTGGTCTGGCTCGGCAAAGGCGGCGGCACGTTCGAGGAGGACGGAACCAGCTACGGATTCATCACCGCGGACGGTCCGCTCGCCAATCTATCCAGCTATCAGTTCAGCCACGGTGACTTCAACGGCGATGGCCTGTCCGATCTGATCCTCTCGTCTGGCGCGACCGCGGTCCTGTTCACCAACCGCGGTGGCTCGTTCGTCGAGACGCCGATCAGCAGCCTGGCGAATATTCCGTGGCTGTTCTCGTACCCGGTGGTCGCGGACCTCTCGGGGAGCGGCAACGAAGAGGTCGTGTTCGTCACCGACACACAGGCGCTGGCACTCCCGCTCACCTCCGCGTCGACCGGGCTGATGCGCAGCGCTGACGACGGCAAGGGGACCGTGCTGCGGTTCGGCTACCGCCGTGCGCGTCCCACCCCAGGTATCCAGCGCCGCTACTCGACCCTCGCCAGCCTGACCGTCGAGTCATCGGGCTATGACCCGGTCACCTTCCGCTACGACTATGGCGCGCCGGTGCTGCAGAGCGCCGGCAAGTACCTCGTCGGCTTTGCCAGCGTCGACAAGAGCTCCCCGGCGCTTCGCGAGCATGTCGAGTTCTTCAACGACGATGACGTGTCGGGGGTGCGTGCTTTGTCCGAGGACTTCGACGAGCGCAGCCTCGGCGTCGTCCGCTTCGGCCGCCACGTCTACGACGACTCGCGGTTTCACGGCGTGCGCTGGTTGCGGCCGTCGCTGGTCGAGACTGGCTATCGCAGCCCCGATGGCTTCGCCAGGCTGTCAACAACGACCGAGTACACGGCCTACGAGCGAGAGCTCTGCCCCACGGTGACGGTAACGACCCGGCCCAGTGGACAACTCGTCAGCACGACGAGCCTGGCGAGTGTCGCGGCGATTCCCGATGCGCTGCACTGTCTTTCCGCGTCACAGAGCTTGTCCGGCACCCACGCCGATACGTCTCTCGATTTCAACTACATGGTCGATCTGGCCCGCAACGACCTCGGGCAGATCGAGCACGTCACGCAGCTGGGCCCCAGCGTGGACCTACTCGTCCTTCAGAACCTCACGTACGACGCCAACCATCGCCTGTACAGCGTCAGCGCGCCGGGCCGTGGCACCACCGTGGCGAGCTATGATCCGCTGGGACGACTCACCCAGCTGACGGATCCCCTGGGGCTGGTCACCAGCGTCGACGCGCGTGACGCCGTCAGTGACGCTGCGCTCCAGCTGCGGACCGCGCGGCCAGACGCGCCGAGCACGGCGTTCTTCCGCTACGACGGCAAGGAGCGGTTGCAGTCATCCTGGGACGACTTCTCCGGCACCAGCCAGAGCCAGCCCGGCGTGTCGTACGTCTACCAGGACGCGACCAGCATCATGCCGGGCCGGATCGACACGCAGACGCTTGCCGATGCGGCCACCGGCGTCGCTCGCCAGGCAGCTGATCTCGTTGCCGCCGATGGTGAGCCCCTGGTCGGGGCCGCCTGGCTCGGCGATCACTTCGCGCTCGGTATGGCGACGGTCGCCAACCGCAACGCGCTGACCACGCGGAGCTCGTTCATCGGCACCATGGCGAGCGCGGCGCTTGCCGCGCTGACGAGCGCCGATCTACGGACCCGGGGCGCACTCCTCGCGGAGACCATCCACGCCGGCTTCGGCCACGCAATCCAGACCACCGCGACGCAGCAAGCCGGCGTGGTCGGCACCACGACAACCGAGCTCGTGCTCGACGGCACCGAGCTGGTGATGCGGGTAACGGAGCCGGGAGGCTTCGTTGCCGAGTCCGCGGTCGACGCGGCAGGCAAGCTCGTGCGCAAGACCGACGAGAACGGCGTCACGCATCGCTACGCCTACGACGCCCTCGGTCGGCTCGTTCACCTGGACACGCCCGATGGCGGTCACACGGTCACGTTCGATGGCTTCGGTCGCCCCAAGCGCGTCACCCGGGATGGCATCGGTGCGGTGAGCTACGACTACGATCCGGCCTCGGGCCTCCTGGTCCACAAGCAGCGATTCGATACTTCCGGCGCGATCATCGATACCAGCGATACTCGCTACGATGCGATCGGTCGGCCATTTCGGGTCTCCCAGAGCACCAGCAGCGCAGAGTCTGACCTGCAGTTCGAGTACGACGGTCAGCTCGGCAGCACCAGCATCGCCGGCCAGCTTGGTCGCTTGACCAGCGCGCGCGGCGACGGCTGGGAGCGCACGTCGCTGTTCGATCCCCTCGGTCGCGCCTACGAGCAACACGTCAGGCTTACTGGCTGGCGCGATCTGACCAGCGAGAAGATCTTTCGCAGCGATGGCGCGGTTGCCAGCGAGACGCTCACCATCACCGACCCTGGAGGCGCCGTCAAGTTCAGCTCCACGCAGGAGACCGTGCTCGATGGTCTCGGCCGGATCCGCGCACTCAAGGTCGACGGTGCAGTCCTCTACACCCTGTCCTACGACCCCGAAGGCCGGATCTTTCGAGCAGACTTCACCTCGGGCGAAGCGATCGTATTCGACTACGATTCGGTGACGCACGCGCGCAACGGCCACCAGGTCGCGGCGCCCGATTCCTCAGGCGCCGTACACTGGGAGCGCGACCCGCGCGGCCTGGTCAACGCGGAGACGTACCTCAACGGCAGCACCACCACGCGACGCGGATACACCTACGACGGCCGCGGTGCACTCACGCGTGCGACGACTCCGACGGATGTTGCCAGCTACAGCTACACCGCGTCGGGGCTGCCCGATTCGATCAGCGACACCGCCGGCACACGCTCAGTGCACCACACGTCGCAGACACTTGCCGTCGGCGACATCGCCTATACCTGGGACGCTGCCGGCAGGGTCATCGGCAAAGCTGACTGGACCTTCGACTACGGGCCGAACGGCCAGCTCGCCCACGCGACGCATCCAGGCCGCCGGATCGATTTCGTCTACGACGACAGCAACAACCGCCTGCTGAAGCGAGTCGACGGCGTACCCGTCCGGGCCGATGTCGCTGGCGGCATCCTCACCGAGGACCACTTCATCGAGCTCGTCTCCATCGGAGGCGTGGTCGCTGGAGTCCTCGACAACGGTCGATTCACCGCGCTGCTTACCGATCCGCGCGGCACCCCGTTCGCCGGCCCCGATGGGGCGCCCGGCCTGGCATCGCCCTACGGGGTCCGCGTCTCGCATCTCGATCTTGCCGAGGTCATCGACTACGCCCGCCTGGGCTGGGATCCCGACCTCGACGTCGTCCGCATGGGCGTTCGCGACTACGACGCCAAGCTCAGCCAGTTTCTGACGCCGGATCCGCTGTACTTCGAAGATCTCGAGAAGTGCCAGAGCAGTCCACTTCAATGCTCGCTCTACGGATATGCGGCAGGCAACCCGATCAGCTTTGTCGATCCGGATGGCAGGCAGGCGCTGCTCAATCCGATTCCTGCCCCGCCGATCTCTGCCCCACCGGTTCCGATGCGACCACCGCTGACCCTCGTACCCCCAGCTGCGCCGGAGACGCCCGGACTGTTCTCTCGCCTGCTGGCTGGCGCGGCGAGGTTGGTCACGCCCGGGGTCGCTGCCGCCGGTGCTGGTGTGACCGCGTTTTTCTGGGACATGGATAAAGGCGGACCGTGCGATACTTGCTCGTGCGCCACCGGCTGTGGAAACAACCTGAGGCAAAGCCCCGCCCCAAGTCCTGCCCCAAGTCCTGCCCCCAAACCAAGCGATGACAATGACCGCAACATACGTCTCGTCTACCGCGGAGGTTCTAGGACACTGGACAACATGACACCAAGACCCATCAGTGACATTGAAGGTGGACTGTCCGCTTGGGTCACTTTGGAGCAAGCGGCTAAGCCTGGCGAGAAAGCTCAAGTGATTGATTTAAAAAAACTACAGAGCTTGAGATATGTTCTAGACCCAGACGGGCATGTCGGGATTACGACGGGATCGGTAGAGGGTAATTCGCAATGGGCTCAAGCGAGGGGCACTGGAGTAGCTCATCCATTGACCTTGGAACTTCTTGAGGCCATCATTGGAGAAGTGCGGCGGCCCCGATGATACATCTTCAAGAGTGGGATGCACCTTGGACTTGCATTCATGGCTATCTGGATTCTGTCGCGGCATCGATACGAGCCGCACGACCTCAGGCACGGATCACGATCCAGCGAATTACGACGACGTTTTTCCCATTCGGGGCCACGCTTGTGATCAGTCGAAATGGAATCGCAGGAGAAGAGGATTTTGTTATTTCCATCAATGGTCACGTGCGCGAGAACGGGATCCGAATATCAGTAGACATATCGCATGGATCTGGATATGTTGTTGCTGACGGGCCAGAGCTTGAGATTGCTGCGGGATCGGACCTGGCAGTAGTGCTCGAGCCGTGGTTTGGAGCGGTTGAGCGCTGGCTGAAAGCGCAAACGCCATTGCTAATTCGTGAACTGCAGTGACATCCTGGCTTCATTCGTGTAGCATTGGCGATGAGTGCAGATCTTCTGCAACGGCGGAAACTTAATCGATTCCGCGAGGTTGGTTTCGGTAACGGTGTCCGGATCGATCGTGTTCTCATAGCGTTCGCGGTCTGACTTCCTGCATTCTGGAGACGTTTCTTCAGTCCCGATTCCTCTGGAAGTCGATCGCATGTTGATCTACCATACCCATCCCGGCGGAACTCCGTGGGCAAGTGGTGGAGACATGGAAGTCATGAAACATCTCGAGGCCATCGGCTCACCCCAGCGGTCATCGGAGCTGATTCCTGCCGGGACGGGGACAACCGTGAAATTCTCTGCAACCCAGTCGAGGTGAGATCATGGAAGATCCGATCACATTCGATCTCTGGGGGGAGCCGGTGGCGAATCACCGAACGCAGGCGCTAGACTTCCTGTCGAGCGCCAGGCCACAGCTTTCGCGCATCGACATGCTCCGTGAATATGTGGCAGCTGTCAACACGCGTCGGCCGATGTTGATTGCGGAGCGTCTGGACTGGCCATCTGTCATGGCGCTCAGGGTCCGTGTTGCGATAGCGTTTGATGGCGGCGCTACATATCAGAGCGGACTTGCGCCGGGTAGCTCCGGGTTGCGCGAATGTCTAATACATTTGGGTGCAGATCCCGGATTGCCCCGGATTGCATAATCAAGCTGCCTTCTTCGAGGCGTCATGCGCGCGAGTTGGCGTTGGGATAGCGGCGAGTTGAACCGGGCCTCGTTGAGCAAGATGCGCGGCGAA
>Ga0307509_10011183_pt1 | contig 10912 bp, 21 predicted proteins | sample 10_EM_MG_FD_202245 | JGI IMG/M metagenome (GOLD analysis project Ga0307509, IMG submission 202245) | Populus trichocarpa ectomycorrhiza microbial communities from riparian zone in the Pacific Northwest, United States - 10_EM | ecosystem: Host-associated > Plants > Roots > Unclassified | place... | reverse complement strand
ACTCCCGTTCGCAAAGTTTTCGCGGAGGGACAGGTACTGTGGCTATGTCTTGGCGGCAATGGAGGTACTGGTACAAGGATTTGGGTATACTTTGAACTGAAAGGGTTGTACTGGTACTTTCGTTGCCACCAAGACACCACCACAGTACCTGTCCTTCCGCGAAAACTTTGCGAACGGGAGTGTACATGGAAACTAAATATACAGGCTGAATTTACTCTGAATTAAGGAAAAGTAATATGAACAAATGCCCAATCCATTTCATCCTCCACTGGAATCCACTCCCATGTACCTTGTGCCTTCGAGGGTGCAATTAGCCCCCATTTCTTGCGATCCTTGAGGAGTCTTGGAAGAGGGGTAGCACGAAAATCCTCCTCATGGCAACCAGATAAGCTACTTGATGAAAGAACAAAATCTGGCTTTAAGCACTCTACCCAACAGCCAGCCATAAGGTCAAGGAAAACATGAGATTCACCTTCCTCAGCAGCAGGCAATGCCTCATACAATGGACCTATTGGAGAAGACAACATTGCCTCATGCAATGCTTTGTCCTGTCGCTTTTTCTCAAGCTGTTCCTGCTTTTGTAGCTCAGCTACCTTCTTTTCCTCGGCCTTTTGTTTCCGCTCTTGGGCTTCAGCAATAGTAAGGACCCAAGTCCCTTCATCAGTAATTGCTGAGCATCCTCCAGGGCAGGAACCTGATTTTACACTTTCTGTGTTCTTTTTTCGGTTTTTTTGCCACAGCTGGCAATTGGTTTCAAGCTGAATAGTAGAGGTGTTATGTGTTATTGTGGGTACTTGCTGTAGACTACTAGAGTGTGTTTCCGGAGAATCAAATATGGCAATACCAGTGATATCCTGTGTGTGGCCATTACCCACAGTGCCCCCGACTCAGACGTCCCTTTCAGAAATCAACGCTGAATGTTTTCCCTGTTGTGGAAGAGCTTGTAGAAATAGCTGGGGATTGTAAGGGTAAATCCCAGTGGCTTGAAATGCACTCCGGCAATTACGAATTGTCATAACCTCCTTCTGAGCAGTCTGAAACAGCTCCATAAACAATTCTTTATCAATCCTAGTTGCTCCCTCCTGTGATGCATTATCCAAAACCTTTAATACTTCTAGTTAGTCTTAAGTCAATTATTTAACTTGTAAGAGAATCTGAATTACCTTTGAGTATGCAGTAGAATATGGTCAAAATATTCCGACATGCAATGGTAGCAGGAGATGCGTGCTATGGGGAGGAAGGCAGAGACACTTTATCCTATGTGCCTCTGCAAACTCAATAAATTCCCACGTAATATGAGAATCATGTCCATCGAAGATAAGGAGACGATATTCACTAGGATCTTCAGGGGGAGTATGTGGCTCAAAGTTGCGCGCTAGCCACTGCAATCCAAGATAAGCATCTGTCCACACATTTGGTGAAACTGCTGTTGTCCAATGTCCCAGCATTTCCCCATGATACCAACCATAAAGATGCTTTTCACCTTTCATAATAACCATAGGAGGAATATTCTGAGCAAATATTCCAACTGCTTCTATGACTGTAACTGTTTCTCGTGAACCAGGTTGGCGTAGAAAGGCAGCTTTTTCATCAGATTTTACAATCACCCGCAAAGAATGCTAAATAAGTCCAATTAGAAAGCCTTTTTCATCCTTGTTGTAGATGTTCTGAGGCTTGATTTTGAATTCCTTTATTACTTTATCAAGTATAGTGAAGAAATCACGAAGGATGACTGGGTAATTGTTCATCGCACAGTCATTATCCAGGGCTCGACTATAGATTGATTTTAATTTTTGGTGGCGTTGTAGAAATCATTTATGCCAATTCTTCCCTATGGCTTTGAGTTCTGGTCCATGGTAGTTGCCTTTAGAGTCTCTGCGTTGGAAAGGGTAGTCTTCGTCAAGGCTTTGTATTCGCTGGAAAAAGTCTGAGGCATCCTCAATATTTAGTTGCTCACGATCCTCTAGTACTGCTGCTGCCATTCCCTGAAGTATATCTATCCTTACTTGATACCCCCAAAAGCTCCTATGCAGGCACCATTCCTCCAATGCTGCCTCTTCCGCGATTGTGAAAATCATATTACCGGCATGATCTTCAGAATGGGTTTTAATTTCTCCTCCTGTAGCAATGGCTCGCTGAAGAGCAGAGAATGTAATCTGGTGCATGGTAGCTACAGGTCGCAAGGAAACACCTGGCCGAACAACCTTCCGTGATGCTCCATCTCTGGCTGGATATAATTGGGTAACTGGGGTTTTGCGATTGGTATAGTATTAGGTAATAGCCTGTTCGAGAGGGGAAGGGTCAGGGTTTGAATTAGGTACTGATTCTTTGATGGCTATTTGACTCTGAACAGGCATGATTGGAGTTTAAAAAATCCCCAAAAGAAGGTAAGAGATGTATTGTGAACTTGTCGCGTCTTGTGTTGTTATGAGTATTTTATTGATAGTCTCTATGACGAAATTTTGGTCAATGCTTAGCCTCAACGCTCGAGCACTAATTGACTACTCGGTAGTGATCCACTTCCAGGTCTGATCCACTTCCATGTCTAACAAGTTAACCTACGGTGGGCATCAGCAATAGAATACACATAATACATGCGAAACAAAGTATGAGAACCATCCAAAAGGCCCTCAGTGGAGTGAAGATTCACTGCCATGAGGTTGCCCCTATCGGAAAACAAGGGAAGTATAGAAACAACATCTAATTGCCTTTCATGAACATAAACAGCAACTCGAGGCTTAGAAACATCTGTTGAAGGGGGAAACACACATTTATAGTTTTGAAAAAAATGAGGAGAGTTCTTCAAGAGTGGGATATCTTGAAGAGCAACAATATGAGGAGAACTTTCTACCAAAATAAAAAAACTAAAAAGAGTTTGAAAAACATTACTGCTTGTGAGACAATTATGCTGAACAATGGAAAGAATTAAACAACCAGGGTATTGGAAGGAATGTGAAGGTGGATGACACTGTGTTGGGGCTGGGCTTGCTGACATTAAAGTTCAATATTGTGGTCGGTTGGTGCAGGCTCACTCCAGTCGGCACTGGTATTAGCCCAGAAGAGTGGGCTACCAGCACCCAACAGATTCCTGCAAGTGAGGGGGGCAGCGAGGGAGGATTGGGCAGAAGCACTGCATACCAGTTTGACTGTCTGGGGCTGAGTTGATTCCCATGAAGGTAGGAAATGAGGGCCATGCCTAGCCGGGATAGCCGGTACAGCAAAATAAGTGGGTAGGCCCTGAGGGGTGGCCTTGGGAGGGTTCGCCCCAGGGGCATCGGGTATGTGTTGGTCCATAGGGGAGCGGAGAGAGCAATGAATCTCGTGGCATACCACACAGGAACAGTCGATGGAGGCATGTTGGCCATTGCAATTGATGCAGAGGGGAGTTGAGGCATTGCAGTACCCTACAATCGACTTCTTAAAATCCCCTTTCGGGCAGTTTTGGTGAGCACATCTGTGGGCAGAACCGTGATGGAGGAGGGTGCAGATGGGGCAGCTTTGGGCCTCCTATTTGCACAAAGGACCAGAATGACCAAACCATCAGCCCTTCCTGTACTGAGTGGACTTGAAGGCGGAGTGAGCACTGGCGATTCAGAGGGCACGAGGAAAAAGTCGAATTGATTCGCCAAACTGTGACAGATGAGTTGAGTGAAAAGCCACAACCACCGAAGTTGTCAGCTTCAGAGCCCGCTTGGCTGCATCTGACTGGAGAAATCTAGCCCCAGAGATGTAGACTTCAATACTATGGCTGATAGATTTGAGAAGTGAGGGAAACAGGTCTGCAGGTACACTCAGGAGAATTGAAAGAAGAAGGTAGTGGATGAGGAGTTCGACACTTGTGGGAGCCTCCGTGAAAACCAGGAAAGGATTTTCACCAACCAGGAAGCTCTGGTTGAGCTTCTTCATCATTGTATGAATAAAAGGGGAGTAAGCAGGGGAGGGGGCATATGGAATAGGAGTCAGAGTAACAGCACCATTGCGGTTGACACATGCGGTGAGGGATATGGGTAGGGAACAATTGGCTTCTTTGAGAACAGCCATGATGTCTGGAAGGGTAGCAGTCATAACAAATGAATGGTTGAGGACAGTTGGGGAAGATCGCAGGGCAAAGAAACGACGCTGTGCGGCTGGAACCTGAGGTGGTCCTTTGGGGACACAAGTTTTGCTAGACATAGCAACTTGTGCTGCATTGGCGTTTTTCTTGCCCTTATTGCCCTTCCTGGTAACCTCTGGCCAGGTGCCTTCTGGAGGCTGCGGGAGATCAGAGACAGTGAACCCTGGTGAGCCCATATGAAACAGGCAGGTAGCTGGGTAACGATCGGGGTACACTTTGGCCTCCTCTGCTTGGGGTGGCGTGATGCAAAGAGGTTAGTGGCCTGCGGAGAGTCTGGGTGGCTTTTTGCATAGGTGTCAGGGTTGCCATACCATGTTCCTTCAAAGAGGAGAGGAAAGTCTGGGGCGGTGACATTGTGGGAGGCAAGGCGAGTATTGAGGTTCTTTTTTTGCTGAGCTGGTTTGGCTGGGGCAGTAGGAGCAGGGGGTGGTGGTACTTGGATAGATGGAGGAGCTGCCTGGGTGGCGAGGTGTGAGGAGAGAGCAGCGACAGGGAAGGACAGGTTGTTGAGGGACGCCTCAAGGCTTGATGTGGCTGGTGGTGAGGGGGTGGCAGAGGCCACCTCCTGGGCGGATGTGAGAAGCTGAACCTGGGCAGTGAGGAAGGTTACTTAGGTGGCTAGGTCATTAACTATAGCAATCAGCTGGGCAAGAAGAGAAGCGAGAGATAGTTGACAGTCGGGGAAGTTGTCGGTAGGAGTAATGTAGACTGTGGGGAAAGAAGCTGGCTCAAGACGGGGAAGCCGAGCAGCGTGCGCAAGGATGTTGGCGACATTGCTAGCTTTCCCAGAAATGGAGGCCTCACTGGACTGGGAAGAAGATGAGTGCAAAATTGGGCCGACTTTACGGTCCTGGCGGAAGGAGGAAGGGTGGGCAGGGCCTGTAGCCGAGGCTGGGCCTGCACCTGTGGAAGCGAGAGGGGTAGTCAACATCAGGACAAGGCCACCAGGCCAGGCCAGAGGACTGGGGCAGGGTAGAGAGAGAAAGCAAAGTCAAACTACCAGTTTGGCTTTTATAAAAAGTCCGCTCAGGAAAGGTGGAATATATATTTCACCTGAAGATGAAGCACAAGTGAAAAGCGAAAATATGGGTATCATGAAGAAATAAAGACCAAACCCTGGAGTTTGACTTGGCCGAATGATGTAAGAATTTTAAGCAAGAGGTAAATAGAGGGCTGGAGCGTGCGGGTTCTCGTACTTGTTTCTAATTTCTTTTTCTTTTTTTTGAATTATGTGATTATTGATTTAGGTACAAAATGCTGCATGCAGCTCGTGCTATAGCATATAAAAAACCTTAATTCCAAAAACTTAACACAGCAAATAACAAACATCAAACAACCCCTGCAATTTCTCTCGAAGTAGGATCATCAGAGCCCTGTCGCATCACCAACTATGACTAAGAAATGAAAAGTACAGTAACCCCTCCAAGTAACTCACAAGAAAAACACACATCAGTAGTGAAACAAACCACGCAGCCATGATAAATCCACCGCTGCGGACACACAATTATTATTTTTATTATTATAGATCATTACCCTTATGGAGCCCAAAGGCGATGAAGCGGTAACTACCATACATCAGGGACACCTGTGTGTCCTGTCTGTGATCCGCCTCCTACTACATGATAGTGTCCACTTCCTGTTGGCCCCCCAGCATAAGCGCTAACAACCCCTTTAACAAATGAAATCCTCCACTCCATCAAATGCCTAACCAATAAAAGGAAATACATGTGTAAACCAGTCAGCCCTGTTCCTCTTCTCAGTTGCTTCCTGGTGTGCGCTAAGGTAGGTGGGGCATTCTTTGGAGTCTGCCTGGTATGGATCTCCGCAGTTGCTGCATTTGAGGGTGGTGTGAAGGCACTGTTTGCCCTTGGTAGGGCAGTCAGATTGGCCGCAGGTATGAGGGTAGGCTGGCTGAGTGTTGCCCAGCACAATGATTGTAGTGGGTGTCATTTGCCCACTTGGAGGTGTGGTGTCCAAAGGTTAAACAGTTGTTGCATTGAGTGTCCAGTCAAAAGCAGAGATATTCCTGAACGTTGAACTTTCTCTCAAAGAGGGAAAGGCCAGAGGTAATGGCTTTGGTTGTTGCATCTTTGCCTACAATTGTAAGAACCATGGTGGATACTGATTTCTTGGAATGATGGCCTTCTGTGGTGAGCCATCTAGGAGGACTGGGGAGCTGGATGCCGGGGTTGTTGTCTCAGACTTCAGACTGGACAGTGGTAAAGGAATTGCAGGTAGGAAAGCCATGGATAATAACCTTGTGCCAGATTTCATCCTTCCGAAGACCGGTTGCTGCAGGTATTGTGGCTCTGATGGCTTTCTTAATGGCAGGGTGATGAGATTTCAGGACAGAGAGTGAAGGAGTATTGTCTTTGGTGATAAGTTTGATGTTATAGTTAGCAGTGAACTCTGTAGTAACAATCAGAGGCTTCTTGATTGCTAAGTTGATAGTGTTTGTGATGGTGAGGTTGTTGGTGTTGTCCGGGAGTGCTGTGCGATTTCTCTCGATGACCATAGTACAGTCGCGTTTGGTCAAAACACAAGGGATTGCCTTCTTGTTTGTTGGAGGTGTAGGGGTCGGGGTGGCAGGTGTTCTGGCAGCTTTCTGGGCACGGTAAGGGTAGGGAGTGGTGCAATTGGTTTATATAGGGGGGTAGTGGTGGTGGCGGGAGCAGGTTGTTTGCTCTGTTCCTGTTGTATTTGAGTTGTAAGGGTCGTAATCTGATCTTTTAGGTCCTGACTATCCTTCATGTGACATTCTTGAACAAGCTTCAAGTGTTTCTTAAGGGCCTCAAAGGTCGTCAAGTGGTATTGGTAACCATCAGCCAAGGCTTTATTCTGATTGATGATGGCATTCGTTTCTTCTTGAAGAGATTCAAGGGTTGGAGATTCGCCAGCATTGGTAGAACGAGAGGTGTGGGAGACAACTGTTTGGACAGGAGAAGGGGAATCTTCTTCCATCCTGGTATCGTCAGGAGTGGTGGGGGCTTGAGAGAGGCTGGGGGGTTGAATGGGGGGCAAGGGGGTTTCCTCCCCCTCTCCCTCTGCCCCTTTGTCTATTAGACATCAGAGGGTATGCTGGAAGGACTCTGTTGATAGAGGTGATAAAGTAACAAATAAACGGGGATGATTTGTTGATGAAAAGTCTTTAAATTGGGGAATGAAGGGCTGAGGGTTGGTTGTTGACCAATGAGGTGAAAGCTTGGCGAAAACTTTGGTGTGGTTTTTTCTATCCGTATTGTATTCCTATTAACCTAGCCCCTACTAAACCATCCCCTAATCGGCATTGAGTTTTGGCATTCCAAACCCCTGCAGCCCCTCCCATACCAAACATATCAATAAACCCCAATACCAAATACAACAAAAACAAAAACAAAACAAAAACAAACAAAGGACCACACACAATCCATGCTCACAGGCGCTGGTGGGAACCAGTCCCCTCTCAGATTAATGCGTCTTCCTGGCTCGCTAAAATCATACCAGAGGCAGGGCCCATAATCTCTCGTTCCATAACATATTACCCTCTAATACCTCCATATCCCGCACATAATGAGTCCTCTATACCAAAAACAGCCCTCTGTCTCCTTAATATGACGGCTTAAAGCTCCACCAGATCTATACAATTTCCTGCAAACACACTGTAAAGTCCCAATGGGAATATGATACAACACAGTCAGTCATCCTGGCATCCAGTTCACTCATATCAGCAAACTGTCCGTACAGTTTCAACAACTCATGGCCCCTCCATACATGTACCCTCCAGATGCCTCTTCATACTAGCTCTAAAGGCCCCTTCATCAACCGCCCTACTCATAACCATACTACAAACATAGCACTTCCTCCTATACCCAGGCGGCACAAAGTCAAAAAGGCACCTCCTCGGACGGTCAGGTCGGCATCGATGTAAACCCATAGAAGTCTTGCCACAGGAGCCACACCTAACAGCCGGCTTGATGTATTTGGCAGGCACTATTGGTCCACCCCGAATGGACACCCTGCAGCCAGCATCAAATTGGTTACCCCCAACCACCTTAACACCATCGATGCTCCTCTCATCCTTCACGATATTCATATTGCAATAGCAATGGCCCCAGCACCACTGTACCCACTCATCCACATTCCTATCATGGAACAGCCAAGCAGCACGGGGCCCTCATGCCCAGTACATCTCACACTCAGAGATGTGATATCGGTCATGAGATCCAGAGCATTCCTTATGGCCAATGCGGGTACCACAACCACTCCGTAAATGTACCAACACATAAATATCCCAAGCTGCTACCGCATCCTCCAAAACCCCCCCTATATATTATCTCAACAACCAATACTTCTCCTTTTTCCTGCACCCAGATTCCTATTAAATAAACCACTTTAAACACTTTGCTCAATTTTCAGATCATAATTCACACTTTTACCCCCATTTTGGCACACTTCTTTAATTTTACCGCTATTTTTACCCCTGAAATCGGGTTTTTCTACCACCACCTAGGGAGTTTCTGAGCTCCAGCTCTAAAACTTTAACAGGATACTCCTGAGGCGATTCTGGATCTCCTGTGAAATTTTCAGCTATGTTCATCTTCTTTTACCTTTGTTTGTTGTGATTTGTTTCATATTTTCCCCTGTTGTTGTGATTTTCATAAGTTGTTTCTCTGCCCCCTTGTTGCCTTTGGTTGCTCTGCCAACTCTTATCACACTTTTCTTATCTTTTCACTGCATACCCCACCACAACCCCAGTCTACACCACCTCTCTAAATGTCTACCCAGATATACTACCCTGTGGAAGCTACCACTAAAGTCCCTCTCAATGATGAGTGCTCTTTATTTGCCTCTTCCCCACCTGATCCCAGTACTCCTCCAGCAAGACAACCTCCTAGACCTGACCTTGCTCTCCATAGAATTAGAGGTACAGCTAGGAGAAGTCCTACACCTTTATCCTCTTCAATCACATCCCCATTGGAACAAATTTAGTCTTCTACCCCTTCACCACCTACTTCTGCCCAAAGACCAAGAGAAATATCTTTTGAAGAATTCCTCTATGATCTTATTGACCACATTCAGGAATCAAAGAAGAAATTTACGCAGAGTGAACAGGGGTTTCTCAGCCAACTGATTCTTACAATTAGCAGCTATCCTGATAATCACATACCTGATGCAGCACCTATTGTTCCAGCTTCTACTTCTTCTACTATTCCTCTGGCTATTGAGAGCAGACTAACCAAACAGGAAGAGACTTTAAACCATATTTTGACCAGACTTGACTAACTCTCTGCTCCTGCCACCACTACTCCTATTCCCCAACCTGCAAAGAAGACTTGGGCTAACATAGTTGAACAGGAAACACCATCAGCTACTCCTTCTACTACCAAAGTCTCAAAAAAGGGCCCAGAACCAACCCCAGAGCCAGAAAGAACACTTATTCTCAAGCCTACAACCGCGTGTACCAACTTCAACCCCCTTCAGATCAGAGAGTCCATCAATAGTGCCTTGACCAATGCCAAACCTATTATTTCTATTGTTCTTGTTAGACTTTCAGTCAACAACAACATAGTAGTTGAGGTGAAGCATGGTCACACTGCAGCAGAGCTCAAAGAGAAGGAAACTGTTTGGAGTCATCTGGTTCCTGGCCTACAAGAGGTGGTGGTTAGAGAAAGATGGTACAAACTTGTTGCCCACTCTGTTGCTACTGACTTGATTGTGGCAGACAATGAGGAGAAGCAGATGGAGGCCTTCATGGAAGACATTGAGACCTACAACCATGACATTCAGCTTGCTGCCCCTCCAAGATGGCTAACAAAACCAGAGTCCAGAGCAGGAAAGTTACACTCCTCCCTTGTTCTCTCATTTAAAACTCCAACAGAATTGAAGCATGCACTGAGCAATAGACTTGTTATAGCAGGAACACCAGTCAGAACTTCAGAGTTTATTGACATCAAACGTTCCACCCAGTGCAGAAACTGTCAGAAGTTTGGCCATTATCAAAGGATATGCAGACATCCAACTAGATGTCAATTATGTGCTGGAGAACACTCAACAAATTTACACAAATGCTCAACTTGCCAGTCTGCAAAGGGATGTTCCTATACCCAGTTTAAGTGTGCTAACTGTGAGGGTTCTTATAAAGCTACTTACCATAGGTGTGAGGTTTACAGGAACTTAATTAAGAAACCAGAACTCCCGACCACTGACAATCCTTCTCATTCCTTATGAGAGACAAGCCTATCTCAATAATCCAGCACAATTGTGCAAAGAATTATGAAGTATTGACCTCTCTTCTTCACTACACTAATGGTACAGCAGATATAATTCTTATTCAGGAACCCTGGTTGGCTCCTGATGGCTCTCCTTACTCTCATCCTTCATTTACTTGCATTCTACCTGATACTGCTAATGGTGCCAGGCCTAGAACTGCTGCCTACTTAAGCAAATCGGGACTTGACATTCTTTGTACTTACAGATCTGACCTTCTTCCTCACCTTGATGGTGAGGTGCTTCCACTTCAAGTTCTTGCTGGAAAAGAGAAGTTTACCCTTTGGAATATATATAATGAAAGAAAAAAGCTGACACCTGACTCTAGGCCAATCTACACTATGGACATTTTTTTCTTTTTTCTTTTTTCTTTTTTCTTTTTTCTTTTTTTTAATCATATGCATTTGTTTAAGGTACAAAGACATCACGCTCCGCGCCCTCTATTTTCCTCCCGCTTAAAATACTTACCGCATTCGGCCTGCATAAACCTCAGGGTTTGGTCTTTATTTCTTCACGATACATCTATTTTGGCTTTTCACTTGGGCTTCATCT
>Ga0307509_10011182_pt1 | contig 10914 bp, 8 predicted proteins | sample 10_EM_MG_FD_202245 | JGI IMG/M metagenome (GOLD analysis project Ga0307509, IMG submission 202245) | Populus trichocarpa ectomycorrhiza microbial communities from riparian zone in the Pacific Northwest, United States - 10_EM | ecosystem: Host-associated > Plants > Roots > Unclassified | place... | reverse complement strand
GCATACCTCTTGGTTTCAGCTAATTAACAGAGCAGTGAGTGAGCATAAATGCAAATATTACGGCAGATTATAAACAACTGAGGTTTATCAGCAGTGGGAAAGCAAGGGAATGGATGAGAGCAACAGTGGATGGCTTAATGATTATTCTCTGTATAGTTGAAAGAGCGCATCTTTCCTTCATAAAAAGATAAAAAAAAGAAGAACAACTTGATTTCCTACAGAATCTAGGGGCCCACTTTGGAGAACTAACCGATTGAACTCTGCCAAATCAGCAAGTGCACAACATCCATAAACAGTGAGGAATTGGCCTGCTACATTGCTACAGAAACTAGGGGCACAGTTTGGAGAACTAACCAATTCAACTCTGCCAAGTCCTTGATTATGGAGAAAACTGAAATCTTTGATCGTTTTTGAAAAATCTGTATTTTATATAAAAAAAAAATATTAGTTAAATATAAAAAAATATCCCACTAATTAAATTGAAAATATTAATCTAAATAGATGAAAAAAATAAGAAAGCAAAAAGGAAAATTGAAAAAAAAAATCTGAAATAGTACTTAATTTAAATCTAAAAATGAAAATAGCTAGCAAGCTAATTATTTTTGAATAATAAAGCTCTTTCAATCCAGATAAAAAAAAATTATATCTTTTTTATTATACTGAAAGTGAAATTTTTCAAGATTTAGAAAATCTAAATAAAAATAATTGTAGAAAGTGGTCTCTTTTTGAATCATATGTAATTGTTATCTAAAATTTTGTCCAATGAGATCTTGTAATGGAAATGGATTATAGCAGAGAAAACCTTCCCTAGCTTTGTCACAGTGATACATACACACATAATAATTTCTTTCAAATATGTCGGTGTCTTCCTGAATAGAATTTCTTGAGCTCTGGTAATGCCCAAAGTAGAAGGTATGAATAGTGACTTATCTAAACTCTAAATCCCTTCATGGATGTCCTCACTTCTCTGTACAGAGTTCATGTTTTCACAGGGAAACAAACTGAAGTCCTCAGCTTCCCCAATTCACTTGGCAGTTGGAATTTCTTCAACCCTCCAATTATAGCAGTGTCTTCCAGAACACAATATTGTTTTAGCTGAATACTCCATTCAAGCAAAAAATAAAAACAGAAATGGAGATGCAGGGGATCGAACCCTGTACCTCTCGCATGCAAAGCGAGCGCTCTACCATTTGAGCTACATCCCCTTTTGATTTCGATTAAACAGTTAATATTTGATATTGGTTTCCACACATTCCTGGATCAGTGGAGGGTCCATCCACCCCAGCTTAAATGGAAGCTTCCTAATTTTTATACCAATTTGCATTCATAATTTTCAATCCTTTGTATCTATTTTTATTAAAGGTTCAGGTGATATTTTTCATGATCAATTTACATTAAGTAAAGCATATAGGCTATGAAAAAAAAAAAACAAAATATTTTACATTTATCGAACAAGTTTTGTTTAATCAAGGTAATCTTAAAAAAGAAAAGAATGTGAAGAATCAGTTAGTTTATAAATTTATTTAAGAACATAAGGATTAAATATATAGTTTTTGAAACTAAGATGAGTACTGATTAGTTAGTTTTACAAAACTGGATTGACTAAAATATAATTAACTAATTAACTCTGATTAGTTAGTTTTACCTTCCCCTTCGTGCTCGAATAAGTCGATTATTTTTACTCATTTCCACATTTATCTTCATAAAAGCTCCATATCTATTTTCATTCAGATAAACGAAGGCGAACCTGCATAAAAACTAATACAAGAGTTGAACTTCTCTATCCACGAAAAATCACATAGCCTGGAATAAATGCAATGCACGGAGATTTTGAAAAGATTTATATGATCACTGCTACAGTAAAGCAAAAGGCAAGGTACAAATCAAGCGAGTTTTCTCACAGGCATTGAGTGTATGTAGTGTTCTGATGGCCATTAAGGCTCTCTAGTGTTCTGTGTTGCATGTATTTCACTATGCCCTCTTCATTTTCAAGTAAAATTTTCTAATGCTGTTCTTACTAAATGAGATGTAGATCTATAGTTACACCAATCTGTCCATTACCAGATGCAACTGCGCAATGGGGCACTCCTACAATCCTTTGGTCAATAGCAATGAACAGTGTGATGTGGTGATCCAGACATTCCCACAGCGCTTCATCCCCTTTGAGGCCATGGCCAACCATGTGCGCGTGACAGCTGAGTTAACGCCTGATTAGAGATGTCTCAGGAAGGCTTTGATTTCGTTTTCGAAAATGATATTGGTCTCGTTGATAGCGGGAAAAGGACCTCAAACATGTTGTGAAAGAACCCCTTGTCATACTTGTTTTCCTCACCTGAGAATCTTCGAGGGGCGATCTCCGGAAAAAGGATTTACATTTGCTCTCTGGATGCTTTGCTTCACTGCTCATCCCACTGATGCTTGCTTTAAGTGCTGCAGCGCTAACCCTTGCTTCATTTAGCTTCCTTTGCGAGCTTATGTAGTCTTCCCACTTGAAGGTCTGTAATTCCAGCAAAAAGCAATCACCACAAGTTTCAGGATTACAGTATTAACCTAGTAGATGAGATTCCAATACTGAGACCACCGGTTAATCCAAAAAAATTGTGCGCGCATGGAGAGATAGAGGGTGGCTATTGTTGTCTATAAATACCACAAGGGAATTGAAACAACATGATCAACTGGTTGGAGTCATCATATTTAGAGTTGAATAGAAGCACATTAAAATCTACAGATTTTAGGGGAAATTACTTGGAAAATTAGTTTAAAAAACTCCCCCCAAAATCTATTAAAGTAAATAGCCAAGGTTCTTGCAATTTTCAACATCCTTACTTAATTCTAGCACTTCTAAACCCCCCAGCCCTTTCTCCCAATGCTCCCTATCCCTCTTTTAAATATGGAAGCACAATAACAAACCATAACACCAGCCAAAAAAATCAATAAATCTTCTGATTTCAGAAGTTTCTATGTTAATTGCTACCCTTATGGAAAACTCATGGTTGGACAAAACATTAGGAAGCTTGAAGAGGAAAAGGTGTTATTGAACTGAGTAATCTATTTCACGTTATTCATTCATACTTCTGAATACAAGAACACATGACTTCTTTATAGGCCCTTTTACAGGTTTATCTCCTAAAGAATAGGAGATAAATATTGTAAGTGATGGGCATGGAATATAACCGAACAACTAAGAGTTGTAATCACAACTCTCTAGGAGATAATTACAATTTGAGATAATTACAATCTGCTATACTACCCCTCAAGTTGGTGCATAGATATTTTGCATGTCCAACTTGTCTAACACTTGGTGAAAGACTTTTCTTGATACTATCTTTGTAAGAATGTCAGCAAGTTGATCTTGAGATCGAACATGAGGAACTTTAATTATCTTTGCTTCCGGTTGTTCTTTAATAAAGTGTCTGTCAATCTCTACATGCTTTGTTCGAATGTTGAACAAGATTGTGAGCTATGTCACATGCAACCTTGTTATCATAGTATAATTTCATAGGAAATGTTGGTGAAATCTTGAGTTCCTGCAACAAATTTTAAATCCATAACAGCTCACATACACCTTTAGTCATACCTCTGTACTCTGCTTCGGCACTAGATCTCGCGACAACTCCATGTTTTTTGCTTCACCATGTAACCAGATTTCCCCCAACAAATGTCAAGTATCTTGCAGTTGAACGCCTATCGCCAATTGACTCAGCCCAATCTGCATCAGTATAGCTTTCAATATTTAAAGTATATCCCTTAGTGAACATAATTCCTTTACCAGGAGAAGACTTCAAATATTGTAAGATACTTATTATTGCCTTCATATGCTCTTCACTTGGAGAGTGCATAAATTGGCTAACAACACTAAGTGAGTATGCTAAGTCAGGTCTAGTGTATGCAAGATACATCAATCGTCCTACTAGCCTCTAATATTGTTCTTTATTTACAGGAATCTGATTTGAAAGTGCACTCAACTTGGCATTTTTCAGCAGCAGGTGTGTCACTCGGTTTGCAGGCTAGCATGCCAACTTCATTAAGCAAATCAATTGTGTATTTTAGTTGTGACAAGAGTATACCATGTCTAGATCTCAAGAGCTCAATTCCCAGAAAGTACTTTAAAGGTCCGAGATCTTTCATTTCAAATTCACGAGAGAGATAAGTTTGCAGGGCTTCTTTTTAAATAGAGTCATTTCTTGTCACAATCATATTATCAACATATATAATCAATATTGTGAGCTTTCCTTCCTTATGCTTTATGAAGAGAGTATGGTCAGAACTACTCTATTAATATCCAAATGCCTTCACTGAATTTGTAAATCTGTCAAACCAAGCTCTTGGTAATTGCTTTAAACCATACAATGATTTTCGCATTTTACAAACTTGTTTGCTTCCTTCAACCTGTAACTGACATCCTGGAGGCAGCTCCATGTATACTTCTTCTTGGAGATTCTTGTGCAGGCCTTCTTTACATCAAATTGATGTAGTGGCTAATCAAAATTTGCAACTAATGACAAGAGAAAACGAATTTTGTTTATTTTAGCCATTGGTGCAAAGGTTTCTACATAATCAATCCTGTATGTTTGACTGTATCCCTTGGCCACAAGCCTTGCTTTAAACCTCTCAATATCACTATTAGCTTTGTATTTGACTGAAAAAATCCATCGATATCCCACAAGATTCTTTCCAGTAGAAAAGTCAATCACCTCCCATGTTGCATTTCTTTGGAGAGATTTCATTTCTTCATTCATTACATTTTTCTACCTAGGATCTTTTATAGCTTCCTACACACTATTAGGAACATGTACAATAGACAATTGATTTGCAAATGATTCATATGTCTTTGATAGCCTATGGTAAGATATATAATTATTTAGTGGGTATTTAGGGGTAGAAGTACAAACAGGTTCATAACTAACTCTAGGAATTCCTCTTGTGATACGGTTAGGAAGTATTGAAATATTTCAACTAGCTCACCATAATATGTAAGAATAGAACGACCAAATTGACGAATGGAGAAGGCACGCTGATTGAAAGCGAAGATTTGTGTTTCATCTGATCCATCATAGAATGCTTTAGCAAGAGCACTCCAAATTTCATGAGCAGTACGTAGGCAAAGATACATCTTCATAATCTCTGAGGTCATTGATGTAAGTAACCAGCCTTTAATTTTTTTATTTTTAGCATACCACTTGGAGTAAGAAGGGTCTTTTGTATCAGGTTGAGGTGAGTTCCCAATAATATAATCGAGTTTCTCACAAACAGCAATTTGCATTTCGATGATTTGGGACCAAGTGTCATAATTGGTTTCGGTGAGTATTATACCAACATTGAAATCTGAGTTTTCAGTTTGGACATATATAATAGGAGAGAATGATTCGGTAGTCATTCTATTAGGGGGTAATTTGATTCAGTGGGTTTGCAATAATTTTAGAAAACTAGCAATGATACCATATTGAACTGATTAATCTATTCCAGGTTATTCATTCATACTTCTGAATACAAGAACACAGGGCTTCTTTATAGTCCCTTGTACAGGTTTATCTCCTAAAAAATAGGAGATAAATATTGTAAGTGATAGACATGGAATATATATATAACCGAACAACTAAGAGTTATAATCACAACTTTTTAAGAGATAATTATAATATGAGATAATTACAAAACACTACAAGTGCAACTTCCATAGAAATTTTCTGAATTACGTGGTATTCCATGTACCAAGCCGAGAAATTTATATCTGTGTTCGTTTTTATGGCTTGACACGGTTAACTTTTCCCTATTTTACCCATCAGGTAAAGCTGCTACAATGGAGTCAAAAAGTTACAAAAAAGGCTTCTCCTATGATGCTAATTACTGGCCAAATTCTGCCTCATCCTATATCCGAGAGAAAAGGAAAAAACCACAATTAAAAGAGCATGACATCCAGCATAAACATATATGAAATGAAAACAACAAAACTATATGAAAGAGTACATGTAAATGAACTAGACCTCATTTGTTGTAGTGTTTGTGAGACAAAGGTTGGCATGGTACCCAAAAAATCCAGCCAACAATAGAGAAACTACGACAAGAAACACCATCAGAAGTAATTGAGTGTTGTATGAGCTCAACAGCCACTGTGAACACCAGAAAACCATTAATGAAAGCGACAAAAGTATTTTTTTTTTCTGATTGTCAGTAACTGCAAGTGACTGTATACCTGTTAGAATATATACAACTCTTAATTCTTTCAATCGTCCAGCAATAATCAATGCAAGTGCAATTGCTCCACATATACATAGAAGGCAATGCCTGCAAAACCACAGCAAAGTATTCAACAGAAGCAAGACCAATAACAACAAGGAATAAATATAAAACCAAGAAGCAGATCAGATAGCCCCATGTAATGAATGCCAGATAAAATTGCAACTAAATTATAAGAGAGAACACTGCTCAAGCAGTGATCAAATTAGGTTTTCACCACAAAAAACCAAGAAAGATTTGTTGGGTCAAATAAGGGTCAAAAGAACCAAAAGAGTGGGGAAAAGCATGGTGTCTTAGTTGACAAAAGCTCGAGGAATCAAAAAAACAAAGGAAAACTTGATGAGAAAGAAAAGAATGGACGGGATGAGGAGAAGAAAGAAAAGCTTGGTGGTATGATCTTTCTGTGCAGTGCAAAAACCAAGCCAGATTGTTTCCTCTATCGTGTCATGGGTGTCACAATGAACAAAAAGGAACTCATATTGGGTGTGAAACCTGGACTTAAGCTTTTCCTGTATGATTTTGATCTGAAACTTATGCATGGTATCTATGAAGCATCCTCTGCTGGTGGAGTAAAATTGGAGCCCAAGGCTTTTGGTGGTTCCTTCCCATTTCAGGTTTTATTTTAATTTATGAGGCAGACATCTCTTTTGTAGCATTTCTGTTTTCTCATCAACTTTACAGGATCTGCATTCTGATGTTAGTGAGTTCCAGGTGCGGTTTGTTGTTCACAAGGACTGTTTTCCAATCACTGAGAGTGTTTTCAAGAAGGCTATAAAGGACACTTATAATGAGAAGAACAAGTTCAAAACAGAACTCATCTGCTAGCTTGGTATGAATTCTTTTCTGTACATGTATTAGAACTGTTTATCTGATTACCCTATATATATAAAAAAAATCATCTACTTTCTCTTAGGTCCTGAAACTCAGTGCACTTTTCCGCCCAGTTATAGGGCCTGTACGCGCGCCACCAATGGTGACTGTTCAGGACAGAGAAGTTTATGCGGGAGCAAGAGACTTGCAGGCAAGGGCGGAGGCAATGCAAAGGCTTGGGTAGGCTGTAGCCCAGGTCAAGATTTTATCAATATTTTTTGACTAGTTTTATGTAAAACAAATTCATAATTCTCGATTGAGTTATCAAAAAATTCTGAAAATTTACGTGGAGCCTTCTAACATGATGCTTTAGCTTGGTTTAAAATTTCATAATTTTTGAAGAAATTCAGAAATTTGATAAAAAAAAATCACAATTTGGCCAGTTTTACGTTATCGGGTGTAATTTTCAATCCGACTATCAGATTGAGCTGAAATTTTATGAGGGATCTTAAAATATATTGAATAAAATCTGGTTAAAATTTTAGGATGAACAGAGTTTGGTAGTGCTAACAAAAAAAAAGACCGTCAAATAAAAGCAAAACGACTCATTAAGGGTAAAATGGTTATTTGCCATTAAAAAATAAAACAAATCAATTATTCCTTCCTTTTATATGTTGTCGACTAGGCAGAAGCAGAATAGGAAAAGAAAGAAAAGAAAAGGCGAGAGAGAAAGAGAGAAAAGTAAGGGGAAAACATAAAAAAAAATCCAAGAAAAAAAAATAAGAAAAGTGAGAGAATAGCCTTGTAAACTTACAAAGTCCAACTTATAAAACACTAACTTAAGGAAGAATCAAGTGAAGAAAGGAGGAATTGAGAGAGGAAAAAAATTTAATTACTTCGTTTTTCAGTTGACACGAGATTTTTATTAATTTTATCCCGGTTGTGGGGTTGTTACAATATCGATTCAGATTCGATTATAGATGAATTATATTTCACAAAACATCAAAGGATGTAACTTCAATAGTGAGTTTATATTTACTTTCACTTTAATTTTATGTACTTTTAAATTTATTTTTTTAATATTTTGGATAGTGTATTTGAATTAAAACTTTACTATTAACTTTAAAAATTCATGTACATAAATTAATAATTTATATTAAAAAAAATTATATATTTATTTAATAGCCCAGGGCATGAAATATTCCTGGCTCCGCCCTTGCTTGCAGGTCCATTTGGAAAGGGAAGCATTTGCTAGAGCCAATCATGATGCTAGGAGATACTCTATGCTCTCTGATGAAAGGGATGGACATGTTGAAAACCAGCAGGCGGGCTCTATACACAGAGATGAGTTTCCTTGTGATTTATTCATGAGTGAAAAGGAATATAGAACGTATGGCCTTTCAGGAGAGAGAAGAAAGTTGACTCCCTCTCATCATATTCCATCCACTCATTGATTTTCTATAGGTCAATAAAATTGTAAGCCTGATACTTGAAGGAACAAGAGCTGCAGCATCACATGCTGACTTTCTTATCATGGAAAGGTCATGCTGGTCCTGTTTTGATTACATATGATTGAGGCATTATTGCCCGTTTGCAATATTTCTTTTTCCATTTAATTTTGAAGATCAATGTCAGGGTCGTGACAAGGGGGAATTGAAGTATTTAATTTTGAAGATCAATGTCAGGGTCGTGACAAGGGGGAATTGAAGTCCTAACATATACTCTGGCAATTGATAACCGTGTAGTTGATGTTTGATTTTTAATGGGGATGGCCTTTTGGCTTTTTACCGGAAAGAGAGACAGAATAGAGAAAAAAAGGGACTACTCGAAAAAAGGATTTTGTAAGAATCTTTGGTAAAATTGAGGTTACTTTTTTTATTTTTTTAAATCCCATCATGTTTCTTCTTCAGCCTTTGTATTGTATTATACGTATTTCGAATTGAAATCTTTTTCTTGAAAAACTGCAACAGACAGCTTATTTGTCTAGAGATTTGCTGTTTTTGTCTCAACAGCATTTCAAGTAAATCATATTTCGGAAAATTGTTTAATCATATTTCGGAAAATTGTTTGTGGAAATGAAATCTCAGAATTACTAGTTCCACCAGGAAGCCTACAGATTTAAGCACGTGACATTGCTAACTCTATCTTCTGCTTCCCTTGGTTGTCTCTTAGCTTCTGGGAGAACTTTCATGTGTGTTTCTGGTTTTACTTTTCTACTCACCAGCTGGGCACTGAAATCTTCCTTGTCTTCTCGAATAAGAGCCTTTTCTACTTCAATTTCACGATGTTTTCTTTTCAATGGTTCCTTGGTTACGTTAAGAATTCTGGTCTTGCTGCTAAGATCTACGTGCTGCTCATAAAATAAGTGGAGGTCTGTTACAGTTGGACTGTGACAGCTGGAATTATTGGTAATTAGAGGTTATTGTTAAGCAGTTACAGGTGTCGGCAGGTGTAGGAGCTCGTGTGGAAGTCGTTAGGAATCAGTTAAAAGTTAGTTTACTCTTAGAATAAACGTGTAATGCATGGGAAGGAATTATATAAGGTAGAGAAGTTTACGAAAGATAATAACAGAATCATTTCTTCCTATCTCTCTGTTCTTCCTCTTCTGTTCTCTCTATCCTTTCCTTTTTTGTTAAGCCAAGCTTAACAATTGGTATCAGAGCTACGAATCCAGTGGCGGTGCGATTCATTGAGCAATGGTAGAAGGCAATAAATTCAAGGTAATGGATGAACACTGCAAAAAAGTTAGAAAATCAGCTGCAAATTCATCACCTAAAATGGCAGGAATCAATGGCAGACAATAAGGAGCGTTGGCTAGAGCAGGGTACAAGATTGAACATTAAGTTATTTGATTTACTTATTAAATTTATAATTGGTCTTTGCATATAAATCAAGTGCAAATTTTTTTAACTTGCATTAAAATGGATTGGAATCGCGAGTCTAAAATTATAAAAATAGTCTAGAGTAAGTACAGAGTTCAAATACAAAGTTATTGTATTTTTATTTACATCATACTTAGCATTCAGTTTTCAAATTCAAATTCAAATTCTTTTTAATAGAGACATGCACCAAAAAACTTTGAAACAACAAGACACATCTCACACATGCATGATTGAAGATGATGGAAAATAGCTAAACCAATCATTCTTTGGTTGAGATATTTAGACTTAAGACTATTTTACTACATTGGGTTTGATTTATCTTCATGTTAATACATTTTATTTAGTGAGTTACTAGTTATTTGATTCGTGCTTTGCTGCGGGTTGGATAATATTTTTTTTAACAAAATATACAAGTTTTTTGACATCGAGTAAAAAATAAATCAAAAGACTTATGCATACATTTAATTAAATACTTCGAGAATCATTTGTGCCAATAAATGCAAAAAAACAAAATGTTCATATATCTATTCAACTTGTCTCGTTGTAGGTCAATTAATTTTTTTTCTAACGCAAAACAATTAATGTGTAGGTGTTATTAACGTGTTTTTTGTCATCGAGTAAGAAATATAACCATGAATCAAAAAATCGATACTTACACATAATAAACTTTAGTAAATATCATGTGTTAATAAAAACATACAAGATGTCAAGCTAATTATTAACATAGCAGAAGAATGGAATAATGCTACAATTGCTAAAATGAAACACATTTTCCTTAATCTTTGTATAATAGTTTTTTAAAAAAAATATAAAAAAAAAAATTACAAAAGAATAAAGATTAAAAAAAAATAGTATGAATACAACAAGTATAAAGTGATAAATATTCAAAGTGTAAAAAATAAAAAAACAATATTTAAAAAAAATTAAAGAAAAAAAAAGAAAAACTAAAAAAAATGAAGATAAAAAAAATAGTAATAAATAGACCAAA
>Ga0307509_10011181_pt1 | contig 10915 bp, 5 predicted proteins | sample 10_EM_MG_FD_202245 | JGI IMG/M metagenome (GOLD analysis project Ga0307509, IMG submission 202245) | Populus trichocarpa ectomycorrhiza microbial communities from riparian zone in the Pacific Northwest, United States - 10_EM | ecosystem: Host-associated > Plants > Roots > Unclassified | place... | reverse complement strand
TCCCGCCAGGATTGCTTTGCCGGCTATTAGTTGATGTCATGGCTGCCAACAAATATTTAATGTTCGAAACACTGTACACCTATATGCGTTCAATAACTATTTTTCTTTTTATTGTACTTATTGCTTCCTGTTCTATATTTCATAATTCACATTCGGATAAAACGACCACGAAAAAAAACAGTAAACAACCTGCAGCTACTGTAGTAAAGCCCGTCATGCCTATATCGATAGACAGTTTACTGCGTGCGATGAAAGTGCAGGTGAAACCCTATGCTGAGGTGATCACTAAAAAATTTACTGCACAAAAAGGATTGTTTACCATACATAGCGCTGTTGGAGAAGACTCCCTGTATTTTGAGATTCCCGATTCGCTGCTGGGCAGGGATATCATGGTCATTAACCGGTTGGAAAAAGGCCCGGGCGGTTATGGCGCCTATGCCGGGGAAGAACTGGACGAAAAAACTATTTTTCTTGAAAAAGGCCCCGACAATACAATTGTTATCCGGTACGACCTGGTGATCAGTGAAGCCGATTCTACCGATGCCATTTATAAATCGGTGATAAAGTCAAACATCAATCCCCTGGTATATAGTTTTCCTATTAAAGCTTATGGAAAAGATTCTGCCAGTTATGTAGTGGAAGCATCGAAATTTTTGAAAGACAAAAACTTTATCAATGGTATTGGAAAAAGCAGGCTGTCAAAACAGGTGATGGAGGTGCTTTTAAAAGATCACCATATTGATTACATACATGCATATCCGCTGAATGTAGAAGTGAGCATTAGCAAAAATGGAATGGCGCGCGGAGTCGATGGTGCCGAAGGGCCGATAAGTATGGTAAGCCATACCTCTTTTATTGCATTGCCCAAAAAGCCTTTACAGCGCCGGTTCTTCGACCAGCGGGTAGGTTTTTTTGCAGACTATTATTACCCTTATGCCGATAATCAGCAAAAGATAGAAATAGAGCGGTTTATTTTACGCTGGCGGTTAGAACCTCGTGCCGAAGACCGCGCAAAATGGGAGCAGGGAGAACTGGTAGAACCTGCCAAACCTATAGTGTATTACATTGATCCCGCCACGCCCAAACAATGGCGTAAATACCTGGTTGCAGGCGTTAACGACTGGCAGGCTGCATTTGAACAGGCTGGTTTTAAGAATGCCATTATTGGTAAAGAATGGCCTGAGAACGATACGACCATGAGCATGGAAGACGCCCGTTATTCCTTTATTAACTATTTCCCTTCTGAAGTAAAAAATGCATACGGTCCTAATATTCACGACCCGCGTAGTGGAGAGATCATTCAAAGTCATATAGGCTGGTACCACAATGTAATGGAACTGCTGCATAGCTGGTATATGATACAAGCCGCAGCCGTAGACCCCAGGGCCCGGGCAGCTAAGTTTGATGATGAGCTGATGGGAGAACTGATCCGTTTTGTATCGAGCCACGAAGTGGGCCATACACTGGGCTTGCGTCATAATTTCGGCAGCAGCAGCCAAACACCCGTTGATAGCCTTCGGAACAAAACCTGGCTGCAAAAACACGGTCACACCGCCAGCATTATGGACTATGCCCGCTTTAACTATGTGGCGCAGCCCGAAGATCATATTCCTGCCGAATACTTAATGCCACGCATAGGCGAATACGATCGATGGGCCATTGAGTGGGCATATAAATGCGGCGGCGCCAATGCCGAAGCCGACAAAAAGCTGATGAATAAATTGATCACCGACAGCCTGGCCCGTAACCCCCGGCTTTGGTTTGGCGATGGTGAAAGCAAAGAAGCAGATGACCCCCGCTGCCAAACAGAAGACCTGAGCAATGATCCGGTAAAAGCCGGCATGTATGGTATCAAAAACCTGCAACGCATTTTACCCAACCTGCCTTTATGGACGCATGAAAAGGATGGCCTGTACCAGGGGCTTACGGACATGTATACTTCCCTGAAAGATCAATACTTCCGCTATATCAACCATATGTACAGATATATTGGTGGTGTATACAGCACCGTGCGTAGTGAAGAAACAACAGGCGATGTATATGCACCCGTAGCTGCTGCCATGCAAAAGGATGTGCTTACTTTTTTCAACACCCAATTGTTTACAACACCCACCTGGCTGCTGAACGAAAAGGTGACGGCAAAAACAGTAAAACCTGTACAGCCCGATTTTGTGGAAGATACGCAGATAAAACTGCTTAACTCCCTGCTCGACATCAAGAAGTTCAACGCTTTGTTAGGAAGTATGCGCCAATTTGGAGAAGATAAAACATTGCATGTTACAGAATACCTGTCTATTATTCACAAAGGCATATGGCATGAATTGCTCGATGCACAACCTGCGGTCACTGACCCTTATCGCAGAAATCTGCAGAAGTCTTACATCGGTGCTTTCCAGGATATTTTGATGTCCAGCTCACCAGACGTGGTGGAAACAGACGCCTTTTCTATTATACGGGCCGATGTAATGCAGATACAGGACGAAATTAGAACGGCCATTCCACGTGTTAAAGACAATTTAACCCGCTATCACCTGGAAGACCTGCAGGCAAGGATTAAAAAAATGTTGATGGCAAAAACCAACTAATAAAGTAGGTAGCTATTGTAAAAATTATTTATGTTACATATAGTTCTTTTTATTGGGAAGCGTGTTTTATTATCATGATGGTATTGTGAGACGTTAACAAATAATGATTGTTTAAAGAACCAAAACCATTCCTTATACCATGTCAACGAACGACCAGGATCTATTACAAACTATGCAACATATTGGAAGCTTGTTCTTCCGTAAATTAAATAACGAGCTGAGTGAGCCCGATAAAGCAGTGCTGGAAACATGGCTAAATGAGCAGGAGCCTACCAGCAGGCAGTTCTTTGAGCAAATGACAGATTGGGAGCAGGTAAGAACAGCGCTTCAATATATGTACCAGGTAGATGAACAGGCCGCGTTGGCCGATGTTCAAAAAAAAATTCAATTGAATGAGTTGGCCATTCCGCCAATTCCTGTGCGAAGAATGAGCTGGTTGAAGTATGCCGCCGCCGCTGTAGTGATAGGGACCATAGGAGCCGTGATCATGTGGACGCTGGTAAAAAAGAAAACAGCCGGCGTAGCCAGCCAACCCATGGGGGTACGATTTAAAAATGATGTATTGCCAGGGCGCAACAAAGCCACTTTGCAATTGGCCGATGGCAAAATGATTGTGCTGGACAGTGCCAACAAAGGCACCATTGCCAGGGAAGGAAATACGAATATTGTGGTGGATGAAAAGGTAGGCTCGCTGCAATACCACACAGGCGCGGTAGCAAAAGAAGCCCATGGCGCCAAAAGCGAAGTCAGCTATAATACGTTGTCAACACCAAAGGGCGGACAGTACCGGCTGGTATTGCCAGATGGTAGTAAAGTTTGGCTCAACGCAGCGTCCTCCATTTATTATCCTACCGTTTTTACAGGAAATGAACGCAGGGTGGCGCTTACCGGGGAAGCCTATTTTGAAGTAGCACATAATGCGGCCATGCCTTTCATCGTAGATGTAACTGGTGGAAAAGACCGTAAAGGATCTGTTGAAGTACTGGGAACTCATTTTAATATCAATGCCTACGAAGATGAAACAGCTGCACGGGTAACCCTGGTACAGGGAAAAGTAAAAGTCGGCAATGAGTTCCGCAAGGCGGGAGTCCCGCAAAGCGGGAGCAAGGATTCAGTTGTTCTTACCCCAGGCAAACAAGCTGTTTTAATGGCTGGCCTGCCTGCCGGTACGCAAGGTTCACGGCTGACGACTACCGATGCCAACGTAGAGGAAGTAACAGCATGGAAAGATGGCTTGTTCTATTTTCAGAATGCCAAAATTGAAACCATTATGCGACAGGTAAGTCGCTGGTATGATGTGAAAGTGCAGTACGAGGGAAAGATTGAACAGGAATTTATCGGTAAAATACCGCGTGCCGTAAATGTATCTACCTTATTGAAAATACTGGAATCTACAGGTTGGGTACATTTTACCATACAGGGAAATGTAGTTACCGTTACCTCATAACATAATCCGTTCCCTATACCTTTAACCGTTGAACCTTATCCGCAGTAACCAGGCAACCAACCTGTAACCAAATCGTCAACCAAAACTGCTGATACAATGATCTACTTCATTTTACATTACCATTCAGGCTAATGCCTATGGGTATGCCCAAAAAAAACCGGTTAACGTTGCTCCCGTTAACCGGCTGGAATGGGTTACCCAAACTGAAAATCACCTACTGACTTTTTATTGTATAACCCTCCAAAACAAAGGTATGAGATTATTATTTCATATACTTGCTGTATTCAGCAGGTATAGAAAAATGCTGCTTATAATGCGACTGACAGCCATTTTTTTGTTGACAGGAATGATGCATGCAGGAGCCAATGGATTTACACAAACAGTAACACTGTCTGTAAAAAATATGCCATTGGAAAAAGTGTGTAAGGAAATTGAACGGCAAACGGGTTATTATTTTGTGTACGCCAGGGATATGACGGACAACAGTCATTTGGTAAACCTGTATGTGAAGAACGAAAACATCCAGGAAGTACTGCGTACCCTGTTTGCCGGCCTGCCTTATTCTTACCAGGTAATCGACAGGGTGGTAGTGATCAATACCGTAAAAAAAGAACCGCCTCAAAAATTACCGCCTCCGGTCCCAGATCCCGGCGACATCAAGGGGCGGGTTGTAAGTGCACAGGGAGAATTACTGATGAATGCAACTGTTACCACCACCAAATCGAAACAGGCGGTAACCACCGATACCAGGGGAGAGTTTAAGTTAAAAAAGCTTATGGCCGATGATGAAATTGTGGTTAGCTATACAGGCTATAAAACAGTACGGTTAAAAGCCGGCAACCAGGAATCCCTTTTTGTACGGTTAGAGATTACCGACGTCGAGCTGGATAAAGTAGTGATACAGGCTTACGGCACTACCAGCCGGCGGCTGACTACATCTAATATCGGCGTGGTTACTGCGGCCGATATAGAAAAGCAGCCGGTGCTGAACCCGTTGATGGCGTTGCAGGGTAGGGTAGCAGGACTGGAAGTAACGGCACAAACCAGTTATGAACAGGGACCGATAAAAGTAGAAATAAGAGGCCGCAATGTGGTGAATTCCAATTTTACGTCAGACCCATTATACATTATTGATGGCGTACCGCTTAGCGTACTGGATATTAACGGCACCAGTGGTTCTGCTTACAGTAGTAATAATTTATCATACGGGCTCGACCAGACGCATATGTTGCCCACCGGCGGACAGAATCCATTGTTTAGTCTGAACCCGATGGATATTGAATCCATTGAAGTATTAAAAGATGCAGATGCCACCGCCATTTATGGTAGCCGTGGCGCCAACGGCGTTATTCTGATCACTACCAAAAAGGGAAAGGCAGGAAAGAACAGCTTCAGGCTGAATGTATCGCAGGGCGTGAATTTCATTACGCGCAAATGGGACATGCTCAATACGCAGCAATACCTGGCCATGCGGCGGGAAGCCTTCAAAAATGATGGCATTACGCCCACAGCTGCCATCGGCAGCAGCGGCTTTGCGCCCGACCTGCTTATATTAGACACTACAAGGCATACCGATTGGCAGGATTATTTTTGGGGCAAGGCAGGCAATTGGAACCAGGTGCAGTCCGACTATTCAGGTGGTACTTCGCAAACCACATTCAGATTGGGCGCCGGCTACAATTACTCAAAAGATATTACTGCTACCAGCGGCGGCACACGCAAGGTTTCGTTTGCTTTTAACTTAAATACCCGCAGCCTTAATCAGAAGTTCACCACAGCGCTCTCCGCATCCAGTTCTTTCACTAATTCTAATATTATTAATGTAAGCATTGTTTCAACGCTGCCGCCCAATGCGCCCGATGTGTACGACAGTGTCGGTAATATGAACTATGCCGGCTATAAGGCTGCCGGTATTACGTATTCTTTTGGCGGGCTGCTGCGGCCTTATAGCACGAAGACCAACTTTTTGAACGCCGGCCTGGAGCTGAAGTATATCCTGGCCAAAGGGTTGGCTATCAAAACATCGTTCGGGTATAACAATGTAGATAACAACAATTCCTATACAAGTCCTATTGCATCCCAGGATCCCAAGGCAACCATTCCGCCCACCGGATTATTTAATACAGGCAATACCAAACAAAACAACTGGTCGGTGGAACCGCAGGCACAATATGATGCGTTTATTGGTCAGGGCCGCCTGTCGGTGCTGGTTGGTGCTTCGTTGCAAAGCATCGAAATGAAAGTGCTCGCAGCGATGGGGAGCGGCTACACCAGCGATGCCCTGTTGGGATCCATTTCAAATGCACCTGTGATCAGCGTCTCCGATGGATATGGAAAGTATAAATATGGCGGTGTATTTGCCCGTATTAACTACAACTGGGATGGTAAATACATTGTGAACCTGAATGGCCGGCGCGATGGCAGCAGTCGTTTTGGCGAGGGAAAACGCTTTGGTAATTTTGGTTCGGTAGGCGCTGCCTGGATGGCCAGTGATGAAGCCTTCCTGAAAAACATTTTACCCAGGGTGGTGAGTTTTGTAAAATTCAGGGGTAGTTATGGTATTACCGGCAGCGATGCCGTAGGTGATTACCAGTATTTAACGCAATGGGGTAACGGCACAGGGCTTGCCTCCTACAATGGTATTTCTCCGTTAACCGCACAAATACAACCTAACAGTAATTTTCACTGGCAGGTGAATAAAAAACTGGAAGTGGCGATGACGCTTGGATTGCTGAAAGACCGTATCAATATCGAAGCGGCGTTTTACCGTAATCGTTGCGATAACCAGTTGATCGGTTTCCCTACGCCTGTGTTTACCGGTTTTTCTACCGTAGTAGCCAATTCACCGGCTAACGTACAAAACACCGGCTGGGAATTTACCGCCAATGCGAATGTTATTAAGAAGAAAAATGTTGACTGGTCTTTTGATTTCAATGTTGGTATCAACAAAAACAAACTGGTGTCTTATCCCAACTTCGACCAATCACCTTATTATTACCAATACAAGATCGGCGAGTCGCTCAACAAAAAATACCTGTATAATTACCTGGGTATTGACCCGCTTACCGGGCAATATGTATATGAGGATTATAACCACGATGGAAAGATCACTGCCAATGAAAGTGTACCCAAAGGAACAGGTACCGATGACAGGTATAGATCTATTAACACGACACCAGATTTCTTTGGAGGCATGCAGCACAGCTTCCGGTACAAAAGCCTGCAGCTTTCCATGATGTTCAGGTTCGTGAAGCAAATAGGCACCAATGCACTGGCGGGTAGTATTCCGGGGAATATGCAAAATGCATCTGTATGGCAATATGAGCATCGCTGGCAAAAGCCCGGCGATATAAGTGAAGCGCCCGGGTTAACCACATTAGCCACTGCAAACGCCTGGAACTTCACTTCTTCCAATGGGTATTGGACAGATGCCAGCTACATCCGTTTGAGCAACGTAGCGTTATCGTGGTCGGTTCCCGGGAAAGTGCTTAAAAAGGCAAAATTGAGCAACCTGTCGCTGAACGTGAATGCACAAAACCTTTTTGTGATTACCCCGTTCAAAGGCGGCGATCCCGAAGGATTCCGGTTCGGGGGCATGCCGCCTGCTAGAACGATCACGGCAGGTATAACCTGTTCGTTATAACGCGTGCGGAAAAACAGGCAGAGAGCTGCCACCCCGAAAAACTTTTGTGAATTTTAAACTAGCTTACAAATGCAATACGATCATCAACATAACGGGAAGAAATGGGGTATGCTGTTGATACTGCTTTGCGCCGCAGGCAGTATGGCAGGCTGTAAAAAAATGGTAGATGCAGGCGAACCTAAAAACACCATTACAACAGACCGGGCATTCAGTACCAATGCACTGGCCAATGCTGCCCTGGCGGGTGTTTTTTCCCAGCTCATGACCAATACCGGTAGTATGATATTCAGCAATGGCGCCACCACTATTTATGCCGGGTTGTCGGCAGATGAACTGGAGAATTTTGCCGGTACCCTCAACCTATTTGATAATCAGTTTTTCACGAATCAAATACTCATTGATAATCCGGCGCCGAATTCATATATATGGCAACCGGCGTATAAGATCATTTACAATTGCAATGGTGCTATTGAGGGCATTGCTGCTTCTACGTCAACGCTGCTAACCGATAGCGTGCGTAAAGTACTCACCGGCGAAGCCAAATTTGTGAGAGCATTTTGTTATTTCTACCTCACTAATTTATTTGGTGATGTGCCACTGGTATTAACAACCGACTATACGCAAACCGTATCGATGGCAAGAACGCCACAGGCAACCGTATATAACCAAATCGTGCAGGACCTGGCAGATGCCAGGGAACTGCTGCAAAAAGATTATTCCACCGCAGCGGGAGAAAGAATACGCCCCAACAAATGGGCCGCTACCGCTTTACTGGCCCGGGTATATTTATATCAGCAAAATTGGGCAGCGGCAGAAGCTGCAGCCAGTGAAGTGATCGCAAACAGCCAGTATAGTATACTCAGCGACCTTAACAAAGTGTTTTTGTTAAACAGTCAGGAAACCATCTGGCAGTTACAACAAAACAATACAAAAAGCCCCAGGAACGTTACCTGGGATGGCCTCAATTTTGTGCCTACTTTCCGGTGGTCAACATTTCCTGCAGCTACCCAGTTTGTTTTTTCGAACCCTGCTACTTTTAATACCTCTGCCACCTTTTTTATACCGCCGTATTTTTTTAGCAAACAAATGGCCGAAGCATTTGAACCCGGTGATAAACGAAAAACAACCTGGACAGACAGCGTTCCAAGTCCTGCAGCCAGTAATTACCTGGGCAGGGTATATTATTTTCCATTCAAGTATACCTCTTCAACTGGAACAATAGGAGGCGCTATTACCCAGTACTATATGGTGTTGCGGCTGGCCGAACAATATCTGATAAGGGCAGAAGCCAGGGCGCAACAAGGCACTAACCTTACCGGGGCTGCCAGCGACCTGAATGTGTTACGTACAAGAGCAGGGCTGGTCAATACCACGGCTGCAACACAAACCGATCTGCTGACAGCCGTAGCCCGGGAACGCCGCACGGAGTTGTTTGCAGAATGGGGACATCGCTGGTTTGATTTGAAAAGAAGGAATGCGGCCAGCACCGTATTAAGCAGCATTACTAATAAACAACCCTGGTCAGACAATTCTTTATTATATCCTATTCCTACACTGGAAATCACCAATAATCACAATTTGGTGCAGAACACGGGATACTAAAAAATACGCGATGAAGTATTGGATGCCGGTAAAGTAAATAGAACGATCTTGATTACCAGCTTTTAAAATTCAGCCATGAAAAAGACAGGCGCAGCGAATGTTTTTATAACATTTGCCGGCGCCTGTTATCTTTAAATTCTTCTTCTTACAGATCCACATAACCACTTCCCGGAAAAAGGTAATGATCCATGTAACGGAAGATTTTTGGTGATTATATCCCCGCCATGATCTCATGATTTTTTTGTTACAATAATTAAATTACGCATATAACCGGCGCGTTTTAGCGCTATCCTGATAACTGCCAGTTACTTCGGCGTCATCGAATGTTTGAATGACTACCAAACCATTGTTATGGATATTTGATAGTTCATGCAATAACTCAACATAAAAGGAATTTATGGCATACAGGTACAGCCTGTTCCCCGATTCAATTTTATCGGCTACAAAAACACCATGTTCACTGATCACTTTGATCTGTTCCTGTTTGCTTAACTGTTCAAATTCAATACGAGTCATAGTATTATAATTATAGAAAATGCGTATTAACTTCTTACGGCTGACTGTTTTGCCGGATAGTTAATTGCGCAATAATCTTTCTGTGCAATAATAAACATATTTTATAAGTATACAAAAATGGTGGACTAATTTAAAAGTATTATCTTAGAGTTCTTCCTAAAAAATAAATCTTATGGCTGAATTAACAAAAAAACAAACAGCTCTCGGTGACGTGGCTGCGCGGCAACTGGCTATTGCAACACGTACAGTTCCACAAATGATCACCATAACGCCTCGCTGGCTTACCCATCTGTTAAGTTGGATTCCGGTTGAATCGGGTATCTACCGGCTCAATAGAGTGAAGGATGCCAGCAGCGTACAGGTTGATTGCTCCGGCCGTGACGAACGGGAACTGCCGCAAACTTATGTTGATTATATCGAAGACCCCCGGGAGTATATGTTAAGCGCTGTTAATACTGTGCTCGATGTACATACCCGGGTTTCAGACCTTTATAGTAAGCCTTATAATCAAATTGGTGAACAGCTGCGCCTGATCATTGAAACTATAAAAGAACGGCAGGAAAGTGAGCTGATCAACAATCCTGAATATGGGTTGTTGCACAGTATTTCTCCACAGCAACGCCTGAACACCCGCTCCGGTGCTCCCACACCTGACGATCTGGATGAGTTAATAACCAAAGTTTGGAAGCAGCCCGGTTTTTTTCTTTTGCATCCGGTGACGATAGCTGCTTTTGGAAGAGAATGTACCCGCCGTGGCGTACCGCCGCCCACCGTTTCCTTATTCGGTTCGCAATTTCTTACCTGGCGTGGCATTCCATTGATCCCTTCTGATAAGATCGCCATTGAAGAAGGAAAAACAAAAATATTATTGATACGCACAGGCGAAAGCCGGCAGGGGGTAGTTGGCCTGTATCAGCCCAATTTGCCAGGCGAGCAATCGCCCGGTCTGTCCGTTCGCTTTATGGGTATCAACCACCAGGCTATTGCTTCCTACCTGGTTTCATTGTATTGTTCATTGGCTGTATTGGTAGATGATGCTGTGGCCGTGCTGGATAATGTTGAAATTGGTAAGTATCATCAATACAATTATTAGTTATGAGCGCAAATCATAATCATACAAAC
>Ga0307509_10011180_pt1 | contig 10915 bp, 8 predicted proteins | sample 10_EM_MG_FD_202245 | JGI IMG/M metagenome (GOLD analysis project Ga0307509, IMG submission 202245) | Populus trichocarpa ectomycorrhiza microbial communities from riparian zone in the Pacific Northwest, United States - 10_EM | ecosystem: Host-associated > Plants > Roots > Unclassified | place... | reverse complement strand
CCCAGGAGAGGAGGGAAGATGGCTTAACGTCAACCCCTAGGCAGAAGCCATCGTGGGGGAAGAGAGGTGGGTGGGGGAAAGTGATGATGATTTCTCGTGGTGTTGAGATTTCAATCGCTGGAGGTATTGTTGCAATGGTTCGTGGCCTATCCCTTGGTCGGAACCAAGCGCCTTATATAGGCATCTTCCCCCAACCCTAACCCTGGTGACTCATCACCTTGCGCTACATTAACCTCGATGACTTGTAGTGAGTCATAGCGCGAAATCCATCGATGACTCACATGAGTCATCGCACAATATTCCGTTAACTAATCAAAACTCATAAATTAAGTCACGTGCTCAAATGAGTCGCATGCGTGAAACCCATGACTCGTAATATGAGTCAGATGCGAAAGGCATCATATTGTATGACGTCACAATCGTGAGTCATGAAACAATCAACCAATCATAATATAACGATGACTCACAAGTGCGTAGTCATGTGAGAACTATGAGTCAAGCGACATCATAGTGTGGAAACATAAACAAAAGATGACTAATAACTGATTAGTCATGTGAAAACAAATTGGCTAAGTCAGAATTTGTGACATCAAGACAGCATCTGGAATATGTGTGCTATCACAACGCTGTCGAGAGTACGCAAGTGAGTTATCACGATGGAATCATGATGAACATGTGAGCTATTTGAAAGGCATTCGGCCTATAGCCAGATATGGCAATTGAGGCAGAGAGGGTCAAATATTGCTGTGTAGCATTCAGCAGTCTTCCGAATGCTACAGTGGAGTTGACTTCCGCCATAAAGAGGGAGGCACCGTGAGGAAATCATCCGCATGCGGGGAAGCGTAGGGTCTGAGAGCATCGAGATGCATGCACTTGGCGGTGGATGTCGTTGGAATATCATGAATGCAGGTGGACATGAGCAATTGTCTTCAGACCTGACATCCGGCTGACCTCTCATCCTGAGTTTCTCTTAACATTCTAAGCGTCCTGAGGGTATTATCCACGGGATGCTCATTACCCATATATTAACTTTTGCTGATGCGTGCACAGCCCGGGTTGTCAACATGCTATTGGGATGAGGCTATTGAACTGGGAATCTCTGGAATCTTGTGGAGTAGATCTCTTGGCAGAAGTCCTCCATCATTGAGATAGGACTACCAGCATCGTATGACAGGCAGCTATCGGGAGAAGGTCCCTCAAGCAAGGTCCAGAGGATATGTACCATGTTGTAGATTTTAGCCAGATCTTGGAAGTCTTACTGGAGAATATAGATCTTCAATTGATCCTATATAGCCGACATAACCTGCTCGCAGGACACTGTCTTTCTGAGGACCATTCAATGCTTCAATCACTCCCTGTTGAGCTACTGACAAAACTCCAATTCTGAGTTCTTGCATTCCTAGAAACTGATGTTTACCAGTACCACCATCCACGATCCACTGGCATCCTACACTTTATAAACCAGGGCAGTCGCACTGATTTGGTTCGGGTACAGGCAGCTACGGAAGAAATATATCGTGCACTGCGGGGTTATCTACCAGGAAAGCTAGTGGCCCTCTTGAAAACCAGGGACTACATATCCAATGATACAGTCTGTCCTGTCTTCAGTGTTCTGATGCTGACCCCCATCAACTGAGGGCATCTATGGGATCTATATTGCCTTGTTACCGTGCAGATCAGGGAGGATACACAAGGGTTTAAAATAATTGATACTTGGGCAATTCTCGGTTAGGCTTACCAGATCCCGGATGAGCACCAGTGCTGGCTTGTAAATAGCCGGATTGTTTTAAGAACATTTAACGAGGTTTATTAAAGAGTCTGGATGTGAGAAATGTGAGAATCCTAGATCTCCATTCCATATATACTAGAAGCTATAGAAGCAACTTTCTTGAAACCCAGATCATTAGTTCATTAAATCAATGAGGTGTGCAATGTGAGATGTAAGACCTGAAACATATAATGTAATAGAAAAAAGGTGCTGCCACCTAAGATGCTGGCCGACATCTGAGGAAGCAGCCAATTAATTGACCTTGTAATTACAGGAGCGGGTACTATGAGGGGCAGGATACATTAGTACTCGGACAAGAGTTGCGGAGCGGCTAGCAGGATCAGGAGAAGGAAGCAAGGAGATCGAGAGACTAGGGCAGTCTAGACATTGAGAGGATATCACGTTGCGTCAGGATGTACAGGACGCAGGAAATACGTCACTAGCATCCTGACACAACGCCGACAAATCAGACGCTGGATGCATTTTTCCTTATGGAAGTTGACTTATGCAATAGGTACCTAGGGACCAGCCACTCACGGAGGAGCCTGTTCAAGGTGCTTGGCTGCATAAACGTTGACTTGGGCAGCAAGTATGTTTCAACTTGGGCACCTGAAGTAACATCACCTACCGATACTAGTAGACTACCATCTTCTGGAAGACCATGTGATTCTTCCATCACTTCCCGCTGATCTACTGAAGCAACTTGAAATCCCAGTTCTTGGATTCCAAGCAGCCGATGTTACCATGATGCACCATGCACGATCCACTGGTGCTCTACTCTGTAGAAACCAAGACACTGGCTATGATTCGGTTTGGGTACAAGCGTGTACTACACTAGCAATGAGGAGTGTGTTAAGCAGCCGTCTAGTAGCAAAGCCAGTTGCCCTGTTGAAAATTAGGGACTACAGATGCGACAACACAGATACTTTACTTCAGATAGCCGGTATTTAGATACTCACTTGGGTCAACTCTGGGCATCTATCAGAGGCGCATGGCCTTGTTACAGTGCATATTAGGGAAGACAGGCGACGGTTTGCAATAGTTGATATATAGACAATTCTTGGTCTGAAAGACCTGATCTCAGAGGAGGACAGGTGGTCTCTTCTGAATAGCCAAACTGATTTGAGACCAAATAACAATGTTTATTAAGAAATCTGAATGAGAGAATCAGGACTTGGCTATTTGTGCAACATGAGATGTGAGATGTGACACTCATCTTTGACTAAAAAAACAGGGCTCCTGCCCTATACTCCTCCCCATGTCAGAGGAAGCAGCAAATTAATTGTACTTCCAGTGATAAGTAACCTGTCAGAACGTAGAGAAGAGGCAACCAGGAGCTACCACAATCAGGAGAAAGAAGTCATGATAACAAGAGTCTGGCATAGTTACGACATCCGAGTACACACGAATAAGTGTTTAGAGTAGTCTAGACACCAGAAGGAGATGACCTTGTATCAGGAAGCAAGGAACGCTCCAGGGCAATATATGAGGTGTGGAATATGGTGGAGGATTGCGACCCATGTCAGGATGCACAGGACGAATGGGATGCAGAAAATATGTTGCTTGCGTCAGGACACAATGCAGGCAGATCAGACACAGGATCTGTTTTTGCTGATGCCATGAGATGTTGTATAAATTACAGAAACATTATTACACTCTTAACTGCTTGGTCAAGAAGCTACTAGTAACACTAGTATTAGCCACTTGAGTGCTTTATTCACTATTTTACAAACACTCCAAATTTCACTCATGCTCACTACAGTAACACTTTCATCCCCATGACTATACCCTAACGAGATGTCCCCCAATGGTGTTATGATACCTCATTATCTGAACCTGACTATGTGGTCATGAGTCATGATATATCACGCATTAGCCTTTTACCAGCCCACCAATGATTCCTGTCTAATTCATTAGGTATTGCCTTAACAAAATGAGCCATATACAGCCGCGTTCGCAAAATTCTCGTACCCCTCCTTGTACCTCAAGAACAATACCTATTTACAACAACAGGACAACAAGAAGCCTTATGATAACTATTTTCCGGATATACCCCTAGGGGAATTGTAAACCCTTGTCACCATTTATTATATGGAATAATCAAGGGAGATGGTTAGTAAAGCGTTTCTAATTACTCGTGGTACTCGGGAGGGTACGAGAACTTTACGAACGTGGCTGTACCTACAACCAGGAAAAACTCCGACCATGACAACAATACTTCCCCGCCAACCCGCTCTCATGAAAATCACACATAAAAATTTAATGCAAATAAACAGTAGAATACATAGTAGGAATTAATATTTAATCCAGAGGAATATCTTTAAGGGATGCTGCAAATATGGGGTGGCCGGGAGAGTTGAGTTGCCATGGCTCGTTTGTGTACGGTTAATTTTGTGAACGGACAATACTAGCTTCAGGGTTAGTAAAGTACGGGTGCAAAAATACTCGTCCGATACCCTTTTCACACCAAAAATGGGGATTTTTAAACAAACAATTTTCAACACAGCTAATATAAAAACACTTGAAATCTTTCCATCGGCTAGGCAATCACTATCTATTCAAACCTATAAAAGTAGAAGTGTAAGGAATCCAATCTGTCTTCAGGGTTCATGATTGTGTCACCTAGTGTAAAAGTGACTTAAGTTTTTGTATGGGGCTCCATACAAAAAAGTACATGACAACTGCTACCCGATACTCAAAATGACCTTGTCTCCATCATTTGGTAATATTTGAGGATTCTGTAACTTTTCTTCATGTTATCTATGGGTTTGCTAATGCAAGGATAAATTTTCGCTGATTCTCATAGACATTGCGCAATGAGAGAGGGTGGTGAAGAGGGGCACTTTTGGTGTAAAAAGGGCATCGGACGAATACTTTTGCCTTAGTACTGTATAACCGGCCTACTGGTCTATGTACAGCCTCCGGTCGAAAAGATCGGGAATTGTGGAAATTAGAAGTCAGAAACACGGTTGCTCGATTGGCTCGAGCACACCCAATGCTCCAATCAAAGCCCCAGAGGCCCGATCACCGTTTCCCGATTTTTCCCACCAGGGGCTGTATTTATAATATCATATCATAAGTGAAATCTATTTGGAAAGTCCACCAGGGTATGGGTGGCGAGGCTTGTGCCCGCCATGCTATCCTAGAATGGAAATAACCACCATAGGCCATGAGATGAAACCCCCTGGAAACCCTTTCACAAAGGAAATCGCCCGACGTGTAGAAGCTGGAACGACATGTGTCTGATTTGCCAAAGGAAGAAAGTAAACGGGTAGGGAAACAAAACACTGAGCAAGGGCAAGGAACTAAAAGAGTATCTAGCCCTGACGGGTTAGGTAGAAATCATTGGACAATCGGACCTAGCGAGCGAAAAGGCCATAAAGAATACCGAAGGAAACAGCAGAATGTGAGGAAAATACAAACAAAAGAAAAGCGATAAGCACATCGGAACAAAAGTAACCAGGTAGAAAACCCCACCAGCCAAGAGACGAAATAAAAACTAGAAAACACAGAATGCGGCTAGCACATCGTAACGCTTTGTGGCATTGTTGTGTCATACATGGCAATATCAGTCACCCAACTTCTATCAATCCAAAAGAAATTAAGGAAAACATCTATCAATGCCGCCACCACCTGAATCCCTCCAAAGGTACCATCCTTAACTAACTCCACCTTAATTTCACCCGTTGCCAGTCTCTCTTCTGGATGCGGACGCTTCTTCTGTTCTAATATAAACCGTCCAGACTCAAATTTCAACAGAGAATGCGAGCCTATCACGTCTTCCATCGGGGTATGTGTGACAAGATCGAACAAATGGTCAAATAGCTTTGGCGACGCCAGTATAGCCCAAATGAGATCCATTCCTTCGCCTCCGATAAGGCCGTCACGGAGTGACACAGACGCCCTAGAAATCAATACCATGTCCGCCACCGTAGGCATTGCATTGGAGGTGCTTTTGATCATCTGCAAACTGTTGATGAGCTTTATGGCATTGTACAGCTCACGTTCTGGAGCGCTCTCTCTCGTCTCTTTCTCAGCTGGGAATTCAGCAACGCCGCTTGAGAATATGCATTTCTTGGCTAGGCATCTCTCTGATATTGAGGAAGCGTGGCTCCAGATCTGAGCTACCTGAAAGTTGAGGAGCCTCGAAGGCGAAAAGTAGAAGCCGTCAGGCTCTATCTCAAGAACAGCTCTCTTCATATGTTCCAGTAGGGTTATATCCATACAGAGACAACCGAGCTTATGTTTATAAGCCTCCCCAACTTTGTCTTTGTCTGTGTAAATATACCAGTACTCATGGGGGTGATCCGATTCCAGCCCTCGGCTATGAACAAGTTCTCCTTCTGTCGATACCGAGAGGTTGCCGGGAGAAGGGCGTAGGACCGCCATTCTTTTAGAATTCCCCTCCGTGGCTCTTACGTTCGAATTGAGATCTCTAAGAAGATCGGACACGCCGTGTGGGTGCTGCAAAGATAATTGGGGCATCCCGTTCTCGAAGGCTTCTGGACCGAGGCCCCGAGGGCGGTGGGCTTGTCTGGCAAAAATTCTCCTCTTTATTTCTTCGTCAGATAATTCATCTTTACATTCCATGATATCCTCACATATCTCATCCAACGACAATGCTCCATATCCTCTACGATCTGTCATCCCCTCTGCCCACTCTGAAGCTTCGGAGAGATAAATGACTTCTTTGTCAGACAGACACATCCCACTAATTGATTGCCAGAGCCTTGACCTGAGTTTGAAAGGTCGGTCCATGACACCCAGGCCCTTGTAATACCTATGAGATTCTAGAGGAAGTTGGTCCTTGGTCACCGATCTCCTACGGTATTCGGCAATACATCCTTCAGAGCTGGCTCTGAATTGTAACCAACCCAAGGGGCCCGACCACTGGGTTGGGAGTTCCATAAGCTTCCTGGTGTTTGGCCTGCCTTCAATCGACTGGAAGCCAAGTATTGAACAGATAGCGGCTAAGTCACGTCCTTTCCAGCGCATTGGGACAATCCCATTCACCAATTCAGATTCATATTGCATCTTGCAAAGAACCCCACCATCCTCTGGTCTTACCCCGAGACCCTCTAAGAAGTTGACCCAGCTCGCCTGTGCGAGTACCATCCTGCATGCTTCCAAGTCTCTCTCCGTGCCCCCCAACCCAGCTTCAAAACCAACGGGGAATGAGATCTTAGGTTCCCAATTTCTAGAAACAAGCAGGGGAACGCTGAGAGTTGGTGTCTTAATCTGTGTTTGCATTCGTAGGGAGGAGGGCGAAACCACGGCTGACTTCCACGTGCCGAGGGACTTCTTGGAAAGACCCAAGCGATAGGCTTGACGTCGAGTGAGTATCTGAATCGACGCAAGATACACGGTGATGAGGGTGAGCAGTGCCACAACTGCCGCGATGAACGAGGAAACGGCCGATATCCAATCAGCTTTTGTGATAGTACCCGCCATAGTGCCCGCAGCAAGCGAAGCTGTCCCAATAGCTCGATGTTCCAAAATAGACATTTGAATTCCCTATGACCTGTTAGCTTCTCCTTGAATTTGGGATTCCAAAAAATAAGAACTACTCACAACACTATATCCAGAGTGTCTCTCAAATCTGTATTCGACGGGAAAGGGTTTCTGCCTAAGAAATTGCGAAGTTCGTAGAAATGTAGAGTAAACGGGAATGCACCAGCCTGTGCTACAATATGGTTAGGATATTTTGGAACTAAACTCGACAAGGAATCCACCAAGGAAACAGGGTTATATAAATCCGTGATACCTCAAAGAGTAAAATACGAGCAATAACATTGGACACATGGCGCCACCTAAGTAGCCTCCCAAATATTTTCCCTGAATGGTGCAGAGACTGCAAAAATACACCGAATTGAAACTGTTGGTACCGTTTGCACTCATGTCACCAGCAGAGCACCAAGCTAAACCCAAAGAGTGCCGCAAATCACATTGACCACCTCACCCTATTGGACCAAAGTGGTCGACTCTTCTAGTTCATTCTAAGTAATTCTCTGTGCATAATAACAGTTGTGCGTAGCACTGCTAGGAAAGTATCAACTCTACCCCGTCGTGATAACAATACCGGTATCATACCCCCACAAGACGCCGAGCACTCCCCGAACCGTTCATTTGTTCTACAAAACACTCTGGAAATATGCACCACTATTCAGCTGAACCAAATGTCTCTCAAGCCCCCGCACCCAGCCCGGTGATTGTTTAATGGGTTTGGTGATTCGGATCTCACACATCAGCTCTCCGAAGACTTCTAAAATTGTTCAATTCAAACGTTCAACCCAATTAACCAGCTCATGAGTGAACGTAAGCATCTAGGCTATGAAAGCAGCCCGATCAGCGGTTAGATCACCTCTGGCCCACGTGGATGGGGAAATGAGAGAAACTATGCCTATAGAATTCTATGCTGCAGATTGTAAGTGCACTCGATAAAACAAGCATAGATATCAAACGAACAGAGCTGAACTCCAGTCATCTCCCGACCTTCCGCTAGTGTAAGACATGAGTTGTCAGTCAGGAGCTAGTTATCCCGAACAGCAAACTGTACGTTCACACTGGTCCGAACGATTACGAACTCTTCCAAACACCTCAGCTACTGACTTAATACATCATTGCATAAACGAAAGGATACTCAATTCTCGATTCCCACTCATAGACCCAGAATAACAGTGCTGAGCTGGGCATTTCTTCAAGATAGAGGTGGCTTTTTAGGCCTCAAAGAAACAGATCGAGCCCGCAGGGGAGTCCGCTCATAGCGCATTAGTAACAGCAGAAGAGCCAAGGCAGATGCGACTCCGGCACGGATTCTACACGGCAGGGGAGCTCCAAGGGTGTCAGTTGCTTGATGGCAACCTTATATTAATTCGGCCAACGTGTCTTCTGCTGCCGCTATTGCTATCGTTGCTTACAGCAGTGGCTTCGTGTCCCGGGCCATATTCTTGGCTATTCAACCACTGGCTAGCAACAGCAGTGACAATGGCACTAACTTGGCCTTTTTTGAGAAAAATCTCTTTCACTACATTACCTTCTACAGACAAGGCATTCGTGCTTTCAGGCACTTAAGCGGTGGGCTTCCTTTAAGTTGTGCGTTTCGCAAAGATATTCGTAAACCTTACCCTATTGAGAAATTTTAATTTTAGATTAGAGATCAACTTCCCGCAAATTCCTTGAGAGTGCCGCCGTCTAGTTGTATCTATACAGATCAGGATATCACGAAAATCCAGGGAATCTCGAACTCAAGTACGTTATAAATTCTTCAGATGGGAAGGCGAGAGCACGAGTAAATGTCTCCTCCAAACACCTATCTTCTAACTCAACCTCGCACACTAAACCCTCAGGACCCACATACGGGGCGAAATAACCCACACATCAGCCTCACAAAAGGCCATACCATACCATACCACACCATACCATACTATGCAGAGGGGCTACTTTTTTAAAAAATTCGCCCGCTCAGCCAAAGTTAGACTATACAGTCTCTCATGGTCGTGACGAATATTAGCGGGTGACGAACAGGGATTTTTTGTTACCCCACCCGGACTAATTTGATTTTTTTACTAGCCAGATACCCCTGTTCGCCACCCGCTGATACTCGAGTATTCGTCACGACCTCATGAGAGACTGCATAAAACAATTTCTACACCGCCCAGTTCCTCGAACACCCTCACCACTACCAGTAAGGCGGAAAGTGCTTTGAGTTAAGGGAGCGGCAGATGGGATTTTGGGGGTGCTGGTGGCAATGCAGGGGTAATCGGCCAAAGCCCTCACGCTCACAAGGCAGAACCCACTGTCAGAGGGATGTCCTCTCACTCCCATAGCCAGAATGCCAACCACATCTCAATTTGGGATCGAAATTACTCAAACGAGCAACAAGCTTTGACACCTCTAATCCCTAGCTGCCCGATCACCCACGTCCATACCCGAGTAGAGAGTCCGATAAATGGCCCAGGTCAGATCCAAGATCCTGAGAAAGTCCACCCCGCGAAGCGCACCTACTCGAGTACATGGTAGCGATATACGCTTTTGGGCCATGCGCAGAAGCAAAGAGAAAAACCCTCCCATTTTCTACACGATATGCGGAGAACAGCGCACCAGCACCGCACTCGAGTAATGCACCCTCTTTGCGATACCCAGAATGCAGCTCAGCATCTCGATCCCGACGAAAAATATCGGTGCCGCAGTTCAGTTATCAATCCTATTCTTTGTCCTATGTTAGCCCCATGCGCAGTTTCCTAAAATCTGAATTCCCTTTTTCCATTGGTACACTCCCCAGCCCAAGATGTCTTACCTGAGGCAAATACTCGAGTACTCGCGGTGTCGAAGCGGTTTTAAAAAAGACTGCTATTGCATACGGCCGAGATCCTAGCGAAAAGGGCAAATTTTGGTGGTATGCAATAGCAGTCTGTTTTAAAAACGCTTCGACACCGCGAGTACAGTCTCCACAGTCGCGACGAAACTGGGGTGGTGACGAACAGGGGTATTTGGAGGGTGAAAAGGGGATCATCAAGGTTAGGGTTGTAGAAAATTACTGGGCGTTAATCCCTATTCGTCATGACCCCAGTTCGGTCGCGACGACAGTCCCTCATGGGGTCTTGACGAATATCAGGGGGTGACGAACAGGGATTAGCCGGTGTTTTTTGTTACACTACTTTGACGAATTTGATTTTCTATTGGCCAAATGCCCCTGTTCGTCACCCGCTGATATTCGTCAAGACCCCATGAGGGACGGTACTCGCGCAGGGTTATAAAGGGCGGAAAACTTTGGGTGGCAAGACAAGGATTAGGCGTGTTGATCAAGGTGTGCAAGTGGAAAAACAGCAAGGTTACAGGACACTTAAAAACAAGGAATGTTGCACAAACGAGTGAGCGTTCATGATGGCGAACTACGTGATTTACTTGAAAACAGAGAGAGCGGATTATGATGTCTCTTAGGAAAGATTATCATAGAAGACCGTAAACAGAGTGTACTAAGGAAAAATAAGAAAGGTTAATGAAGACAATACTTAAAGAAGAAGGATAATAATATTTGGAAAGTAGGTTATGAAAGGTAAGCGGAGTGGAGATATTATCAAGGTCAGAAGCTCATTAGAAATGAAAATAAAAAAAGAGATTGAATACAAGAGGCTACCAAGAGGTGTG